>Ga0082335_1000723_pt1 | contig 79031 bp, 115 predicted proteins | sample Subgrocontami58m_FD_72375 | JGI IMG/M metagenome (GOLD analysis project Ga0082335, IMG submission 72375) | Subsurface groundwater microbial communities from S. Glens Falls, New York, USA - GMW37 contaminated, 5.8 m (SPADES assembly) (version 2) ... | reverse complement strand
TATATGTTGTAACATTTACTTGTGAAGTAGTGTTATGTAATCTAAACGTAATATTTCTAAAGTTAATTTCTGTTACACTAACATTAATAAATATATTAGATCTAGACACATTGTTTCCGTCGATCTCTGAATTTGTAGCATATGAAATCAATGGTTTAATTGTATCAATTGTTACAGTTCTGAATGTTGTTGAATTTTTATTGTTTGATAGATCTGTTGCTGTAGCATTGAAAGTATATACTCCATCGACTAAACTCGAAAAATTAATATAATTAGGACTTGTTGCTGTAGTTGTCTGATTAATGTTAACAGTAGAAGAATTATGTAAGAAAATAGTTATGTTTGCTAAGTTTGTATCCGTTGCAGTTACGTTTACCAAAAGATAATTTCTAGAAACATAGTCGGCATGTGTTTCGGTTGGATTTGTGAAATTAATTGTAGGATTAATTGAATCAACAAAGAATGTAACTCTGGAAAGATTTTGATGATTTACTGTATCATTAACCGCTACTAACCATGTATTCGAGCCTTGATTTGCTAGTAATCCTGTAACATTATTTCCACAAGTAAGTGAAGTGTTTGTAACTCCGTTATTTGTAGAATACCAGCAAGATTGAATATTTGTATCTGATAAAGTATAATTTAATCTAGTCACATCAGTGGAATAAGATATATTCAATGGATATGTTAAATTTATTAATGGATTTGCTGTGTCAACAGTCAAAGTATTATTCTTGCTTGTGAATGAATTACCAGCCCAGTCGAATATTTTATAGAACCATGTGTAAACACTGTCTACTAAATTAATAACAATCCCAATTGTCGAAGTTATAACATTAGGTAAGAAACTTGTTGTTAATTCGTTTTGCCATGTTGTGCCAGATGTTGTTCCATTATTACCGTATCCAGATGAGTCATATGCTATTGTTCCAGAGTTTTCGTTTAATTTCAAATATTCTACTGGGTTAGTTTTAATTGAAAAACTTCTTGTTCCAACAACAATTCCATCATTTCCAAATGTTACCCCTTCCTCCAAAAGAGTACCATTATAACTATTAGCAGAAGTATCAATAAAAGTTACAAATTTACTATTATTAAAACTATATTCTAATAAAGGATTAGATATTGGATTTTTACCAATTCGCCCTATGTTATAAATAGAAAGAACGTCGCTAGAGTTTAACATTCTATTAAAAATTAAAAGATTGTCTAAACTTCCGTTAAGAGGATTTGCCGAATTTCCTCTTTGGCCGAATTGAATTATATTTGTATCAATATTATATCGCGATGTTAATATTTTAGAAGAATTTAAGACTCCGTTAACATAAAGTGTGGCATTGCCGTTTGAGTTATTATAGATTACTGCAAAATTTGTCCATTGATTATTACTTGAAGCTGATGTAAATGTTGCACTACCGCCAGAAGCATTTGCCCAAAACCTTATGTCGTTATTTGTTTCTAATCTCAGTAACAATTCGTTAGTAGCAGAAGAACCAATTATAGTATTAGCGCTATTATTATTATTTCGATAAAACCATCCGATAAAAGAACTTTCGTTTGTAATACTTGAAACATTAATATTTGTTTTTGCATATCCGTTCACACCATTAAAAGAAAGATAAGTATCATTGTATAGTGAAGTAGACACAGTGTTCTCATTAATTCCATAATGATATATTTCTGCAATTTCTTCTGCACTAAGAGAAGAATTATAAATTCGTATTCTTGACATTCGACCGTTCCATTGCCCCCCGTCAATATCTGCTCCAATATGTAGATTTGCAGAAGTATTATTTAATTGTATTCCGTACCCACTCAACGGAGCTTCGCTTCTTAAAATACCATTTTTGAAAATAGCAATATTTGTTCCATCTATTCTTCCAGTTACAAATAGCCAAGTATTGTTTAAAGAATTACAGCTTGTTGCAGTATCGTTATCCTGAAAGTTTGCTCCTGCTCCAAGTCCACAAGAAGAATTAAAAGCATAAAAACTCATTCGACAAGGTCTATAATTTGGACTATCTAATCCCGATGAATTTTCCATTCGAAATTCATATTCACATCTATTTGGACTATATGCCGTCTTTCCAAAATAATTAGTATATTCTGCTGTCGAACTCTGTCCCGCAAAATTAAAATTATCCATATACACCCAAAACGAAATTGTTGTTTGATTGTTACTAGATGCGGGCGAAAAACTATCAGTATCTTGAATAGTCATCTGACTTGTTCCATTAAACTTCAACCAAGAAAGATAACCACTTGTATATAATCCAGTTTGATTATAGATATAAAGAGTAGTATTCTTAATACCTAAATTATCTGAGAGATTTGCGGTTAGATTGTTTGATGATGTATTTGAATAGGTGTTATTTGTTGGCATTAATAAAGTTGCATTAGGGTTAGTTGTATCTAATCTAATTGTTCTAGTTGTAGTAACATTTGAATTTCCAGCATCATCAAATATTGTAACATTGTATGTATAATTACCATTCACAAGACTTGTAAAATTAATATCAAAAATCTCAGTTGTATATGTAGTAACATTAACTTGTGAAGTAGTGTTATGTAATCTAAACGTAATATTTCTAAAGTTAATTTCTGTTACACTAACATTAATAAATATATTAGATCTAGACACATTGTTTCCATCAGTCTCTGAATTTGTAGCATATGAAATCAATGGTTTAATTGTATCAATTGTTACAGTTCTAAATGTTGTTGAATTCTTATTGTTTGCTAGATCTGTTGCTGTAGCATTGAAAGTATATACTCCATCGACTAAACTCGAAAAATTAATATAATTAGGACTTGTTGCTGTAGTTGTCTGATTAATATTAACAGTTGAAGAATTATGCAAGAAGATAGTTATGTTTGCTAAATTAGTGTCTGTTGCAGTTACATTTACCAAAAGATAATTTCTAGAAACATAGTCAGCATGTGTTTCTGTTGGGCTTACAAACTGAATTGTTAAAGGAGATAACGTATCAACTGTAAACATTCGAGTCTCTGTATTATTTTGATTTCCAACTGTATCGTTTATATAAGCCGTGTATGTGTGAGGACCATCTGCTACAGAGAACGACATATTACAATAATATGGTTGTGTTCCTATACACGATGGCGTATAGTTTATGCTATTGAACGTGATCCATGCTACTTGTCTATTTATTTCTGTTCCTGTGAAATTAATAGTTGCTGACGTACTAGACTGATATGAATTATTTACTGGAGTTGGTGAAGTAAAGTTAATTGTTGGATTTACAAATGTAGTAGTAATATTGAAAATTTGTGTAACTGTGTAATTGTTACTATCATTAATATTAACAGTCACTATATTATTTCTGTTTCCAAAAATCCAATTAAATACTGTCTGAGCAAACCCCGCAGCTTTCTGAACTCCGTCAACTAACCAAACATAATATCTAGAACCAGCCGCAGTGTCTTCGTCTGTTGTCGTAACATTGATTGTAACGTTTGCATATTCTTGGAATGTTGGATTTGTTATGTAATATAATTGTTGAATTTCTGAAGTGGAAAGAGTTCTGTTATATATTCTTAATTCATCTAAACTTCCATTTAATCCACGATTAACGTCTGTTCTTCTTCTTGCTATTAATTGGTCAAATCCTGAACTATTTGATTCGGTGCCTGTCCAAACCCCGCTAATGTTTAGATGAAGCATATTAGTATTAGCGACGCCATTTTTATACCATTGTCCGCCTGTTCCATTATATGTTAAAGTCCACATTTCCCAAGTATTTAATGTAACATTTTGTCCTCTGCTCCATATTTCTAAGGTATTAGACCCTGTAAGATTTGATAATTCAAGAGCAAGTTCAGAAAATCTTGCATTTGTTGTGTCGCCCATAATAGCTACAAAATTACTTCTTTTTTCCATTATTCTAGGAAGAACATTATTGGATACGTTTCTAGCATTTAACCAAAAAGATATTGTGAATTGACCTTGATAAATGTCTAAAATTGGATTCGTTGAAACATTAATATAATCGTCGACTCCATCAAAATTATATGCTCCTCCTATTTTCCCAGAAGGATTAAATGTTGCTCCATTTACAGTTCCATTGATAGATGAAACAGAAGAATCTATTTGATTAGTATTATTCTCATCTAATTTCCACCATCCAACTAAGCCATCTTGCAAATCGTTTCTTGAATACGAAGTCGAAGCATTACTTACATTAACTGTATCTATTTTTGGTGTAAATAACAACGAGAAAGTTCTAGATGTAGAATTTGTATTATTCGCGTAGTCTGTTGCGTAAACGGTAACAGTATTTGATCCAGGAGATAAACTACCAACCGATGTGTTTCCAGTGAATGTTGTGTTTGTTCCACCGTTAAGTGAATAGAATCTAGATTGTTCTCCTGCACCAGAATCACTTATCGAAACATTTAAAGAATAGTTCAACGAGTATAAATCTCTGTAAGAAGTATTCTGTGGTTGATCGATTGTGATTATTGGCTTCAAAGTATCTAATCTAATTGTTCTCTGTGATGTTACATTCGTGTTTCCAGCTAAGTCTGTTATGTTTGTACAATATGTATACAACCCATCCGCAATACCTGTTTCGTTCAAAGGATTAGTGGCTTGTTGAATACCGATTCCAGCTTGACATGCTGTAGGTGATGTCGCATAGAAAAATGTAAATATATCTAAATTAGTTTCAGTATAACTAACATTGAAATAAATATTCGATTGTGATTTATTAGCTCCGTTGTTTTCAACCCCGGTTCCCCAATCAATTAATGGATTTACTGTATCAATTCTAAACGTAATCGTAGCACTACCTATTCTATTCGTTGTGTCGTTTGCATAAACTATCACCGTGTTCGATCCTTGTGACCATGTTTGTCCAGTGATGTTATTTCCACAAGTTAGTGTTGTATTTGTGCCTCCGTTGTTTTTAGTCCACCAGCATGCACTTAGAAATAGATCTGTGACTGAATCATTTACTTCAATCTGAGTCTTGAACCAAGAATTATTTGTTATAGGATATAAGATTGTAACAGTTGGAGCAGCAACATCAACTGTAAATGTTCTTGTTTCTGTAGAGTTTAAATTATTAGCAGTGTCATTCATGTAGGCTTTATAATTGTATGAACCATCAGATAATCCAGTAAATGTTCTATTACAAACATAAGGCGCGGTTCCTATGCAAGACAATGTATAATTTACAGCATTCAGTTCAACCCAAGCTGTACCCATATTCAATTCTGTTCCTGTAATATTAATTGTTGTTGAATTTGAACCTAACGCTGATGCATTATTTGGTGTAGGTGCAGTAAAGTTAATTGTTGGAAAAACACTATCAACAAAAAATGTAACAGAAGAAGAATTTTGATTTCCAGCACTGTCATTATCGTATACTTTCCAAGTTACGCTGCCTTGTCCAGAACTTAATCCTGTTACATTTGTTCCACAAGTAACTGTAGTGTTTGTGACACCTATATTAGTAGAATACCAACACGCTTGAATGTTTGTGTCTCCCACTGTATAATTAATTGCTGTTTGAACAGCATTATAAGTTCTATTTAATGGGTACGTTATATTAATGCTAGGTTTTGTTGTATCGATAGTGATGGTATTATTTTGAGTATTGAAAGAATTTCCGGCCCAATCAAAAAGTTTATAAAACCATTTGTAAACACCTTCTGCTAACGTAACAACAACTCCGATTGTTGATTGAGTTGTTCCAGCCGCAATGCTTACAACAGTTGAATTAACTAAACTATCTGTTGAATTATATATATTAAGAGTCACGTTTCTGATTCCAAGATTATCTGTTCCGTTTAGTGTAAAATTATTTGATACATTCGAAGAGAACGTATTATTACTTGGAGTCAATAATGTTCCATTTGGTGCTGTTGTGTCTAATCTAATTCTTCGAGTAGATGTAGTATTGATTTTGTTTACTAAATCTGTAACTGTAACATTGTAAGTATAATCGTTATCAGCTAAACTCGTCCAGTTAATAAATAAGATTTGTGTTGAATATGTTGTAACATTTACTTGTGAAGTTGTATTGTATAATTTAAAAGTAATGTTCGCGAAGTTTATTTCTGTGATTGTTGTGTTTACAAATATATTGCTTCTAGAAACATTTACTCCATCTGTTTCAGAGTTTGAAGCATATGATATCAAAGGAGTTATCGTATCAATAGTAATTGTTCGTGTCTCTGTGAAATTTTGATTTCCAACAGTATCATTCACTGCTGCAAAATAATTATAAGTTGCATCAGCTAAACCTGTAATTGTTCTATTACAATAAAACGGAGCAGTTCCAGAACATGTCGCCGTATAATTTACATTATTCATTTGAATCCACCCTCGATTCAAATTAACTTCTGTTCCTGTAAAGTTTACAATGAAAGATGTTGTTGATTGATACGTATTGTTAGTAGGAGTCTGTCCTGTGAAATTAATAGTTGGATTTACAAATGTGGTAGTGATGTTAAAAGTCTGATTTACATAATAGTTATTCGAGTCATTAATATTTACTTGAACAATTTGACTTTGTTTATTGAAAACATAATTAAACAGATTTTGAGCAAATCCAGTTAAAACTGATACTCCGTCTACGAACCAAGCATAATAAAGATTAGGATTAGATGTATCTTCGTCTGTGATCGTTGCGTTAATTGTTACATTAGCATATTCTTGAAATGTTGGATTTGTGACATAATAAAGATTTTGAATTTCAGCGGCACTTAAACTTTTGTTGTAGATTCTTACTTCGTCTATTGTGCCGTTGAATCTACCAACAGAAACAGCAGCCCCCATATTTATTGTTGCAGTTCCCTGAAAAACACCACCTGTAAAAGCAACTGTTCCATTTGCAACACCGTCTATATAAATAGAGACTAATGTTAAATTATATGTTCCAACTACAAAATGCCATAAATCATCATCTAATCTTGCCGTAGTGGATGTAACTCCACCACTTGGTGAACTTGTCCCGTTCGAGTTTACTTGAAATACATACTGACCTCCAGTATTTAATCTAGTCAACCATTCTCTATTGTTTCCTGTTGTTGAATATTTACTAACCGAATCACGTGTTCCTCCACCATTCGGAGCTTTAAGCCAATACGAAACAGTTAACCCTGTTGTATTAAAATTATAAATATTACTATCAGGAGCTTGCACATTACTAGTAACAGCATTTAAAAATACACCTGTTCCGACTTTGCCAGATGACACAACAGCACTACCTTGAAGTGTTGCATTATTACTGTAAATAGAAGAATCTACTAGATTCGTGTTGTTCTCATCAAATTTCCACCATGACACTAACCCATCTTGTAAGTCGTTTCTCGAATAAAAATTAGTTGTATTCGAAGTATTTATATTGTTAATTTTAGGAGTGAATGTTAAATTAAACTGGATAACAGAAGAAGTATTTAAATTTCCGATTGTGTCATTTGCATAAACTCTTAGTGTATTACTTCCAGCAACTGCAATTATTGTAATATTAGGTGTGAAAGAAATATTGGATGCCCCGTTTAAAGAATAGAAATATGTTCCAACTCCAACTCCTGAATCTGTTGCTGAGACATTTAACGAAAGATTATATGAATATAAGTCTCGATAATTTTGAGACGTTGGAGCTTGAATTGTTAAAGAAGGAGCTATTGAATCTACTCTTACTGATCTAGTATCAGTAGTATTTGTGTTTCCTGCAAAATCTTTAACAGTAACGTTAAAAGAATAAACTCCGTCTGCTAAATTCGTCCAATTTATAGTACGATTAGCATTCGTGAAAAGAGTGGAATTATATTGAGATGTCGAATTATATAACACAAATGTTATATTTCTTTCGTTTATTTCTGTCACTGATACATTTACATATATATTTTTTCTTGTATAATTAGACTGATCTACTTCTGTTCCTGTCCCATACGATATTAATGGAACAACTGTGTCTGTATTAAATTGTCTTGTTGCACTTCCTCTATTGTTTAAAGTATCGTTTGCATAAACGATAACGGTAGTGCTTCCTTCACTCCAAGTTTGCCCAGTGATATTTGTTCCACAAGTAAGAGTTGTGTTAGTAACACCTGAATTTTTAGTCCACCAACATGCGCTTAATCCAACTCCTGAATCTGATACTGTAAAATTAACATTTGTTTGATAACTAAAGTTTTGCCCATTTGAAGAAGGAATAGCAATAGTTACATTTGGAGCAGTGGTGTCAACTCTGAAAGTAACAGAAGATTGATTTAGATTATTGGCTGAGTCGTTTACATACACAAATACTGTATTCAATCCTTCAGAATATGTATTTGTGAAATTTGATATTACTCCTGTTGTACAAGCTCTCGTTGTATTAGTAGTACCACCATTTGCAGACGATTTGCAAGCTTGCAGATTTGTGTCTGTTGCTGTAAAGTTTACTTGAACAGAAGTCGTTGAAAAATTAGAACTATTCGCTGGATAATTTATAACTAATAACGGTTTGATTGTGTCAACTGTAAAAGTTGTAGAAGTTGTATCATTTCTATTTCCAGCCGTGTCGTTTGCATAAACTTTGAATGTATATGCACCATCTGCAATTGAAGTATTTGTTGCATTATAATTTCTCAAATTTGTAGAAGACATACTAAAATTATTTGTTCCACTGTTTAACGTGTATTGAACAATTCCACCATCGTCGTTTAGAGTTACATTAAATATAATAGAACTCGTTGTGTAATATGATCCAGTGACAGGGTTTACAATCGTCACTCCTGGTTTTACAGTGTCTAATTTTATTCTTCGAGTATCAGTTGTATTGATATTGTTAACTAAATCTGTAACTGTAACATTGTAAGTATAGTTTTGATTTGGAAGATTTGTCCAATTGATATTGTATGTTATCGTTGAAAAAGTCGTTTTGTTAACTTGACTCGAAGAGTTATACAACAAAAAAGTAACATTCGCAAAATTTGTTTCTGTTATAGAAACATTAACATAAACATTAGTTCCTGAAACATTTACTCCGTTGTTCTCAGTTCCTGTTCCATATGAAACCAAAGGAAAAGTTCTGTCTATTGTTATGTTTCGAGTTTCTGTTGAATTTTGATTATTAAGTTGATCAACGGCTGTAGCATTAAAGAAATATTGTCCATCTGATAAACCTGAGAAATTAATGAATAAAGGACTAGTTGTAGAATTACTCGAATTGATCTGAGCTCTAGTAGAATTAAATAATCTAATTGTTATGTTAGATAACGAAGAGTCTGTCGCTGTGACGTTAACTAAAACATAATTTCGATTTAGATATGTTGCAGAAGTTTCTGTTGGAGAAACATATTGAATTAAAGGTTTAGTTGTGTCCAGTATTAATGTATAACTAAGTGGCGCCCAGCCTTGTGTCGCTACTGGTTCAGTATTTCCACCAGTACAACTTGGCGAACATTCTTTAACAAGATCAACTGTTCCCCCACAATAATAATTATATGTTCCATCAGGCATATAACCTAATAAACTATTTGTAGCGTTAACAGTTGTAGTTCCAGTAACTGTTCCATTAGGCATTGTTGTATTTGTGTCGATGTCCTGAAACAATACATTTTCATAATTGGCAGACGTCGTGTTATACCAATATACATCAAATACTATAACAGAAATGTTTCCACCAGGATTTTTATTATCTATTCTAGCAACACATGTTAATGTTATATTTGAATTACTCGTAACAGTCCCATTTGCTGGAGTTAACGTAATATCAGGCTCAGGATATGTATATGTGATACTGATTACAGGTCTTCGACTAACTGTAGTAGAATCGTCCATATGCATAGTTTGTGAAGAAGAATCAGAATTCACTAACAACCAACCATAGTCTGGTTGTGTTCCTGGATATTTCAATGTCTCTCGCATCCATGCAGTAACAGTAAAAACGTGATGTTGTCCGATATCAGAAGTTACTGTAGAAACATAAGCGGCCGTATTATTATAATCTGTGCCAGCACCAAGTCCAGCCGTAGTCCATGAAGCAGTAGTTGTTCGATTATTCCAAGTAACTCCGTCTATGTTAAACAATCCAGACTTAATTGGATACAAAGATAAAGTATCTCCAGATGAACCCGATGATAAAAAGATATCTACTGTTGACGAAGTAACATTAACTCCCCATGGAAGTGAATTAACATCCCAAAACATAACAATTTTACCAACAGTGCTTCCATCGTTAAATGTTTCTGTCAAACCATCACAATCTACTGTATTCGGTAAAGCGCTCGTGATACGACAATCCCCATTGTTTTCACCAGTAACAGTTGGATCTAATTCTATATTCTGAACATTAATCGATTTATCACCCGAAAGTATTCTAAACGTATTATTATATTTCTCGATCTTATAACCCGACTCGATTAAATCCCTAAAACTAATTAATACGTTATCAATAATAAAACCGGTTTCTGTTGTTTCATATTTCGTGACAGCTTCAATGACTATTTCATAATACTGAAGATTTTGATAATTTTCTACATTTTGTAGATTCCAAGAAAATTTAATATATTGGCCGTTTGTATCATTAACTGTTTGTGTAGAAACAGAATAAATAAAGTTTTGATTCAATTGCAAATTAGCGATTGTTTTTTTTCCTGTGTTATAAACAGGAGAAAGAATAATCTTGTACGCGTCTGTGTCTTTAATAGAAAGAAGAATATCATTGTTTTCTTGTACCACATCGATAGATTCTTCGAAGTTTTTTGGATACGAATAAATTACTCTATTGAATGTTATATTATCACTTGAGAACTCATCATAAAATATACCAAAATCTGTTCTAATTGGCGTATTAAACTCCTTTTCGCTTAAACTAAAGCTTTTTGTTGATAATAGAACGATTACTGATAATAGCAGTAGTACTGAAACAATAATTATATTTGTTGAGTGACGTTTCCATTTTTGTATCATACTATTTAAACAAAATCCTAGTTTATATTCTTTATTCCTCGGTTTTTAAATATTGGTAGTCGAAGAATAACTGACATATTTAGGTTTTGATGTTCCTCTAAAGTTTAGCCATACAAATAAAGCTATAAGACTTGTCAGTATAAATAAGATAATATACTGAGGTATTGTTATTGCTCTATTCGCTTGTTCTAACTTAAGTTGTCCAGAAGAATCAGTATTTTGTAACCAAATCTCCCCTTGTGTTAAGAAGTTCTTCGAATTCTGAATTCCAGTATTAATCAAATCGTCAGAAGTATCGCCGAGTGGAACAAAGTTACTTATCGGTTTAATTATTGCTTGGAAAAATCTAAAACCACTTCCTCCCAAAAATGCTAAAAACAAACCAACAGCTAAGAACAAGAAAAAACTTATTAATGCAAAACTAATCCATGTGAATAATGTTCGTCTTTCCTTAAAACGAAGTCTTCTTACAATTAATAACATCCAAATTAAGAATAAGAATATTGTAAAAGCAATATACACAATTAAGACCATCGGAGGGATGACTTGAATTCTATTAAATTGTATATCGTATCCAGTCTTCGAACCTTGAATTTCTGTAATAAAGGTTCTAAACAATTCATCTAAATCTACTCCCATATAATCCTCTTCACCAGATAATACTCTCTTAAACAAACCAGAACATTTATTGAAATCGTTTAAATCACCTTCTGATCGTATTTTAGCATCAGGCCTAATTTTTAATAATTCGTTTTCTAAACCTTGCTCCGCAAATGGATGAATTACTACATTCGGAATAAATGTATGTTCAATTGAATACGGCATCATAACTGTGTGAGAATGAATATCCTGTGGTTGATGTATACATCCACCAACAGCACATGCCATTTCTTCTTCACCGTTTGCTTCATCTAATAATGCTCTACAAAAAGATGGCGAGTGTGTAACAGCGTATCTTTGAAAATATGTATAATAGAAATTAACAGACACGTCTGCAAGAATATTACCAGAATAACAGAGTTTTGGATATTTTGCACATGAACCATATAAATTAGAATCGATTGGAGTCTCAAGTGCTTTATCTGTCATATACCAATGAGTTGCAGGAAAGAAAGCTGAAACATTAGAAGAGAATATTACAAATAAAAACGCAAATGCAAAGACTGAAAGAACAAATGTCTTTTTCATTTTATATTGGTCCTGTCAAGTTACCACTAACTTGGCTTTTACTTCTTCTTTTAAGTACAACAGCTAATATGACTATAATCAAGATAACAATTCCTGCTGATATTAAGAATATTGTTAAAAAGCCAGTTCCTGGTCCTTCTGTTGGATTAGCACAGACGTTAGATTTACAAACTTGTGGATATGTACATTGATCATCAGATACACATTCAAATCCTGTTCCAGCACCTTTAACGACATTAATTAATTGAGCTGGTGTTTCTCTAGGAACAAATCCCGGAGCAGATGCTGTAGCCTTAATTGTCCATCCTCCTTCAACATCAGGTGTAAGTTGGAATGAATATTTTCCATTGTCACCAGTTGGTGTTACTTTTGAACATTGTCCAACAGCTTGTCCCGGCTTACAAACATCAATTTGTGTCGTAGTGTCAATAAGATTTCCTTGTGGATCTTTTGTTTCAAATAATATTGTATATGTTCGTCCAGGTGCAATTCCTGTTTTATAATTACCTATGTTTGTAAAATCAAGTCTAATTGAAGCCGGAATAACTGTGAAATCAAATGGTTCTCTTGCTGTATATCCAAATTTAGTAGCAACACCTTCTCCTGATAATTTTCCTTCGTCTTGTAAAGTAACTTCATATGTATAAACTCCAATATCAACTTGTGTTCTTGCACCCATATCAACAGGAAGACTATTTAATTTAGCAACCATTTGTGTATCAGCACTAGTTGGATTACCATTTAAATCAAAGACCCTAATTTCTAAAGTAACAGGTTCGTTAGTAAATAATGTCGTTCCTGTTCTTTCAGAAAACCCTTTAACAACAACAGAGATCGAATTTGAAACTCTAATTGGTATTAATCTTTCAACCTGATCTGTCCCAAACTTAAACAATAATCTGATATCGTATTCTTTTGTTTCCGTTTGTCCAGGAAACGTCAATGTAAATTTATTAGCAGAACCACTACTAATAGGTTTAGTCTGAACATCAGAAAGAGAATTTCGACTCTTATCTTGTAATCTTACTTCTAATGTAGCTGAACTAACAGCAGTCGAAATTACCAATTCAACTTTTATAGGTTCTCCTGGTCCATACCCAGTAACTTGTTGTCCCTCTGCGTCAATAAAACTTGATGTTATCGCAAAAGGAATTTCACATTTTGCACCAGATCCGCCTTGTGTACAAAATTCACCTGAAGCACAAGGAGTTAATGTTGATGATTTTTTGGGACATGCTGTTCCAGTTGAACAAGCAAAATACCCTGTCTTCTGTGGGTTGCATTGACTAGCTGAGCATGCAACAGAATCATCAATTACAGCCCAATCAATTGAACCACCAGATGCTGAAATTTTCTGATTTGTCAATAATCTTATAACATCAGATGAATATTGCCCTGCTATTATTTCGCTATAGTTTATTGTTCTATATTTAACATCATCTAAATATATATCCTTTGTACAAGTATATTTTGATATGGATCCACTACATACTTCTTGATTCTGGCAATTATATTTTGTTAATGGTGATAAATCAGCTCCACACGAATTAGATGGAATATATTCAACATATCGATCCGCTGAAGGAACAAACAGACATTCACCACCAAGTCGACATGGATTAAAAGGTCCTCCTGCGATAATACCTTTTTCTCCATATGGTAAATCAACAAGTTTCGGATTTGTCAAAGTTCCAGTAACAACTGTTGCATAACAATAACTTTGCAAAGACTTAGAAACCTCACTATAAATAGCATACCAATAACGACGACCTTGACTATTAACAGAAGATGAAGTTCTGCCAATTACAATTGGATCTTGTGAATTGGGAACAGAACACGTATCATATATTTTTGTATCACATTTTGTACCTTGACACAAAAACGAATTAGTTGTTGTTCCAGAACTCACAACATAACATTGTTGATCTATCGGAAGAGCAGTACTCTGAAAACCACCAAAAATATCAAAATAGAATGCGGCCCCAAACATTAGTGCAACTGAAACAACTATAAAGAGCGTCCAAAACCATGTTTTCCCGGAACTTGTTCGTTTTTTGCGTTTGTTTTTATTCTTTGTCATAATAAGTTATTGTCCTGTTTTGCATATTATTTGTAACCTTTTGCCATTTATAAATATTATTATTATTTTATACGTATCTCTTTTCGTCTCGGAAAGAACAATAATAAATAAATAACGACCAATACCAACAATATTCCGAAAGTCCATCCTATAATTAAATCATTAGCGAAGGCTTTTCCTAACTCATAAAAGAGATTATTCATAATGTGCATAATCCAGAAAGGAATAAAACTTCCAGTAATAGCTGTTATGATTCCACCAACGGCCCAAAATTTCATAACTGTCTGCAAAGCAACATCACTTTCTTGATATCGCAAGACGTGATTAAACCATCCGTATAATAAGAAAGCAAGAATAACTATCACCACTGCTACAATTATAAAACTAACTTTACTGATTTTTTTCGAACGTGCAAAATATCTCCACAGGAATAAAAAGAATGCTGCAGCAAAAGCGGCTCCACTGTTTTCAGAAGGAGTAACTAATGCTAATGAGAAAAGAATATTGTCAATTAACGTAAATTGTTGTTCTAGTTCGCCGACACCTGTAAACGACGTCTGTCCTGTATAAGAAGCATAAATACCCAAAATAGCAAAGACGATTATTGAAAGAAGTGTCAATCTCTTCCAATCTGTTATAATTTTAAAATTAAGTGGTATTAATTCTCCTGGCGAATTAAAACATAAAGAATTTCCATATTTGTTATCTCCTTCAGTTATCAGCTGCTCAACAAAGAATAGAGATAGTATACCAATTAAGAAACCTATCCCTGGTGCAACATAAAAGAAATATTGTTGGAGAACATCTGCCGAATCAAAACCAGTTCTACCTAAACCAATAACTTGTGTTGCTAAAACCATGACAGCAATTAACACTGCAGTCAAAATTAATACACGTAGTAATTGTCCTTTTTGTTGTGTTGTAACCATATTCTATTAACCATTCATGAGTTTATAAATATTAATATTATTTTATAATAAACACCACGTCTTCTATACCAACATCGGTTCCGTCGATTTCCTCCCTTACTGCTTTTGTTGGATCATTGAAGCGAATATCTCCGTCGATAGCAATTACTCTAATGAAGTCGTTTGGGCCAATATCTCCAAATTTTTTATAATCTAATGCCACAATCATTGAATCGTTAATCAAACTCTTTTTCAAATCATAACAACGATCAACAAACCCAGTTAGACGTTGTGGTGCAGACATTTCAGAAAGAGTGGTATCTTTTGCACGAACAGAAATAATATTATCAGACCATCGAATACAAAACCCCAGATTATCCACTTCACCAGATGATTCAACAATTAAATTAATAGGATTATCTACTGGAAAATCATCATTCGTTTTAATATTTAAAGTTCCAGCTTCAGCCAACGAAATCTCGACACGATACGATTTCTTTATTCCATCAAAATCTTTTTCCTCTTTGTAATGAGTGTAATAATTTTGACCTGGTAAGTTTTTATTAAAGACTCGAAACGAATTATTCAACGGAGTCCCCTCTCTAATCCAATCCATTTCTAAAGATTTACCCTCTTTGTAAATATTGTTTAGTGGTATCAAAGAAATAATGTATCCTGTCTCAACTTGTTTATTGATGTCAGATTCTAAATAAAATCGAATGTTAACATCGTGCAACTCCACAGGTTTATCTTGTATAGGTTTTTCATAAAAAAAATAGACTCCGATTGCTACAGCTATTATCATTACAAACATTATTGCTACTACGATAATACCTTTGTTCATGATGAGCTTGAGCCACTTGATCCCGACCCCGTCAAATTAATTGACGATGATTTATCTTTAATATCTTTAGGATTTATAATTTTTCCTAAGTAGTCTTGAACAAGTCCCGTAGTATACTCAAGAAATTCTTTAGAAATTTCTCCATCTCCCATTTCCTTCAATAATTTATCTCTTCTATCTGTTCCTTCACGTAATATTTCAACGACTGTCTTTTCGTAATTCTTAAGCTTTGTTGCCCACATCATGGCCTTGCCAATTACAGAATCTTGCAACTCCGAAGGAATATCTTCTGGATTAGGTGGCAAGTAGAAAATTATATCACGTTCTTTAGAAGGTCTACCTTTTGGCAACGAAATTCTCTTATTACTATCTACAACAACTTCGACCATTGGCACAACTGCTTCGTTTGTAACACTTATGTCTTTTGGATCTAACGTAATAAAATATCGATTTTTCTTTCCTAATTGAACAGAATGTTCTATACCAAAAAATCTTCCGTCTCCTCCCGGCAAATGAGAACAGAAATTAAATGCAAACGGCTTATCCTCTACTTTTCGTTTCTCTTTAAAGTATTCGACAAGCAACCAAATGGAAAAACCTAATAGAACAAAAAAAACTACTCCTAGAGCAATAAACCATAAACTTCCTACTGGCATTTTACAAATCCTCCTTCTTAGCTTCGTCTTTCTTAGACTCACCGTGTTTAACTTTCTTTGTAGTCATAGTTGTTCCAGTGAAAGGATTCTCAGTTGTAACTTCTTCTATGTCCGGTTCATCTTCAGGATGAGCAGCTGCTAGAGTTTTAGCTCTATGAATTTCAGCTTTCGTTGGATTTATTAACACGTTTAAAGTCTCGTTTGGAAAATGCCTGTTCATTACAAGTACATACTTGTCTCCCGAATATACTCCAATTCCCTTATACGAGTAAACGTAAGATTTAACATTTTTGCCAAGAAGCTCATTTGTCTCTCCTTGACATTCAGGAATATAATCACAATATGTTGGATGTCGTATCATTTTATGAACAAGCTCTCTAGCCTGTTCAATAGTTACAGCCGGAGGAAGTTTCTCATCAGACTTAGGACCTGAAACAGTCTCCATTACTTTTCTTTTTTTCCAAAAATGATACCCTATTACAAGTCCAGCAAAAAACAATATTATCAAAAAAGATATGAAAAGAAAAAGACCCAATTTAAAGTTTGGATTTGCAACTTTTACAAGAATTAACGCGATAATTAAAATTAGGGATAAGACAACTGATAAGATTCTAACAAATTTTTCTCCTTTCGCTAATGCCATATTAATATCTTCTCAAAGCCTCCTGCTTATTCTTTTGTCTTCTATAAAACAGTAATACCCCAACAATAAAAATACAAACAACAAACATTGCAATGATGAAGAAGATAATTATTTGTTTCATCGATGATTCTTGATCTTCTTTCGCTTGTTGTTCAAGAGTTTTCAATTGTTCAATTGTCTCGCTATTTGCAGTTGTCTTTGTAGTAATACTTTCAAGATTTTCTTTTAGATAATTTTCAAGAGTTTTTCTTCTTTCTTCAGATTCAAAAATATGAATCCAAATATCTCTGAATTGTTCTTGAGTAATGTTTACTTGTGCAACATTATCTGATCCGTTATTGCCTTGTATCACTTGAATAGGTCGACAGACAACAGGATTTCTATCACAGAAACCTCGTAAAAGTGTATCTAAGTCTTCTGAAGAATTTCCACCTCCTGTTGCTATATTTGAAAACGGAACAAAAATTGTAAAGTTTCGAGTCACTGTGTTAAAATTACCAGAGAATGTTATAGTTTTATTATATGTTTTATTAGTATCAGTAGAAGAACTAACAGTTGGCGAAATCGTATACACTATTCCCTTTGTTTGGCCAACAGATAAATCAAAATCGTTTGCATTGAAACTAAACCACTCCCCTTTAAGATGCACACCTTTTGCTATCTCACTTCCCGTATTTGTAATACTCATTACGCCGTCTTGTGAATTAAAAGCATTAACAGTAAAAATACTGTCAACAACATTAATAGAAATATTTGTTGGAAGATAATTAACGACAACTTTTAAATGCATAATAGCGTCAAGTTGAGGATTATTCACTAATTCATTAATATCACGAACAGTTATTATACAATTCGTAAATGGAAACTCTCCAACATAAAAACGATAAATAAATTGTCCAGGTGTATCAAACAATTTTGTGTATGAAGTTCCAACAGCCATTACAGTATTACTATTTGGAATTGTACCTCCATTCGTTCGCATTTCCAAAGACCATGATGCGTTATTACTCCACTGCACACTATCACCTTTCACTACATCAAATGTGCATTGTGGAGTATATATTAAATTAGAACCAGAAGTAGTTAAGTTCACATTATGTAACAAGTTTTGCTGTCCAATATTAGAAACATATCTTCCTTTAATACGCACATCTTGATCGACGTTAACATTCGCCTTAACTATCGCTGATATCGATTGATTTGTGCCAGAAGCTAATTCGTTAATTCTAGGCATAGTGATTATTGAATCTAGCCCTGTATCAAAAGAAACATTGTAAAAAACGAAAGGCTCTTGATTAGAGATTGATATCACAATCGTTTCATCTATTCCTACAGTTTTGTTAATTAAGATTGTTGTTGGTACAACTTGTAGCCCGTTTGCAGCAAGTCCCGGTAAAAACAGCACTAAAAACATCAAAATTAATAAACCGTTTCGTATAATTTTACTTCTCATTTTCGTCATCCTTTTTTCCATTCTTTTGTATAAACTCTCGTATGAACTTCTGCAATTCTCTAGATCTATTACTTCCCATATCAGAACATATTGTTTGAAAAGCTTCTGCAACAGATTGTTCAACTGAAAAAGAAACTGGCTTTTTTTTCTGTTGTCCTGGTAATTTTCGTTTTGGCATGGTGATTATAAATTATTATTTAATAATAATGTTAATTATTAATAATATATAAATGTTTCTATCAATCACTCTTTGTGTTTAATTCTGTCAGCTATTATGATAATAATAAATACTACTATTACTAAAAATCCTATGATCATATACATCCATAGATTTTTTGGAGAAACATCAACTATAGGAGGGGTAACTGTTTGATTAACATATATTATTTTCACAGTTTCATTAGTAGTAATTCTTCCTCCTCCACTAGGTTGTTGTCCAGGAACAGGTGTTCCTCCCATACCGAATAAGTTTAGTATAAAACTAAACATTTGAGTCAAAGATCTAAAGATGTGCGAAGTTCTATCAATCATTGTATTAACGTTAATCGATTGAGCAATTGTAACAAATGTTTGTTGATACGGTTGTGTAAACACAGTTGTTACTGAGGAAAAGAAAGTAAATGGTTGAGATAGACTTCTAAATCCAAAAAAGGTTCTTTGTGATATAGAATTAAATGCAAATAATTGACTTGGTAAACTAAACAAATTTGTTGTTCTTCGTATTACATTTGTTAGTGAGAACTGTTGTGATAAACTAGTGAATCTACCTGCAAACTGACTTAATGATGTCGTTAATGAAAATTGTTGATTAGTTAATCTATTCATAAACGCCTTCTCTCTAATAATGTTTAGAAAAGAAAGTGGTTGTAAAGATGTTCTTATTGGTAGAAATAATCTATTGATACTGGCTGATAAACTAAATTGATTGTTTACATCTTGACTAAAGAAATTTCCAATATCTGTAAATAATGTTGTTACTGAAGAAAAGAAAGTAAATGGTTGAGATAGACTTCTAAATCCAAAAAAGGTTCTTTGTGATATAGAATTAAATGAAAATAATTGACTTGGTAAACTAAACAAATTTGTTGTTCTTCGTATTACATTTGTTAGTGAGAACTGTTGTGATAAACTAGTGAATCTACCTGCAAATTGACTTATTGATGTCGTTAATGAAAATTGTTGATTAGTTAATCTATTCATAAAAGCATTCTCTCTAATAATGTTTAGAAAAGAAAATGATTGTGTCAGACTAGTAAATCTACCTACGAATGTAGTTATAGAATTTGTTAATGAGAATTGCTGACTAGTTAACCAATTCATGAATGCGTTTTCTCTAATAAGATTTACAAATAGAAACGATTGTAAATTGTTCTTAAAGAAGTATCCTGTTTTATAAACAACTCCTGTAAATAACAATCCGACGTTTGATATTCTATTTCCTACGTAAGTAACATCTAATCCAAATTCTCTAGAATTACGATTGTAAATTGTTCTTAAAGAAGTATCCTGTTTTATAAACAACTCCTGTAAATAACAATCCGACGTTTGATATTCTATTTCCTACGTAAGTAACATCTAATCCAAATTCTCTAGAATTCAACGTTGACTGATATATTTGTAATATCTCGCCAGAAGATAAACTCCTATTATAAATCATTACTTCGTCTATTGAACCGTTGAAAACTCCTCCGTTTCTCATTCCCCCTAATCTTAACGAAACGTTTGTAGCATTTGGATACACTTGTCCACTATACGAAGCATTATTTCTTTTAACACCATCTCTGTATATCGAAACTTCTGTTCCGTTAGCAACTCCACACACATGTACCCACATTCCTGGTTGCACAACTGTATATCCGCCTGTAGTATCATTGTCTTGAAAAGAAGCGCCTGTTCCTAAACCTCCTGTATTATTAAATAAATAAAAACTTATTCGTCTTGGTCGAGGGGTTCCGTCTACTGCTGAATCATTGTAAATTCTAAAATACCATTCTCTAAATCCTGGTGCTAGATTATCATACTTACTTGTAAAATGAACTGCACTTCCGTCAGTATTATCATTTAACGTTCCTACAAAATTAAATGTGTTTGGTTTAATCCATTGACATACTGTAATTTTTCCAAGCCCGTCTTCTCCTAAGCTATATTCGCTTCGATTTAACATAATTATTCTATTATTAAGACCTGAATTAATTCCCTTAAAATCATAAGTTCCTCCTATTTTCCCAGAAGAATTAAATGTTGCACCACTTACAGTTCCACTGTTTCCGATACTAGATGAGTCTATTTGTGTAGCCGAGTTTTCGTCAAGTTTCCACCACCCAACTAATCCATCTCGCGGAGTTTGATATTGTCCAAGGAATAATGATTGTAGAGAAAACCTTGATAATAATGCTATTTTTTGAGTGTTCTGTGTTAATATAACTTGATCTGTTGAAAATCTAAATAAATTTATAAATCTATTCAGTATTGAAATTAAATTAAATTGTTGATTCGTCAATCGATTCATAAACGTGTTTTCTCGAAGTAAGTTTAGAAACGAGAAAGACTGAGATACTTCTCTACTAATAACTTGAGTACCTTGAGTAAAGGCTTGTGTCATCGAATCTAAAAATGTAAACATCTGAGCAACAGTTCTAAATGTTAAATATGTTCTTTGTGTTAGAGAATTAAACGAAAATAATTGACTTGGTAAACTAAATAAATTTGTTGTTCTTTGTATTATGTTTGATAATGAGAATTGTTGTGTCAAACTAGTAAATCTGCCTGCAAATTGACTTATTGCTGACGTTAATGAAAATTGTTGATTAGTTAATCTATTCATAAAAGCATTCTCTCTAATAATGTTTAGAAAAGAAAGTGATTGAAACGTGTCTCCAAAAAAATCACTCATTTTATCTGCAACCCCAACTACTACTAAGACTACATTCGACATTCTATTTGCTCCGTAAATAGTATCTAATCCAAACTCTCTACTGTTTAAAGTCAACTGATATATATTAGCAATTTCGGTAGGAGATAAACTTCTATTATAGATAACTACTTCATCAATCGTTCCGTTAAAATAATTTGACGCAGAAGCTGACCTTTTTCCAAGCGTTATATTTAAAGTTGTAGAATTCATATACGATGTTGCATCCGATGCAGCCACAACTCCGTTTAAATATATACTAGAACTTGTTGTGTTATATGTTCCCGTAATGTAATACCAAGTTAGATTGTTTAAAGCTGCTGTAGCAATATTGGCAGTATTTGCCGTTCCGTTTCTTAATACCATTGCAATAACACCACTAGTGCTATAAGTAAATGTGAATCCGTTTGCTGGACCTACTTCTTGATTATCTATAATTCTGTCATTAACTTCGTTAACTTCGTTTAAATATAACCAGAAAGAAACAGTAAACGATTCATTGACTAGATTTGTAGAATTTGGTATAGTTATAACATCGTTTATTCCATCGAACATGTATGCTCCACCTATTTTTCCAGAAGAATTAAACGTAGCTCCTGTTACAGTACCAACATTGTTTAAACCAGAACTATCTATTTGATTTGCATTATCTGTATCCAGTTTCCACCAAGCGACCAATCCATCTAATGGAATCTGATATTGTCCAAAGAAAAATAATTGTGATATGCTTTGAGGAATCGTTCTAAATTTCGCAAATATGTTTGACAAAGAAAAAGTATTTGATAATTTCTGAAACATTGCACCAAGTCTATTGGTTAGCATCGTCTGTGTAAATAATTGAGATATAGTTCTCCGCGAATCGCCTTTTCTATCTGTTGAAGCTTGTAAACTTGAAGTCTGTGATACATTTACAGAATACAAATTAAACACTGTCGCGTTAACTGTGTAACTTCTCGTCCCAGAAACATTATAATTCTTGCTTGTTCCGTTTCCCCATGCCCCCCAGTAATAATTATAAGTTCCATTTGACAAATTCACAGAAACATTATATACATTCGCCGTAACATTCAAAGCTGTATAATTTGTATTATTTATCTGCAAAAAGACAGTCCCGTTTGTATTACTCACTGTAGTATTAAACAAAGCAATGCCGTTTCCTACTAATGTTGCGTTGTTATCGTAAAAAGCATTAAATGTCGGATAAGTTGTATCTGAAACAACAGTTGTAGTATAACCTGTTATTCTAATATCTTTTTCTAGCGTCGGAGAATAAAAGTTACTCGAAGAATTCCCTGCATAGAATATAAACTTAAGACTTATGTTTCCAGGAGTTGTAATCGGAATATTAGAAGCGAGGCCATTTGTAAAAGCATATTCGGAACCAAAAGAATATGTGGCAGATGAACTATTACCAACCGTAATGTTTATCACAGAATTTTTATACATTGTAGAATTGATTGTTACATTGATAGTGTTTTCTGTTTCGTCTACTGAAACATTTATATTTTGAAATTCCTGAGTTCCGGTCGAGAAGAATCTTGCCGATTGATTATTAAATAAACTTAAAACCTGTGTCGAATTAAGAGTTATATTTAAAAACATAACTTCGTCTATTGTACCATTAAAAGACTCTTCACTTTCATCCCAACTAATTGCTGCCACTCTGTTATTTAATATTGAAGTAGTCAGAGTATCACTAACAACAGTCTTTATTTGCACAGCACCATCAACATATAAGTTTACACCTGCAGCAGTACTACTTCCGTTTGTAGTCACAACAACATGATGCCATTTACTATCGTTAAGACCTGTGCTCCCTGTAACTATGACCTCGTTTGTATTAGGAGTTCCAGTCATAAAAAAACTTAATTTACCATCTACATTATAAAGTGCTAACTTATATCCCCTATCACTATCAGTTGGACTAATCCCCTTTGTAAAAATACCATCGTCTATTCCACCTAATCTCATTCTGCCAGCTCTCCTTTTAATCCATGCAGAAATAGTAAAATTACTAGTTCTCTCATAATCAAACTGAGCTTCGTTTGCTAAATTTAATCCATCGTCCCACCCATCGAAAATCATGCCTCCTCCTATAATACCCGAGTTGTTCCAATATGCTCCCAACCTATAAGTACCATCGTTAGCATTAGGAGAATAATCATAAGTTACATTACCAGGGCTTGTGTTATTAACATCAAACGACATATACAAAACGACATTAGTTAAATTGATTGGCGAAGTACTTGTGCTTATATTTATATGAGTAAAATTATTTTGTCTAGTTATATTTGTTGATATTGATGAATAAGAAGAAACATCTATTATTCGTAACGCACCGACAACAAAATTACTTCTTTCTGAAGAATTTAAATTATTAGAAGTATCATTCGCAAAAATAGTAAAATTATATTGGCCTGTTAAAAGAGGAATTGTATAAGAATTATTATATTTAGGTCCACTGTTTACTATGCTTAACGTTACTCGGTTTGCTGTTCCATTTGGCAGAGTGATATTTGCAAACACTGTTTCAATTCGAACATTATCAGTTATACTTGCACCTATCTCAATTACTGTCCCTTTTTTATAATCGGCCGCTGTTGACGGAATCAATGTTACAACAGCTGGATTTACGGTATCTGTTAGTGTAATATTCACAGCCATATAGTCTTGGTACATGTCGTTAGCACTTGACCCAGTAGTTGCAGAAAAGAATCTTAATATGCTCCCATTTATGTATCCATTTGGAGAAGTAATATTAAATGTTAAGGTTCTATTGACTCCTACTCCAGGATTGGCAGTTGAATTCTTAGATTCCCATTTTGCAGTGTTATAATTATAGATAGAAATATTTAATATATCATTTGTAGAGCTAGGTGCGGAAATACTTGTTAAAAAGATAGACTCAACAGTTACTCCACTTGGTATGGTTACGTTCCACCAAAAATAAGGGTCTAAAGATGCGCTTCCTTCTTCTTCTAAACAAGTAGCTCCTCCACTTGTATTTACTGCCGCATAACATGCTGCTGTTAATTCTGTTGCCGTAGATATAGTATAAGTATTTTCATTCGTAGCTCCAGATACAACTTTTCCATTACCTCCTGTAGGAACCCTAGTTATAGTAACAGATTCAAACCCTAATTTAATAAAGAAGTCTGTTAATGGTTTTGCATTATAACAAAAACCAGCTTTTCCACTAACAATCTTTAACGGGATGGTTGTTTGATTTATAATGTTATCAAATTCATCTTTTACTAAAATAGGAAGTGTGCTAGAAGCATTATACACAAAATTAGTTAAATTATTTTCTTTTATATAATCTTGTATTTTAGTTTGATTAAGAATTATACAAATAGTGTTTTTTCCATCTGATACGTTCCTTGAGATATTAACATCATAAAATGTTTCATTTCCTGATTGATTTATAACTCGATAATCTACTGCCAGAGGCAGACTTGGAGTAAGAGATATACTTAGACCGTTCGTAGAAATGATTGCATCCCCATAAACTAAGTTAGATAAGAGTACAGAAAATAAAACAATACTAATTAAGAAAAAAAAGAGAATACATCTTGTTTGAGTTTTTTGTATCATTCATATTGTTTGTCCTTATGATATCGTCAATGTCCAATTGACTGTTATCTGATCGTTTGTTTGTAATGTTACTAAGTTTCCAAAGTATGCACCAGCTAATGGAACATTCGATGAGTCTGTAATATATGTAACATTTGTTAATCTTGCATCACAAGAAGAAGTAAATGTCTTAAATATACTCCAATTACCAGCTCCTGTTGCATTAGCATAAGTTCCAGCTGCAGCTGTTAAACCACAACCAACATAAGTATTTTGAACAGCAGTATCAGTTATAGCAGGAGTTCCACATCCAGCACCAGCTGTAGCATTACATAAATGAATAACATTAAAAGGATTAGATGCTCCTAAACCAAGAATATCTCTTGTCTTATTTAAACCGATATTCATTGCAACATTATGATCACAATTAGTTGATATAATTTCACCATCTCTAAATTGAGTTACACATACATTGCCTTTATAATTCATACCACCTAAAACTTGAGAATCAGATGTAATTGAAGGAGAAGTAGAAATCGAAGAAAAAGCAAAAGCAAAGACTGTTAATAAAAATACAGGAATCAAAGAATAATAAACGATATTCTTTTTCTTTGCCAATGTACTGATTGATTTAATATTCATATATTTATTAAAATAAGCTAGTATATAAACATTTCTCTTTCTGAGCTATTTAATATCCGATAAACAAAACTAGACACCATACATTTTTTGCAAGCCATTTATGTCTGCTGGTTCTAACGTTCTCTTGACTATATCCCCTTCCAAAGAATATCCGAACATTGTTACTGGTCTACACGCTGTACGATACACATCTCCCAGACCAATACCATGCCCAAATTCATGAGTTGCTATATTTTGTATATCCATTAGTGATGAATTCAAATCAGAAGCGTTTCCCCAACTCCAACTTGATCCAGTATTAAATCGTATATCAAATTCGACTATCTTTTTCTCTCGCGAATTATACCAAATATTTGTCACAGCAATAACATTATCACTAGGATAATCTACAAAACCTAACACGTTAACAAAATCTTGTATACCAGGAATAGCCGAATTGTTTACTAAATACGTATCGTTAAGTAATTCTATTTGTGTAGAATCGTCCCACGTTTCAGCAGAAGTTGAAATAGCGTATTCAACAAAATCTTCTGATACATTAAAAAGACTAGGATTAATTACATAATTTACAGGCATACTCTTCCACTTAATTCCTAAAAGTTTATAACATTTGTCTGTGTTAGTAGACATTTTCTCAGTTTTTTCAGGCTTAGCATAATGAATAAAATCAATTCTTTCTAATTTCTCTTTTTCTTTAATTGTACATGAATTCTCAGAAATTTCTGTAACTTCTCCGTTTGTAGATATATCAGCTGAAGCAATAACCGTAGACATTAAAAAGAATACGCAAACAAAAGAAACTATCATTTTTTTCATAATATATATAGACAATGCCAGTATTTAAACTTTGCTACATTATGTCCCATAAACATAGTACAGAATTCCTAATATAATTATTAAGTCGATTATAACAATCACTGCTAAAACAATTCGATATGCCATTCTAGGTGTATCACAATAATATCTTTCATAAATATAATAAATACAGACAAGCATTAGCACAATAATTGAAACCAATGTCACCAAAAGGAGTGCATTACTTTTTGTAAAGAATGCTGGTACGCCTTCAGAAACAGGAGTAGGTGGTAATTTGGTTGTATCGGTAATAGCTCCGCCTCCACCACTAGGTATCGTTGCGGGAGTTAGTGTTCCCGTACTTACAAATATATTTAATACAAAAGTAATCGCTTGTGTTAAGAATCTAAAGATGTATGAAGTTCTATCAATCATTGTATTAACGTTAAGCGATTGAGCAATATTTACAAATATTTGTTGGAATGTTTGTGTTACGTTGGTAGTGATAACTGTAAGTACGTTTACGCTTTGACTAATAATTCTAAACATTGCAACTGTTCTTGTGATAACAGTATTAATCGTAAATGTGTCAACTATTCCTCTTCTAGCAACTAACGTTGTGTCAAATCCTTCATCCACACCAATTGTTAAGTTAAGTGATCGCATCATATCTGCTTCACTATCACTAATTGGACTTAAACCAATCATCTGTGCGAACAGTCTAAAGATTCTAGACAATCTCGTTACAACATCTTCTAAATTAATATTTTGTACAATTGTTCTAATTCCAAAATATATTCTATTGACAACATTATTCATATTCAAGTTTTGATTTATGAACAATATCACTTTCGATAATCGATTTACAGACGACTGCATAATTAATGTTACTACGTTACTTCTAGTAAACGAAGCAGTCGTATCCATAGTACAAGTTTTATCGTTTTCGTTGGACTGATAAATTTGTACAGCTTCTTCTGCTGTTATCGTTCTATTATAAATTCGAACTTCATCTATTGTTCCATTGAAATATAGCCCCGCGTTAGGATCAGCTCGTCTCCCTATTTCAAATTTATGTGTTCCCGGTTGTGAACCATTATGTCCTTTTGTATAATTTCCTAAATATACCCCATTTACCCAAACTTTCTCTAATGATTTATTTAAAGTCCATACAACATTGTACCATTTGTTTACTAACCAATCTGTTTCACCAGAAGATAAGTTCCCATCGATACATACTGTAATTCCTTCATCGTATCCTCCTAATCCGTTCGCAGAATAAGTATGAATGCACCCACTAGGATTAGCAACAATCTCGTATTCCAAATAATGTTTTCCGACAAGAACAACTCTTGGATTAATTGTCTTCGCTGTATTAAACCATACGGAAATCGACGTTTCGTTATACATATCTAAACTAATTGAATCGTTTACAGCAATATAATCGTTGACACCATCAAATGTTGCTCCACTTTCGATATATCCAGTTATATTTGTGATTGACCCATTATAGTAAGTTCCAATATTTCCGTTCCAATTATCATATGCTGTAATAGAATCGTCGTTATCAAATGAATAAAACGAAACAAGACCGTCCGTAGGAAAATCAAAACCACAGACATCTATAGGCTGATTAACTGTCCTAGATCCAAATAATGTTTTAGAAACAACATCTCTTATGAATAATATTATTGGATTATTGAAAAAGAATTGACTTAATCTGTTTACAGAATCCTCTATATTGATAAGTAATACTTGTCCTCTAAACAAGTAAGTAATACGTGTCATAAATTCATCGAAATTAAGTACTTGTAAAAGATTAGTATAAAATTGATTTAATTTCGACACAGATGAAAAGAAAAGAATTGTTAAAGTATTACCTCTAGTAAACGAAGCAGTTCCGTCTACAGTACAAACTCTATCGTTCATTGTTGATTGATATAGTTGTTGAACTTCTGTAACAGAGATGCTTCTATTATAGATTCGCACTTCGTCGATTGAGCCATTAAAATAATTTCCAGTTCCTAAATCATTAACTCCTATTCCCAACCCTCTATCTCCAAATTCAGCAGCATCTATAATAGTATCAGGTCCGTCTACTAGAACATTATCAAAATATAATCTAGCAACAGTTCCGTTAAATGTACCAACAATATGATGCCATTGATTACATTCAGCATTATACTTAAACTGAGAATTCCATGATGCGTTTCTGTATAATTCAAACAAGACTCCACAACCATTTATGTTTTGTGGAGACAAAAAGGCCCAACTACTATGTACACCAGGAGTACCTCCTGTTCCATGATATCCTTTATCAACTTGTGATGTCCAAGAAGTAATATTCTCGGTTTGATACATCCAATAAGCAACGGACCATGCTGTTAAATTATACTTATTAGAAATAAAAACGCCTCCTGTTTTTCTTGTGTCATATGTTCCACCTATTTTACCAGAAGATGTAAAAATAGGAGTACCCACAATAGAACCGTTGCTATTATTTCCAGAACTATCGATTTGATTCGTATTATTTTGATCTAACTTCCACCATCCAACTAAGCCGTCTTGAGGAGTCTGATACTCACAAAATTCTATAGGCTGATTAATTTCTTCTGTGAAAAATCCTAATTTAGAAAGAAATTCTTCTAAGTTCAATAATAAATTTGGAAATTTAAATGCTCCATATATTCGAGTTACAAATTCTTCAAAATTAAATACTTGTAAAATGTTAGTATAGAATTGATTTAATTTTGACACTGACGAAAAGAAAAGAATTGTTAACGTATTACCTCTAGTAAACGAAGTAGTTCCGTCTACAGTACAAACTCTGTTGTTCAACGTCGACTGATATAGTTGTTGAATTTCTGTAAGAGAAAGACTTCTATTATAAATTCGTAATTCGTCAATAATGTCTGTTCTAGAATTATTTCCAACTTTAAGAAACGTAGTTGGTTCAACATAAGTTCCAGTGTCTCCACCACCAACTCCGTCTACTAAAACCCCGTTCACATAAATATGTAATTGTGATACGTTTGTTTGATTTGCTACAAAAACAACATAATACCAATTTCCAGCCAAAATAGTATTTGTTGCAGTGTATCTATATTTCTCGTTTCCGAGATAGAATAACATTCTTCCAGTAGCACGAACTTCAATTTTAGGATAAGTTCCGGCTCCCTGCAAACCGATAATTTGTGCTGTTGAAGAAGGAGTTACACTCGGATAATACCAAAAAGCTACAGAATAAGGAGTCACGATAGTTGGAATCGTAGCATTCATAAATTGAGTTCCTCCGCTAAAATTATATGCTCCACCTATTTTACCAGAATTTATAAAAGTTGCATTTGTAACTATTCCAGTGTTACCATATATCGATGAATCAGTTTGATTTGTATTATTTTGATCTAACTTCCACCATCCAACTAAACCATCTTGTGGAGTTTGATACTCACAAAATTCGATTGGCTGATTAATATTTTCTGTGAAAAATCCTAATTTAATAAGAACCTCTTCTATGTTTAAAAACAAATCTGAACTTCTTATTGTTTCATACACTCGTGTTACAACATTTCCAAAATTAAACAAATTTTGTATAGTCTTAAAAAGAAAAACGGTTCTTTGAACAACCTCTTCAATGTTTAATGCCTGTAGAATACTTGTATAGAAAGTCTTAAATTTTGAAGTTGTTGAAAAGAACAAAATAGTTAATACGTTTTCTCTTTTGTATGATGCTGTGGTGTCTGCAGTACAAACTCTATCGTTCGAAGTTGCAGCATATAGTTGTTGAACTTCTGTGATCGAAAGAGAACGATTGTAAAACCTAAATTCGTCTAATGAGCCATTCCAAAACTTAGAAGCAAATTGTCTATTTCCTAACGGAAAAGGTCCAGTGTTATTAATATTGTAAATACGAACTGTATTATTATTAGAACTACCTTTTACTCCATTTACATACGATGTAATATTTGTATCATAAACACAAACAACCAAATTCCACTGATTTAAAGCCGCCGTATAACCAGCACTAGGATTTCCACCAGTTGAACCATTATACGCCGCACACGTGTTTCTTCTCATCACAAATGGATATGGTGCACCTGTCCATTTTTCAGTAGCTGAAATATCGGTATCCGATAATCTATATTGCCATACCGCGATGGTATAATTACTACCAGCTATCCCAAATTTATCGATTTGAGGAGAACTGACATTAATGTAAGAATTATTTATTCCGTTGAAAGAATAAGCTCCTTTTATTTTCCCAGAGTCAGTAAACTCCGCTAATTTCACAGTACCAGTGTTACCATATATGGAAGAATCAGTTTGATTTGTATTATTTTGATCTAACTTCCACCATCCAACTAAACCATCTTGTGGAGTTTGATACTCACAAAATTCTAGTGGTTGATTAATATCTTCCTTAAAAAATCCTAATTTAGAAAGAAATTCTTCTAGGTTCAATAATAAATTTGGAAATTTAATTGCTCTGTATATCCGAGTTATAAATTCTTCAATATTGAATATATCAGAAAAAATCTTAAAACCGAAATATGTTCTTTTAACAACTTCGTCAAGATTAATTGCTAAATTAATTTTAGCAGATACTTTCTGAGCAATCGAAAGTATATTTCTAAGATTAAACAGTTGTGTTGTTTTTTCACTAAATAATGCTGTTCGAATTACTCCCAAAACTCTTTCGTTTATCCTAGCATTATAAATTGTGGACAATTCTGTTGAAGACAATGTTCTATTATAAAGTAATACTTCGTCTATTTTCATGTATCCGTACGATGCCCAGTTATCACTTCTGCACAATTTAACAGGATTTGCTAAGAATCGTTGTTCACCTCCGACAACAGCAGTAGAAGTCGTGGATATGTCACCTTGCCATATTTCAAATAAATTTGTTCCATTAAACATTCCTCCGACAAATGTTTGAGTGTTTGTTGTAAAAGTGTGCGTAATCGGACCATTGAAATTTGTTCCAGAAATATTATATGTAAAGGGGCGAAGTTGTCTACCTGAAATCCAAAGCCCCATAACATTTTGTATTTCAACAATACCTTCTCTACCATGATACCACGTTATTGTATCTAAATAAACATCTGTATCAATATCCCTAAAATAAATTGTAACATTAACTGGATTTCCAGTAACTTGCAGATTTAACTTTTCGATAAATGTCGCACTATCAGTTATTGAAGTTCCACAATTTCCTGTTGACAATGTCGTACCTAGCACTGCGTCCATTGCTGTCCAATTACATGCAGGAGATGGAGATGTTTGATTAACACGACCTTGAACGTTTAAAGCTTTTGCTCCATAATCACTATTATTAAATTGTACCCTCAACATAACTCCAGCTGCATCAGAAGAAGAATTAGCAAATCTATAACTAGCAATGTTTGAACCCACATCAAATTCTGTACTTTCAGCTTGTGTTACATTTGAAGCAACCATAGATTGTAAAGGTGTTACCCAAGCTAAAAGCGTATAAGCGTCCGGGCCTGTCATATTGTACGATAAATTTGTGGAAGCATTTAAAAAATCATTAACCCCGTCACAACGATATTCTCCTTCTATTACTCCCGAAGAAGAAAAATTTGCTCCACTTTGATTATACATCGGATTATTTGTTATACTCTTATCCTGTAATGGTGTAACATTCTCGTCTAAACTCCACCAAGCAACTAATCCATCTTGTGGTGGAATATATCCTCCGAATATTAATCTATCAGTGATACCTCTCCACGTACCATATATTTTTTTGATTACTTCGTCAAAGTTTAACAATTGATTTATTTTTCTTCCAAAAACACCCAAATCTGTTTTGTTTTCTTCGACATTAATATTTTGATTAATGCTTCTAACAGTTGGAGGTGCTGCACAAAGCGTTACACTTAATTGTAAGTTAGTTGTTAACTGCTGAGAAGTTTCGTTCGTTGTCATTCCACTAGCTCGAACAGTAAAGTTAAACGGTGATCGAAACACAGTTGTTGAAGTATTTGTATATCGTAATAATGTTTGTCTTGTAATATTTCCGGTAGCATCTGTTAACACATTAAATAACAAAGTTTGAGAAACATTACGAATAGAAACATTCGCATTCTGGAAAGGTGAACCTGTGCAATTGAGAACAGACACATCGGCATACCAATATCGAAAAATAGTTCCCCCCGCACCAACCGCTTCGTCTTTATATGTAAAATTAATAAACGTTGAATTAGAGGGAGATTCCATATAGTTTCTTCCTGTGGAATTTGAATCATACACAAACGTATCATAAGCGTTTTCTCCAGGATTAATGTATTGAAAAATAGTATTGCCGGAGAGATCTTGTATATTGTACAAATAGATTCCTCGTGTCTCTGTCACAGACAAAGCACTAAACGCTGCAGAATAACGTATCGTGACATTTGAAATTGTAATATTCTCAGCTTGAAAAGCCACCATATCGTTTCCAGCATTACGTGTACCGAGAATAGTTATATTATTAGCTCGATGATTAAATCCTTCTATATCTATTCCAATAGATAGATTACTAGTAGTGATATTTTCAAATCTTGAATTATAAGTTTTATTACCGTCTGTCCAAATTCCAAGCGTTGAGTGAGCAGAAAGACTAGACCCATTTACTCGTAAATTATACGCATAAGTATTATTTTTAGTCGAGTGCACCCCCGCAACTAAACCGGATGTAGCATCTGTTCCTATCTCCAGATTCTTATTTGCACCACTAATGTTTACATTATTAACTGAAACAATAATTGCATCTTTTGGACACCTCATGTCTGATGTAACAATGTATGTTCCAGAAGAAGTAATATTAACACATGTTTCGATTTGTGATAAATTTATTGAAAAAACAACAGACGCATTAGCTTGATTATTATCCGAATCATTCGCAAAAACATTAAAAGTATATGATCCTCCAGCAATAGAAATATTTGAAGCATTCCATGTTAAATTATTAGGTGACGACATTGAAATATTTGCACCGTTATTTAAGTTATAACGCGTTGACTGTGTTTGAACATTTGTAGTTACATTAAAATCGTATGAATTACGAAAGCCGTATGTTGTGTTTTGTGGAAAAACAATAGTAATGACAGGAAGCACTGTATATGTAATTGTTAATTTTGGACGAACAGTCCCGTCAGCACCATAATCACGTGATCTAGCAGATATTAAATCTGTATTGTCCGGACTTCCTAGTTTCTCACTTACGTTTAAAAACAAAGTTACATTATTGTCTCCTCCATTAAAAGCATCTTGAACAGGTTTAGTTGCATTCCATTCCCACCACCCTGTAGCGGTCGTACCTGTAACAATAACTTTGCCACCAGGGTTAACTGAATCAATACCCGTGCTTTCGGTTGGACGTGTATTCCAAGTAATTCCTGTTTCTGTCCACGAATATGTTCTATTAACTCGATAAATCGTAATATTATATCCTTCTGTCCCAACATCTAAATTATTTGTTGGAAAGTTAAGACTTAAATTAGCAGCATCTATTCTAGCACCAGCTGGAATCATTGTCAAATTAAACATAAAGATTGAATGCTCAATATCAGTTGCACCTAACAACATATTTATCGAAGCAGATGTTCCAAAGTTTGTAGTTGCTTGTGCTAACCTAACATAAGAATCAGCTAAATTTTCACCAGTTGAAGTCTGCAAAACAATTGTCGTAGAATTAAATCCAAATTCTAAAACATCTCCGAGTTCAATATTATATGTTACTGTCTTTGTTTCTGTTAACGCAAAAGAATATGTATCTTCTTTATTTTTGTTATATTTTGTTTTATATTCTTTTATATCGTTTGTCGCATTGGCCTCATTCTTTGGTTTCCATATTTTAAAAGGAATTAATTGGTTTACCAAACTTGCACTCGTCGACATTTGAATTGTAACAGAAGTAGCATTATAGTCTATAACCGTTAAATTTAAATTTGGATCTATTTCAAGAAAAAGAACTTCAAAACCGTTCTTATTCTTTAACGACCGAGCATCTTTATAATTTTTCCAAATATTATCTTCTAAAACATTGACAACACCAGAATAAATTACTAATGTACAAGAACTACCTATACATTGTTTATCAGAAGTAGAAGTTTTCTCGACCATTTGTTTTTCTTCAAGACCTACAGTATAAACAACCGTTTCACCAATATTAAATTGTATACTTATAATAAAAACTATTGCACTAACTAGAACTATAAAAAAAATATATTCCCTGCCTGCGAAAGAGTTTGTTGTCATTCATTTTACTCTACCCATATCGTCCAGTTTATTGTAAGCTGGTCGTTAGTTTGAAGAGTAACCAATGTGAATGTGTTTCCAGCAAAGATACCACCTGTTACATTAGTTAATCGTGTACTTGTCGAGTTAACATTATCACAAGTACTTGTAAATGTGTTATACATTGACCAATTTCCAGTATTCAAAGAACCATATGTTCCAATTTTAGATGGAAGACCACAATTCGTATAAGCTGTAAATCCTTCAGAACCAGCTGCAACAGGTGTTCCACAAGAAGCTGATGCATTACACAAAGAAATATTTGCAATTGCACCCATATTAGCACCAGTTCCTAAAATAGCTTTAATAATATCTTTTCCGTTATTATATAAAAGATTAGAATCACATTCATTCATTAAAATTTTGTCACCACGTGAATGTGTAACACAAACGTTAGAACCATAAGCAATTGTAGCCTCAGGCTCAATATTTGGCTGACTATACTGAATAGCCCCAATGACCATTACCAAAAGAAAAACTAAAGCGATTCCTCCGAAGATAGTGTAATTTCTATAATTTTTCATATTAAACATACAAATTACTGGTTTAAATATATTGCCCTTATTTTCGCTTAATGCCGAAAATTAACAATAATAAAACGATTAGTGCTTCGCTCCCATCACCTGTCAATAAATAGAAGACAAAAGATCCACCAAACGCTCCACCCCATCTAAGAGCTTGATATGTTGTGTTGTTCATTTGTAGATAACCCCCTTTCAAGTGGAACAGTGTTGCTATTAGTCTTTTTATCTCCTGTCACATCCAAAAAGACAATAATTGCCCAAACAACAAATAGTAGAGCTAAAAAACTCAAGTGTATATATATCATGTCTGTTCCGTTTATAATCATTGGCATTTTTATCCAGTTAAAAATATACAAATATCCAATGCTCCCACTAGCATAATAATTTTCGACCACTTTTCCATAAAAACGATGCCTAGTAACAGTCACATCTACTTTATCACTAACTCCGAGTTGAACTTGTCCAAAACCTTCAGATTCAGACGTGTTATCAAATATCGTGTTACTAGAAAAATCGTTTGCTAATACAACAGCTACAAAGTTTATGCCTATTATGTACAACAGTAACACTACACCACTAATTATCGAAACAATTATTGTTTTTTTCATTATTTCTTTTTCCTCCGAAAGAATAAATCAAAAAACACAATAAGAGTCATTGCCGCAAATATTATAATTAACAAAGGAAGCCAATATTCAAACAAATTTTCTTTTATCATTTCGTAAGTATTTTTCATATATTTTTTAGTTGTGTCATAATATCGACTTAAATCGTTTCTCTGTTCAAACGTAACAGTATACATCTCGTTCACATTTTTACCACGTTCTTTTGCAGTAATATTGAAATGAACCTCTGTTAAATTTTGAGTTTGATTAATATAAAAGTTTTTTGTATATCTTCCAATGCTCTTTCTTATTATTTTTCTAGACTCTGTATGATTTACATTTTCAATTAAAGTAATTTGCATCTCTTCCACATCCGTAGCATTCCCTTCTAAGTTTTTTGTAAGAACAGTAATAGTGTATTGTTCATTAAAATTCCAAGTGTCGTTAGCAATAATCTCGATAGAAGCTAAGTTAATAGCCGTGTCAGCAGCATAAACGTGATTCACCCATAAGAGCATAAACAATAGTATTATACATGTTTTTTTCATAAAATATATAAGAAAACGTAGTATATAAAATTTACCTTCGTGATATGCTAAGTCTTGATCTAGTTATTGCACTATATAAATCAGTAATCGTATCTCGATTACCTAAGCGTGTTCTTAAAGCAAAAGCCAGTTTTAACCTAGCCTGTTTGTCAGAATATGCCTCCGTTGTAAAATTATCTATATTAACGTTTGTCTTACCCACTCTAACAACTCCATCAAGAACGTATGTTTGTTTAGACGACATTGTTTTTTACTCCAGAAAACATTGATTTCAAAGAGACAATACCGACAATGACAAAGAATAAAACCATAATTGATGACACAACGAGTATTGCTGTAACATGTGCACCAAAGAAGTCGTTAAACATAATACCTAATGCTTTTACCCAAATTCCTAACGATAACAACGCTAACCACGAAAGTGTTATCGAAACTCCTGCAATTTTTAGTTTTTTGCTTATCATGTTATAATAATCTACATTTAGCTTCTTTATAAATATTATTATTATTTTAAAATAAAAAGAAAGAAAAAAAAATAAAAAAATTCTGAGTTTTAGCTCAGTGAAACCACGGACATATCTTGGACTCTAAATCCTCCGAAATAATTGCAAAATGCATCAACATCCATTAAATTAGAAGTCTTGTCCCACGTAGTCTCGATTTGACAATAATATCTTGTAGGTGTCAAAGATCCGGATTTAAATGTGGCATAGCCATCATATCCAGCGATCTGTTGTGTTGCGCTATCTGTATAGTACAACAAGTCTCCGTTCATCTTAACGGAAACCCTGTTTCCACTAGGAGTAACTCCAAGGACATCAAATCCTCCACTACCAACGAAATCATAGTTGGACCAATTGCCAACTCTTCCATTTGTACTTACACTAACCTTTTCAACATTGAAATTATTGAAATGTGCGATATTCAACAAGTCACCTCCTGTTGCCCGAAGAGAGTACGAACTCAACATTGGAAAACTATATGCTGTAGCTACCGACACAAACATCACTGCCATCAAAACTGATAAAACGACGCGTCTGTTCATTTTTCTGTACACCTCCTTTCAGCTGTAATTATGAATTCTTTTCGTAATTTATACATCATACTTTTCGAAAAATAAATCGATAATGCGTCTAATAAAATTCTCGTGTCTCCTCTTAAAAAACGCAAACGATTATACCCATTAGATTGATCAACTCGACATTCTGTTCCTAATATCTTGTTTATCGCATTACTAAGCATAATGTTTTCTCGAAGAGTAAAACTACATGTTGCAACCACAACTGTGTTACTTCCTTTCCGTAAGCACCCATCGTCCATAATCAAATGAGCAATTGCTTGTTTATCCAATTGTTTATAAACATACGTAGGTATTATTTTCTTTCCATTCGGATACCATACGTCTCGTAATCTTTTAAATAACGGGTGATATGAACGAATTCTCAAAACTTCTGTTCCGTAATTTGTAAGCACATTTTTAGGAGTTGTTGTAAATAAACGGGTAAGCATTGTGTAAACAAACAAACAATATGCTTTGTTCTTTTGTGTAAATTGAAAGAAACGTTTAGAAAGATGCGCATCGCCCAACAATGTCCCGATAATTACTTGGTTTTCTTCGTTCGTTAGTTTAATCGAAGTATCATACATGTTTTTCATTTTACGAAAACTTCACCTCCAAATATCCCGTCTTAGGAATCTTGTCAAACATAAATAACATCTTCCAATACTCGGTTTGCTTACTCTGTTTTTTTACTCTGTGTGTAATTAATGAATATTGTCTAGTCCAAAAATTATGTTCTTCTATTTTCAATTCATGAACATATTTCTTAAATTCACCAGTCAACTTATATTCTACATAAACATTCTGAAACACAGGAACTTCAAAAACTTTAGAATCAAGTTTCCTAACTTTAATATAATCGCATGTGAAACGACTCAGAGCCCAAAAAGACCAAGCGTTTATTTTCGGCATGTACTTCAGCAATGTCTCGTTCTTTGAGAATATGTAAGCTGGAATGAGAGGCATTCCTAATATAGAGAAAACCACTCCCCCTATGATCAAACCCAATCCTAGAAAAATATTATCGATATCAGAAGTAGATAATTCTGTTGTTTCTGTTTCTATACCAACAGGTTGAACAATTACAGCAATAACTACACCCATCACCGCCACAGCTATCAAAATAATAGCTATTGGAAGCCATATCCCCAGAAAAGTAGTATAACTAATTGAAAAGGCTGACTTCTTATTTACATAATCAAACGATACAGGATTTTTACGATTATGAAAATCGATATGAATCCTAGCATCGCTCGGATTTAACGATTGATATTTCACTTTCATTATTAGTCCTCCTCCATAATGCATAACGGATCTCCATAAGCTTTACCTGATCGAGGTAACTGATCTTTCAAGTCAGAAATCTGACTATTCAAATCGTCTCTCTTCGATACAAGAGCTTCGAGTTTTGCTCTGATTTGTTCTTCTTTCATTTTCTTTTTCCTCCTTATATTTTTTTTTGTTTCCGAAATAAATTAAAAATAAAAAAAATAAAATTAATAAAGGCTAACTATTGTTTCGGTGGAACATTAGCTCCCTGTACAACCGCAGGCATAAGAGATTCTCTAATCACACCCGGATACATCTGGGTTGGATCTTTAGCGCCAGGTTCGTTCTTAACCATGAAAGCAACACGCTTATTCATAAGCACTGATCGTGGACTCATGTTTTGATCAACTATTATTGGTTGCCAATTCATAATGAACTTACCAAATGAGTTTGTTGGCGTAATTTCTTTTGCGGGAAAACTAGCAGGGACCGTATGATCTGCTGGAAATCCATCTATTTGTATAGTTAGATCAGCATAAGTGATTACTTCGCCTTTATACTGACTGTCTCTATACTGCACATCGACAATTACTCCCTGATATGCACCATTTGGAACTGGTTTTATAACTCTTGGAGCCTTGACTGTGAAGGTTCTATCTTGTGGAGTTTGTATCATTATCGTAACACCTCCTTTCATTTTTAGTGTTTCTCGTTTTTGCGAGTATAAGTTCTAACTGCGATTTAGTTAAAACCACTTTGACATCAAATAATTCATTGCATGTATAACATTTATATGTACTTAGATGCTTACCCAAAACAACTTCTCGATAACAATCTCGACAATATAATTCTGTACTCATTTTACTCTCCTTTGTCTTTTCCTCGAAATAATAACTTCTGTACATTTTTTATTACATCTTGAACAACAATAGCTGTTATCAGTACTTGTAACACGAGCTCTACAACATTTACTTAGATATGTTGACATTTTCTTTTGCCTCCGTGTTTTTAACAATTTCTTTTATTTTATAATTAAGTATATATCCAATAATCAAAATTATAAGAACTCCTACGATTGAAAGAGTTTGTTCAAACGACGCATACATAACTACGTTAAAGAGTTCAAAAATCAATACTCCTATCAATAAATAGATTTCTACTTTTTTAGATGCCATGTAGTATCACCTCGAAATTGTTTATAACTGTGGATCCAAATCCTATAATTAGGACAGCCGTTAATAAATATGCTGTCCAATGATAAAAACGAATATATCTTGGAAAAAACTTCTTACTAACTTTATATGAAATAGCGTCAACTCCGTATAACGCAAAAAGAAAGAAAAACACAATTATCGGTCCTGATAAATAGAAATATTTAACTCCCATTGTGTTACTCCATTGTTGATGCCAAAGATTTGCTTCATACGCGTCATCAACACAAACTAATGCGATTGGTGTTGTTACCATCCCGTCCATGAAAATCATGAAAGCTAAAATCCCAAATAAAATCCAAAATGGTTTTTTCGAATCTTTCCAAAGTTTATTTTTCTTTTCGTTTTTCCCTTTCAAATAACGAAAAGAAGAAAATCCACCTATAACCATTAGTATCCCTGTAATAAATAATATCGTTGGTCCAACATCGAATAATATTGCAACAAACATTAGGATTACGCCCACACCCATATTGCCAATTATTTCTAAGTTATACATTCTCTTAAGTTCTTTAAAATTTAACATTTTATCTCATTCCTCCAATTAATAATGCTCCAATAAACAATACATTAAGAATACTAACTGTCATAGCTCCTATTAAAAGAAACAGCCACCGTCTCTCTACTTCCCAACGATACTTCTGCTCGTATATATTAGCAGTTCCTTCCCAATCTAATACAGGACTAGAATCTTGAAAAACATCAGGATTCATCCTCTTCGTAACATATTCTGTTTTTCTCAGGCCTGGCTTTTTTCCAACAAAAGCAATTTTCTTTTTTATCATATTAACCCCACCTCTTTTAATCTTTTATATAAAGCAACAGTTATGTCAATATCTTCTTGACAATGTTTTGTTATTTCATTCCATTCTTTATTTTGATATAATATCGGCATCATCTCTCCACCCATTGTAGATACTTGAAAGCCTAGAATATTAGCCCAATCTGCTAATGAACCTTTTTTATACTTATCATATTTGTCTTCTTGTAAACCGTCACCGTTCGCTATTTTTCGTAAATCGATTGAAACAAATTTCTTCGTTTTAATATTATGAATTATCGATCTCTTTAACAAGAATGGAATATCAAATCGATCACCATTAAAAGTAACAAGAGCATCTCCGTTTTCAACTACATTCCAAAATGAAGACAATACATCTTTCTCATTTTCTGAATAAAGCATTTTTGTTTCTTCGATTTGACAATTTTTTCGATATTGTATTATAAAAACACCGGCACATAAAATTCTATCGTTCATTGGTTCCAAGCCCATTGTCTCGATATCAAAAATTATATTTTTTGTCATTGTACCCTCACATACATAAACGCATAATAAATTACATAAATCCAGCTTAAGAATCCATGAAAGATTGCCCATAATATTGAATGCCACTTTGTATAAGATAAAATCATAGCTAATGCTGTCCCCATACTAATACCAGAATAAACTACACCTGTACTCATTTCTTCCTCCCTACTTCGAACGCTATATCCATTGCTTTAATTAATAACGAGGGTATTAGTAGAATATCTCCCGCTTTAATCAAAGTAACTAACTTCAAATTCATTTCAGCTTTCTTTCCTTCCAATTCATTATAATTCATTTTGTTTCTCCTTTATCTTTATAAACAAATTCAATAGCACAAACAGCTTTACAATCTTCTTCTTGACAAGTATAAACAGGAATATGAGATTCGTATTCAGGATTCCCAATTTTAACTTTTAACTCATCGTATTCTTTTTTTAGAGCAGAATATTTTCCACATCTTGGACAATGTAATGTTATTCCGTCGCTCATCTTTTCTTCTCCTCTCGTATTTCAGTAGTCCGCACTTCAGACATTTTTTTAGTTACATAAATTGTTTGTTGAATATAATATTCTGGATGATTCTTTTTATACAAGTCTCTATTTGCATCGTAAAACTCTCGATAAAATCTTGCCTTTAAAAAATCTTCTTCACGTGTATCCATTTTAATAACCTCTCATACTCTTCATAAACCGAGTAGGACCTCCGTTAGATTTTGTTTCCTTATGTTCTTCTTTCCTATATTCACAAGAAATAACTACGTTTTTTTTAATAATTTCTAAATTAGTTTCGTCTATAGCGGGCTCTCCTTCAATAGGTAGTCTCTCACCTTTCTTTACTTTCCCAGCAATCGAATATTGCACACAACCATTAATAAATTTACTTCTTGCAACTGCAATACCTGTATATCCTGAAATTTTGTCTCTTACTTTGTCTCCTAATTTTATTTTATATTCTTCCATTCTTACTCTCCTTTTGTTCAAAGCGGTAATATCTGCCAACAGTTTCTTTGTAATGTTCTTCATATTTCTTTCTGAGAACTAAAACATATTCAGTTTCAATTGGATTATGTACAATAACATCTAAACTATCTGTTAATGCATCAATAATTGCTTCTAATTTTTCTTTACTCATTTTTTACCTCGTTTCTTTATCTTCTTACCAAATTTCTTTCCTTGAGCAAAACCTTCAATCATTGCCATCGCGTTAATTACTAATACTTCTCCTCTTTTCTTATCTCCCTTAGGAAAAAATGTATCTATGTGTTCCATTAACATATCTGAAACTTTTATGTCTTGCTCTGCTTCGTTTTTCATTCTTGCCTCCTTAACGTTCTCAAACAGTTTTGACAGGTAACTTTACTTTTATCAGTAGTTCTCTTAACTTCAAATGTAGAACACGCTTGATTACATAAATATCTTTTATCGTCATCAATATCTATTTCATAATGAATATTATTATTTTGAGGTTTTTTAGTTATCATTCTTCTTCTTCTCCTTTTCTGATACAACTTAGAACAACTTCTGGTATATAAAGGTTTCTCATTTCTTCCACCTCTTTACTTTCTTCTCCATTCCAGCTCTTTCCCGAAGACTTGTTACACGAGTCATATTAATATGCATTTTAGGACTAGGCACAATCGTAACCTTCAAAAGAAAGTCCGATAAAATAGAGTTATTAATCTCGTTTTTTTCCATACTTGTTATTGCTTCATAAAGAGCAAAATCACTAGTAACTAACCTAACATGTGTTTGTCTAATCAATTCCTCCATGTTTGCTCCGTTTAATATCCTCATAATAACATCTGGAGCAATAAAAGCTCGTTCCTCTGTGACAATAGTTCGATTCATTGTTCACCTCCGACTACTTTTATAGACTCCTCATCTTCAAGATTATGTCCTTGCGAAATTCTTTTAAAATAAGCTATCCCTGACATAAAACCAGCTAAAAAAACATCATAATCAAATTTATGATAATTCCACCATTTATTATTTTTATTATGCTCGGCTTGTTGAATTAAGAGTTCTGCCTCTACAACTTTCTTTATTCTAACAAGATTTCTTTCATTAGGTTTAAGTTTATTCATTGTTCGCCTCCAGCCCACTCGTTCCAATCTTGGACATCAATGTTTTCGATAACACTCTGAAATATAGAACACACTGTTTTTGGTTTTCCTTCGGTTGTGTCATACAACCAACATGCTCTATAATTAACACGACATGTAATACGATTATTGTCTAATGAACCATAAAGATATTCGCCATCCATAAAATATGTAAGAGTTTCCGAAACATTCAAGAATGTTGCTAATTCTCTTCTATCAATATCCATTTGTGGATAATATCTATAATTCTGCTTTTGCATTCCATCACAAATAAATTCTTTTGCATCTCTTTCTTGTATGTCATTATCAACTTGATTCTTGCCGTAAAAATACATAGCTACTACTACAAACAATCCAATAATTACAGAAACCATGACACCTTTCCAATAATTAGTCATCTTCCATTGCCTCCAACCCTTGTTTAAGCATGTGTAAATCTAATTCTTCATCTTGCAATATTTCTTTGAGTTCGTTCATTGAAAACTGACTTAAAAATTTCTTGTTCATCCAAGTTTTTTTCAACACTTCGACATATTCTTTCTGAGTACAAACAATGTCGTCTATTATTTTTTCTGTTCTGTTCATTTTTTCACCTCGTGTCTTTTATTTAGCCAATAATTGCACCATAGATACATTAAAATAAGTATAATGCCCATGAATAAATAGAAAAACACTGCATATATGCCATCTCTGTAAACACCATATCCAATAACTATCATAGCTATAACTAAAGCAGGCAACCAAAACATAAACGTTATAAATCTTGCATTCATTTCTGCACCTCCACTAAATAGTCTCCACAGTTTTTATTTGGATTTGTTTCGTCAAAGTAGAATACTCTGTCGTCAGCTTCTAGCATTGGCCATTCTTTCTCTTCAGATGCACATTGTGTACAAAAACCGTTTTCGTCAATAGAACTAACAAACCTATCACATTTTACACAATCTATTTCGTTTATATAAAGTATTTTGTTTTTTGTATACTTTGTATACAGTGTATACAATGATGTTTTTGAAGTGCAGCTACATTCCGGACATTTACCATCAACAAAACATGGGCATTCTAGAATTGTCAAACATGCATCACATTGATATGCAAAAACAACTAATTTCTTTTCAAACATTCAACACCTCCTTTCGATAAGATTGTTATAGAGCTCATTTGTTTTTCATTGAGCAAAGCATTACCGAAAATACCATAATTTGCAATTCCGATTTGATAAAAGATTTTAAAAAAGTCTCTAAACTTGTTAATCTGTACATCCTTTGGATCAATGAGTCTTTTTCGAGACAGAGAAAGGTTCTTACTAGAATCCATGAATTCAATCATTCCAACATGTATTCTATTATGTTTAAGATAGTGATAATTTTTATGATACTTCTCCTCTATCATTACAATGTCACCTATGTCAATTTCTTTGTTTAAGATTTTCATTTAACACCTCCTTCTGCAGTTCTTTAAATATCTCAACGGGAACTAATCTTTGAGCAGCAGAGATATGTGGATTTCTTTCCAAAAAAGATTGATCTGGTCGAAAGAATCTAAAACGAAATTCATCCGTTTGACAAACTAATATTTTACCTTTGTGTAAAATACGAACTTCGTCTGTGTCATGAATCTGATCAACAACATTATCGTCTAACGAAATAGCATTGTAAGCATAAAAGATTTTATCCATTTTAGTATTGAAAATTCTATTATTTTTAAATCCGATTATTTCTCCTGTTGAATCAAATACGTTTTGCATTTAGCACCTCCAAAAATCGTTGTTTATAATTTGTAATTGCCTCTTCCCCTTTTCGTAAAACATACGACGGATGAACTAAATAAACAACATTTGTTTTTCGTAAATTTGATACAATATATTTGCTTTCAAAGAATTGTTTTGCCGTAGTGCCTAATACTATTATCAGATTTGGTTGAAGAATATCCATTGCTCTAGCAAGATAACTCCAACATAACGACATTTCTTGATATGTTGGTGTACGATTCTCAGTAAGTCCAACAAAACATACGTTTGAAACAAAACAATCTTCTTTTCTAATATCTGCCTCTTTTAGTATCTGTGTCATTAGTCGACCAGAATACGGGGATGTGAAAGGTTCACCTGTTATTGCGCCACCTTTCATTGAGGGAGCCTCTCCTAATATTACAATCTTGTTTACGCCTGTTCCATAACCAAAAACAACTTTCGAGTTTAAATTAATCTTCTGTATGGACGTATTAGCTAAGACTTCTTTTTCTATATCCGTTAAAGAAGTTGTAAGTGTGGTGAACTTACTTTGTTTTGGATCATGCATAGAACAATAATCGCCATTGCATTGCTTCCCACAAGATTGACACCTCATGACATCACACCTCCTTCTGTTATTTTCTCAGCTGATAGAAGTCTTAAAATAGTAACATGATCAATGCAATGCAATTTTCCGACTTTATGCAATTTCTGAAGATGAGTTAGAGTTACAGCTTGCTGGTAGTCCCAAGTTTTGCCTTGTGTCATTTTTCGTAATGTAACATTGTTACCAGTAATCTTATTTATTTTAGCAACACTATTCTCAAACTCCAAAAATTGGTGTACATGAAATTTCATTTTACTAACACCTCGAATATTTGTCCAGGTTTAATGATATCTAATTCAAAACCTAGTTTTGTTCTAAGTTGATTCAGAGCATCAATGTCTTCTTGTTTAATTTGCCAGAATTCTATTCTACCAGTAGCTTGTATCTCTATCGTTTCTAAACATTTAAAACAAACATAAGCGTGCTCAACTCCCCAAAATTCGCCATCAACTCGATATAAACTATTAAAAACACTGCTACAACATATACACTTATTACTTGTCATTTTTGTTTTCTCCTTCTTTTATTTGAGTGATAACGTTTTGCATCGCGTTCATGCGTGCGTCAAGATCGTCTTTATTAATAGGATTCTTTGTGTCAACTACATATTTTGTATTCCAGTGATGTTTTTCTAAAATCGCTTTTATGAGCTGAGCTTCCACAAACGTTAATTCTAATTGTATTAATTTTTTATTCATCCTTTTTCCTCCGAGACTTCTTTTCTCTCTTCTTCTTTCCAAATTTAACTTTTTCAGGAAGCGTACCTCCACAACCTTTATGAATGTTGTTTTCCATATCACATTCTTCTTCTGCAGGACTTGGACAATAGCATAGCGACGTCATTGTGCACCTCCGTAATTTGTTCGAGCCCAATCGTCTAATTGTTTGATTTTCGTTTTTAAGACTTCAACGTCATCATCAATAATCTTAATTTCCCAATGATATTGGAGTTTTGCGTTTTTAATAAGCTTAAAACTACATTTCTGTTCAACAATTGGAAATTCTCTATCAGTAATATCTGTCATTACCAACCTCCACTTTTATTTGAGTATCCGTTTTATCTAAGAAAGGTTTAAGCTCTCTGAAATCTTTTTCACTACTAAATGTTAGTGTGACAATATCACCATCGTAACGAATCTCGCAATAATTTCCACCAAATAGTAATCCTTTTTTCTTGATATTGTTATCGTTTAAAACATAATCCTTAGGTAAATTTAAGAATTCGAAAAAATACTTAATTTTCTCGTTCTCGTTTCTTTCTCTTTCAAATTTATTTTCAACATTAATAATCGTCATTTTTTTCCTCCGTCGCCGTATAAGTTTATGTTTGTCATTTTAATATTTCTCCGATTCTATCAAATTTTAATCGTAATAATCTATTTTCATTTTGTAATCTTACAATAATTTCTTCTTTATCCTCATTAGAAATCATTTCTTTGAGTATTCTATTTTGCAAGTTTTCTTTCATTCTTCCACCTCGTCTGACATTATTTGAATTTTCTCTTCTCCACAAACTGGGCAATACGGAACATCGTCCTCCATGTCGAACTGGTGAAGACAAATCATACACTTATAATGTTTTGGACCTGAATCTAATTTATCAACAAAGATTATGTTAAGTTGGACAACATCGCTTTTTTTAATCTTATATTCGTCAATAAACTCTCTAGGCAAAACTATGGCTAATGAGCTCTTACCAATCCTTATTATGTTTCTTTCTGTTATCATGTGAATATGAATATTTCTAATTATGATTAATCTAAAATAAAAAAAAGTTAATTCAGACTTTCAAGCAAAAGTCTGAATTAATCTTCTGATTCTTCAGATTCTTCAGCTTCGTCTTCTGCCTCCTTGACGTCTTTCTTCTTGTCTCGAACTAATGCTTTAAACTCTTTCTTTGTAAACATCTTTGGAACTTCGAATTTCATTTTAACATTCTTCTTAGCGACTTGCTTAGCGATCTTTGCAAAAGATTTGGCGACATCGTTTAATTTGTCTCTAGCGTCCATATCTCCGTCAACTAATGCAGCTTCCAAGTTATGTTCATGCATAAAAGCTAAAGCTTCACAGCATAAGACTCTTCTTTCAGTTGCGTCCATTTTTTCCCCTCCTTTTTGTTTTAGAACTATTTTTCTTTTTCGTTGCCACAAACGTAATTATCTTTTTTGTGCTTTCGAATTCTTTTATTTTTTCTCTAAGCAACGTAGTTGAACTTGTTTTGAATAAAGGTGTGTAAGTTTTTCTTTGGTTATATTGACCTAAGCAATATTCAATCTCTCCTCTTTCTGCTCCATCCAAGTCGTCAAAATCACAGACCAAACTATCTTTAGTATCAATAAATTCTATTTCTTGAAAATGCCCGCACTCAGCGCAATATACTTTGAAACCATATTCTCGTAATCGATACTGTGTTTTGTCAACATGATGCATAATCCCATACTCTAGTTCTTCGTAAACAACCCCAAAAAGTTTCTTTATATAAAATAAGATACTATGACAATCGTAACAAATGTATCTGTTTTCATTCATTGTCAAACTAAATCTTTCGTCTTTTAATTCATCAGGCATAATAACAGTTTTAATCATTCTTTTCTGATTCATTTGGGTTCACCTCTTTGTATAAGTCTAAGTTTTCAAATTTATTACCAACGATTTCGATATCAGCCCAATTATTAATAGGCTCATTCAAAACACGAAAAGCCGCCCTGTCAAATTCAACTAGTCCTTTATGTTTAAACAAATTAAGCCATGTTTTGATTAAGACTATATCACCATCGAATATCTCTTTTTTATTCTTATCATATGTTTCTGTCGATTGCATAAATATAAAATTATTTATATCTGTATGATATTGACCGTTTTGTCTAATCAAATCGTTTAATTTTTTTCCAATTCGCTCTTGCATTTGTTTCTCTTTTGTATTCCAAACTCTAAACTTCAGCATTGTTTTCACCTCTTTCGTATGCCCCTAGAAAATCTGAAAAACGATTATCGTCTAACATTCGTATATCCGATTCAAGTTTTGAAAATCTAACAAAACGTAATGGCGTTTCTTTAAATTCTTTTCGTAATTCGGTTGCGGCATTATTTACATCCATACTACCCGTGTGAAAATAAGCGAATTCACCTGTTGGATCAGGTATCGTTCGATACTTCAAAACTAATTCTGTTTCTGTTCTTCCAATATATACTATCATTTTTTTGTTCTCCGTTTCTTAGCCTTCTTATTCTTAACTCCTAGAAATACACCAAGAGGATTTAATTGAGCGTTCAGTAGAACAATATTATGTTTTAACGAACTTCTTTTTCCGTCTTCAAAACCTTTCCAATATATTTCTTTTTCTTTCTCGTTCATTTTTCAACTTCTCCTGTTCCGTTACATTGTTCGCATTCAACTTCGCCTGAACTATCACATGTTCCGCAATCAACTTCTGCCTCACAACAAGCTCCACAGTCTTCGCAACAACCGGGACATTCCATATGCCCGTTACCATGACAATCCATGCACTCTGCTTTACCTGTTCCATCACATGTTTCACATTTCGTCATTTTGCAAATCCCTCCGTTGCTACCCAATCCTTGAAAGATAACAGTTTTGTAATATCTAGCGAATCTTTCTTTGTTATTTCAACAATTTTCATTGTTTCAACACCGGTCTTTAATTCGTGTTCCTTTGTTTCAAAAAACTTCTTAACATACTCAGAATACTTAACAGCTTTCCCTTGGTACCATATATCGTCTATCGGAATAAATGAAACGACACAATCTTTTTTAGAAAGAAATATTCCACAAGCCCAAACTTCAGACATTGCATCAAACCCACATATTTGAATCGAATTTAGACAATGTGGAGTTCGATCATGGGGATAAGGACTTTCCTTTTCATCTGCTGCCCAAACATGACCAATTGTTTTTCCATCTCTTATTATACTAACAGAAGTAGGTGAAACTACGGAGAATGTTATTTTAGGAATAAATTGTTCAGTCATTGTTTTGTATCCTCCTGTTTTTTCTTTTCTTGCATAGTATTAATTAATAAGATGATTTCTTCAGCTTTCGATGATCCTTCAAAATAGTTTTCAATAAGACCTTTAGCAATATTCAAACCTTCTCCAAGTCCTGTACTAGTACCTAACATATCGACAACTTTTTTTATTCGTGAATCTTTAAAATTCAAATACTTTGACATATATTTATCATATCCTCTCATTGTAACACCTCATGTTCTGTGACAACATACGAAACATCATCAATCTTCTTAGTCCAAAATTTTCGACCAATGGGTCTAGTAACCAGATAATCAAACTCTTCCACTTCGCTACTATCACAATTATGTACGTCTTTCCTTTCTTCAACAATATGCTTGGCTTGTTGAATAAATGCCTTTTCTGCATCTTTGTAAATACCAAGAACGTCTGTTCCTTCGTAATCAACACTTCGAGTTAGAACGTATACGAGGTTCTTTCCTTTCTTCATTTTGAGTGTAGTATTTTTTGTGTGTTTCATTTTGTCTTAAATAATATAACATATCCTGGTATATAAAGGTTTCTCTCCTGTATATATTAGTTTGAAAACGAAAATTCTTGGCATATCGATTGTTTTAAATGTTTTCATACTGTTACTAATATTAGCTACTTTATAAACTTTGCTATATTACGTTGTGCACTGTCCTACAAAGAGAAAGCATGTCTTATCGTTTATTGTAGTAGTAAAGCGGACCATAGTACTATTATAGTATATGGCGTAAAATATAGAAGATAAACGTAAGCCTCGTTTATGTGATACTTCAAATTGGTATATTGTCTTTGTGCATTAAAAGTTTTTTAATGCAAAAGATAAACGTAACTGACGTCTGTAAAGCCCTATATTATATATATATAATATAGTACACAAACGAAGTTAAATTTAGTAGCATGAGTTTGTATAAGAACGTATTCTTAGAGTTATAATCTTACAAAATTGGGATATTTTTAATAAAATGTCCTGTAAGACAGGGACAATTTTATAAAAAACTCATATCCTACGCTCTAAAATGTGGACATAAACTACGATAAACGTATAAACTATGTCATAGATTATTACTCTTATCTATCGCCAATAACTGTCATGGATAAACAAAAACGATACAGCTGAGATAATTATGAGATACATTTATAAACAAGTGTTATTATACTATTATATGAATAAACAAGAAGCTGTTCAAAAAATCGAAAAGATGATAGCTGAGTACGATTTCACTCTAGATCCTGTTTCGATACGTTATGCAACAGAACTCAGAAATTGGATTATTCGAAACAGAACCAAAATTGGCATAACTCAAATCATTCAAGTTCGTGGTATACACACAGATCAACCTGATTTAAAAATATTAGTCGACGATGTTGAGCTCGAAGCCGATATCGTTGTAAAAAGTGAAAGATTTTTTAATAAGTGGCATTCACGCAAAAATGTGGACATTGTGTTCTGTTGTTTACCTACTCATCTTGTTACTTCAGATATTCCGATACTTGTACTGCCTCTACATATTATAGATACACGTGGTGAACGTCGAACTCAATGGAAGGAAAAAAACGAGAGAGTGATTATTAGAAAAAACACAGCGTTACGTATGGACACAACCGGGCTAGGGGCAAGCTATGATGAGATCATTAATTCACTTTTAGACTCGTACGAGAAGGAGGAGAAGACAAACAATGGAAACACACAAATTATCTGATAATGGACCAAGATTAGACACTATTAAGCTTGACGCTTATCGTTGTTATATATGTGGACAATTATTTGACGAAGGTAAGCACAAAAAAACTTTACATCACGCTATTCCAAAATTCTTAAAACCTAAACGCAATGTTCTTCTTCCTGTTGGTGAGAGCTGTCATCAGGAAATTAATACTTACACTGTTCAAAGTGTTCCTAAAGCTCCACGTAATCCTAATTTTAATGTAGTGTTGACTAATGTTCAGATATCACTTAAAGGCGCTGAGAAAAGTGTTGACAGATTGAAAAGACTTGAAACAGAATTAATTAAATTGAAGGAGAAAACAACCCATGTCGAAAATGCGACTAAGAATGCTTGAGGATGTACCTTCCAAGCGCCGAGCTTTAAAGAAAGGTCATATTGTAACGGTTCACTATCTACTTGGCAAAGAGTTATTGAAAACTCAGAAAGCTGTCGAATATGTTGCAGCACCTAAATATGTCAAGAAGGAGGATACCACGTGAAACATTATACAGATTGGGACGACTTTATGATTCATAAAAGAAAATTTAGCGATTCTGATTTTTTAGAATATTATCACAGAGGATTAAGCGATTACGCCATCGCAAAGATTTTTAATTGTAAACAGACCTGTGTTAGAGTCAGAAGAATGAAAATAGGATTAATTGCCAATTTTAAATCATATCGTGGTAAAATATTAAACGTTGTTGAATTACAGGACGCGTTAAAAAGAAGAAGCAAACAAAATGTGATGAAGCGACGAACGCGAATACAGGAGGATTCGGCGTATAGAGAGGAACTACAAGAGGCTGACCGTGTTCATCACAAGAAAACTTATCAAAAAGATAAACGTCATGAAAGATATCGTAGAAGTCAAGAAAAATTGGTGATTGAACAATGAACTTTCATGATGCATATATTTTTGGAAAGAAGAAACACGAAGGGCAGAAAGACGACTTAGGAGAAGATTATTTCGATACTCATTGCATGCATGTTGTTGAAATACTAAAATTAGTTACAAAGGATCCATCTATATTAATCGCTGGCTTACTGCACGACACGCTTGAAGACACCAAGACAGAATACGATGAGCTAAAAGAAAAGTTTGGACAACGAGTAGCTGACTTAGTTCATGAAGTTACTCACGAAGGCCAACCCGATTCTACCGGTTATTATTTTCCAAGATTAAGCACGCTTGGTGCTGTGTTGATTAAGTTTGCTGATAGATTGTCTAATTTGTCAAGAACGAGTAGTTGGTCAGAGGAACGACAAATGCATTATGTTAAGAAATCTAGGTTTTGGAAAACAGGAGACCATGATGTCGTGTGATAGATTCAATCATAGTTTCTTGAGAAACGTTTATATAGTTATAATTTTTAAATATAGTATGTTAGAAAAAATAGGGGAACAAAATGAAAATACAAGATATGCCTAAAATAGAATGTCCATTCGAAAGAATGTTATTTGATAACGGTGATTATTTAGTTATTGATAAAATCAAAGAAGGATACGAATGGGTATTCAATGACGACACGGTTATGGCAATCGAGAAGTTACATGGAACTAATGTTTCGATAGTTATAGAAAACGGAGTTATCACTTATATATATAATCGAACTCAACGTATTCCGTTTTTCTGTAAAAGTAATCACATAGTAAAAGGATTGTTAGAAAGCTATGAAAAAGGAAGTATGGACTTGCTTTCAGATGGACAACATTTTGGAGAATTAATTGGAGAAAAAGTTAATGGCAATCCTTATGAAATAAAAGGACATAAATGGATTCCTTTTTCAACATTCGCACAAAAACATTTGAAATATAAAGCATGGGGAAAATATCCAAAAGATTTTGAAACAATTTCGAAATGGTTTGAAAAAGATTTAATTCCGTTATACGCTTGTATGGCGCAAGGGGAAGAAGGACGAAAGAACGGATTTGTCGAGGGAGTTGTTTTCACACATCCTGATGGTAGAATGGCTAAACTTCGTAGAGATATGTTTAGTTGGTATAAAGGAAAACGTCATAATGATGGATTTGACAAGGCAGAAAAAAAGGGCAGAAAACAAGGCAGAAACTGAACCAGAATTTGATGCTCCTGGTAGTGAAGAATTTGGAGGAAGAAGATGAGTGAAGAATATTGTGATATTTGTGGAAAGAGTTTTGTTGTAAAAGAGGAAGACGTTAAGATTTTGAAAGCTATCAAAGCATTGCATTGTGATTCGTGTAATATCGAAAAGAGGAAACAAAAATGAGAGAATGTACAATATGTTTTTCTAAACTATTCCCTTGGCAGAAACAAATCGAAGATGCTCATATTAAGTGTTTAGTGGAAGAAGTGAATAACGAAACAGGTTGTGAAGAATGTGGTGGTTATGTTGATTCTAAAAATATCAATAGTGTTAAACAGAAAAACGGTTTATGGCATTATTATCATGCTCAATGCCCAATTACTAATACACAAAAGGAGGTAATATAAAATGGACGAAAGTTGTTTAGAAAAAGTTGTAGACCGAGATTACTTGATTGGTAACGGTTTCAAAGAAAAAGGAACTAAATTTATTGCTGTCAAAAACAAATATGTTGTATGTTATTATCCAATAGCAAACGGGATGTACGCTGTGCATTTCGCAGAGAGAGTAGAACGACATGTTCTGGGGAGAGAGGAGGATTGAGCAATGAAAAGACAATATGTTGATTTAAAACAATATCATCGTTTACAGGTCGAAAGTCCAAAAGGTATTGAGTTAGTTATAGATGTACTTAGATTAACTTCGGATGCTGTTAATTTGCGTGTTGCAAATAGTTTTGGTTCAAGAATTGTTACTCTTTGCGAAGAAACATATGTTAGGTTTGGAACAGTTTCTTTTCATAATTACGGAAACAGAGGAAGAGGTACTAGAACACATGTGTGCTTAGAAATGTGTAACGATTGGAGGTATAGTTTACGATGAAAGAACAAGCATATAAATCCCCAAATTCTGTAAGATATAGTGTTGACGTGTTGGTATGGTTATTTATATTTGGTATTCCTCTAGCAATATGGTGGGACGAATATCGATGGAAAATAATGTTTACTGCGTTGTTTAGTTTTCTCATTGTTGTTATATTGGTGCTTTCTGAGTCTGCTAACGAAAAGAAATACAACGAAAAACATACGGAGAAGATAAAATGACAGTATCTGATAACTTCAATCACAGTTTCTTGAGAAATGTTTATATAGTTAATAATTTTTTATATTCAATGTTAGAAGAAGAAGAAGTAATAGGAGGAGACGATGGATGTAAGACAACAGCTCAAGCAATTATTTAAGAAAACGAATGAACGTTTTAGTGAGTTTGTTTTGAATGGATTAGCTATTATTTTATTACTTCATATTATTTATAATTTCTATGTTACGTATGTTGGCTATGTTTTTTGGATTATAATTTTTCTCACAATTATTACTTCGACGATAGTAATATTTTTGTTGTGGTCTATTGTTCTGGTGTTAACTATTTTTTACAAGATTTATGCAGAAACACTCAAAAAACTATTTAGGAGGAACCGTGGACATAGAAAAAGTCGAACAACACATAGGTAAACTCGTTAGAATTATTTTAAATAATAATTATAATTATACGGGAGTTATTCCTAGTAAAAAAACGTGGAAGGGGACAACGTTTGATTTTACGGATAAGTTTGAGAAGGTGATAACTATGGATTGTGGAATGATCGGAATGATAGAAGTTATTGACGACGGAGGTGGAAGATGAGTAAAATTGATAGGTTTGTCAGACACCCCGGTTATAGAAAGTGTGTAGTTTGTGAAAAAGAATTTTCAATTCAAATAGAGACACTTCCTCTCCATGGTTCATTACGAACTTCAGGAATGCCGTCAAGATTTATTATGAGTGAATTTGGTAAATATTTGCCGATAACGGACTGGATAGATGGTGAAAAGTTTAAAGGAGCATGGTTTTGTAACGAGTGCGCTACGGAGGTTTTAAAGAAACAATGACAAAAATAAGAATTCCTGAAAATTTGAGAAATGAGAATTTTAGATTTGTTTTGTTAGAGAAAGAAACCAAAAGACCTTTCGAAAAAAACTGGACAACTGAAAATAATTATAAGTTTGACGATCCAAAACTTCTGAAACATATCGAAGAAGTTGGAAATTACGGTGTTCTTGGTGGACCAGGTGGATTAGTTATTTTAGATTTAGATGCAATGGATTTAGTTACAGAGATAGAAGCTCTTCTTCCTTCAACTTTTACTGTCGAGACGGGTTCTGGTAAAAAACATTATTATTTTATAGTTGACACTCCTGAAAAAATTATATTAGATAAAGGAGACATTCATGTTGGTGAAATACAAGGACCCGGAGCACAATGTGTTGGTCCTAGTTCTATACATCCATTAACAAAGAAAGAATATAAAATTGTTAGCGATATTCCTGTATCAAAACTTGAAACAACAATCGTTAAATATATAAAGGACAATTATAGTTCACGTATTTTTAAAGTTCAGTCTCCAAAATGGGAACAATATCGAACAACTAATATATCTGAACAGTTGAATATAATGTCTTTAATAGACACAACGAAATTTAAGAAACATGGTATCGAAGTATACGGAGAGCATCCAATTCACGGTTCAACAACAGGAATGAATTTCTTTGTTAATCCTATAAGAAATCTTTGGCACTGTTTTCGACACGTGAGTGGAGGCGACGCTCTTGCTTACTTATCTATGAAAGAGGGAATATGTAATTGTGAAGATTTTGGCCTTACAGGTAAGAAACTCAGGGGTGCTGATTTTGTTAATACTATTCAAGTTGCGAAAGAAAAACATGGATTAAAATTTGATGTAACTCAGTTTGCACAAATGCCGCAACACGTTTTGGCTAATTATGATATAACAGCACAGATGCTTGAACAAATAAATATTGATGATATTGAAGTTGTTCGGGGAGACGAGGTAATGCATTTAAAAATCAAGGCGGCTGAATGGTTGATTGAAAAACTTATGCCGGCACATGCTTTATCTTTTTTGGCTGGGAAAAGTGGTTCGTATAAATCTATTACAGCTTTACATATGGCTATAGCAATCGCTGAAGGCATGGATGTATTTCACCGTTATAAAACTCAAAGAGAACCCGTTTTATATTTGAACGAGGAAAACACATGGCAGATATTCAAACCATTTGTTGAAGCCGTATATAAAGGACTAGGAATCCCGGAAGGTTCTCGTAACATTCATTTTTGTACATTTCAAGGACTTACTTTAGGAATGAAAAACATTCAAGCTCGCGCTAAGTTAGAAAAAATAATAAAGGATCGAGGAATAAAGGTTGTGTTTTTTGACTCATTCAAGAGATTTACAGATTTTGAGGAAAACGATGCTGACAAAGTAAATGAATTCTATACTTTTATATTAAAGCCGTTAGTAAGAAAATATGAATTGACTACGGCAATGATTCATCATGTTCGAAAAGAGAATCTCAATATTAAGTTTAGAGTTGATAAAAAAGATTTACTTAGAGGATCTTCTGACTTAGTAAATATTGCTGATAATATTCTTTATTTTGAAAGAGGTGTCCATAATCTTATGTTTGATCTATATCAAGTGAAATGTCGAATAGCTGAAGAATTTGAAACTAAAACTATCAAAATAATATGGGATCCTGTTGCTGGAGTTGATTTTAATGAACTTACAACATTAGCGGATTCATCGAAAGATATACACGTTAATGAATGTGCTGACGAGATTCTTAAATATATCGTAAAGAATAATTTAGAAGAATTCAATCCGTCTCAATTACAGGACTATTTTCAAGAGAAATATAAGAAAGGCGCTGTGTATGATGCTATAAATAAACTGGCAGTTGATCGGTATATTGAAAAAGTAGCACGAGGTAAATATACTATTATTAAAGAAAACCCTAGTTGGTTAGAATATGGTAAGAATTTTGCAAAAGATGTATCACCCGAGAAAAAAGATGAACAACAAACACTAGGAGGAAAAGATGAAGAACAAAAAGATCTCTTCTTTGGCTAGAATTCGTTATTTGGCTAAAGAACAGAAGCTTATGTATCGAGTCCTTAATACGAAGCCTTCCGTTTGTGTGGATAAGAAAGATGCAAAATATAAAAACGTGATAGGTTTTATAAAAAAGAATGCAAAGGTTCGCACACATGCGCTACGCAATATGATATATCGAAAATTCAAAACTAACATAAGTCCGCATAATCTAGGTAAGATTAGAGTAGAACTAGGTATCCTTGTAAATAAACCTAAAAGAGGGGATCGTTGGAAAAAAGGATTATCTGTTGATAAAGCATTGGGAGGAATTAACGAACATGGCACAATATAGTCCGCGTAATAATTTGCAGGAGGTGAGTCTTCCTCCGAGTTCGTGTACTGAAATTAGGAGAGCGAACAAAGAGGTGGGTTGTGGACATCGATTCTAGAGTATCACCTCTTTTTTAACCCCCACCTCGAAGCTAAAATAAACATGTCAAAAGAAAGAATTGAAAAATTAGAAGATTTGTTCAAATACATGGCGGAACAATTTATAATGCTAGTTACTAGTAACAATAAGTTACTTGAAGAAAACTTGAAGTTAATGAAAGCAAACGAGGAGTTGAGAAAGAATGAATGACGAATTTAAGTTATTACCTTTTCAAGAAGCTGGTGTTATTGAGTTAATGCGTGGTAAACAAATTCTTGGTGATGATGTGGGTTTGGGAAAAACTATTCAAGCTATATCTTTTTGTGAAAAAATGAATTACAAACGCATAATTGTGCTTTGTCCAGCTCCGCTTAAAGAGAATTGGCGTGACGAACTCATGAAATTCTATAATGAGAACGCGATTGTTCTTGAGGGTGATCCAAAAACGCGTAGACAAATATTTTTAGGGTTTCAAGCAGATACGAAGTATCGTTATTTATTAGTTAATTATGAACAGTTAATTAGCAAGACTAACGATTTCTTATTTAGTTTTGATTTTGATTGCTTAGTTGCAGACGAAGCTCATCGAATTAAGAATTATAAATCCAAGACATATAAGAATGCAAGAAAGATTCGAACGAAGTGGAGAATTGCCTTAACAGCAACACCAATTACAAATCATCCGTTGGAGGCATACGCTATTTCAAATTTTGTTAGACCGATGTTTTTCAATTTACATGAATTTTGTAAGAAATATGGAATCTATGGAATGAAATTTCTAGGAAAGAAACGAGGACATGTCTATATGATTGTTGATTGGAAAAATCTTGATGAACTTAGGATAGCACTTGATAAGCTTTTACTCAAGAGAAGAAAAGAAGATGTTCTTCCTGATCTACCACAAAGAATGTATAAAACATATCATTTTGATTTGCAGTCGTATGAAAGAAAAATGCATGATTTTTACTTTGATAAAATGAAAGAAGCGTATGAACAAGAAACAGATGACGTTTTTTCTTATTTAGCTCTTTTGCAACAAGTTACTAACGGAACACGTTTATTGTCTATGAGTGAAAGTCATAATGTTGGGTATTTAGAGAAGGACGAAAACTCAAAGCTTATGCTATTAAAGGAAGTGTTAGAAGACTTAGGAGATGAGCGATGTATTGTTTTTACAAAATTCGAAAGAATGGCTAGAGTTATTTGTTCAGAAATAGGAGATTCTTGTTACATGATTAGTGGAGATACGAAGAATAAGATCGCGGCGATAAAAGAGTTTAAAGAAAGTAGTAAGAAATATCTTGTTGCTACCGATTGTCTTAATTATGGAGTAAATTTAGAATTTCTTAAAACACTTATCCATTTTGATTTAGCATGGACTCCTTCTCGTATGGAACAAAGAGAAGGAAGGGTGGATAGGTTAACTCAGACACAAAAAATGCTGATTATTAATTTAATAGCCAGACATACTTTTGAAGAAAAAGTGATTAAAGTGTTAGAAAAGAAACAGAAGTATATCAACGAAGCTGTAACAGGAGTTACGGATCGAGTTCTTATTCAGGAGGTAATGTATGGAGAAAGAGATTATCAGACAAAAATTGCTTGAACATCAACAATCTATACAGTTCTTTGAACAAGAACATGAATATTGGGAAAATGGTATAAAGTATGATTCTGTTGTTAGGAGAATTCGTATGTTCCAAAAACAGTTTGATTCACATATTATTGCTAAGATGTGTTCTCGTGGTAATAATCCAAAATATACGGGTCGACATATGACTGAGATTGCTTTAGAATGGGAGACGATAAAACAAGATGCGTTGAGAAAAGGAAGAATAATTCATAAAGCTGCTGAAAGAATAGCATTAGGTGAAGACATTCAGATTGACGAAGAATTTAAAGGGTACATTGATCAAGTGAAAAAATTTCTACACGAATATAAGTTAGATATTATTCAAACAGAGCAGATTGCTTGCGAACATACTACTAAGATTGCTGGGACTGTCGACATGGTGACGTACAATACTGATGGTACTATTAGTATATGGGATTGGAAATCAAATAAAGAAGATCCTACGACTGGAAAGAAGAAAGTTAAATGGCTTGAACCGTTAGATTATCTTCCTAGAGAAAAAGCATCGTCTTATTCGGTACAGCTTTGCATCTATAAAGCTCTTTTAGAACGATTAGGTTTTATTGTAAAGTTTGCAGCTATAGTATATTTAGCCGAAGATACATACCGGGTTATTCCAGCTGTAAATTTTATGGGTGTTGCGAATTTCATCATTGATGGTGGGATGCCCAAACGTTAATAATAATATTTATAAAGGAGTGTTGATTAAATTAATTATGAAAAACAAACGATACTTTTTCGCTTTGAAAATGAAAGACGGTACTGTTAAACGATTCTATACAACTTCAAACGATCCGTTTGAAAAGGTTCGATATTTCTATAAAAAATACGAGAGTACTGTCGATGAGGTAGTTTTCAAAGAGGTGAAATAATGACACGAAAGAGAAAACCAAGTTTTTCAAAACTATTTCTGAGTTTAGGAGTTGATGCTGTTGGTATGGGAACATATTTTATACCTGTAATCGGTGAAACAGCTGATTTAATCTTGGCACCAATTTCTGCTATTATAATATATAAGATGTATAATAACACAGCGTTTACTGTAATTGGTGCGATAGAAGAAATTGCTCCAGGAACAGACTTTATTCCTACAGCAACATTAGCTTGGTTATATCAGAGATTTATAATATCTTCGAAACCATAACAATCTTTATATACTAGCTTTTTGTCTATATATTATGATAAAACATATCACAGAATATATACCACGAAAATGAAAACTAAAAAAGAAAGTAATCATAAACATACATGGGCTTGTATAGGAGAAAGTAACGACATAATACAATGTGAAAAGTGTAATATTGATTATGATTTATGGTTTGAGAAAATGAGTAAAAAAGGATATACAATAAAACAAATGGAGAGATTTGAAGAATGAAAACCAAAACAGACTCACAAGGAACAACATCACACGCTACATCATCAGAAATTTTTCTAATCGAAAGAGGTTGGAACTTTACAGACGTTACAGGAGTTTTAGAAAAAGAAGGTATCTTTTGTGATTTAAACGAAATACCAGACCCTTATAATATATTAAAAGGACGAACGTATGAATGTTTATTAAATAACGAGGATATAACTTACAATGACATCAAGTAATGAGAACGAAAAACAGGTATTAGAAATAAATGATAGATTAAATCTTTTACAAGATAAAATGGAAACAGCTCATAATGATTTTAAAAATATAACGGAACGTTTGAAAACAGAAGTTGCAATATTAAGAAAAGAGCGATTCTTTTTGTTACGGGAAAAAGCCTTATCTATAAAGTCACAAAACGAAAAAGGAGGTGAAACAAATGGCTAAAGACACAAAGGTTGAAAAAGACAAAGATGACGAATCTGAGGACGATGACGAAGAGGACGAAGATGATGGCTCAGAATACGATTAATAGGTTTGAATGGACCTAACATTTATTTTTATTTTTAATCATTCAAAAGGAAAACAAACAATGAATAAACAAATGCAAAAAATAGGAATCGCAATGATATTGAAGAAGAACTACAAGATTGAATCAGATTTAATTGATCTCGAAGCACATGTTGATAGTAAACTCACATATTCTGAAAATTGGACAAATATTCGCGATAAATTTATTGAGCCAAAACTTCAAGAGGTGGAAGATGTTGCAAGAACACATTAATCATCGACTTGATTTTCGATACTTGAAAAATAAGTATCATACTGAACATATCTCGTTTTCGCATCTGCACAGGAGTTGGATCGTTTTTACATATCATCCGAATAAGTTTTTTATGATTCATCGCAATTACAAAACTTTTCGATTCGATTTTGATATGATGAGCAATGAGCTAACAGAGATATGCAAATATGCTGATATACTTATGACATTCGTAGAAAGCATAAATACTGAAATTGAAAGGGGGTATTCGAAATAGCAATGTTTATATACCAGGAAGTTGTATATAATTTTAACTAAAAAGCTAACAAAAAACATGGAAACAAAGAAAATACCAAAATATCGAGTTATTATGAAGAAGTTAGATAAATCTGAACCGACACAGACACGTACTTTGTACGATGATAAGAAGACGTCGTACCAAGCTTTAGTAAAAGCAATAGCTAAGACGATCGATGCATTGTAACAATGGGGAAAGTGAAAAGTGTCTCACAACTTAAAAAGGAATTATCTAAGGGAAGACGTTCTGATAGATTACGTCGACAAATAATGCAAAAAGAGATTGCTTCTTTACAGGGAAAGGATAAAATTCTTTATGATATGTCAATTCTGACAGCTTCTATTAAGAGTACCCAAAACGATTTAGACACTCTATTCAAAGGACATCGTGGAATACAACAAAAACACGATGATTTTGAAAAACAACTCAAACAAAAAGAAGAGGAGCTAAAGAAGAATGAAGAAGAAGAAAAACAAATTGCAAATCCACCACAGTCCGCTTAAAGTTATTCCAATAACGGAGAGAGCTGTTGTATCTCGTTGCTTATACTGTAAAATAGGTTATCGATGGCCTGCTAATTTTGAAATTCCACCTTACGGTCACCCAGACAGAAACTGCCGAGATTGTAATCATCCCGGTGTTCAATTCTACGAAGGGCGTTCAAAACATTTAAAAGGAGGTGCATATAAAATGGTGGATCCAAAATCAAAGCCGGCTGCCAAGAAAGAAAAAACTTCGACATCCAAGAAAGAGAAAGGTGCTGCAAAGGGATACAACGACGACGTTAAGGCCAAAGCTGTAACTCTAGCAAAACAAGGCAAGACTCTATCTGAGATCGAGAAGACTCTAAATGGTCCTAAGAAAAAGGCTATTATGAGATACCTTGACGCTGCTAAAGTCGAAATTACAAAGTAATTAAGACCTCACAGAAACATTTATATTTTCATTTTTTGTTTATTATATATTCAATTAAATCAAAGAGAAGAAACATTTATATACTAGTATTTTGTATATAAGTTATCTCAAAATCAAAGAAAACAAAATGGTAAACATACAAGAACAGGTAGGAGAAGAATATTATAATGTTGTAAAAGACATTTTTAGTATTAGATCTAAGAGAAGAGAATTATACGGAGATACTTTTAACGAAATGCCTTCTGTTGGACATTTTTGGCATGCTTTCAATAAACTAAAAAGACTTAGATATAATATTGAATTTGGAAACGCTATACCTTCTCACAAAAAATATGAAAGTGCAAAAGATAACGCAATAGATGTTATTAATTATATGATTTTCTTTTTGATAATGATCGAAGAAGAGCACAAGAATAAAGAGGTGAAAAATGGTAAATGAAGCACTTGGCTTATTTTTTCCAGACGAGGTAGAACGAATAAGACAAAATAAATGTCCATTGTGTAGTAAAGATATTATTGTCACTTCTTTTACAAGTGAACTAAGTTTAAAGGAATTTCATATTTCGGGAATGTGTCAAGAATGCCAGGACGACATCTTTAATAAAGGAGATGACATCTTGAATGAAGGAGAAATATTTATTGAGGGAGGCGAAGTCTATGGATATCGATAGGAATGTTTTTCAAATGGAAGAGGAGGAAGAGTATGGATGAATACGTTGTTGACGATTCTGGAAACACAATCGGTGCGTTTTACGGAGACACGTTTGAGCACACAAGTGGTAGAATTTTTAGTTGTGATGGTTACGGTTTAATTAATCGTATTATTGAACAAGCGAAGAAACGTGAAATAACAATTTGTATACTAAAAGATAAGCATAGTGGAGAATATTTTAAATTTCCGATGAGGTTATGGTCTGATACTACCGCGTCATTCGTTCCTAATCCAAAAATGAATTTACGCATAGACCAAAGAATACTCGGTAGAAAAAGAATAATAAAGGAGAGTTTTAAACAATGAGTAGTGATTTATATGGTGAGGGTCGTGGATATTTGAATGTGTTGCCTTCTGCTGCTGAAATTGAGAAACAGCGACAACTTGTGTTAGTAGAGGAAGGAAACTTACGAAGAATGATCGACATGCGAAAAAAATATAGAGAGAACGAAAGAAAAATTGGTAAGTTTTCAACGGATGTCGACCAAAAGATACGAACCTTTATGGGAATTAAAGTTGTATTCGATATTGGTGATCTTAAGGCTAATGTTTCTCCCTCTAATCTTTCAAATCATGGAGGAAAAACTTGGACAATAAAATTTTCAAGAATCTACAATGTGTGTATTACACAATATAATGGCAAACAAATTGGTATCAGGAGGGATATGTTAAAATGAATATCCTTAACGTATCTAAAGAAGACTTAGAAAAGAAGAAGGCGGAGTATATTCATAACGGTGATGACAAACTTGATATGTTCTTTAGAATTGGAAGAGACTATCAGACGAAGTATAAAATTAAAGATGTTAACATTCATTCTAAAGAAGGACAAGAATCTATACGTCATGTTGTCTTCTCACTCACAGAAGAGTTATATGAGTTTGCCAACACGCTTAAGAATAAGAAATGGTGTACAGAAGAATATCCTGTTGACGAAGAACATGCTATGGAAGAATTATGTGATGTGTGGGCTTTTACTATTCAAATGTTTTTGATGTTAGGATTTGATGCTGAGAAGCTTCAAGACCTATATCTTAAGAAGATGGTTGTTAACGAGTTTAGACTTCGCTCGGGGTATTAATTTAAAATGACAAGAAAAACAATAACACAAAATATGCAAGAACAAATGATCCAATTATATATAGACAGAGACGCGATGTCAGTAGTTGCAAAGAAATTAGATATATCTCGAGCTTGTGTTCATAAATATCTACATTTAAACAATGTGACTGTCCGAACAGTTCAAATGGCTAATATTGGAAAAATTCGAAGTAATGCTTCTAAAGAACGATATTCGGCATGTCAAACTGGAAATAAGAATCCGATGTTTGGAACTAAATTGTCTAAAGAACATGTTAAAAAGATGCATGATGCAATGATTGGAAAGCCTAACGGTATGTTTGGAAAAAAACAAACTTTAGAAGCTAAAGAAAAAATTAGTTTTGCTATGACCGGCGAAAAGCATCCATTATTTGGAAAAGTTGGTTATCTAAAAGGTGTTACTGGTAAAAATCATCCGAGATATGGAAAACCATGTAATAATGTGAAAGGTGGTTTCTATAAAGGAATATATTTCAGAAGTAGTTGGGAAATATTATTTGCAATGTGGCTTGATTTAAAAGGATATACTTGGCAATATGAACCAAAAAGATTTTACTTTGAAGATATAACTTATTGTCCGGACTTTTGGGTCGACGAGTTTAATAGTTATGTTGAAATTAAAGGCTTTTTCAGAAAACCACAAGATTATAAAAAAATATCTTTGTTTATAAAACAAAATCCGTTAATTTTAATAGAAAATGTTGTTAAATATGAAACAGAAGTTGGTATTACTACTAATCAAATAATTAGAACGAGGAGACAACAAAAATGAGACTCTATGATAATTGTATAGAAATGTTGGACGAGACATATCGAGAAATATGGAAAAGAGGACAAACAATTTTTGATTCCACAGTTCAAGGCAAAGTTGTAGATATAAAGGATTTCGAAAGGAAAGAAATACTATTTTATAATTTTAGAGTTGATAATTTCGAAGATTTGAAAGCGATGTTGGATAAAGCTCGAGATAAATTCGGAAAACAGCATCATACAATGGAAGCAGCAGAAACTTGGTTCAAAGATATGACGGAGAACGATACATTAACTGAGAAGTGGTGGCAGTTGACGGATTATACAAAGAAATATTTTCAAGATTTTTGTGATGAAGGAAACGGTTGTGCTTCTTATTCGTACGGTGAAAGAATTATGCCACAATTGCCATTCTTATTCGAAAAGCTTAAGAAAAATAAATATTCTACTGGCGCAATTATAACAATGCCTACTCCCGACGATATCAAAATGATTGGTAGAAGAGTTCCTTGCACAACAGCATACCATTTTATTTGTAGACCTACTTTACAAGGAGATAAACTTAACTTAATTATATTACAAAGGTCTTGTGATGCAATAAACTTTTTTCCATTAGATTTTGCTAAGGCCGTGTTCTTTCTTAAATATATTGCAAAGAAGACTGAATTAGGAGTTGGGACCATAACAATGTCTATTAATTCGCTTCATGTTTATGCTAGAGACGTTTTGGAGGAATACAAGTGGTAACCAAAAAGAAGTTTGAATTCTACGCTGTAGAACAAACGTTTATCGACAGAAGCTCGAGAGGACTTAGGTTTTTTGGAAGAGATGAACAAAAAAATAAAGTTGACTTTGTTATAGAAGGAACTAGACCTTATTTCTTTATTTTACCAGAAGAACAACACAAGGTTGATTTTCCATGTATTCAAACAGGAGGATACACTTCAATGTATGGTGAAGATTTAATAAAACTCACATACGAAAATCCATGGGATTTATATGGAAACATAAAGAAAGGGTTTGCTGGGTTTAAACAACGTTTCATTAAACCATACGAGGCAGATATACCTTATCCCACTAGATTTTTAATTGATTCTGATATCTTTTCTACAGCTGAGGTTCAATTTGATGACACTGGTAAAGCTGTCACAATAACACCTGTTGAGGCAAATGTTTCTCCGAGAATAATGAATGTCGATATTGAAACAGAATATTATGGTGGATCTAACAAGGATATGATGCAACCGATTATCTGCATTGGTTTTCATGATAGTTATACTAATAAAATGTATTCGTTATCCGTTAGACCTGACGGCCAAACAGGAACAAAACAATATAACATAACAACAAAAGAATTAAAGACGAATTTTGAGGTAGAAGAAATATGGTGTAAGAACGAGACTGATGTTTTAAACCTTTTTAAGCAATACGTGAAAGAATTTGATATAGATATATTTACTGGTTGGAATGTTCACTTTGATATGGTGTATATTGCTCACAGGTTCGATGTTTTAAACATAGGAAAAGAAGAACTGTCTCCTATAGGTAGAGTAAAAGATGTTTGGCAGAAACCATCATCGGACGAAGTTATAGAAGAGAGACAAAGAGAAACAAACATGATGATTAGAGGGAGAGCTATTATCGATTTATTAAAAGGATACAAAAGAATTAAATGGAAACAAATTGCTTCGTTTAGATTAGATGCGATTGCTCAGAACGAGTTCGGATCTGGTAAAGTTGATTATAGAGGATGGATGGGAGATTTCTGGAAGAACGATTTTGATAAGTTTATACGATATAATCTTAGAGATATCGAAATTAGTGTAGCTATAGATGTAAAATATAGTATCACTGATTCGCTTCTCGGGATAAGAAGAATGAGTGGGTGTGAATTAAGTGATATTTTGTGGAATAGTAAAATCATTGATGTTTACATTCTTAGATATTGCAAAAATAAATTTGTTCTCCCTTCTAAGAAAAAAAGAGAGGGCACATTTAACAAGAAAGGAGGTTATAAGAAAATACCATCTGGAGTAGAAGGAGGGTTTGTTCTTGAGCCAGTGCAAGGAATTAAAAAGAATGTAGCTGTTTTAGATCTTAAAGCATTGTATCCTTCAATTATGTTAGCTTTTAATATGAGTCCCGAAACGGTTGCTGATCGTGGACCGATTGCTGTTGGAAACGGTACTACGTTTAGAAAAGAAACAGGAATTCTAAAGGATATACTTCTCGACTTAGGAAAGAAGAGGGATGAGTTGCGAGCAATGTTGAAAACACAAGAAGTTAAGAACGATCCACAGAAATATGCTAATATATATAAGCGTCAATATTACTTTAAAACATTCACAAATAGTTTATATGGGGTAACGTTGTATGATGGATTTAGACTACATAATAAATCAATCGGTGCGGCGATTACTTATATTGGTAGATATTTAGCTGGCAAGATTAAAGAATTATCGGATAGTATGGGATATACTGTTATACGTCAGGACACGGACAGTGCGTTTGTCGATTTCAACGAATCGGATTCTGTAAAAGCTGTTGCGATCGGAAAAGAATTAGAAAAGAAAATTAACGCATCGTATGGTGTATGGTTTAAAGAACATAATTGTGATATATCATATTTTGATATTAAATTTGAAAAGATGTATGGTATTATGTTCAGCGGAGCTGAAAAAAAACTATATGCCGGGAAAATAATATGGGATTGGGAGACAAAAGAGAATAACGGATTTTTAGAAAAGCCTGAGATTGAAATAAAAGGCTTTGCCACAGTTAAGAGTGATAGAAGTCAATTCTCAAAAAAGCTTCAAAAGCATTTGTTCGAGATGTTATTTGCTGAAGCTACGGCTCAAGAAGTATATCGTTTTATATGTAATGAAACTGATAAGTTTTATAAGAAGCAATATTCATATGAAGAGATTGGAATCCCTAAAGCAATTTCTCGTGACTTAGAAGATTACAAAATTAAAAATCCATGGGTAAAAGGTGTTGAGTTTTCGTTAGCAAACATCAAAGGTTTTACGTTCCAACCAAAACCATCACTATTATATATTAAGAAATGCGAAAAGTACCCAACTGAGCATTTCTGTTTTAATACAGAGGACGATGTTCCTAATGATATACAATTAGATATGTTAGCAATGATGGAGAAATGTATTTACAATGTTGTAAAGAACCAATTGACAATAATCGGTCTTAATGCAGACGATTTGTATTATTACATCGTAAATAAAACTAAAAACCAGTCGTTTTTGTCTCAATATAAATAACATGAAAAATGTTATCGTTTGTCTACTTCTCGCAGTAATGCTTTCTTTTGGTGTTCAAGCTCATGTCGGTGGAATTTCTCAAAGTACAATAACGATAAACGAAACTTCAGCTATATTTTACAACGAAGGAAGTGTTGCTGCTTTATTAGGTGATACGTTTGAGCAAGTTACTCGTCAAAAAATTCTAATCACTAACGAAGGAGATCTTTGCACTCTCGGACCAATTCAATATAATGGAAATGCTACACAAGGATATTCTTTTGAGATTTTATGTAAAGAAAAAATAACGAATCTAAAAATTCTTGATGTAACGCTGCAAGGATATTCTCCAATGAACGTAATCTATCATGTGAAGGTAAACGATGTTCCTTCTGTTTTTTCAGGTAGTGATATAATTGAGTTTACAATAAATAATAAAGATCCATGGTATAAAGTTTTTCTTACGTATCTAAAATTAGGATTAGAACATATTCTTTTGGGGTTTGATCACATCACATTTATACTTGGATTCATTTTGCTTGCAATAGGCATTAAACCTCTTGTAAAGAGTGTTAGCGGATTTACTGTATCTCATAGCTTTACTCTTACTTTGGCTGCACTGGGCGTTGTGACAATATCTTCTAGAATCGTAGAACCAATAATTGCGTTGAGCATTGTTATTGTAGGAATTCTTGGATACTTTCAAATTGGAGAAAAAAAGATAAGTCGTTTCTGGCTTATATTTGCTTTTGGGCTATTTCATGGATTAGGATTTGCTTCAGCTATATCTGAAATAGGTTTTCCTAAAATTGGATTCATTACAGCATTACTTGGATTCTCTTTAGGTATTGAGTTTGGTCAGTTATTATTTGTCTTTACAGCATATCCATTATTTAAATTTATTAGAAAGAACGAAAAAGCTGCTAAAATACTACAGAAGGGGGTTTCTGCAATTGTTGTGATATTAGGAGCTTTTTGGCTAATACAACGATTGATATGATGCACACAAACTGTGTCCAAATAAATAACAATGTTTATATACCAGGATATGTTATTAATTAATAAAATAATTACCATGAAAAACACAAAAACTCAAATTGAACAGATAATCGATATAGGAATACCAACAGGATTTAGATTACAATTTAGGACACAAGATATAGATGGTACGTGGAGTGATCTTTGTGACTTAGGAATTATTCAAACTAAGACAATGAGACTTCTTTTAACAAAAGATAATGAAATGGTCGATTCAATACGTCAACATAAAGTAAAGGAGAAGAAATAAAATGGGAAAAGGTATATCTATGTTTTTCTGGTTTTTAGTTTTTATATTTTTTGTAGCTTTAGTTGGACTAGGAATTTATGGGTATGTGTTAGATTATAAATACGAACGAGCTATAGGTGCTTATCTGGAAAACGCTCGTGATACAATAACACCAGAAGCTTTTAAAGAACAGTTACTTCTTTTCAAACAAGCTGTTGTTGACACTGGTCTTATTGAAGCTGATTATGGTGCGATGTGGTTTGAAAAACCGGATAATTCTATGAAGTTTCAAACACAACATATAGATTCTATTATAGGCAGAGCTGATGCAATGATTCAGTGGCAAGAAGCTTCTTACAATACTACTTCGCAACCTATATACGCGTCACCTGAAGCGTTCAGAGATGTTTATAACGAGAAAATGAATAACCTTAGAAAGTATATTCATGCCGAAGGTTATAGATCAGATTGGATTGCGGAGGACGCTTGGTATGTTAAGAATCATCCGATAATGTATTTTTCAGGATGGCTTTATGGATTATTGATTATTCTGATGATATTGTTTGGTATAATAGGTGCTGCAACATGGGAGATTTAAAATGAAGAAGAAGGAGATAAACAATGGAAACAGAAGAACAGAAACGTAAAGATTGGGAAGACGCTCTTAAGCCATATGGGCTAAAGTTAGTTCATTCTAAAACAGATGCTTTCAAAAATATAGGGTTGATTGTTTTTATGGGGGGATTTATGATTTTAGGAAGTATCTTTGTTTATTTATTAGGAAACGGTAAACTAACTCCTCAAATAGATGTTAATCCACAATTTGATAACATTAACAACGTTAACGCTTCGTCTAATACTGCAAATCTTTATGAATTTAAACCTACTACTAATAACGACAACGAATACACTATTGTCGTAGATTTAAGTGATCTTGAGTGTATAGGATATCAAAATGATACAAGCTAAGAATGTACTTTGGGGAAGAGTGATTGGTGTAGTAATGGCAATATTGTTAATTATATTAGGAATCTATATGTATGTTAATATAATACTATCTGCAATAAATCATGAACAGTTTACGATTTATAAAAACGAATGTCGAAACGAAATAAGTGATGATATACGTGAGAGAGTATATGTTGCAAGAATAGGATGTGAAATTGGTTGTGAGGATTTATTTAATCAATCTATGTATTATTGTATGGAGCAATGTGAATCGTTATTTACAAAGAGATTTAACAAAACAATAGAAATCTGCACGCACACAGCAGTTAATGCGATAATTCTCTTTTCTAATAACGGAGACGATTATAACAAATGTGCAAGGGAATGTACGGCAAATAATTGTAAAAAAGAAGAGTTTGCATTGTGCGCAGAGAAATATGTAAAAGTTATAAATAAAGAAGATTTGACAAGAGAGTGGCTAAACGATAATACTGAAGGACTAGAATGTAATTATTATAATATAGGATGTCCTGTGTTTGGAATTAGAGCTAAAGTAAAAGTAGATATTGAAAATTGGCATGGCGGAATGTGTAATACTAAATATAAAGAATGCACAAAATGGAAAGCTGATGATTACATAATTGAGGTGAAAGAATGATTCAAATTGAAAGTCAGGAGTATTACACAGATATAGAGGGAAAGAAAGGTTTTCATATTGCTTTCTTTTGTGGATCTAAATTAGTAGCTGTGCAAACTGTCTGGGAAATCATTGCTCCAAAGAACGGAAAACAAATGGGTGCATTTTTGGGTATCGATTGGTATGGAGGCGAAGATGAAAGTTGATATACCAACAAATAACGAAGTTCGACGAATTATTAGTGAAGTTATACGTCCAATAGTTACACGATTTGAGAAGAATATATCTTACTTAGAAGATCGTTTAAGAAAGCTAGAAGATTTGGTTCAAGCTCTTGAAATACTTGTTAATAACGATAAAATAATGAAAGGAGGTTACATTAGAAAGTGATGAAGAAATTAGGAAACGTTGTTAAATCAGGGATGATTAAATTAGTAGATATTGTGCATATTGTGAATTCCCGTTTTCGTGATACTACAGATGTTTCTGACTTAATGGCTGATTTAAAAGTGCATGGACAGTTAGAACCTGTGGCGATAAGAGTAGAAGACAATGCTTTAATTTTTGGTAACAGAAGAGTTGAAGCTATGAAAAAATTGGGATGGGAAGAAGTTAGAGCTGAATTTCATGAAGGGATTTCAGACTTGCAGTTGTTAGCTATGAACATAAGCGAAAACAACAAAAGAAAAAACATTACTCCTGTTGAGTATGGTCGGGCTATATGGCTTATGCAGTATCGTGATTCAAAGCTAACACACGCTGAAATTGCAGCAATGATATCAATTCCTCCTTCGAGAATCACGAAATTGTTAAAACTATATAATGTTGTCTCAGGAACTAAGTATGAAAAAGACGTCGTTAGAGGACATCAATCACAAGGAATTCCTGAAGAATTTGTTTTAGCTTGTTATAATAAGCTTCCTAGAACTAGGTTAAGTGGTAAGTTATCTGATAAGGATTGGGATATTTTGTTAGAAGCTGCAAAAAATAGAACACTGACTATTGCTGAACTATCGGCTTTGCGACAAATATGTTTCGCTAAACCAAACATTCAGATGGATTTAGCTATACAGTTATTGAAGAAAAATTGTAAAGTTATTAATCTATGGATAGCATTCGATATTTCGGTTTTACATGAAGAAATGAAAAGGAATAAGTTTGATTCGGAGATTGAATTCATAAAACATCTTATCCGTGAACATAATAACAAAATGTTATTTTAGAAAACACTTATTTTTTTTTGGTTTACACAGCATCGACTCTTATACTGATGATACGATATTATAGCAACATATATATAGTAGTAGTTGTTTAATAATTTATGCTAGAAAAGAAAAGACAAACAGAAAGAAAAGTTGAGAAATGTGTTATCTGTAAGATTCATAAGTCTCGTAACGAAACGGCTCAAACATGTGATCAACATTGTGCAGGTAAACTTGCTTGGGAAACTAGACAAAGTAACGAAATTTTAAAACTTGAACCTACGTTTATTCAACAAGTGGGACGAGGTGTTAGAAAATGGCTTTAACGAAGAATCGTGTTTTTGTTCCAAACGTTTTTCAATACGAGGCTCTTCAAAAGATAGACGCGTCTATACAAAACAGTGAGAGACGCGGAATTATAGTAATGCCAACTGGTACTGGGAAAACATTTTTAGCGGCCTTATTAACTAAACGTTTATTGCTTGAGAACTTAAATAGGAGATTTTTGTTTATTTGTCATAATAACGATATTCTAATGCAGGCAAACGAAAAAGAGTTTAAAGTATTGCTTTCCGAACTCTGGATATCTTTTGGATATTATAATGCCAAAGAAAAAAACATTTCAACGGTTACTTTTGCGACAACTAAATCATTATCTATGAATTTACATAAATTTGATAAAAAAACTTTTGATTATGTCTTTGTAGACGAGGCTCATCATTATCAAGCCAAAAGTTTTAAGAAAGTTTTGGAATTCTTCGAAGCGCGGTATGTTCTTGGTTTAACAGCGACTCCTTATCGAACAGACGGAATCAGTCTATTTTCTGTTCTTGGGAATATCTTGTATCATGCTAAAACAGCTGACGCTATTAAAAAAGGGTTGTTAACAAAGATAAATTATTATTGTGTTGATCATGATATCGATTTTACAGATGTTCGGTGGACTGGAACAGGATACGATGTTGATGACATTAACAGAAAGATTTGTGTAAAAGAATATGACGACGCTATTATAAAAGAATACAGAGATACGGTTGTTAATAAGTTTAATAAAAAGAAAGCAATATGTTTTTGTGCAACAGTTGAACACGCTGAAAGAATGGCGAAAGTTTTTTCGGAAGAAGGAATTCGGGCTATTGCTCATGTTTCTAAGCATATACCTAAAAACGTAGCAAATGTTCAAAAAAAGAAAGATCCACGAATTACTGTTTCTAGGAAAACACGAGAAGAAATTGTGCAAGGTTTTCGTGATGGAGAGTACGATGTTATCTTTGTCAGAGATTATTTTAATGAAGGTATCGATGTTCCCGATGCCGATTGTATTATAATGCTTCGACCGACAGAATCTCATATTATATTCACTCAACAATTAGGACGTGGACTTAGAAAAAAAGATGGTAAAGAAGATGTTTTGGTGTTGGATTTTATTGGTAATGCTAAACGATGTCTTATAAATTACGAAGTTTTAAACGAAATGATGGATTTGAATATTTTACAGGAGGCCGAAAAAATTCGAAATGTTGAAAACGATTACAATAAAGAAATTATTGTTGTTCGAAATGGTAATAAAGTTAGGTTAACTAAGAAAAAATTTGATTATTTAAAATCGATTAAAAAGATGAGGTATAATCCTTACACGAGGGAGGAGATTGTTTCTATTTATAACAGAGTTAAAACAGATCTAGGACATCCTCCGAATGTTCAAGAGTTAGCTAAATTTGGAAAAGGTCTTAATCATCAGACAGTATGTCATGTTATGAAAACTCGAACTTGGGCAGAATTTCGGGAACTGATGGGGGACGAATATAAGATTTCGAAGGAAACAATTGCGAAAGAATGGCGTCAATTTTACAAAGAGCATAATAAATGGCCAACATGTCGAGACTTGAAAAAATATAGGATGATTACAGACAACACAATCCGAAACCGTTTTCGATCATTACAGGAATGTTTGCAATATTGTAGTGATGGTAAAGAGAAAGGACGAATCGCTCATCATACAGAGGAGTCTATTATGCGTGGGTATAACGCCCGAAAAAGACAACTTTCCAAAATTCCATTAGACAAAGATTTTAATGATCCAAATTTTGTTGCTGAATATGGAAGTATTACTGCTGGAATTAGAACTGTGTATAACGATATGTCATATTTAGATTTTTTAAAAAAGATAGGTGATTATGATGAGTATGCTAAACAAAATCCAAAAGTGTGTAGAGATATTTCGAAGGATTATGTTAAGAACAAATTTATTGAAGAAACAAATGCTGGGGCTCGAAGCTTTAATGATTATAGTGGATCCGTTAAATATGGAATTACTAAGTTCTATGATGGTATTTATGCAATTCGAAAAGATGTGAACATTGGTTTTTCTCCGATTAAAAAGAAGATTACTCTGTTAACAAAGATTGAAATAGAAAAAAGATTTGTTGATTTTATTAATGAACATAACTATATTCCAAGGCTAAATGAACTTGTTGCAACACATGAAGGAGACATCAATATTGTTAAACATGCTGTTAGTAAACATTGGGGAGGGTACCGAAAGTTTTTATTGTTGAAATATGATGGCAAAATTCCTAAATGTGGTAAAATAATAGAGAAACCCTGTAAGATTGTTGTAGATAAACGTTCAACAATTGATAAACAGATAAAACAATATTTTTTGTTGAAGGAAGCGTTGGGCCGACAACCAACTTCTACAGAACTTCGAGCGTTTAAACCGTGTTATGAGAAGGCACTTCAGGAATGTGGTGGATTTCATAAGTTCTTAGAAAGAATAGGGGAACCGTTTTCCGAAACAGGAGCTAGTCAACGTATTACTAAAGAGACTATGATTAAACGTTTTAAATTCTTGGTAACAAAACTACAGAGAGTTCCGAAGCTGTATGAAGTATCGTTCTGTGCATCGTTAAAAAGAGAATGGGGTAGTTATTTGAACTTTTTAAAGGAACAGGGTTATAAAATAGAAGATTGTTATACTGGAAACTATTTGAAGAGATATCTGCCTTGGACGAAGGAAAGGTGTGTTGACGAATGGAGAAGATTAGAAAAACTCTTAGGACGGGTTCCTGTTAGAAACGATTTTTGTTATAAGAATCATCCTGCAAAAATTAGTGAAAAAATCATTTATAATATATTTGGTCGATTTTCTGGTTTTGAAAAATATATGGGGGTTCATCGAGATTCAGAACAGTATTTACAGGGATTGCGTGATCTCTATTTTAAGTGTAAAAACACACTTGGACGTTCTCCAACAGTGTATGAAGTAAGAAAGTATACTGGTATAGGTCATAAACGATTTATCCAATGTTTTAAGGCTGAGAACTGGAATCATTGTCGACAAATAATAGGCGATCCCGTTATAGTTATCACTGATGTAGATACAAAACAACAGATCAGAAATAACTATTTTCGTATTAAGAAAAAAATAGCGGGTAGGTATGTTTCCACAAAGGATTATGTTAAACATACAGAACTTGGAAATAAAATCGGATTAGGGATGATTCATAAATTATTCGTAACATATGACAATTTTTTGAAATGGATGGGTGAAAAAACTTACTCAAATAAAGATAGGACTCGTGAGTCTGTATTAAAAGAATATAAGTCTTTTTCCAAGAAACATAAACATGAAATATCTTTCAAAAAGTTTTGGAAGGAAACGGGTATTCACCAACAGATAATTGAGAAACTATTTGGTTCTTGGAATGGATTAGTTATCGCTGGCGATGACACTCCAAATAAAAGAGCGTTTTATAAATATTTTGCAATAAAAGATGTGCATAATGTGTATGATAGAGCTAAATTAGCTTTGGGCGGTAAGGTTCCTAGACTTAAAGATTTGAAAGAGTTAGGTTTGTTAAACGATCACACTGTTGTAACAATGTTGAAAAAACAAGGATTGTCATGGCGAGATATTATTAAACAACACGGAGACTCGTCCGCTTATAAAAAACGGATGAAAAACATGTCCATTAAAAACTTAGTTGATAGTGGAATACTCAAAACAAAAAACTTACAAATTATTGATTCTTATAAACCGGTTGTTGAACTCTCGAAACGTAATCTTACTAAGAGCAAAGACGGGTCTATGATTGTTGGTAATAAATGGAAGCATAGTGAATACACCGATGTTAGAAAAGTTGAACAAAGAGTTGTTGCTACTAGTCAAGTTGTAAATGATTTACCGGCTGTGGTGCTCGACAGCAAAGATTGTTTGTTTGTGAAAGAACTAATTAAACAAGGTAAACATCCTAGTGTTCTCTATTTGCCAAATTGTTATGAATTCACAGAAATGATTAACACGCTTAAATTCATGGATTTACCGTTTAAAGTTGTCGCGGTGAATACAGCTGTTAGTCAGTTTTTAGCTGACACAGAAGAAAAGTTTGCATTTGTCTGGTTAGATTATTGTGGGGCTTTTAGTTTCTACGCAAACGATTTAGATATTGTTTTTGCTAAACATCTAAACGAGATGACATTAATTGTTACATATTCAACATTTGATCCACAGAAGTCTGACACCACATATTATTACACCAAAGTTGTTAACCACATTTTGAAGAAAGTGAACGAATCAAAAATCTATCAGATGACTATGATCGAAGAAATTAGTAAACCTTATAAGAAAAATATGTACACGGTTGGGGTCCATATTACACCTATTCTAGCACATTAGTTTTGGAGATAGTGCGAAAGATAAATCTTTATATACTAGCATTTTGTCTATATATTATGATAGAAAGAAAGATAGAATCAATCCAATTCAAAAATCAAAAAGGAGGTAACGCAAACAATGTTGCAATTTAACAAAGATGGTTCTTTAGTAGTTCCAGAGTTAATACAAAAAGATCTTAACGACCAACAGGAAGCTAAAGAACAAAAAATAACTGTTAAGAAGCTTAGGGAATCTCGACAAGTTAAGTCTCTAATCAAGTCTATAATTGAACATAAAGAAAATGTAACTAAGCTACGTGACGCACGTGATCTTATCCACGAAGCTGTTGCAAATTCTTTACAAAAATTCACAGACGAAGAACTTATTGAATTTCACGCAAGAGGTTTAAGTGATGGTGAAATCGCTTCAGTTTTTAGATGTCATCCTACATCGGTATGGATGAGACGAGCCAAAACAATGAAAGTTGCCAACCATAAACCATGGTTTGGAGAGAATTTGACGGAAGAAGAATTACGTCAAAGATACGAAGCTAAGATGTACGGAATACCACAATTTTTGGCATAGATAAAACACTTATTTTTTTTTGTGAATTCGTGTTATAAATTAATAATAATATTTATAAAGGAAGAAAGGCTAATTATAATATGAAAAACAACAGCTCTGGTGGATGGAAAGTTTTCTATGGTATCGCTCTAGCTATAATGCTATTCGGAATGTTTAATTTTGGAACTTATGTCTTCTACGAAAATCCTGATTATCAAACATATTGCGGTGATTATAACAGTAGGCCTGTTTACAATGATAAGATAACATGTGAAGCAAACGATGGTAAATGGACTGATAATAATTACGGGGTTGCCCCTAAACCAGTAGACGCACCGATTGGGTATTGTGATCAAGACTTTACATGTAGACAAGAATACGAGGAAGCACAGAAAGCTCATAACGATACAGTCTTCTATATTTATGTTATTGCAGGATTAATAGCTGCTGTAATAGGATTGTTTATTGCTAGTTCAACCTTTCAAATAACCGGGTTTGGAGCTGGTGTTGCTTTCATAATAGAAGGAATACTTCGAAATTTAAACAATAAAATACCTGCATTTATTGCTGGAGCAGTTGCATTCCTTATAATAGCATTCTTCATATGGAAGAAAACGAGGGATTAAAATGGTGAGCAAAGTAACAAAACTGTTTAATGATTTTAAGAAGAGAGATGTATTAGAAGATCGAAGTGAATATGATGCAGACGATTTAAAGTCTACATATCCTCAGCTTTCAGAAAAAGAATCCAAACTTCTTTATTTGAGACTTCGAAAATGGAGGAAGACTAATTAAAATGGCATGGAAAAAACTTAAAACTAAAAATAAAGACGAGATTGTATTTGTAAATGGACAAAATAGAGTTATTGTAAACGATAGTCCTTATGGAGAAGGATATGATGTTATTACTCAAATGGGAAGAGGCGAAAG
>Ga0082335_1000722_pt1 | contig 79058 bp, 63 predicted proteins | sample Subgrocontami58m_FD_72375 | JGI IMG/M metagenome (GOLD analysis project Ga0082335, IMG submission 72375) | Subsurface groundwater microbial communities from S. Glens Falls, New York, USA - GMW37 contaminated, 5.8 m (SPADES assembly) (version 2) ... | reverse complement strand
TGTCAAGTTTGTCGCCGGAGGGCCTGTTGAGCCCTGCTTTCGCCGGTCGCTTTATGGCGAAATCAGGGAATTAGGACCATCGACCCGCTGGTGGCGCGCATGACCCGCACTGCCTCGCCCAAAATCAGTTCGAGCGCTTCGTGCGGGTCGAGCGTTGAATGAATGACATTGCTGACGTGATACAGCAACGCCAGCCGGTCGTTGCGCGCCTTCAGCTCGGTAAGTTCGTCCTTCATCCGCTTGTCAGAGAGTTAACGCGCCAGCCAGGTCAAAACAAATCCGATGCCCGCGAAAAGCAGATTGGGAAACCAAGCCGCCAGCCACGGCGCAACGTACCCGCCGCTCCCGAGCGCAAGCCCCAGCCGGACGACAATGAAAAACGCGAAGCAAATGAAAATGCTGCTCGCCACGCCGACGAACACATTGCGGCGGGCTGAAACCGCGCCAAAGGGCAGCGCAATCAGAACGACCACCAGGCAAGTCCACGGCTCAGCCAGGCGCGTGTGAAATTGGGTCTTCAATATGGCGGCGTCCCGGCGGTTCAGATCCGGGTGCAGTCGAAAATAATCCAGCAGTTCCAACAGCGAAACCTGCGCTTTCCGGCTGACCTTAAAATTCCCGCTCAGCAGCGGTTCCAGCTTGATCTCGCTAAGGATTTGTTCCGGAGTTTCCGTCAACTCGGCCAGCTCGATGACATTCGTCCGCAGGTGAGTGTAATTCGTCGCGTTGAATTCCCGCCCGTTGGGAAAAATCAATTCAATCACGTCTTCAAAACGCCAGCCGCCATTCGTGGGAAAAGCCGAGCGCGCGAGAATCCTCACGCTCGACCCGTCTCGCCGGTTCCATTCGACTTGCGGGTTTAACATTTGGTAGGTGTCGCGGTTGAAGGCGCCAATGTTCCACGTCCGGCCGTCGCGCGCGTTCCGAAAATTCAACCGGGGATACCAGCGATCGGCGCGGTCGGAGGATTTTTCCACCAACTGGCTCGCCGCTTCCGCGCTGCGGACAGCCCAACTTTCATTCAAGCCGAACAGCAGGAGGCTCGAGATAATGCCGACGCCGAAATAAACGGCGCTGATTCGCCACAAGCTCAAGCCGGCCGCTCGCATGGCGGTGGTTTCGTGATGCCGCGCATGTTGTGTGAGCGAATAGAGCAGCGCCAAGAGAAGTGCGATGGGCGTGACCGTGACCAGAAATTCGGGTGTCTTGGCGACATAATATTGAGCGACTTGCTGCGCGGCAAGGTGCGCCTCGTGGAACTCGTCCATTTGCGCGAGCAAATCGAACGAAATCCAAAAGACGAGAAAACCAGCGAGGCAAAACGCCAGCGGAACGGCTAATTCACGCAGCAGATAACGATCGAGCAGCCGCATTGACGTGCAGCGTAGTGGCAGAGCCAGGCCAACGCAAGGCAGCCCCCATCGCGACTCACTCATTGGCGCTCGGCCGTCCAGCGTGTCCTGCAGGTGGGGGAGGGAATGCACCGAGGCAACGCTTTGCGCATTGCACCCCCGACCGTTCTCCCACTGCCATTGAATTAGCAGGTCCTTCTTCTTCCTCTCCCCGCGATGGAGGAACGGAAAAGCTAGAAGGATCGAGGAGAGGGGAACCCCACGAAAATCGGCCTCCTCTCCCCAGCCCTCTCCTCCACGAGTGGCGGAGAGGGAGAAGACAAAGCTGGTGCATTCCTTAATTCAATGGCAGCTGGGCCAGCTCTCGGCCTGCGTCGCGGCGGCCAGGGAAATCTTTGACACCCCCTGCGACAGCCCTATATTGCCGTAACGGAAGGAGCTGCGGTAAGCCCGTTGCAGGTTCAGAAATAGAAATCTTGATCGACGTTTCGTCGATCGGAGCTGCTTTCATAATGCGCCAAGTTTTTTTGGACCATCAATCCACGACCCCGATTCTGCCGCAAGTTTTCGAAGCGATGCGGCCGTTCTTGTTTGAGGAGTTCGGAAGTCCTTCTTCATTGCACCGGCTCGGACTGACCGCTCGAGACGCGTTGTCCAGAGCTCGCTCCCAAATCGCGGGGCTAATCCACGCCAAGTCACCCGACGAAATTGTTTTTACATCGAGCGGGACCGAATCGGCCAATCTCGCCATCAAGGGAGTGGCGTTTGCGACGCACCGTCGCGGCAATCACTTCGTCGTCAGCTCAATCGAACATCCCGCTGTTCTAGGATCAGTCGCCTTTCTCGAAAAACACGGTTTCAGCTCCACCAAAGTGCCGGTAGATTCAAATGGGCGAATTGATCCCACCGATGTCCGAAAAGCGATCACGGACCAGACGTGCTTGATCGCCGTGCACCATGTCAATCACGACATCGGCGCCATCGAACCGGTGGCCGAAATCGGAGACCTCGCAGCGGAGCTCGGAATACCGCTGTTCGTCGATGCATCCGCGAGTGCGGGCTGGCTGCCGATCAACGTGGAAACGATGGGGGCAAGCTTGCTTTCGCTTTCGCCACATCGGTTTTATGGCCCGAAAGGCGTCGGGGTCCTTTATCGCAATCGGCGAGTTTCCCTTGGGAGCCTGATTCATGGTGGCGTGCAGGAAGCGGGCCGGCGGGCTGGCATGGAAAATATGCCCGGGATCGTTGGAGCAGGCGCCGCGGCTGAAATCGCGTCGCGCGAAATCTCCGCTCGCCAAATGCGGGTTGGCCTGCTGCAACGGCAATTATGGGAAGGACTCCGGGACGGAGTGCCCTACGTCCGATTGAACGGTCCTGAGCTGGGCCCTGACCGGGCGCCGACCAATCTAAATGTCAGCGCCGAATTTATTGAAGGCGAAGCCCAGGCCTTGAGTCTGGATATGCTGGGAGTGGCAGTTTCGACCGGACCAAGCTGTGTCAACAAATCGATGAAGATTTCACATGTGCTGGCAGCCATCGGGCTTGATCCGCAACTTGCCCAAAGCAATGTCATTTTTTCTTTGGGCCAGGAGAACACGGCCGAGGAAATTGAGTTTACAATCGAAGCTTACGGAAAGACTGTGAAAAAGCTGCGTGCGATGTCGCCCTTGTGGGAAGACTTTCAGAGCGGCGCAATTGATTCGATAATTCGACCTCGAGGAAAAACTGGTAAAACGCTGTCCGCCTGAATCGCGGATGACATTGGCATGTTAAACGAACAAACCATCAAGTCCGCCCTGCAGACCGTCAAGTATCCTGGCTACTCGCGAGACATCGTCTCGTTCGGGTTGGTCAAGCAGATCTCAGTCGCAAACGGAGCGGTGAGCCTTCAAATCGAAATCACCAATCCTGAGGTCGCCCCAGGGCTGAAGAGCGAATGCGAACGAGCGCTAAAAAGCGTTCCAGGTGTAAACTCGGTTTTTGTGGAGATCAAAATGCCCGGAGGCGCCGCGCCGGCCGCCGCGGGTTCGAGCGCTTGGGCGCAGCAATCCAGAATTCCGGGGATCAAGCGCATTGTCGCCATCGCGAGCGGCAAAGGCGGAGTGGGAAAATCTACCGCATCGGTAAACTTGGCTTGCGCTTTACGACATATTGGCGCCGAGGTTGGCCTGCTGGACTGCGACATTTATGGACCGAGCATTCCATTGATGATGGGCATCAAGCAACGGCCGACGATCAGCCCAAGTGAGAAACTCGTTCCGCCCTCCAACCACGGCATCCGACTGATGAGCATGGGCTTTCTGTTGGATGGCGACACGCCGGTCATCTGGCGCGGGCCGATGATTGTGAAAACGATTCAGCAGTTCATCCATGCCGTTGAATGGGGAGATCTCGATTATCTGCTGGTCGATCTCCCCCCCGGAACAGGTGATGCTCAGTTAACCTTGTGTCAAACAGTGCCACTCGATGGCGGCGTGATCGTCACCACGCCCCAAGAAGCCTCTCTCGGCGTCGTGCGAAAAGGAATCGCCATGTTCGAGAAGGTCAACGTGCCGATTCTCGGGTTGATTGAAAACATGAGCTTCTTCACCACCCCACAAGGCGATCGAGTCGAAATATTCGGTCACGGCGGCGGAAAGGCCGAAGCACAACGGCAGAAGATTCCATTCCTCGGGGAGGTCCCAATCTTTACGGAGATTCGGGAGGGAGGCGACAACGGTTTACCGGTAGTTGTATCCGCGCCAGAATCAGGCGCAGCAAAGCCGTTTTTGCAGATGGCAGAAGCGTTGCGTCAGGGGTGCGTGACTGGAAAGTAACTTTCCTCGGTTAGGCGACGATCTTTATTCGCAAATAATCGCTGCGGTGAACCCGGTCCCAGCATTCATCCCATCGGTTTCCCAACAAGGCGCAGCGCAATTGCAGTATATTTTCTGCACCCGGTTCACTCCAAAGCATCCCTGACTGTTTGAGACGCTGACCAACGACGGTTTTGCAGCCAGCCTCCACGACGCCAGAGCCATAAAAATAACCCTTCTGGCGGTAGGCTTTGTAGTGCATGCGGTCTTTATTGTTCTCGAAATAGGCGATCTGCTTTTGGATTTCAGGTTGGATGGTTTTGTCCAATTCGCGCAAGCGGTGATGGGCGCTGGCGATCACTTCCTCGATCGCGCCGTTCTCCATTTGATCGTACCAGCGCTCCTGCATTTTGCCGATCCACTGTTCGCTGCCGGCGTAAAGGCTTTTACACAGGTCATTCAAATGTTCAATCGCATGATACAAGTCCAGAATGCAAACGGCTCCGCCAAAATTGACTCGAGCCAATTCCCACACCCAAGCAGCACCGTCACCAAGGAACACGACCACAGCAGCTGAGCCAATGCCCCTCCTTTGGGCCTCGTTGCGGATTCTTAGACCAAAAGGCTCCGCCTTTTCAAAACTGCCCATGTAAGTGGTCGAGCGGTGATCTCGCAATGGATAGCCGTCCTCATCGGTCACGGTCTGCGTGAAAATACACCCCAATTTGACTTCCCTGGTCTTGGCCGAACCGTCCGGTTGCTTGCCTTTACGGCCCGCCAGTTCTTCGGGCATCATGGGAACACCGGTTCCGTCGACTTCCACATACATAATGGGAATGGGCTGCAAAATTTTGCAGGGACCCTCGAGTAATTGTTGACCAATGGTGGGGCCACTTTGCTGGACCATTCGTTGAATCTGGCGGCTATCGATCTTGAGGGCGGCTAAAGCTTCCAAGTCTTGACTGGCCGCAAGGTAGCCGCTGCGGGCCGCCGCTCGACTGGCCAATCGAACTAAACCGGGGGAGGAACCATCCACCAGGCCCAGTGCCTGGTCCAACGGCACGCGTCCCTGTCGGTCGGAGGCACTGTAAAAGTAATCACGATGGATTTGAACCGGGCCGAAGACCGTTTCGATCGTCTTGGGGCGATCGGGGTGATGCTTTTCACCGGACCGACTGAGGTTATCGGGCAAATCAGCCGAGCATTGTGCTAGCAAATTCTCCAACAGCCGCGATCCGTCTTTGAGCAATGCTTCTCGAAGCCCAAGCTCAACGGCTTCCAGATTGCCGACGCCAGCCCGTTCCCATTGCTGGCGGACTAGTCTGAGGAATGCTCGTGATTCTGCGAATTGTTCTTGGCTGACCTCCGGCGCCTGGAGTTTTTTTTAGCGTCGGTCTGGCCATCTTCCAATCGGGTAATCTGGTCGGTGATGTTGACGAACTGCTCAGCCAGTTCTTGGAACAGTCGGTAGCTGGCCACATCGGATCTGACTTGCTCGGCGTGATCGGCGGGAATGCGTTCTGAGCACTTGCAACCCTTCAGAAAACACTGCAGGACATAGTAAGGGCCTTGGCGAACGGTTTTGCCCTGCCGCTCCGTTTCGAAAAATTGCTCGCTCAAAGTGCCTCGGCGGAGCCGATCGATGCTCTGAATCTTCTGCAGAACTTCCTCACGCTGGCGTTGCAACTCCGAAAGGTTTGGCTTCATGGACAAATATTGTATCCTTATAGATACAATATTCAAGCCAAAAGATCGGTTGCCATTGCTCGGTTTCAGAAATTGGTTACTTTGGCGTCACAGGCCCTTGCGTCAGCGGCTCGGGTGAAAACCGTTGTTATTTTTGTTGAAGATGTTACATTTTCGGTTCGCGACGCAACCCCAATGAACTTTATGTCCGGCGAGAACGAAACTGGCGCCACCGACTGGCTCAAGAGGTCGACGCTGTATAAAGAATTCCAAGCGGAGCGCGATGAGATTTTGAGGCACAAGTGGATCGAGTCGGAAAAAGCCGGCTACGACATCGGTTTTGAAAAGGCGTTGACTGATTGGATTTTGAAGCACAGATCGAAATGGCGCAAAGGCCGCCAATCACAAGGTTAATGTTAGCCTCGGTCCTTTAAAGCGATCCAGCGAGGTCGCGAAGGCATACGGATGACTCTTCTTCCCAGGCCAGGAATCACGAGTCGACCCCAAAGGATCTTCTCGGATATTCTTATGCCCAATCCTGGAATTCTACTTAACTCTTCAGCAATCAACCGAGCTCTCACTCGGATCGCGCACGAAATCGCGGAACGTAATGAAGAAAGCGAAAAGCTAGTCGTCATTGGCATCCAGCGCGGCGGCGTCCACTTGGCCAAGCGACTTGGGAAACTGCTGACGGAAATCTTAGGCCATCCCGTGCCTGCCGGCGCGATAGACGTGAGCATGCATCGCGATGACCTGGACCAGCGGTTGACGCCTGACGTTCATCCCACCCAAATCCCTGTGGACATCACCGGCAAAACCATCGTGCTGGTCGATGACGTTCTGTTCCGCGGACGAACAACCCGCGCCGCGCTCGATGCGCTGAATGACTTCGGCCGCCCGCGCTCGATCCAATTGGCCGTGTTGGTTGATCGCGGTCATCGCGAACTGCCGATCAAGGCTGATTACGTTGGCAAGAACATCCCCACGGCGCTGCCGGAGCGAATCAACGTCTCCCTTCGAGAAGATGGCGGAAATGAAATGGTTCTGCTGGAGAAGCCATGACCTGGAATCGGAAACACCTGCTCGACATTCAATCCTTGACCAGCGAGGAAATCCTAACCGTTCTGGACACCGCCCGAGCTTTCAAGGCCGTTGGCGAACGGGCCATCAAAAAGGTCCCTGCCCTTCGCGGAAAAACGGTCGTCAATCTTTTCATCGAACCTTCCACCCGCACCCGCATTAGCTTTGAATTGGCCGCGCAACGGCTCACCGCAGATGTCATCAATTTCACAGCAGAGGCGTCCTCGCTGAAAAAAGGGGAAACCTTAAAGGACACGGCCAGAAATCTGGAAGCGCTCAACGCGGACATCATCATCATCCGGCATAGCGCGACGGGGGCGCCGCACTTCCTCTCCCGGTTCCTTCATTCGAGCGTGGTCAACGCCGGCGACGGCGCCCACGAACATCCAACCCAGGCTCTGCTCGATGTTTTCACAATTCGCGAGAAGAAAGGGCAAGTCGAAGGCTTAAACGTCACGATCCTCGGAGACATCCTCTACAGCCGCGTGGCGCGCTCGAATATCTGGGCGCTGCTGAAGCTCGGCGCGCACGTCACGCTGTGCGGCCCTCCTACTCTCGTGCCGCGGGTTTTCGAGCAACTCGGCTGCCGCGTCGTGCATAACATAGAAGAAGCAATCGCAGGAGCGGATATCATTAACTTGCTGCGGATCCAGCACGAGCGCCAGCGCAAGACGATGTTTCCGAGCACCGGCGAATACAGCGCGCTCTTCGGTTTAACGAAAGCGCGCTTGACGAAGACGAAACCCGACGTGCTGATCATGCACCCGGGGCCCATCAATCGCGGAGTGGAAATCGAGAGCGAAGTGGCGGACTGCGGCCGGTCAGTCATCCTGGAGCAAGTGACCAACGGTTTGGCTGTTCGAATGGCGGTCCTCTTTTTGGTGAATGGAGGGAAAGGCCCGCAGGAAGTCGGGATGGCCTGACGCGGCGCTCGGCTACAATTCGTCCCAAGTAAAAACCTCGTTCCAGGAATTGACGGTGTAACCCCGAATCGGCCCCATCCTGCCGAGATTCTCGTCGTAGTGAAAATTGTAATGACCATTCATGGACACGGTCCCAGTGACGCTTGCGCCAACAAAGTCGTAAGTGTTATTGCCGCCGCCGCCGAGCGAGAATGCAGCTTGGGGGGCATAGATAGATCCAGTAAACGCCGCGTTGCCGCTGAGCGATAAACTCGTGTTCGAGGGAAGCCCATAGTAGGTAAAATTTGTCGCATTCGCATTGGCATTGGCCAGGCCGTTGCCTCCAATGCTCGCCGTCGCGCCCCCCATATAAATTTGCAGCATGGCATTCGTCGCAATGTAGATGAAAGCGTTGCCGGCGACATTGATACTATCCGTCACATAGAGCACGGCATTGCCAGCGACGAGGACTTTGTCTAGGCCGCTCAAGCTCAAGGAAGCGAGCTGATAATTTCCCGTCGCCATCACGTAGGTGTAATTCGTCCCGCTCACTGTTCCACCCGCAGGGATTAAAGCTCCCCCGGAAAACGGAGCTTTGACATCGGGAAATTGAACGTTCATATCGTCGTTGCCCCAGCCAGGCTCAATGCCTTTGTTCCCGGCGGTGTGCCAGGCAGCGCTTCCGACTGAGCCATTCGGTCCTATCCTCACAGTGCCTCCTGGCCCGGTTGACGCTTTGCCAAAAATATCCGTGTTCCAAACGTTCAACGAATCATCCAAGGTGGAGTTCGTGGCGACATCCCCGTTGTCCTTCGCTTTGCCAGGGTCGTATCGACCATTCGTGTTGTAGGCAGGATCTCCCGAATCGAAGCTGTCGGTCCGGATATTATTTCCATTCAGCTGAATCGAGCCTTTGGCGACCATGCCTTTTGCGAACATCGGCGCATTCGTCACCGTCACGCGCACGGTGCGGGGTGGATTGATATAGCCGTTGCCGAGCGGCGCCTTGACGTATGCTTTTGAAATGAGAACAGGGCGGCTGTCCGTCGAAATTGTCACCACGTATTTGCTATCTTTGACCGCGCGTTCCTTCCGGTAAACTCCAGCGTCCAATGTCCATCCATTGGCCGAGCGGTTGGTCGGATTATAATAAAGCTGCGTGAGCGCCTCCTCGATTCCAGCTTCGAGAACTGGAATGGAAGAATTCCAGGCCTGCGATCGCATCGTGGCGACGTTGGTATTGCTGATGAGATCGAGGTAACTCGCCATGGTAAACCCAAGAATGGTCACCGTGACGAGCGTGATCATGAGTGTGCTGCCGGCCTGATTTGCGATTCGGATTTTCATTTTATTGTTTCCGGATGACTACCTTGGCAGACTGCACACTTTCCGTGTTGATGATCGTTCCGAGAGTGGTCCGGCGGCAGACCCAATGAAGCTGAACCAGCTTGCAAGTGGAAGGATCCGCCGTGGGATATTGATCGTAAGCTCCGCCGATTGGATTCCGCTGGAAAATATCAAACTGGCAGAAGGTGCATTCTTTCAAGAGCGGTTTCGAATCGGCCACCCCATTGCGAATGCGGGTCAACGTTTGGGCATTTCGATCGAAGACGAATTCGAGCGGCGTGCCGTCCGAATCCTGAAAAGTCAACCGGGTCGAGCTGTAAGCGGTAAGACGGTTGGCTTGGCGGATGTGGCGGGAGATAGTGTCCAAGGCAATGCGGCTCTGGTTGTCCAGATCGACGTAATTCGCCATGGCGGCAAAACTGCGGCCTGTGTAAAACATTAACGAGGCAATGCCCATGGCGACGACCGAACCAATTCCGAGCGAAATCATCATTTCGACCAGAGTCATGCCGCGACGGCGCTTCGTTTTAGTAGATATAATTTTGCAATCCATATCGCGACACGAACGTTGACATTTCCCGCTGCCGGAGCACTTTCGCGGATTTCCATTTGAGCTGGATAGTGACGAGTTTCATATCGTTGCTATAGGCCTCGCTGATGGAAGAGTTCGCGATGCTGACCGTGCCGGTGTACCTCATCCCGTTGGTTTCGGTGGAAGACGAATAGAAGACATCCGTAAAATTCGTCGGAATAAACCCGGCTGTGTTGATTTGGTCCCATGTATAAAGGCGGATCGTTTCCATTTTTTCCTGGAGGATCTGAGTCGCCCGGAGATTCTCACGCGCGAGCTGGACGACCGCAAACCCTGAAGATAACCCGGCGTAAACCGCCACGAACATGATCCCGATGATAAATAGCGCCACCAGCACCTCGATCATCGAAAAGGCGGCAGCCCAGGAGCGAGGATACCGCGGATGCTGTATTTTCATTTCTGTGAAAAAAAAGGCCCGACGCGTTTGGTTTTACCACCGGAGCAAACTGCTTGCCGAGTCAAAAAGGAGGACGCGCATAATTCTCAAACCCTCAACCTGAGCCAGTTTTCGACTTCAATTCGCTTCGCAATCCCAGTTCTGACAATCTCAAGTAGTTACGCTCTTGGTTTAATCGCTGCACCTCCAGGCCAGCGTGAACAGCGGTTTGATTCCTGCTGAGACCTCGCTGTGACTCATTTGTCGTTTTTCCGTTTAAACTCGCTCATTTTGGGACAATTTATGCGGAATCCGATTTGACGAACGGACTAGACTCCTTCACCCTTAACCGGTCTTTCTATGAGTTCTCCGTCGAAATGGGGCGAATTAGGCGAGTCAATCACTGGCTTTTTTTGGAAGAAAAACAAGAACCAGGGATTGATTCCTCCTCGGCTATTTGCTTCCCAGCACAACCAAAAACAATTTGGTTTCCAGATTGATGCCAGCAAAGGAGCGGCTTACGAGATCCAAACGACGTCGGACCTCAAGACCTGGATTGTGGTCGGCTCAGGCGCATCACCTGGCACGCCCTTCGAGTTCGTCGACGTGGAGGCCACCAAACACGGTTTTCGTTTTTATCGGGTCGTTCTCGACAAAACCATTGTCTCGAACGCGCTGGTTGGCTTTGTTTCCGTTGCGTTCCCGCCCGGGTTCTCGATGATTTCGAATCCGCTCAGCGCGGCGGATAATCGGGTGGCAGCGCTTTTCCCGCTCATGCCAGAGGGAACTACTCTCAACAAATTTGACACCACCCTCTTCCGGTTAACGAAGAACAACTACACCCAGGGCCGCTGGGCCAATCCGGGCGAGATCCTGGTTCCTGGCGAAGGCGCCATCATCTCCAATCCAACCAACGATTTTCGTCATTTGACCTTCGTTGGTGAAGTGATGCAGGGAGACTTGTCTCTCCCGATCCAGCCGGGGTTTTCAATTCGCAGCTCACAAGTTCCGCTCGCGGGCGCGTTGGACAGCGACCTCGGTTTTCCCCTGACCGAAGGTGATGTCATCCACCTCTTCGATCACGACAAACAGGAATATGTCGTTTACACGTTCTCGCAGAACAAATGGTCGCCATCGCCCCCGACGCTAGCGGCTGGTGAAGCGTTTTGGGTCGGTAAAACTTCCGCAAGCAATTGGGTCCAGTCTCGTCTCGTCGCCAAGCTCACGCAGCTAAGCGAGGTTAAACCCGAATAGTAGCTGCGGGAATTCGCAGTCGTCGCACAGAGCGTTCGAGTGATTGCAAAAATCCTGCACGATTTGCATCAATCCCTGCTGTTCCGCCGCGGTTTTGGCCTTTTGATGGCCAGCCCCGAACAAACGGCGCCGGGCTTTTCTCAAAACCGCGTTTTCTTCACCAGGCGGCCAATGAAAAAAGCGGTGGCGCGCGCGCGCGCTGAGCTCAACATTTCCCGCCAACTCCCCGCGGCTCACGCACCAGGGAAGGACCACATTCATGGCGAGGTCCGTCAGGCGTTGCGATCCAAGCAGCGGCTGCGGCCGGTTGAGTCGACGCGACCGCAATGTCCAGTGCCAGGACCAGAACGGGTCAGTCTCCACCTGGAGTATTTCCAATAGCGAGGCGCGATAAAACCGTTCGGGCGCCTCGGCCAAAAACCATCCTTCAACTCGATCCACAAGTTGGCCCTGCTTCCACCAATGCGCCGCCAAGGCCAAGCGGCGCTGGGGAAAATTCGCTGGACGCAAACCGTGGGTGCGCCAAAGCGCAGCTGGCAAAACGTAATCGGCCCAGTGGTGGCGCTCGCGCCACCAGCAATCCCAGAGCTGGCTTAGGTAGGCTGAGGCCTCGCGGCCGGATGAACTCAGACTCGTGGGAAGCAAACCTGCCAAACCGAGGAGCCGCGCTTGCGCCTGCAGAAGTGTTTCCTGATCGCGCGCCGGAAAAAGCGGCAACAGCTCGGCCAGACGGCGCATGGGCCATGTATTGTTCTTGTAGCCAAGCGCGCCCATCAATCCTTCCCACAAAGCCTGCTCCCAACCCGCCTCTCGGGCGCGCGCCTGGAAAAAGGCCGCTTTATTAACCAGGCGAACCTCGGCGGCTTTGCCCAATAAATCCGCCAGTTCTTCTTGGGTGAATTTGCGCAAAGGCGTCGCGCATTCGCCTTTCGAAAACGACGGCTCCAAAATCTCGCTCCCCAATTCCGCCTCGAGGGCAGCTTGCGGGCTGTCGAGGAATTTGCTGAGGAGCAAGACCGGCGCCTTGGGATTGTCCGCGGCGCTTCCCTGCCACACGACGTGCAGAATGACGCCTCGATACGCGGGATTGTCCTCGTGCCGATGCCCCCGCCAGTTTTGCGCGTCGATATCAATTTCGATATCGCCCATGAGTGGCGGAGCGTTTTCGAACTGCACCACAGCTTCGCGAAAATCCGGCCCGGCTTCCCGATTCCAAAAACCGGGGTGCAGCACGCGCAGCTTCCGGCCATCGCAAGTGGTGAGTTCTTGGCGCAGCAAGCGCTGTTGCTGCCAAACCCGCTGAAGAAACAGCTCGCGTGGCTTGCCCTCGCGATCGCCTTCCAAAAATTTCGACGCCGCGATGCGATCGCGCGGCCGGGCGCTGTAGAAATCAAACGGGAAACTAACCACCTTGCCATTGCTTTTCCAATGAACCTCCGGCATTGTCAAGCATTTGCCGCGGGAGGAATTCCTCTGCTTCAATTGCGAAAAATCGGCGGAGGAGCAGCTGGTTTCGTGAATAAGCTCATCGCGGAAAATGTCGGTCTGTTGTTCAGCGAACCGAAATTCGCTTTTACGAGATTCATGGAAAGGTTTGGTTTTTCGCGACACAAATTCGCTCGTGAGGCGTTCGCTTTCTGGTTAGCGGCCCTGCTTCCGTTTGGTCTGGCCGCAGCGCCCGCCCTCGAACCGGACATCCGCAGAGATGCGTCCGTTCGGGCCATTGAAATGGTTTTGCCGAGCGTGGTGAACATCAGCACCGAAACGCTGGTCCAAATCCGAGATCCTCTTCAAAACATGATCGAGGACTTTTTCGGTCCGTACTATCGCCGGCGGCCTGAAGCCCAAAAGAGCTTGGGTTCCGGTGTGATCATTGATGAGAACGGCTACATTTTGACGAACTACCATGTGGTGCAGCGCGCCAGCAGGATTACCGTAACGTTGTCGGATGGCCGCGAATTCCAAGCCACGCCCGTCAGCGCCATCGCCAAAGCCGACCTGGCGCTGCTCCAGTTAAAAACAAGCTCGGCGGAGAAATTCCCTGCTATCCGCATTGCTGCGGACGACGATTTGATTCTGGGGGAAACCGTGCTCGCTCTGGGAAATCCGTTTGGCTTGGGCGAATCGGTCAGCCGCGGCATCTTAAGCTCGAAGACACGCCGTCCGCCCAACCAGGATGACCCGGCCGAATTGGATGTGCAGGATTGGCTGCAAACCGACGCCGCGATCAATCCGGGAAACAGCGGAGGCCCGTTGGTGAATTTGCGCGGTGAGTTGATCGGCCTGAACGTCGCGGTTTTTCGCGAGGCTCAAGGAATTGGTTTTGCCGTCCCGGCCAAACGAATCTCGGAAGCCCTTTCGAAAATCTTCACGCCGGAGGCCGTCCGAGCGCTTTGGTTTGGCGCGCAAGTGAAGCCCGCCCCGAGCGGGCTGGCCGTGTCGGCAGTCGAATCGAAGAGCCCGGCGGAACAAGCAGGCCTCCGAGTGGGAGATCGGATTGCCCGCGTCAATGAAAAGCCGGTCCGAAGCGCGTTTGAATTAAATCGCGAACTGATCGCGAAGGCGGGGAACCAACTTGTCACCCTCGGTCTGGAACGGGATCACAAAATCGTCACGCTTTCAGTGCGCCTTCAGCCAGTGACGCAGGTTCTAAACGCGAAGCTCGTCCGTGAGAAAACCGGCGCGGTCCTGCGCGAGATGACCGCGCAGCTGGCGGCCGCTTTCGGGGTCGAACCCGGCGCCGGGCTGCTCGTGGATGAAGTCGACCCAAACAGTCCAGCCGCGGCAGCCGGTCTCCGCCCGGGTTTTATTCTGCAAACCATCGATGGCGAACCGGTGCACGATATTGTTTCGGCCGCAAAAATCCTCCACGCGAAGAAAAAAAACGAACAGGCCGCGCTGCAACTGCTGGTGCAGAGCCGCCGCGGTGTTTTCCTGCAGCAATACACGGCGACGGCTTCGGTCGTGCTCCGTTGAAGCTCATGCCCGACAGCTCTCCTACAAATTCTTGGGTCATTGACGTGCGGGACCTGGTCAAACGTTATGCCGGCCGCACCGCTGTGGCGGGCATTTCCTTCCAGGTTGCGCGTGGAGAAATCCTCGGTTTGCTCGGGCCGAATGGGGCCGGCAAAAGCACGATCATCCGTGTGCTGGCCGGTTACCTTCCCGCAACCTCCGGCACCGTCCGGGTGGCCGGATTTGATGTCTTTTATGAGAGCGCGGAAGTCCGCCGCCGCATCGGTTACATGCCTGAAAACAATCCGCTTCACTTGGAAATGCGGGTTCGGGAATATCTGAAATTCCGGGCGCAGCTAAAAGGCCTGGCACGGCCGGCGTTGCGGAGCCGAATCGATACAGTCATGGAACAGTGCGCCCTGACGGATGTCTCGCGCAAGATCATCGGCCAGCTCTCCAAAGGGTACCGTCAGAGAGTCGGGTTGGCCGATGCGCTCGTCCATGATCCCGAACTGATCATCCTGGACGAACCCACGATTGGCCTCGATCCCCGACAAATCAGAAGCGTCCGGCAGGTGATTAAAAACCTGGCCGGGAGCCATACCGTCGTTTTGTCGACTCACTTGCTGCCAGAAGTGGAGATGACCTGCTCCCGCGTCGTCATTCTCAACGAGGGAAAGATTCTCGCGGCAGACACCGCGGAAAATCTCCAGAACAAAATCGGGCGGGAAAACCAGATCGTTGCTGAAATCGCCGCCCCGCTTCCGGACATTCAACAACTGTTTGACGGCATGAAAGAAATCGAGCGTTCCGATGTCGCCCCGGCGGACGGGGAGTTTTACCGGTGCGCCTTGACCACGCGGGATGGCGCGGATCTTCGCGCAACCATCTTCGCCGAAGCGCGAGAACGCGGCTGGGTTTTGCGTGAGCTCACGCGCAGCCGTCCGACGTTGGAGGACGTTTTCGTTCACGTGATCCGCAACGAAAAAGAGGACGAGGAGAACGATTGATGCGCGCGTGCCTGGTTCTTGTTCGACGGGAGTTGGAGGGTTATTTCGTTTCCCTCACTGGTTACGTCATCATCACCCTGACGTTGCTGTTGCTCGGATTCAGCTTTCTGGCCTTGCTCTCGAATTTGAACGGAGAAGCGACCGAAGCGCCGCTCACGGAATTGTTTTTTAGCACGTGGTACTATTGGCTGATTTTTCTGCTCATCTCGCCGGTGATCACCATGCGCCTGTTTGCCCTCGAGAAATCCTCGGGCACGTATGAAACGCTCCTGACCACGCCCGTCAACGAAACCGAAATTGTGCTCGCCAAGTTTACCGGAGCGCTGATCTTTTACGCCGTGGTTTGGCTGCCCCTGCTGCTTTACATCTGGATCGTTCACCGCCAAACGCCAACCGTCGCATTCGATCTGGGCGGTCTCGCCAGCACGTTTCTAGGATTGTTGCTGATCGGCGCGCTTTACGTTTCGATCGGTTGTTTCGCGTCCGCTCTGACCCAAAGCCAAATGGTGGCGGTGATGGTCAGTTTCGGCATTGGCATCGTGTTGTTTATTCTCAGCGTTTGGACGCTGCTCGGAGCGCCGCTCAAAGGATGGGCCAGCAAAGTTCTCAACTACGTTGCGATCACCAGCCACATGGAGCAGTTCGCCCGTGGCGCCATCGATACCCGTCCGGTGGTGTATTACCTAACCATGACAATCCTGTTTTTATTCGTGACGGTCAAAGTGGTTGAAAGCCGCCGCTGGAATTAAGCTCATGGAGCCCCCGCCCACTTTTAGCCCCGCTCGACGTTGGACCAGCGCCGCTCATGTTGGACTTTCCATTGCCGCGCTCGTGGCCATCGTCGCCATGACGAATTTTTTGGCCTCCCGTCATTTCAAGACCTTCTCCTGGGCCGCCGAAAATCGGCTGACTCTCTCGCCCATGACGCGGCATTTGGTCGAATCGTTGACGAACAAAGTTCAGATCGCGGTGTTGTACGACCGTCGCGACTCCCTCTACAGTTCTGTTTCGGAATTGCTCCGCCAGTACGAAGCGGCCTCGCCCAACATCGATCTCGAGTTCGTCGATTATCTCTACAACCCGAGCCGCGCGGAACAGATCCAAGCCCAATTCAAGCTCGCGCCCGAAACGGGCAACCGCATCATTTTTCATTGCGACAATCGCGGCACGAAAGTCGTCCGCGAGGCGGAGCTCTCGATTTACGACCTGAAAAACTTCCGGCTCGGGCACGACATCAAGCGAACGGCTTTCCGCGGAGAACCGCTGTTTACCTCGGCGATTTACAGCGTGATCGATCCAAGCCCGGTGACGGCCTACTTTCTCGAGGGCCATGGGGAAAGCGATCCGGGCGACGGCAACAGCCAGGAAGGCTTCTTGAAATTCGCTCGTTTGCTTCGCGACAACAATATTCAAGTGCAAGCGCTCTCCTTGCTGACGAACGATGTTCCATCAGATTGTGAGTTGCTGGTCGTGGCTGCCCCGCGCCATGCCCTTCCCGCTTCCGAACTGGCCGCGATCCAACGGTACCTCCAACAGGGCGGCCGGATTTTTGCCCTCTTCGCTTGGAACGCCCGCGACCTGTCGACCGGATTGGAACAACTCTTCGCCAACTGGGGAATTGAAGTCGGCCACAACGTCGTCGTCGATGATCTGCAGGCGAAATCGGGCGAACAAGGCGTCCTGTTGGTGAATCATTTCGGAGAGCATCCGATTGTGGCGTCGCTCGGCCGATCCCGGTTGTGGATGGCGTTGCCCCGTTCGATCGCGCAACGTTCCACCGCCGCCTCAGCGGACGCGGTTAAAGTCGTTGAATTGGCCACGTCCGGACCACGCGGGGCAGCCGTGGCGACGCGCAACAAAGACCAAGGCGTGGTGGTCCGGGATGGCGCCATTCCGCTGATTGTTGCTGCGGAGAAAGGCAGCATCCAAGGAGTGAGCGCCGATCGCGGCATCACGCGGTTGCTCGTCGCGGGCGATTCCTTGTTTCTCGGCAACGTCGGCATCGACCTGGAATCCAATCGCGATTTCGCCACGCTGGCGATTAACTGGCTGCTCAACCGCGAAGTGTTGCTCGAAGGAATTGGCCCGCGCCCAATCCGCGAATACCGGCTCAATCTAACCGACTCGGAAATGCGAAACATTCGCTGGTTGATGCTCGCGATTCTGCCAGGCGCCGTGATGCTGGCGGGCCTGCTCGTCTGGGCACGGCGACGCGTCTGAAAGCCAGCCAAACCATGAACGCCAGAACCAGCTTTACGCTCGCGGGCATTGCGCTCGCCCTGCTGATTTACATTATGGCGTTCGAGCGCTCGCCCGAAGCCGGCCGCGCCTCGAGCGAAACACACCCCTTGTTCCCAATGCTGGATGTTCGGGGAACCGCGTTGCTCGAAATTGAAACTACCAATGGAATGGTCCGCGCCGAGCGCAGTTCCGACGCGTGGCAAGTCATGGCGCCGCCCTATCCAGCGGATGCGGTTCAGATAGAGAATTTTCTTCGTGCGGTGGCCGACTTGAAACGGACGGGTTACATCGCGCCCAAAGAGCTGCTCGCCCAACCGGGCGGCTTGGCCCCCTTTGGACTCAATCCAGCGAAAGCTGTCGTCACGGTCGGCACTGGGACGAATCGGATAAAATTTTTACTCGGCAAGAAAACGCCGCTGAAGGGTGAGATGTACGTCCAGAAAATTGGCGAGGCGGGAGTTTTTATCACGAACGGCGAGATCCTGGATTTGCTGCCAAAATCACGGTCCGACTGGCGCGACCGGCGTCTGCTGATTGCGGCGGAGACGTTCGATCATCTCGATGTTCAATCAGCTTCGCGAAGTTTCGAAGTCGAACAGGATGCCCGCACGAGCGCGTGGAGGTTCACTAAACCGATGGCTGCGCGGGCCGATTCGCGCCGGCTCCAGGACTTATTCCAGCAACTCCAGATGGCGCGGGTGATCGCATTCATCAATGATGACCCTCGCTCCGACCTGGAACCGTATGGACTGGCAGCGCCCGAATTGCGGCTGACGCTGGCTCGCGGCACGAACCGGCTGGCCGGCGTCGATTTCGGACATCCAGCCACGAACAACCCGGAATTGGTCTATGCGCGGCTCTCGAATCGGACCAACGTGGTGCTTGTCTCCAAGGACCTGCTCGAACTCCTGCGGAATCCATACACCGTTTTTCGCGATCGCGTGCTCCTGACGTTCTCCCCCGAAAAAGTGGATCGCATGGAAGTGCGCGCGGAAGAACAGTTCACGGTCGAACGCCAGACGAACAGCGAGTGGCGCATTGTCGAGCCGTACAATTTTCGAGTGGATTCGGCGCTCGTTCAGAGCTTCTTGGGGAACCTCGCGCAACTCCGCATTGTGGACTACGTGAAAGATGTCGTGGCGGACTTTTCGAGTTATGGGCTCGCGCCGCCTGCCCGCCAGTACATCCTGGAACATCAAACGGCTTCCCCGTCTGGCCTCACCAACGAAGTGATTGCTCAAGTGGACTTCAGCACTCATCACGCCGACAAAGTGTTCGCCCGTCGTCCGGACGAAACTTCCGTTTATGCCGTCAGTTTCGGCGACATCATTTACCCGCGATTAGTCGAACAAGCCTTCCAGTTGCGCGACCGGCGAATCTTCGGCTTCAGTTCCACAAACGTTGTTTCAATAAGCATTTTTCAGAAAGGTCAAACGCGACAGCTGGCGCGTGAGCAAACTGGCGGCTGGGGTTTGGGGGATGTGGCGAATGCCGCCTTGGAAGAAACCTTGTACCGGCTGGGGCAGCTTCACGCGGTCGATTGGGTTGCCAAAGGCGAGAACCGGTTTCGCCTGCTCGGGTTTCCCGGAGTGGATTACCGGATCAATTTAGATCTTATGCGGAACAACCAAAAGGAGACGCTGACATTGCACTTTGGAAAAGCTGCTCCGCGCAATGGCAGCGTCTACGCGGCAGTGATTTTTCCGGGTGAAAAGGAGCCAACGATTTTTGAATTTCCTGGAAAGCTATTTGCTGAGGTCGTGCGGGATTTGAGCCTGTCATCCCGGGCCGGCGCGTTGTAGTGACGATCGAATTATGAGCCGGGAAAGAAAAGGGACGCCCAACAGGGCACGCCGAATCTGGCGGGGGCTTTTCTTCGCGACGCTGATCTGGATTCTCCTGTTGTTGGCGCTGGTCGGGTGGTGCAACTGGATTGGCCTTCCCAATTTTCTGCTGGCGCCCCTTCGGTCGAAGGCGCGCGCCGCCGGTTACCAATGGCGTTGCGAGCGCGCCGTCATGCACGGGTTTCGCAATGTCGTGCTCGATGCCGTCGAATTCATTCCCATTTCACCCGCGGCCAATCCTCACATTCATCTGGATCAAGCCCGACTCCGCTGGTCCGCCGCGCGGCTCAGCCGTCAGACGCTCCCGTTCGAATGGTTGGAAACCGATGGCGCCACGGTGCTGTGGCCTGCGACCAACGCGGTTCCGGCCGTTGCTCTCGAATTTCCGCGCGCCAGCCTCCGCTTCGGCCCACATGACCGAATCGAGCTCGCGCAATTCCGCGGCCGCTACGGCGGCGCGGAGATTCGGGCGACCGGCCGCGTCGACCATGCGTTTGCGTTCGCGCGCAAAAAGGGAGCGGCTCCCAGCCGGCCGGTCACATGGCCGAAACAGCTGCGCGAGCAATTGGCGAAGATTCATTTCGAGAAAGGCACAAAAACCGAGTTGCAAATTACCGGCGATGCCCGCGATCCAGCCACCTTCACGGTGAACTTTTCGCTCGTGACGCCGCAGGCCACGTCGGTCCATGAATCGGCGAAGAATCTTTCAATTCGTGCCGCACTGGCCCCGGCGGCCGGCTCGAAGTTGCAAGGCGACTGGTCGCTGCGGTGCGACTTGGCGTCCTGGACCGGCGGGCTCTGCACCAACCTGCACGCCGCCGGAACAATTTCAGTCGGCGCGACCAATGGCTTGCTCGAACAGGTGGCGTTCGAGGCCCGGGCCGACCGATTGAAAACCGAACCGGTGGAACTCGAACAATCCATTGTCACTGGGAAAGTCGCCCGAGTTTCAATCCAATTGGCCACATGGCGGACGCAATTTCAGCTTCGCGCCGCGAGCGTTTCCGGCGAGTGGGGTTCAGTTCGAACCAACGCAATTTCCGTCGATGCGCGGCATCGGTTCGCGGCCGCTTACCCGCGCGAACTCAAATGGACCTGGTCCAGCAGCGAGGCGACGACAATTTGGGGGACGAACGGTCCGTTTTATCTCTCGGGAACTGCTCGACCCGCCCGTCCCCGGGCGCCGCGTGCAGGTTCAGCCTGGGGTGTTTGGCAGAAGATCGCGCCGCTCGAACTCGATTGGGAATTGAAATCCGGTTCTTTCCAATCACCGAAATTAAGCCTCGAAACAGTCGCCTGCGCTGGGCGCTGGCGCGCGCCGTGGATGCAGCTTTCGAAATTGAGCGTTGCGATGTACGGCGGACATCTCAACACCGCGGTCCAACTCGATATCGACTCGCGCGAACTGCAGGCCGAATGTGAGACCGATTTCGACATCCAAAAGATTTCGCCGCTGCTCACGAAAAACGCCGCGGCTTGGCTGCGTCAGCTCGGCTTTGACGAACCGCCGAAAACCCGCGCGTCCATCGGCATGATCCTTCCGCCGTGGACGAGCCATAGCCCTGATTGGGAGGGCGCGGTCGCCCCCACCATCCGCATGGCCGGTGAATTTCAAACGACCGGGGCGTCTTTTCGAAAAATGCCATTCAGCTCGACCCAATCGCATTTCACGATGACGAATTTCATCTGGCGCCTTCCCGATCTGACGTTGTTTCGCCCGGAAGGCCAAGCCCAGCTCGATTATGCCTGGCACATCCGCACGCAGGATTTCTACTGGAAGATCGACAGCGGGCTCGACCTGAAAATTCTCCGGCCGATTTTGGATCCGCCAGAACGGAAGATCCTGGACGACTTTGAATTTTCCGACCCTGCGCACGTCACCGGCGAAATCTGGGGGCGCTGGCACAAGCCGGAGGAAGTTGGGTTCCGCGGCCACGTCGACCTTAAGAATTTCCATTATCGAAAGGAGCCGTGCGATTCCCTCGAAACAGCGCTTTCCTACACAAACCTTTTACTCGAGCTCGGTGATGTTCACCTCGAACATGAGAAACAAAAGATCAGCGCGGACGGCGCGCTCATCGACTTTCCCAGCGAAACCGCTTCCGTCACAAACGTCGTCAGCACGTTCGATCCGCAGCGCGTCGCGCGCCTGATCGGCCCCAGGGTCCAAAAAGAAATCGCTCATTATCGTTTCGGGCAGCCGCCCTCGATTCGGCTGAACGGCCGATTGCAGGTCGGAAGAAAAGGAGTCGCGGACGCGCAGTTCGAAGTGGCTGGGAATGATTTTCGTTTTCGCAAACTGCACGCCTCGCACATTTCAGGAAACCTTTTTTGGCGGGGCGAAACCCTCGCCATCACGAACGTCCACGCCAGTTTTTACAAAGGCCAGCTCGAATGGTCCGGCTGGTTCGATTTCGCGCCGCGGATCGGGACCGATTTCCGTTTCGAAGGCACCGTCGAGAAGGCTGACCTGCACGAATTCATGACCGACATCACCGGGCCAACCAATCGTTTCCAGGGAAGCTTAGATGGGACGCTGGCGATCACGCAGGCGAACAGCGAGGACATCCATAGCTGGAATGGGCATGGCCAAACCCGCTTGCGCAACGGGTTTCTTTGGGACATCCCGCTGCTCGGCTTTCTCACGCCGGTCATCGATAAAATTTCGACCGGCATCGCGAACAGCCCAATTCATGATGGCGCCGCGACATTCAAGATTCGCAATAGTGTGATCCAGACGAAAGACCTGGAGCTCCGATCGCCCGCAATGCGACTCCATTATGATGGGAAGATCGAATTTTCCGGCGGGGTCGACGCTCGGCTCGAAGCGCAAATCCTGCGGGATGTCTTTGTGGTGGGACCGCTCTTCAGCGCGGTGCTCTGGCCGCTCAGCAAAGCCTTCGAATATAAAGTCACCGGGACCCTCAACCGGCCGATCGCTGAACCGGTCTACATTCCAAAAATTTTATTCATGCCGTTTCATCCATTCCGCACGCTCGAAAAATTAGGAGGCGGCGAGAAATAGGATGGCGAGTCCAAGGGCAATCCGATACCAGGCAAAGGGGGCGAACGTTTGGGTTTGAACAAATCGGACGAGCCATCGCACCGAGAGAAACGCGGTGATCACCGCAATCACGGTCGCCATCAGCAGGAGCGGCCAAGAAATTGCCTCCGCGCCAGGATGCCGCCACGCATGGAGAATCTTCACAGCGCCGGCCGCCCAAAGCGTCGGGATGCCGAGCAAAAAGGAGAATTCCGTCGCGATGGGCCGGCTCGCTCCCATGGCGAGCGCCGTCAGAATGGTCGCGCCGGACCTGGATAACCCGGGAAAAATTGCGGCAGCCAATTGGGCTGCTCCCACCGCGATCGCCACCGGCCAGGTGATTTCATCCTGTAACTTCCGGCCGCGCACGAACCACTCGATCATCAGGATCAGAATTCCACCAATCAATAACGCCAACGCGACCGGCCGCGCTTTCTCGGGCAATTTGAAATCCATCTTCTCTAAAACCAGCCCGCCCGCGCCGGTAATGAAGAACGCGCCGCAAAGCTTTAAAATGTAATCCTGAGTTTTCGGGTCGCGCCAACGAAAGAGCAGATCTTGAATCTTGCCCGTGAAAACCAAAATCACCGCGAGCACCGTCCCGCTCTGGATCACCACGTTGAATAAATCCGATTGGCGAGGCAGCCATTGCTCCGCCAAAAGAAGGTGGCCAGTGGATGAAACCGGCAGGAACTCCGTAATCCCCTCGATCGCGCCAAGGATGACCGCAACAATCCAATCGGGCATGCGTGGTTTAGACGCGAAAACAATTGGGCTGACAAGCAGAAAGCATCTGCGAGCCCACCGCTCTTGCGGAGCTCACGCCTCTGACCGGAAATGCTCCGCAAACCAACCTGCGCTTAACCGGGCGACTTCTTCGAGCTTGCCAGGTTCTTCAAACAAATGGGTCGCCTCGGGAACGATTTCGATTCGTTTCACGCAGTTCAGTTTCCGAAATGCTTCCCGGTTCATTTCAATGACCGGGCCATCCCAGCCTCCAACGATCAGCAGCGTCGGGGGCCTGACCTTCCCCAAAGCTTCTCCCGCCAAATCCGGACGCCCTCCCCGCGATACCACCGCCCGGACCTCCTCCGGAATTTCGGCTGCCGCAACCAAAGCCGCGCCGCCCCCCATGCTCGCTCCAAAGTACCCGATCGGCAAAGTTCCCAAATCCGTCCCGCCTCGCGCCCATCGAGTGGCCGCCACCAAACGCCTGGCCAGCATCTCAATGTCGAAACGCAAGTGCGCCGTGTGCTGCTCGATCTCCTCCTCCTCGCGCGTGAGCAGATCGAAGAGCAACGTGCCCATTCCCGCCTCACGCAGCGACCGGGCAACAAATTGATTCCGGCGGCTATGGCGGCTGCTCCCGCTGCCGTGGGCGAACAACACGATCCCCGCGGCATGCGCGGGAACTTCGAGGTTTCCATCGAGCCCCACGCCGTCTGCTTGAATCCGGATTTCTTCAGACCGACTCGAAATCGCTTTCATAGCTCAAGGTAATTTCGCTTATGGAACCGATTTGTCATCCGGTTCGCGCGACCCGGCCGTTCCATCGCTGGTCCAGAGTTGCCAGCCTGCCTTGGTGAATCGCAAGCGCGCTGTGCCGCTCTCGGCCAAATAGATCACCTTCGCTCCCGATCGTGCTAACCGCCGCCGCAATCGCGCTCCGGCACGATTCAGCAAGCGCATTTCCCCACCCGTGACGACGATCAATTTGGGCCGGACTTTCCGCAGCAATTCTGGGTAGAGCGGTTCTTCCTTCAGCGGAATCCCGGTCACGACGATATCAGCGCGCAGATCCGGAGTTCTCGCCAGCAAGGCACGCTGGCCCAACTCACCCAGATCCGAAAGCAATAAAACACGGCTGCGGTTGATCTCCGCAAAAAACACCAACGCCCCGTCGTCAGCTCGCGGGAAGCGATCTTGCGCTTCCGGGTGCAGCACTCGCCAGCCCGCCACCGCATCACCCCGAGAGATTTTTTTCCAACCGCCCTGCGGCTCCAGCCCATCGAGAAAACGGCGGTAAGCCGGCGATCGAAATCGCATGGGGCCAGTGAACACACGAGTTGGATGGAATTTTTCACGCAGAATCTCAGCGCCGCCCACATGGTTCAAGTCCCCGTGCGTCAAGACCAGCGACCTTACCTCGCCCAAACCTTGCGCGTGCAGAAAAGAACCAAGCGCCTGGGCATCGCTCGAATTTCCGCAGTCGACCAGAAAAGGGGCTTCGCTGGCCGCAGCTTTCACAAAAAGAGCGTCGCCCTTAAATGGCAGAAGTGTCATTTCCACTCCCGCTCGTTCGCGAAATCGCTCAATCACCAAAAACGCCACGAGCGCTCCGCACACAACTCCGAGCAAAATTCTCCGGAACCGGTTAACAGCCCATTCGCCGAAAACAGCCGCGAAGACCAAAAAATATATCCCGGCGCCGAACCATCCTGGCGGACGAACGTAAAAATATCCCCAGTGCCATTCCGCGGCCGCCCGGCTGAAGCGCGTCAGGAATGCCATCCAAAACCAGGCGCTATGGTTGAAAAGCTCGGAGATGCTCGGCAGCCATCGAGCGCAGATCAAGCTGCCCAAGCTGCTCATGAGCGCCAGGCTGCTCGCCGGAACGACGATCAAATTCGCAAGCAAACTGACGGGAGTCACCAGGTAAAAATAATGGGCGACCAACGGCAACGCCCCAAACCAAGCCGCAATCGACACCGACAAATTCGAGCGCAGATGATTCACCGGATCGTCCAGCCAGCGCCGCCAAGCCGGGCGCAGGTCCGTCGGCAAAAGCGGATCGTCCGGCAGGATGATTCGTTGCAGCCATCCATGAACCCGAGCAGCGGCCAGCGCGAGGGCGAAGACCACTCCGAAGGAAAGTTGAAACCCCGCCTGAAACAATTGCCCAGGCTGCCACGCCAAAATCAAAAAGGCCGAAGCAGCGAGTGAATTCAGCACGTCAGACGGACGATGAAATGACCAACTCCCAATCACCACGCTCATCATCACGGTCGAACGGATCGCGGACGATTGCCAGCCTGTCGCCGCGGTGTAAAGCCAGAGCAGCGGCACGATCAACCAACCGCAGACCGCCCGCGGCACGAGAAAAAGCCGGAGCACCTCGAGCAGGATTCCCGCTATCAACGCCACGTGCAGGCCGCTGATCGCGAATATGTGCAGTGTTCCCGTTCGCATGAACGGTTCTGAAACTTCCCCGGTCAGCGCGGTTTTCCAGCCAAGCACCATCGCCCAGAGCAACCGCAACGGTTCATCTTCAACCGGCAGTCCGCGCGCCAAAGCCGCTTGAGCCCACGAGACGAAACGGTCGGACCAATTCGGTCCGCGCCGCTCTCCGGCTGACACGGCGCTCCAATCCTCCGGACTCTCCGCCTCGAGCGTGAAATAGATGCCCTGGCTTTCCAGAAACGCGCGAAAATCAAAAAGCTCCTCGACCATCGGCCCGGCAGGAATCCGCAACACACCTTCCACCTCGACCTCATTCTCAGAACTGAATGAACCTGGCACGATCCCGCGGGTCTGCACGAGCACAAGCCCAAAGGCCGGTTCCCACTCCCCTCTTCGCTTCCAGGCGCTCGCCCGCAGTTGCGCCACCGATCGCCAAGTCTCTTTGTCTTCCCGGAATCGGTAAACAAGCGGGCCTGTCAAACGGCCCCGCAGCGTCGCCAATTCTTCCGTTTTCGTTTCCAGTCGGCGCAAATCCCAAGGCGACAGCAACGCGCTCGAGCACGCCCAATCCAGCCACCCGCAACTAAACAGCAGCAACTCGAGCAGCGGCAGACGCGGAGTCTTTTCAATCGCACAGAGGCCCCAAAGCAGAAAACAAAACACAAACAGCACGCTCAGCGAGACGTCAGACCACTTGCCCCAAAGAATTCCGGCGGCAAATAAGAACGCAATCAGCGCCCAAGGCCGTTTCATGTTCCTCCTTGTTCGGCCTGGAAGATTTTCAAGCCGAAAACGCGCGAATCATCGCCCGGACCAGCTCCGAAAAACAACCCAAATCCCGTTTGCTAAATGCGCCATTCTCTGGCAATGAGTACCGGCCTTATGAAAACGCGGATCTTGTCTTATCTCCTCACCGCGCTGACAGCCATTGTCCCAGCGGCTGCTGCGGAAAATTCCGATCTCTTGGCGAAAATTCATTTCGCCGGAGAACAAGCGGTCGAGAAAACCGCGGATGGTTCGACCGCGAAAAAGGTTTGGTCGCTGCCGGAATCAGCGCGACTGCGCGACCAGGTCATGGAAAAATTTGCGCGCGCCTGGGCCAGGCGAATGACTCCCTCTCCTGGGATTTCGGAAACCGAGTTCAGCCAGTTGCTCAAGCCGCTCTGGCTCGATCTTTGGAAGGCAGAGTGGTACGCCGAGTGTCATTCGGCCACAAACCAACATCCCGCCTGGGCCCTCGCGATCCAGCTCGATCCGTCCCGTTCGAATATTTGGCAACGAACGGTCCAGCAATTGGACTCGAAATGGAAACCGACCAATGCCTCCGGCGCGCATTGGTTGTCGTCGAGCCAGGCGGGCGGATGGCTCGTGATTTCAAGCCGCTCCGAAACCCTCGATCCCGCCAAAGGCCTGCTGCAGAAAATCGGCCAGCAAGGGCGCCCCGCTCCCGAACTGACCAATTCATGGATCTCCGGCGAGCTGGATCTGGCCAGAATCCCTCCGCTCTTTCCGCGATTTCGCGGCGCCGCCCGGCCGAAGATGGAATTCAGCGTCGTCGGCCGCGAGCAGAATCTCCGGACCGAAGTGCATTTCCGCTACGAAGAGAACCAACCGTGGAAATTGGACAAATGGGAAATTCCAACTGATTTCATTCATGATCCGATCATCAGCTTCACCGCCATTCGCAATGTCAGCGCTTGGTTGCCGCCGCGCCCGGACTCGGCCAAACCGCGGCCCAATCAGCTTTTCCTCTGGGGCAAATCGCCGATCACACTCGAAGTCTACGCCGCTGTCCCAGTCGCCGACCCGACCAATGCATTTACCAGAATCAAAAACGAACGCGTTCCCATCCTCACAAATTTCTTCCGGGAACATCGTCTCGAAGAGCAGATCATCCAGCTCACCAATCGAGTCGAATTAAGCTGGCGCGGCTTGCCCACTGTCCTCCCCTTCATTCGCCCCGCTGCGGGTCCGAGTGGAAAGTTTTTAATCGCCGGACTCTTTCCGGCCGTGGAGAGACAAGTCCAGCCGCCCGCGGCGCTCTTTCAACAGGTCACCAGCCGGCCGGACGTTGTCTTGTATGACTGGGAAATTACGGAGACGCGGATACCGCAATGGATTTCCATCCTCCAGCTCCCCTCGATTGTTCTTTACCGCCCGCCCCGAACCGCTCCTCATCCCGCCGCAACCTGGTTGAATACGGTTAAAACAAACCTTGGCAACACGATTACGGAAGCGACGATCAAATCCCCTCGCGAAATTGACGTCGTCCGCAAATCGCACGTCGGGCTCAACGCCCTCGAACTCGTGTTGCTGACGCGTTGGATGGACAGCGCTGATTTTCCAAAAATCAACCGCGACCAAATCCTGCAGATTGGCCAACCCTTGGCGCGGCGAAAAAAATAGCTGCATGCTCAAGCTGGGCGTCAATATCGATCATGTCGCGACCCTCCGTGAAGCGCGCTACCGGGGACAGGCCGGGGGCGAACCGGCTCCACTCGCCGCGGCGTTGATCTGCGAAGGCGCGGGGGCGCACGGAATCACAGCTCACCTCCGGGAAGATCGCCGCCACATCCAGGACCACGATGTGCAGCAACTGCGGAAGAACATTCGCACCCGCCTGAACCTGGAAATGGCCAATGTTCCTCAAATCATCGCAATCGCACTTCGGTTGAAACCGGACATTGTCTGTTTGGTTCCCGAGAAACGGCAGGAAGTCACCACTGAAGGAGGGTTGGACGTCGCCCGCCATTGGCGCTCATTGCAGGAGACCTGCCGACGCATGAACGGAGCGAGAATTGACGTGAGCCTGTTCATTGCCCCAGACCCAAAGCAAGTCGAGGCCGCGGCCAAAGTTGGAAGCCAATTCGTCGAGCTGCACACCGGTTCCTTTGCGGAGCATTTCGACGGCAACCGCCAGCGCAAAATCGAAGTGGAACGGCTCGTGAACGCCGCCCAGCAAGCGCACGACGCTGGACTGCGGGTGAATGCCGGCCATGGCTTGACCTTGCGAAATCTCCCGGCGCTTTTTGAAGTGCCTTACCTCGTCGAACTCAACATCGGCCATTCCATCGTCAGCCGGGCCGTTTTCATTGGCCTCCCCGCCGCTGTTCGGGAAATGCTCGACTTAATGAAAAAATACCGAGGGTAGCCCGCATGATCCTCGGCGTCGGCATCGATATCATCGAGGTGGCCCGCATCCGCGATTCGTTCGAAAGATTCGGCGAGCGTTTCCTGAAGCGCATTTTGCGGCCGGAAGAAATCTCTTATTGCTTTTCCAACAAATTTCCCGCGCCTCACCTCGCCGCGCGGTTCTCTGCCAAGGAAGCGATTTCAAAAGCGTTTGGAACGGGCATCGGCGGCCAACTCGGGTGGCAGGACATGGAAATCGTCCGAAAAGAAACTGGAGCGCCTTACGTCGTGTTGCACGGAGGAGGCGTTCCCCTGCTCGAGCGCCTGGGCGGGCGAACCATTCATCTGAGCCTGAGCCACACGGAATTCTACGCTTCAGCCGTCGCGGTCATCGAACGCTGACAGAGCTGAGGCCTGCCACCCCGCGCGGCACCTTCACCACCACCGTGCCTGCGATTTTGTCGTGCCAGCTCTGTTTCTGCCGATCCCACCCAGCCCAAAAAAATCCGAGTCCGAGCGCCAAAGCCGAAAGCACGCTCGACAAACTTCGGACGAGGGCCAAACCCAAGTCCAGCGGGCCGCCATCCAATCGCACGACTTTTAATCCAATGACAATTCCCCCGAAAGTCGTCCCTTTCCACGTCCACATGCCAACGTGGTAAGCAAACCAGAGGAACAGAATCAGCCGCGGATGACCGTACCGCACGAGGTTGAAAAAAATCACAAACATCAGCACATCGAGAACGGTCGCCATTAACCGAATCCAAAAGCCAGCCCGGACCAAGGCGATCATCTCCGGCGGAATCAACGTGGCAGCGGCCTGGGCTGGACCTTGGCCGGCCGTCGAGCTGAGGTTCGCACCGGACAAGCTTGCGCCAGCCACCGCTGTTCCGGTTGGAATCAGCACCGGCGCGCCCGCCGCAGCAAGCTCCGGGTCGCGGCGAAAACCCGCTACGATCGCAACCAAAACCGCTCCCAAGCCCCACACCGTGCCGAGCCCCCAAAGCGCGAGTCCCACAATCGGCACCATATACAGCGCGTAAAATAGGACCACTCCAAGCACTAGCCCAAGCACCGGCAAAGAAACCGATTTGCCCGTGAACTGCCGAATCATTTGCTCGCCTGTGAATTCATAGATCGCGATTTTCCCAAAGAACACCGCCGCCACCAACGCGATCAGCACGAACGGCACGACAAGAATCCCCGCAACCGAGGCAACCAGCAGCGCCACAATCGGCCCGAGCAACAGGAACCCGAGCAAACCCACCAAAAAGGTTACGCCAGGCTGGCGGCCTAACCGCTCAACACAACGCTGCAATGGCTGGCCAAAAAGCATCGCGCACAACAAATAGAGCCCCAGGAAGGCCGCGGCCACGCCCCACACCCAGACCACTCCAGGTGGAAGCGGCCGGCCCCAAAGCAGCCCGAGCACAAGCCAATCCCAAAACCAATGAAAGTTCGGCAATGCGCCGCCGAACAACACCTCCGTCCGGTGCGATCCAACCCGCGCGTTCGGATCAGGCTGAAATTCGCCGCCCACAATGACCGCCTCGCGACGAATGTCCGCGCGCGGCCCCAAACCGGTTTCGCTGAAAACCGAGGTCAAGGCGCCTCGAACTTTTCCATTAATCTTGGCCCGTCCGAACACGACCACCACATCCCCATCCACTCGCCCGTCCACAATCGCGTTTCCGCCAATCACGACAAGATCGCGGCTGACCTCATTCGTGCGAAGGTGCACGTCCTGGCCGATGGCAACGATGTTGCGGTGAAACACGACAGGCGTTTCGGTGTCCGCCCAATCCGGCTGACTGCGAACAGGCGCGGGAAGGAGTAAAAATCCGGCCGCCAGGCTCGCGCTGAATTTAAGGAATGAAACACGCATAAACTTTTAACGTTGGAGAGTGGCTAAGCGAAAGCACGCCGTCCCGACGGCTAAACTGAAAAGATACAGTCCAAGCGACAAACCGACCGCGGTCCAACACCAGACAGGGCCGATCGACTGCACGAGCACGGTGCTCGCGTGGAACAAGGCGCCTCCCACATCCACCGCGCGCTCGAGCCACGGCACTGACCACGTCGTTTGGCCAAGCGAACCTCGCAACCAATCGATCATCCAGTTCGATCCCCACAGCAGCGCGGACGAAACCACGGCAAGAACCGTCACAAACGCCATTCGGCCCGCTGCTGGCCAACTCGACCATGCTGCCGATAAACCGCTCCGCGCTTCGACTGCAGCCAGCGCTGCTTGCACCCGTGGAATCAGCGTGGCAGGCGCAGACCAATTCGGAAGTCGTTTCAATTCGGCATCGGCCCAGCGTTCCAAGTTCTTCTCACGATCACAGTTCATATCAAAACTTCGTATTTGGGTTTCGCGTTCGACACCCTCGGTTTCGGGGCGGCACTAGCCTCCGCACTCCGCAGCGCAATTTCCAATTTCCGCCGCAACGCCGCGCGCGCGCGAAAAATATCGGTCTTCACCTTGCTCAAGCTGACCTGCAGACGCGCCGCAATTTCTTCATAACTCAAATCGTGAAAATGGTACAGGACCAAAGGCACGCGCTGGGTTTCCGGGAGCTTTTGCATCACTTGTTCCAAGTGCCACCGTTGCTCCTCGGTTTCCGCTGACACGTCCTCCGGCGCGGGCGCCGGAAAATCAACCTCCTCATCCTTTTCCCCGGAAAAAAAGTCGGAAAAAAAGCGCCACCGCGCGCGATAGCGGCTCAAGTGATTCAGACAAAGGTTTGTCGCGACTGTTTTCAGCCAGCCTCCCGCTGTCGAGCTCCCTTCCAAATCAGCAAAGTGCTGATAGGCGCGGAGGAAAACCTCCTGCGAAATGTCCTGGGACTCGGCCGGATTCGCCAGCAGCCTCATCGCGGTGGAGTAGACCATGTCTTGGTAGGCGCGCATAAAGGCCTCAAACTTTTCTGAGTTGGTCATGGTCAACGCTGGCCAGAGTTCCTCTCATCTTAGGAGGAGGACACCGCAAACGCCAAAAAAGTTGCAGAAAAGATTACCCGAGCGGAGACCCTCCAATCCCAACCGCTTCCCGAACTTCCTTCAACCCTTGCCGCGACAGCCGCTCTTGCAATCCTCTCACCAATTCCCGGACCAGGCCGGGCCCCTCATAAACCAAACCGGTGTAAACCTGCACCAAAGAGGCCCCAGCCGTCAGTTTTTCCCAGGCATCCATCGATGAAAAAATTCCGCCCACCCCAATGATGGGCATCTTTCCTTCCGACCGACGGAAAATATGCCGGATAACTTCGGTGCTCCGTTCGCGAAGCGGCCGCCCGCTTAGCCCGCCGGTTTCTTGATAAATGCGCGTGAGCTCCGGCCTCGCCCGTTTCGGCCGCTCAATTGTCGTGTTCGTCGCGACGAGTCCCGCGATCGCTCGTTCGGTCGCCAATTCCAAAATCGCGTCCAGCGCCGCCCAGGAAAGGTCGGGAGCTACCTTGATTAAAATCGGTTTTCGTTGCGGAGCGATAACCCCTCTTGCACCAGGCCTGCTCGCATTCTCCGAACCGCTCTGCGCGCGCGACACGAACCGATCGTTTGCCTCTTGCAACGCAATTAGAATTTCCTCCAGCGCCCCACGATCCTGGAGCTCCCGTAATTGCGGCGTATTTGGAGAACTGACGTTGATGACAAAAAAATCGAGCTCAGCCCAGAGCGCTTCGAAACTTTTTCGGTAATCCTCGGCCGCAGCGTTCAATGGCGTGACCTTCGATTTACCCAAATTGACTCCGACTGGGTGCTTCGGCCACAATCCCGACCCCCGCCACTCTGCCAGGCGCCGCGCGATTGTTTCCGCTCCCTCATTGTTGAAGCCCATTCGATTGATCAACGCGCCATCAGGAACAATCCGGAAAAGACGCGGCGCGGGATTCCCCGGTTGCGGGTGAAACGTGACCGCGCCCAATTCGACAAAGCCAAAACCAAGCGCCTCCCACGCAGGCAATGCCACCGCGTCTTTGTCCATCCCTGCGGCGAGCCCGACCGGGTTGGGAAATTTCAACCCAAACAACTCTGTGGGCAGCGCCGGCGCAGAAAAAAGCGACCCCGCTAACTCTCGCACGATGGGACGGCGGCTGATCCAGGACAATCCGCGCAAGGTGCGGTTGTGAATCTCTTCCGAGTCACAGGCGAACAATCCGGGCCGAACGAGAGTCCTGTAAATCCAGCTCACGGCAAATTGTTCTCACAGCCCGTTCGTTCCAGCACCAAAAAACCGCCATCCATCCATCCACTCATCCATCCATCCACTCATCCACTCATCGCTCAGGGGGATTCGGGAATCTTGTTGAGTGCGTACCGCGCGCTGGTTCGAACGAACTCTGAGTCATCGCGCAGAGCATTGGACAAAGCTGTCCGGGCTGGAAAACCTCTTTCACCACAGGCAGCCAAGGCCAGCGCCGCGTAACCGCGCACCTTCTCCTCCGGATCCCTCGCAAGCACGTCGATTAACTTTGGCAAGACCGCGGCCGCGTCTTTCCCGGCCCGACCCAATCCTTGAACAGCGATCAGCCGAACGTCCGTGGGTTGATCCTGCAACGCTTCAGCCAATGCAACCCGCGCCGGCTGGCTCATTGGCAAAACGTTCGCCACGACCGAAAGCACCAGCGCCTTCTGATCGTCTGTCGACACCATCTGCAACATCTGAGGAATCGCTTCCGCCGCGGCGGAACCTGCATGGGCGAGCGCCAGCAACGCGTTCGTGCGCACCTGAAGATTCGCACTTCGCAGAGCCAAGGCCAGGGACGGCACGGCCGGACGCCCAATCCTGCTCAACGCTTCGATTGCCAATTGAGTCGTGCGCGAATCCGGATCGCTAAGCAAGCTGGTGAGTTCCGGGGTCGCCGGACCTGCCTCACGGCCGATGTGGACCAGCGCTGTTAGTGCTGCGATGCGGGCGCTCGCGAGTTGGTTGGTTACACGCAGCACGAGCGCGAGATCTGGAACCGCGGGCCGGCCCATCCGAGCTAACGTTTGCCCAGCTGTGGCCGCCACCTCCAAATCAGGATCCGACAACGCTCGAATTAGGGCCGGCAATCCTGCGGTCGTCTGTTTCGCGGTCACGCTCAAGGCCAACGCGGCCGAGGCTCGACGGGCCTGTCGCGCGGTTGATCTCTTCACCAGCCAAGCGTGGGCTTTCGCAGGCAAGTAACGGGGCTGGCGCATGAGCCATTGCTCCGCACGCGAATCCTGTTCTCTTAACATGCTGATCAAAAATGGAACTGCATTCGTTCCCATGGCCCCAAATGCCGCTGTCGCCGCCTGCCGCACGACCACGTTTGTTCGATTTAGATCTGCCGCCCAAGCGCTCAGAGGCCGGCCGTTGAACTCGGGTTCAGAGTTCTGGAAGGTCCAGGTAAGGAGCAAAAAAAACAGGATTAAGAACAGAGCGCCGCCAATCCACCATTTCCGCCGCGACCTGTTGGTTCGTGAATGCGCGACTTCGGGAGATCCCATGCGGGCACTTTTGATTCAAGCTGCCCAACCGTCAACACAACCTTTTGTGGCGCCTAAATCCAAAATCCAAAATCCAAAATCCCGTCACTCTTCTCCGAAACCGTATTCGCTTCCGGGCGAAATTCTTCGGAGCGCTTCCGCGACGTACCGGCCGAGCCCCGAGCGATCGTTATCTGATGCGTGCAGCAACGATGGTATCGCTTCACGCGCGCCGGGTCCGATGCGGCCTAACGCTTCCGCCGCGCAGATCTTCTCGCCCAAGGTCAGGTTTCCCAAAGCCCGCGCGAGCGCCGGGACTGCTTGCCTGGCTTGCGGCCCAATTTTTCCAAGGGCGGTGGCGCAGTTGCTGCGCGTCAAGCTGTCGGCGTCCTCCAATCCATCCATCAGCACAGGAACGGCGCGATCAGCAAGCGGTCCAATCCGGCCAAGTGCCAGCGCGCTGCTGGCTCGCACCAACGGAACCGGATCCTCCAAATTTCGGATGAGTGCTCCAACCGCAGTCGCGGCGGCCGGGCCAATTTTGCCAAGAGCATTCGCGGCGTTGACGCGGACCGATTCATCGCGATCGCGCAGCGCCGCGGTTAACTCGACAACGGCTGATCGAGCGCGCGGCCCAAAATGCGCCAACGCTGCCGCGGCATTTTCTCGAACGCGCGGTTCAGGGTCGCGCAGTTTCTCCGTCAGCGCTGGAATGGCTGGAGTGAATTCAAAATTTCCCAAAGCGCGCGCAGCCAACGAGCGGACGCCGGTGGAAGGATCGTTCAACGCCCGGGTGAGCGCAGGTCCGGCCGGTTCGGCGGCTCGGCCAAGATCTTGCAACACACCCGCGACGCTTTCTCGGACTGCCGTCGATTGCGCGGTCGAATCGAGGGCATGGCCCAATTCGGGCGCTGCCGCGGCGCCGATCAGGCGCAGCGCATCGTGCGCTTGTGCGGCCACGCGCGATTCCGGATCACCCAGAGCGGCAACCAGCGCGGGAACGGCCTGCTCCGCCTGATCGCCTAATAATCCGAGCGCTTGCGCCGCGTTCGCACGAACCCATGCCGCGCGAGATGCTGGAAGCATTCTGATTTTTAAAAACCCCAGAGGATGTCGGAGGGCAGACCAGAGCGAGCTTTGACGAAATCGTAATTGGCGGATCAACGGAGGCGCCGCTGCTCTTCCAATTTTTTGAAGCGCTTGCGCGGCGCGTGTGCGGGTTGCTGCATCAGAACTTGAGAGCTGAACCGTCCAAGCGGTCACCCCTTTCCCGAAAACAGCCGGTTCGGGAGCATCGAGGCGGGCGACAAATGGAGCGGCGAAAATCAAACCGAGAGCAACCGCCCAGATTGCCCACGCTCTGCTCATGAAAAGAATTTCATTGGCCAACGGCCCCGCATCAATTCGGGGAGCACCCTGATTTTTCGTGACGATCATTCGCACGACCAATCGCGGCCGGAGCGGGCTTTCTCAACGAATGCCAGAAAGCCGCTCTTTCCAGAGTTGGTAAAGGAGAACGGTCGCTTGCACATCGCGCAAACAATACTCCGCGATCTGCCGGTGGCACCCAGCCGCGAGCATCTCCTTGATATCAAGCCCGGTCACTCCATGGCTCTTGGGCGAGTCGATGCCGAAAGCTTTGCAATAAAAGTCCAGATTGAACCGGCGGGCGGCGCCCTCGCGGCCGCTGACGCCGTAAAAGGTCAGCTGTTCGGCCAGGTCGCAATGTGGTTCGGTTTGGTAACGATAGCCGAGCCAATCCTTGCGTGTGATTGGAATGTTGAGCTGAGCGGACCGGAGGTAAACAAACGGCACGTCGAAGGAGCGGCCGTTGAACGTCGCGATCGAGTCGTAATGGCGGGCCACGTCCCAAAAGGCGGTGAGCAGTTCCACCTCGTCCACGCACGGCACAAATTCAACCGGCCCCGCATCGGCCTCTGCTTCGGCGAAATCTTCGGAAAGGAAGAGGACCTGTCCGCGCGCCGTGTCGGCGTTGAGCATGGCAATGCAGACAACCTGCGCGGTGAACGGCCAGAGATTCAGCTGCTGGGTGATTTCCGCTTGCCGGAGTTGACGCAGCTCTTCGTCAGGAATTTTCAACGCGTCGCGGAACAAATATTCCTGCTGTGCGGCATCAAACTGCTCCAGCGGAAGAGAAGCAGTTTCGATGTCGAAGACCAATTTGGCCATTGGAATGAGCTCGGCGGACGAAGACGAATCAAGAATTCGGGATGGCCGTCCTCACCTCTCGAGGACGCCATCCTCGAAGTTTGACCAAGACTAACGTTTCTTGGATTTGGCTTTTTTAACAGTCGCTTTTTTCGCTGCAGGTTTAGCTGCTTTCTTCTTTACAGCCACGATTTTTCACCTCGATTCGTGAAGGGAGTTAATTTGGCGCCTTAGGGAACCAAAGTAATGAAAGGGTGAGGTAAACGTCTGTGACTTGGCAAGAATTTTCGCTGTTCTTCGCGTTTCATCGGGCGACCGCGTCGACAGGCGTTGCGTTTTTATTTTCGAATTCTTTGCACCACCCTTTGATTTCCGTGTCGTGAAAAATTTTTCCCATGACCCGCCGGAGCAATCCTTTTAAGTTCGCGCTCTCCACGTCGCGGAGCGAACGGACCGCCTCCTCTTTATATGTCTCGAGCAATGTTCGCGCGCGATCCACCGCTTTCAGCTCCGCGTAGAGCGCCTCGATTTGCTCCGGATTGGCCGCGGCCCCGGGCTGCCGGCGCCAAATGTTTTCCAGCAACTGTTTCTTCTCGCCCTGCGCTCGTTCGTACGCCGCCGCCAAAATCAAGCTCGGCCGCATGCCCGCGATATCATTCGTGTCGCCGTTATTTCCCAGATCGCTCAGATCGTCCCGGATCTGGTAAGCAATGCCCAGCCCTTCGCTGTACGCGCCAAGCACCTCCGCCACCTGATCGTGAATGCCCGCGTAAATTGCGCCAAACCGCAACGCCACCTCAAAGGCCGGCGCCGTTTTCTGCCGAAAAATATCGAGCACCTGCGCCTGCGTTAACGGCGCCGGCTGGCGCGTCCAGCAAAGTTCCGCGCCCTGCCCGCGGCACAACTGCCGCTGCCCTTCCGCCGCGACGCGCAGCATCTCTGACTTTTGTTCGGCCGAAACCTCCGACATGCCGATCAGCCGGTATCCCTCGCCAATCAACAGGTCGCCGACATTCAAGGCCACGGGCACGCCGTGCTCCTCGTGCAGCGCTTTCTCGCCGTAACGCTGCTCGTCGCCGTCCTCGATATCGTCATGCACGAGTGACGCCTTGTGGAAACATTCGACCGCCACCGCAATCTTGCGCAGGTCCTCCGGCAACGGCGCCGCGGGATCGTCGCGCAATGCTTGAAACGCTGCCGCCGTCAAAAAGGGCCGCCAGCGTTTGCCCGCGCGCGCGAGCCATTGGCGCGAGATCTCCTCGGTCCGCCCTTCCGCAGTGCCCATGATTTTCTCCAGCGCGTCCAGCGTGAACCAGCTTTCCACTTCATCGTGCAGCGCGCCTAAATCAAGCCGGCGCGTTTTGTCCGCGCCGCTCAAGTGAATGTATTCCCAGATCCAATCCAGATCGACGGTGGTGTCAATGCAATCATCCTGCAGCAACGGAATGGCCACGCCCGGGACCGCGGCCGCTTCCATGTAAGGAAAAGCCCGTTCGAGCACGCTCAAACAACTGACGCCAACGATCGCCTCGATCTTTCCAGTCTGGATGAGCGACATCACCACGGCTGAACCTTCCGCAACCAAAACCGCGTAGCCCAAACGCTCGGCTTCCATTTGCAAATCCTGGATCGAGCAGAGGCCACACTGCTTGCAAAGCAACCCGAACTCGTCGAAGGGCGCCGGACATTTGCTCTCGATGCGCAGACATTTTGGCAGGAGCAGCAGCCGCCGTTCGTACGGCACGGTCGCGAGCGCTTCGCGCCAAAGCTCGTTGTTCAGCAGCACGCCGATGTAATCCAAGAAAATGGGTTCGCAGCGCAGTTGAGCGACGATCTTTTCCGCGTGCTGGCGCAGTTCACCCATCGGCAACGGCGGCACCGGATTGTGGTCGGCCGCGTATTTCCTCACTACGCGGAGAATTTCGTCGCGCTGGAATTTGGTGGGTGGAATGTTTTTCTTCGGCGGGCGAAAACGCTGCATGGGAACAGCGCGCGGCAGAGTCAATGGGATCGTTGTCATGCTAGTTGTCTTTCAAACACCAGTTCAGTTTGTAGCGCAAACAGTCTTGCCCTGCGGGTTCACGGAACTTTCCAGCTCCGCCTGCGCCCAGCCCGAGTGGAACCCACGCCAGCCGGCTTGGGAAACCTGCTCCACAAGAGCAAGCGCATCGGTTTTAATGCGTGATTTCCTCACATCGAACGGAATCGCGCGGGCGATTCTCGCTCAGCCCCGCCCGCGCATACGTTCCAAAATCGTTAAACCACCGTTTTTTTGCGAACCGATAAAACCAATGCTGCTCGGGAATTTCCCGGCCGGGCAAATCCTGGCTCGAACGCGGCTGCATCTGGTCTAATTCCGCCAGCGCTGTGCCGCGCACAGTCGTATCACGGGCGCCGTGTTTGCGGACCAGGCCCCGAATCAGGTCCGGCCGTTCGAGGACAATGCACCCGCGCGTGGCTTGCGCCGCCGCGTCGCGAAAATCCTTGAGAAAACTCGAGTTCTTCATCACCTCGACGACATTGCCATCGCGCACGTTTTCCTTCGCGAATTGAATCACTGGACACGGCTCGATCTCGCCGCGCGGGCTGATATGATGGCTGAGGCCGGTCGCCATCGGACAGAGGGCCTGTCCGGCATCATCATAATAGGCGTCGATGATGCCGATGGGCATCCGCGCCCGCATTCGCACAATGAACTGCCGCGCTTGAATCAATTGCTCGGGCCGAAGCGCCAGGTGCGACGACATCTGCGGCCCCACCGGCCGATACGTGTGAAACCAGACGTAGTGGACGCCGCGCGAAATGAGTTCCTCGAGCCAGGCTTCGTTCAAAAGTTCGCCCACATTCGTTTGGCACAAGCTCGTCGCCACGCCCGTCAAAAGCCGGTTGCGCAAACAATTTTCGAGCCCGCGCAGGGTCCGTTGAAACACTTCCTTCTTGCCGCGCCGTTCGTCGCTGACGATTTCCCGTCCTTCAATGCTCACCAGCGGCGTCGCATTTCCAATTTTCCGAAGGCGCGCCGCGATTTTATCGGTGATCAACTGGCCGTTGGTGAATAACTGAAAATAACAGTCGGGATGCGCTTCGAGGAAATCGAGCAATTGCGGGTGCAGGAACGGCTCTCCGCCGAGAATCCCAAAGAAACTATTCCCCTGCCCTTTGGCGTCGTTGACCAACCGATTTAAGGCGTCCAGGTCGAGGTTTTCGCGCGGCGCTTCCACATCCACCCAGCAACCTTGGCATCGCAAGTTGCAGCTGTTGATGATCGAGATGTAGAGAAAGGGAGGGAAGAATTCGCCCCGCCGCGCCCGCCGCTTGAACCGTTCGACCGAAAGCATGCCTCGGAACCCAAAATTGTAGCCGAACTTCCACAGGCATTTCGGGTCCGTGGTCGCAAGAATGCGGGCAGCGAGTCGCAGCAGCATAACGGATTAACGGATGCGGGCCGCGCCTGCTGGCTTTGGCGGAAAACCGCGCCCCGGCTTCAGCAGCAATCCGGCGCGCGTTTGATAAGTAGGCGTAACCATGGCGTTTTGGCTTCGGGCGATTTCAATATTTCGAGGTGATGGCCTGAACTCTGGCGGCAGCTTCCTGCGCGCGGCGTTGAATTTCTTCCGGCGACGGCAGCGACATCAGCACTTCCGGCGGAATGTCACCCATTTCCACGAGTTTTGTCAGACACTTTTGGCGTTCGTTCAGCGCCTTGTCAGAATCCCGTTCTTTGGAGAATCGCGATTTGGCTTTCGCGCTGCGGTCGCGCAGGACTTGATAAACATCCCCGCCGAGCAATGCGGAGATATCGATCTTCATTTTCTCCCGCCGCAAATCCGCCTCGCTGACGGCATCGCCATTGATCGGACCGGCTTTGTATTTTGGGAACATGATCGCCGCTTCCGGGCAAACTCGCGAACAGGCCGGGCAATTGGTTTTGCAATTGTCGTTGTTTTGAACCTGAATCCGCTGTTCGAAATCGACCCCGTACACGCCGAACAGACAAAAGCTCAGGCATTGCATGCAGTTGGTGCACCGGTCGTAATCAATCACCGGAAACCACGGCTTCCATTCCCCATGCTTCGCCGCGTTTAAGCCGGCCCGGACCTCCTCCACGGCCGCAATTAATTGCTCGGGCGAGAGGCCGGTGATGTCCTGGAAACGAATCGGCACGCCGCCATTGGCGCCTTCCGCTTCGACCGGGAACGCATCCTGAAATTGGCCCATGACCAAAAGCGCCGTCCGGTCAGCCGGGGCCACCGCGCCGCGCTGCGACGTGCAGCTGATCGAATAGCCATTTTCCAAAAGCGATTGCAACGCGGCAAAACGGCTTTCCTCACTCAGAGGAAGCGCGCCTTCGCCCTCGTACAAAACCAAGCGAAGCGCGGTTTCAGTTTTAACACTCATGAGATGGACGGCGCGCCATTGTTTTGCGGCATCTCCGCCGCCGCTTCCTCCGCGGCAGGAGCAAGAGACTTTCCCGAAGGCAAGTTGGGTCGCAATTCCGGATCGAAGAGCGCTTTGATCACGTCCTCCGCCTTTTCGACCCGCATGTTGCAGACCTCAGCGCCATCCAGCGGGAGAGGCGCGTGGGCCGCGGAAAACAGCCACTTCACCGCGCGCGGAAAACAAGCGGCGATTTTCAGCGGCGCTCCTTGGGAAAGCCGTTCCAAGGCCGGATCATTTCGAGCGGACATTTCGCAAAGATCCGCCACCGTTTCAAACGCCACGCCTGAGGCGCAGAGTTTTTTTAAAACGGCAGTTTTGGTTTCCTTCGGCACCACCTGGGCGTAACTGCAGTTGCAGAATAAAATTTTCGCGGCCATGGATTTCCTTAGGACTCTAGCACTGCAGCCAATCCCCTGCCAATATTTGGTTTTTATCAGGCGCGGTTTCCAATCACGGGTTCGCCAACCGATGGGTCGGGTTGGGCTGACCAGGCCGGAAGAATTCCACGTGCCGAATTTGACAACGCAGCTCAGGTTCACTCGATTCCAACCGCTGTAGCGCCGCCTTGACTGCCTCATCCAGCAGCTCGGGCGGCGCTTCCGCCCGTAAATTAATGATCAACTCGCCCGCCCCGACCGGTTCTTCGAGCTTCAGCCCCAATTCAGGAACAAAATCGTTCCGGACCAAATTAACTCCCGCAATCTCGTTCAAACCGCCCTCCGGACTTAAAGTCATCTTCAGGTGGGCGATTTCCGCGCCGCGTTCCGCCAATCGTTCCTGCAGGAAACGGGCTGCTCGTTCCAAAACAATATTCGCGTCGAAGACCCTGCCGCTTTCCAGCCGCACGGTCGCGTTCAGCCAGCCGAGCAACGCTTCGCCTTCGCCGTAAATCGCGTAATCAACCTGCATCGCCGCTTTGTTCTCGGGCGCTTCGGATAAAAGGAACTCGAACCACTCTTCCAACCCTGCGCCTGTGCGCGCTGAAATTGGGAACATCCGCTGGCCGGGAAATGCCTCACTCAAAGTTTTCTCGAGCCGCGCTTGCCTCGACGCGTTCAGCAGTTCGCATTTATTAATCGCAATCGCGTCCGCCTCCTCCAATTGCTTCCGATAAATGTAATGAACCTTTTCCGAAAATCGCGCCCCGGCTTCGAGCCCAAGCACGCGCTCCGCCCGGATCGGGTCGACCAGGACGGTCAACGGCGCGATTGAAAACTCACGACCATAAATCCGGCGCAACGGATAACTCACCGTTGCCATCAAATCCGTGCAACTTCCAACCGGCTCCGCGATGAAAACTTCCGGCCGGCTGGCATCGGTTAAACGGCGCGCCGCCTCGACCAGCGAATTAAATCGGCAACAAAAACAGCCGCCGGGGATTTCCTCAGTGGCAAACCCGCGGGCGCGCAACGTGGCCGTGTCGACCAGACCGCTGCCTTGGTCGTTGGTGATCAATCCAACCCGCTTTCCTTGCTTCGCCAGGCGCTGGGCCAGCTTGGCGACCGCCGTCGTCTTTCCGGCGCCGAGAAATCCGCCGATCATGATGTAACGCGCTTGTTCCATTCTGTTATTCGTGTTCCTGCGCCTGTTTCTCCAGGATCTTGTCGATCGTTCGATTCAGCAGTTCGACGTATTTTTCAACCGTCATGCACCTCTCGTCTGGCCGGCCTTTTACCAAGTAAAGCCAGCCGCTGCCATAACAGTCTTTGTCAATCACCGAGATTCTTTCGCGCAAGATCGGATTGGCTCCAGCGAACTCGCCCTCGGCCACGCAGAATAAATCCGAGATCGCCTTGAACCCTTCCACCCAGCCAAGTGGCTGCCCCGGCTGGACGCGATCGCCTGGTTTCACATCCAAACCGTGATCGACCATCTCCCCCAGCATGCGCGCGGCGAATTTTGTCAGCCCCACGCGCCAGATTCCTTCCTGCTGCTGCCCCAGCCATAAGTGCGCCGGACTGTAGAGATAATCAACGGGCAAATGCGTGACAAACCGCGACCGCTTGAAAAAAATTGTTTTCGGCTCCGACATGCGATTGGCACGGATCGTCCGTGTTGGCCTGGCATTCGTCAACGCCAGTTTGAGGAGCAACGAAAAACCTCGAAAAATCTCCCGCTGCAAAGTAATTCGATCTTGCTGGATGCTCTATTTCGATCACAACGCCACAAGCCCGCTCTGCTCCGAAGCACGCGAAGCTTGGCTGCAAGCGAACGATGCCCTCATTGGCAACCCGTCGAGCCCGCATCGCCTCGGCCACCGGGCTGATGCTGCTCTCGGCCGGGCTCGCGAACAACTGGCTACGTTTCTTGGCTGCCACGCGTTGGACATCGTTTGGACTTCCGGCGCGACCGAATCGAACAATCTCGTTCTGCATCATTACGCCCAGAGCTTGCCGAGCGACGCGCCTGTTTGGGTTTCCGCCCTGGAACACCCGTCGGTGCTCGAACCGGCAAAGTTTTTTTTCCAAAAGCGGCTGGCGCCGGTGCCCGCCCTTCGTTCCGGCGCCATCGATTTGGAATGGTTGCAATCCCGGTTGCCAGATCATCGACCGGGCTTGATCGTTTTAATGGCGGCCAATAACGAAACCGGCGTGCTCCAACCGTGGCGAGAAGTGCTGGCCCTCTGCCGCAAATTCACCATCCCGTTTTTCTGCGACGCCACACAATGGGTCGGCAAACTCCCAGCCGCCAGTTTGGGCGAGATCGATTTCGTCAGCGGCTCAGGCCACAAATTCGGCGGACCGAAAGGAGCTGGCTTTCTCAAATGCCCAGAAGGCGTCGTGCGACCGTTGCTGCGCGGCGGCAGCCAGGAAGAGAATCGGCGCGCCGGGACTGAAAATGTCCCCGGGGTCCTCGCCATGATGGCCGCGCTGGAAGTTCGCGAAAAAGCTTTGGCCGCCGGCGCACTCGCCAAAAAGCTCGCGCTGCGCGATGCGTTCGAAAGGCAAATGACCAATTCGCTCCGCGGCGCGGAAGTGGTGGGGGAAAGCGCGAATCGGTTATGGAATACTGTTTCGGCGCTGATGCCGGAAACAGATTGCCAGCAGCGTTGGGTCGTCAAACTCGATAAAGCTGGCTTTGCCGTTTCCACCGGATCTGCCTGCGCCAGCGGGCGGGAGGAACCGTCGCACATCTTGCGGGCGATGGGTTACAAACCGCGCCAGGCCGCTCGCGTGCTCCGCTTCAGCAGCGGTTGGGAAACGCGTCCGGAAAACTGGACTGCGCTGGCTGAGGCGCTCGTGCAAGTCCATCACCAGCTCCAGAAATAAAAATGCATTCCGAAACGCCTCAAATCCAAATCGTGAAATCCGAAGTTCGACCTCTCCTCCGAAGCTTTAGCGAAGGAGGAAACAAATCCAAAACTGAAACAAAGTCTTGGCCGGCTCTTCTGCCTTCATGGACGGCCTTGTCCGTTTCGACTTTTCGAATTCGGGTCCTTCGAATTTGTTTCGCATTTCGATATTCGGGTTTCGATATTCGAATTTCGGATTTTCGACTCTATGCCAACGCATTATCTCGCTTGTGATCTCGGCGCCGAAAGCGGCCGGCTGATGCTCGGCACGCTCGACTCCGACTCGATTCAGCTGGAAGAGGTCCATCGCTTCCCCAATACGCCGATCGAACAGGACGGCTCGCTTTGTTGGGATATGGCCCGCCTTTGGACCGAACTTAAAACAGGGTTGCGCAAAGCCGGAGCACGCCGCCTCCCGATTTCCAGCATCAGCACGGATTCGTGGGGAGTCGATTACCTCCTGTTCGCCGCCAATGGCGAACTGATTTCTCCCACCTTCCATTATCGCGATCACCGCACGGAACAAGGCGTGAAGAACGCGTTTGAAAAAATCGATTGGAAAACGATTTTCGCCGAAACCGGCATTCAGTTCATGCCGCTCAATACAATTTTCCAGCTGGCCGCAGAATCACCCGATCGCTTGAAAAAAGCCGAGAAGCTGCTCGGCGTGGGCGATGCCTTCAATTATCTCCTCTCCGGCGTGAGCTGGGCGGAGGAATCGCTCGCCAGCACATTCCAATTGTACAATCCGCGAATAAAAGCGTGGTCGGAGTTGGTCCTGAATGCTCTGAACCTCCGGCGAGAAATCTTTCCGCCCGTCATTCCATCCGGAACTCGCCTCGGACCGCTCCGCGCCGAGCTTTCTGCCGAGTGCAACTTGAGTCCGATCGATGTGATCGCCACCTGTTCCCACGACACCGGCGCGGCCGTTGCCGCGGTTCCAGCGACCGGTGAGGATTGGGCCTACTTGAGCTCGGGAACTTGGTCTTTGATGGGCGTGGAACTTGGCTGGCCGATAATCACGGATGCTTGCCGCGAACTGAATTTCACAAATGAAATCGGCTATCGCGGTTCGATCCGCCTCCTGAAAAATATTATCGGTCTTTGGCTCGTGCAAGAATCCCGGCGCGAATGGGGGCGTCTTGGGAAAGAATACGATTACGCCACCCTGACTGCGATGGCCTCGAGTTCGCCTCCGTTTGTCTCGCTCATCAACCCAGCGGACCCGCGCTTTCTCAGTCCCGGCGATATGCCAGGGAAAATCGCGGATTATTGCCGTGAAACCGGCCAGCCGATGCCGTCCACACCCGGCGCAACTATCCGTTGCGCCTTGGAAAGCCTCGCCCTGCTTTATCGCCGCACCCTCGGCCAAATCGAACAACTGGTGGGAAGCAAAATTCGGCGTTTGCACGTGGTCGGTGGCGGAAGCAAAAACCAATTGCTAAACCAATTCACGGCAAATTCGGTTCAAATCCCGGTGTTGGCAGGCCCTGTCGAAGCCACCGCTTTGGGCAACATTTTGGTGCAAGCCCTCACGATGGGACATCTTCGGAGCTGGGAACATGCGCGCGAGGTCGTCGGCAAATCGCATGCGCTTTCCAACTTCGTGCCGCAGGAAACCGCGGCCTGGGATAAAGCATACGAACGCTTCGGCGGCCTGCGTTAGATTCTTTCTTCGACATTCTCGTCGAAAAACCTCTCAAATTCTTGGACCGCTCAAATCCGAAATCCGAAGCACGGGATTTCGAATTTCAAATCCTCTGGTGGATTTAATCGCCCAACAATTTCCGCAACTGCTCCCGGGCGGAAGACTCCCGTGGATTGCCCCCGGGAGGAACGAAGTCGCGTTTGGCCAATTCGAAATACTCGCAGAAGTTCGCCATGTTCTTTTCGAGAACCGGGTCGGCCCGTCGTTCGCGGCACTGCTGGGCCACGCGGACATCGTAATGAACGCAGTTGAGACAGACCCGAAGGTCCGAACCGCAACGATGGCAAGAATCGTTTCGGCCCGGCTGCGGAGCCAAAGTCCATTCCCAACCGCATTTCCAACAGTGACGTGTCATCGGCCGGGGATGCTAGCACGAAGCTGATCAACTGAAAAGAGGGCCTTTCGCGCCACTGTCCCGCACAAAAAAAAGGGAACCGTTGGGCGGTTCCCCGTGTTTCGAAAACTACAGTTTGTATTAGCTCACTTCACTTGGCTGAAACATCCGTCGCCAAACCGAGGCCATTCGGCTGTTTCTGGTATCTGACTGTAACCGTGTCGCCAGGCCGAATGTCAGTGACACTATTCCGACCTGCCTTGAGATTAACAGTGGCTCCTCGATCCAGGATGAATGTCATCGTCCCGGAAGTCCCCTGCACGATCATCGTGCGCGATTCCTGGTTTAACCCGGTGACTTTGCCGGTGAATGTGGCTTGATTCGCTGGCACATCGACGCTCACGCTCGGGCGAATGTCAGTCGAGGCCGCTCTGCTTGATGGCGTCTGAATTGACGTGTCCAAATTCGCGCCGGCCGCCGGCGTGTTCACGTGCGCTCCGGCGCTGGTGTTGATCTCAGCGGAACTCGATGCCCCTTGACCTGTGCGAATTTCGGAATGCACGCCTTGCGCGCCGGCGTCCCCGCGAACTCCCGTCGCGCCGCCACGCACGGACCAATCAGCCGCCGCGCCCCAGGCCGGATTTTCCGGATCGGGCCATTGGCTCTTCACGAACCCTTGCGCTGCCTTCACCTTTTCTTTGTCAGCGTTCAAGGTCAGCTTTCCCTTTTCAGGCGAAAACCCGAACGCGCTCGTCGGCACCGCAATGTATTTTTCTCCCACCCCAAGGAAACCGCCGACTGACAGCACCGCGTAACTCATCTTGCCGGATTGCATGTCGACAACAATGTCCTGAATCTCACCCAGATTCTGACCCTGCAAGTTCTCGACCTCCGTGCCGATCAGTTTGCTGGCCTTATTGAACCTCGTAACGCCTCCGTGCGTGACAACGGCGGTGGTTGTCGTGTTAACGGACGAATCCTGGACCGTCCGATCGGAATGATCGCTGCCAGGCAGCTCCACTTTTGCCTTCCCTTCAGCGGGCCCGAGTTTGACGTCGCCTTGGGCTGCTTGCCCATAGGCGTTCGCTCCAAAACTTAGAGCGGCGCTCATCGCGGCTACTGCAAGAATATTTCTCTTCATGAATTCCTCCTGTTTGAATGTTGGCTTTGTCCGTTGCGAACAAAGCGGATTTTCCTGAATCCAACCTACTCCACGTGCGCGCGTCGGTTCAATGGAGACAACCCCGTTTCTTTTATCGGGCCAATGCTGAACTCCTGAGCTTGCAGAGGCCCGGATACCGAGTCGGAAAGTCCAGGAACCTTATGGGTCGAGCCTGAGGCTGAGGCTTTCAGGGAGATTTCCTTCGCCCTGCAGTTCGACCCGCAGCGAATCGGGAGGCGGGATGCGGCGGCCGATAATCGCGGCCACTTGATCGACGGCGGGCGCTTGGAAGAGAGGGGACCATCAGCGAAAGGCACGGCCCGAGTGCACGACCGGAAAATCCTTGCGCCCGACGGGATAAAACTCCGCTCTGATGGCCCGACCAAAAAATCGTGCATATGCACGATTTTTTGGATGGCGACAGTCACGCGCTTGACCTTCAGCGAAAGCCCCTGCTCGTTTTGACCATTTGCATTTTGGCGAATTTGTTTCCTCCTTCGCTGAAGCTTCGGAGACAGGTCGAGCTTCGTATGTCGGATTTGATTGATCTAGGAATCTGGGATGTTTTGCGACGAGAACGTCGAACGAAGAATCTACTCGGCCACAACGTCACGTCGTGCTGCGGCTGGTCCGGAGAACACAGCTGCGCTCCGAACCCGTCATGAGAATGGCTGGTTTTCTCACCCGCGCGCTCTTGCTTCACTCGGTCCTCCAGTCCAAAGTTCCAGCTCGACTTTTGTATGACTGACTTTGAATCGATCTTCGCTCCGGCGCGTGATGATGTCTACGCCATCGCCACAAAAGCGGCCGGCCCCTCGGGCGAATTGCCGTTAACCGCAGAGCTGTTGCTCCAGCGGCCGAGCGGCGATTTGTTCGGCTTGACCCAAAACGCCGGGATGGGCTGGCCCGCGCATGAGCTCGGCCGAAAACAATTTCTCATCCTGAGCACTCAGGGTGGGCTGCGCGCTCCCGATGGCAAACCGATCGCGCTCGGTTATCACACGGGCCACTGGGAAATCGGGTTGCTCGTGGAAACGGCTGCGCGCGAATTCCGCCGGCTGAAAACAATCCCGTTCGCCGCGTTTTGCTCCGATCCGTGCGACGGCCGAACGCAAGGCACGACTGGAATGTTCGACAGTCTGCCTTATCGGAATGATGCCGCGCAGATCTTCGGCCGGCTGATTCGATCGTTGCCCACTCGTTCAGGAGTGCTGGGCATCGCCACCTGCGACAAAGGTCTCCCCGCGATGATGATGGCATTAGCCGCCGCTCGGAATCTTCCCACCGTGCTGATTCCCGGAGGCGTAACCTTGCCGCCGGAAAAGGGCGAAGATGCCGGCGCGGTGCAAACGATTGGAGCCCGTTTTGCGCACGGGATGATCTCCTTGCAAGAAGCCGCTGAGCTTGGCTGCCGCGCTTGCGCGACACCGGGGGGTGGCTGTCAATTTCTGGGAACGGCTGCGACCTCACAAGTGGTCGGTGAAGCGTTGGGGTTGGCTTTGCCTCATTCAGCGTTGGCGCCGTCGGGCCAACCAATCTGGTTTGACCTGGCGATTCGATCGGCGCGCGCGCTGTTGAATCTTGAAGAACGCGGTTTGGCCACTCGCGATATTTTAACTGACGCCAGCATTCGCAATGCGATGGTTGTTCATGCGGCCTTCGGCGGGTCGACCAATCTGCTGCTGCACATTCCTGCCATTGCCCATGCCGCCGGGTTGCGTCGGCCAACCGCGCAGGATTGGATTGAAGTGAATCGGCAAGTTCCCCGGTTGGTCAGTGTTCTGCCCAACGGGCCGGTGCCCCACCCCACCGTGCGCGTGTTCCTCGCAGGCGGCGTTCCGGAAGTCATGTTGCACTTGCGCCGCCTCGGTCTTTTGGAAACAGGCGCGCTCACCGCGACAGGCCAAACCTGGGGCGAAGTTCTCGATGCGTGGGAAAAATCAGAACGCCGCGAACGCGTGCGCACATTGCTCGAGCAACTCGATGGCGTGAAGCCAGACGACGTGATTCTGTCGCCCGCGCAGGCGCGGGACAGGGGATTAACCAGCACGGTCATGTTTCCGCATGGCAATCTCGCACCGGAAGGTTGCGTCGTGAAAAGCACCGCGATCGATCCTTCCGTCATCGGCGCAGACGGAATTTACCGGAAGGAAGGTCCCGCCAGAATTTTCTTACGTGAAAAGGATGCCATCGCTGCGCTCAAAAAAAATCAGATCCAGGCTGGAGACATTCTAGTGTTGATGGGCTGCGGCCCGGCGGGCACTGGCATGGAGGAAACGTACCAACTGACGTCCGCGTTAAAACATCTGCCGTTCGGAAAAGAGGTGGCGTTGATCACCGACGCGCGATTCTCCGGCGTTTCCACCGGAGCTTGCATCGGCCATGTGGGTCCGGAAGCGCTCGCGGGCGGGCCTCTCGGAAAATTGCGCGAAGGCGATCGGATTCGAATCGTGCTCGATCGTGACCGGCTCGAAGGAAGCGTTGATTTCGTGGGCACGGATGGGCGGCTGTTCTCGCCGGCAGAAGCGGCGGCCGAGTTGCGCGCTCGCGCGCCGCATCCGGATCTGGCGCCGCACCCTGACTTGCCCGCTGACACCAGGCTCTGGGCGGCGCTGCAATCGATCGGAGGGGGAACGTGGGGCGGCTGCGTTTATGATGTCGATGCCATTATCGAAGCGCTCCATAAAAACGTTCTTTCTCTGAAGTAGCTGAAAAAAATCGAGGGCACTCTTGACCCGTGCACGGAATCACGGCTTGATCATGCTTGATGGTGTTTCGTTTTCCATGGAACCGCACGGTTTTGCTCCTGTTGGTCGCTGTTTTCTCGGTTTCGATCCCTGAATCGCGGGCGGCATCACTGGTTGATCTAACGTTCGACGTTCGCAACGGGCCGGGCGCAACTCCTCCAAATCTTCCGCCCGGTCCCGTGCGAGCAATCACTGTTCAACCCGATGGAAGAATTCTGGTAGGTGGGGAGTTTACGGCGTTCAACGATGTTCCCTGCGATGGGTTGGCGCGGCTCGAGACGAATGGCGCGGTGGACACTTCTTTCAAGCTCGGATCTGGGAAACCGGCCAGCGTCTGGGCTCTGGCGGTTCAAGCGACCGGAGAGATTGTCGTGGGTGGAGCATTCGATACTTTTTATGGGCAACCCTGCGATGGGCTGATTCGGTTGAAATCAGATGGCTCGCTCGACGATTCGTTCGTGTGCAGCTCGAATAACTTTGGGGCAGTCACGGCGCTCAGACCCCAAGCAAATGGAAAGATTCTAGTCGGAGCGCTGCAAGGGGTTTATCAGATTCTCCAGAACGGGCAACTAGATCCGGAATTCGCCATCACAGCGTGGACCAACGCGGTCGTGGGCGCCCTGCTGCTGCAGGCAGACGGCAAAATATTGGCGGGCGGCCCCGCTTTGAATTTTGGGTATAGGCCAGGAACCAGTCCGTTAATTCGGCTGAATCAAGACGGCTCATCTGATCCTTCGTTTTTCGAGCACATCTTTGACAAGACCGGTCCTGATTCACTTTCCATCGACAGCGTCACCGACCTGATTTCAGACGCAGCCGGAAGAATTCTCGCCAGCGGAAATTTTTCAGTTTTGAAAAATGGCCAACGCCAGCAACGGCTGCTCGTCCGATTAAATTCAGATGGCACATTGGATTCCTCCTTTCCGTTGGAGTCTTCCCAGGACTGGAGCTTGGGTCCGACCCAGGGTCCGGCCCTCTTAGCAGGAGAGGGCGGCAGAGTTTTTCTGGGAACAGGAGCGATGACGATTGACGGTGTGGGTCGATCGATGCTCGCCCAGGTCTCCATCGATGGAGTGCTCAATGTGAACTTTGCTCCGGAGTTCAGTGACGATTCTGAGCCATTTCCCGCCGACCGCAGACCCTATGCGACGGCCCTAGCGCTGCAGCCCGACGGAAAGGTGCTGGTCGCAGGGCGCTTTACCGCCGCAGACGGAATACCGCGGATGGGTCTGGTCCGGGTGCTGCCGGCCGAACCGACTGACCTAAACGTGGTTTCAATTGGCGTGCCGCGGGGCGGGCTGACTGTTTTTGAAGGGAACACGAAAGTCGCGGCGGAGATCATTCGCGCGGGTGATCCGACGCGCCGCGTCACCGTGGACTATTCGACGGTCAACGAAACCGCGGTCGCCGGCCAAGATTTCGTTGGCATAAACGGCACGCTGACGTTCGAACCGGGCGAACGCAAGAAAACGGTTCTGATCGAGATTCGAGACGACAGCACTCGCGAAACCAATGAAACCTGTCGATTGGTGCTGGTTAATCCGAGTGAACGAACACAACTGGGCGATCATGCGAACGAAAAGGTCACGATTATCGACGATGACGAATTTCGGTTCGGTCAAGATCAGTATTTCGTCGACGAATCCAGCAGCGAAATCGAATTGGCGGTGATTCCAGGCCAGGAGCAGAGCTACACCGTCGCCTACGACACCACCGAGGAATCCGCGCGCGCTTTTAAGGACTTCGCCCCGAAAACCGGCGAGCTGCGGTTCTCGTCATGGTGGCAGGATTACGGCTTTCGAATGCTGCAAATTCCAATATTCGATGACCCCGTGATGGAGGGCGACCGGAGTTTTCTGGTTACCGTTCGCAATTCGACCAGCGGCCTCCCGTTGGGACCGGAATCGACCGCCAGAGTCACCATCATGGACAACGACACATTGGCCGGACCCGCGAAAGGCGTGAACGGGACCATCACCACCGCGTCGGAATCTTCCGACGGCAATCTGATCGTTGGCGGCTGGTTCACTGCTGTCGATGGTCTGCGACGAAATTATATCGCGCGGCTTCGCGCCGACGGCTCAGCCGACCCAAGTTTTGATCCTGGCCGCGGCCCGGATGGACCTGTCACCGTTCTCTGCATCCAAACGAACGGCCAGCTTTTGATTGGAGGACAATTTACGGAAGTTTCGGGAGCCTCACGCCGCCATCTCGCTCGGCTCAATCTTGATGGATCGCTCGATACGACGTTCGATCCTGGAACCGGCTGGGAAGGACCAATCGCAGTCTATGATGAGGCGCCAAGCATTCGAGCAATCGTTCTTCAGCCGGATGGAAAAATCATCACGGCCGGCAATTTCTCCAATTACAATGGCGTCCTAACCCCATGTCTGGCTCGGTTGAATCCGGATGGCGCGCGCGATCTCACTTTTAATCCGAAGCTCGATCGACCCGTAATCGTCCGTTGCGCGGCTGTCCAAACGGATAGAAAAATCGTGATCGCAGGTCGTCTCGCCAATGGCGACTTGGCTGATAAAGTCATTCGACTCAATGCGGACGGCTCAATTGACGAGACGTTTACGACATTCGCCGCGAGAAAGATTCTTTCGTTGTTGATTCGTGGCAACGGCAAGATTCTCGTTGGCGCCGAAGGGTCGCCAGGCGTCACGTTGTTGAACATCGATGGCACGCCTGATCCTGGCTGGAAAGAGAAAACATTTTTCGGCGAGACAGTTTTTGCGCTGAGCGAGCTTCCCGATGGAAAAATTTTGGCGGGAGGCCAGTTTTGGAACTCAAATCCCGATCCTTCGCACTCCATTGGATTAATTCGGCTGTTCAACAGTGGAGGGTTGGATCCGAGTTTCATAGTGTCGCCCCAACCCGTCTCGTTAGCCAAACGCGTCCGGACAGTGGTGATGCAGAAAACAGGCGAAATTTTTATCGGAGGAACTTTCGACCAAATGGACGACGAGCAAATTTCTTTAGCTCGACAGAATCCTGTTTTCGGGGTCGCGTTCGTTTCGCGCAATCCGGGCGCGTACTTCTGGCTTCGATTGCGGAGTGATGGCGCCATCGTGAATGACCTCCGGTTCGATCGTCTCGTGCGGCTCGACAATGGCGTCGTCCAGCTGAGTCTCTCCGGGCAAGCGGCGGGAGGATTCGTCCTGGAACGCTCGGAGGATCTGCGCAATTGGAAGCCCACCGCCACCAATGCCGCTCCGAACAGCGGTTTGGTTTTTCGGGACCTCGGTTCTACGAACGCTCCACGACAGTTCTATCGGGTGCGTTGAAGCAACCCCCCGCTGGCCGCAAAATAATTCATGCCTTCGGCTCGGCCCCGCGATAGTGCAGCACTTTGACATTCTCCAGCGTCACTAAGCCGCCTTCCATCATTTCATCCAGCGACGGCAGAAGTGATTGGATCTTCTCTTCACTGTCGACAATCTCGATTACCAATGGCAGATCCATGGAAAGCCGCAGGATTTTCGCAGTGTGCAACCGGCTTGATTTTCCGAAACCCATCGGACCGCGCAACACCGTTGCGCCCGCCAAGTGCAGTTCGCGCGCTTTCATCACGATCGCCTCGTAAAGGGGCTGATGATTCCAGCGATCGGTTTCGCCGATGAAAATCCGCAACAACACCGCGTCCTCCGGAATTTGCATATCGATTTCCTTGTTTCCGGGATGAACCTTGACCCGAGCCCGCGTCCGAGCGCGAGCTTTTTCGGATTGCGCACCGGCAGGCGGATGCGCAATCTCATCGGACCAATTTTTGGCGCAAACCACCATCAACCCTGATCGCCTCGCTGAAATGCCCTGCAATTATTCTTCAGTGAACACTGCCAATGTTTCCAGGCCCCTCCGATTTCCGAACGTGATCGCGGCTCTCTTGTGTGTCGTGGGCTTGGCTGCCGGCTGCCAAAAGCCGACCTCCGGAGCTCCCAGCCAGATGCCGCCCGTCCAGGTCGTCGCCATCGCTGCTAAACAGCAACCCGTCTCGGAAACCCTTTCTGCCATCGGAACGGTGACCGCGAATGAAATCGTCGAAATCAAAAGCGAAACGGACGGGACCATCGAAGAGATTCTCTTTGAAGAAGGGCAACAGATCAAAAAAGGGCAGCTGCTGCTCAAGCTCGATGAAACCAAACTGGCGGCGGCAGTGGCGGAAGCGGAAGCGAACTTTCGCTTGAGCAAAGCGACCTTCGAACGAACAGAGCAGCTGTTTAAAGGAAAGCTGATCTCACAACAGGAGTTCGATCAGGCCGCTTCGGCTTACGCGCTGAACGAAGCGACCCTTCAACTCAAAAAACGGGACTTGAAGGACACCCGGATTTACGCGCCGTTCGCCGGGATGATTGGCGCCCGCAACATCAGCCCGGGCCAGGTCATTTCAAAAAACAGCAGCCTGATTTGGCTCGTCAGTTACGATCCGGTCAAAGTCGAGTTCAACATCCCGGAACGTTTCCTGGGCCAAGTCCAAATCAACCAGACGCTCGCAATCACGGTCGCCGCATACAACGACCGCCAATTCGACGGCAAAGTCTTTTTCATTTCTCCGTACATCGACACGACCAACCGGACGGCGTTGATCAAGGCGCAAGTGCCCAATCCCAAAAACGACCTCAAGCCGGGCATGTTCGCCAACCTCGACCTCACGTTGAAAATCCGGGACAAGGCCATTGTCATTCCGGAAGCCGCGCTCTTTCAATTGCTCGACCAGGACCGCGCCCGGCTGTTCATCGTCGGGGCGGATAACACCGCCCAATTGCGCGAAGTCAAACTCGGCGTGCACCTCCCTGGACGCGTCGAGATTCTCAGCGGGGTTCGCGCGGGCGAAAAAGTCATTGTCGAGGGCCTGCAAAAAATCGGCCCCGGCTCGAAAGTCCAGCTCGCTCCGGCAGAAGCCAGCAAGCCTTACGAAACATGATTCTCTCCCGCATCAGCATTCAGCGGCCGGTGCTCGCTTCCATGATGAGCCTCGGGCTCGTGTTGTTCGGCCTCATTGGATTGTTGCGGCTGCCCGTGCGCGAACTGCCCGACATTGATCCGCCGATCGTCAGCGTGACGACGATTTATCCAGGCGCCAGCGCCACGGTGGTTGAAACCGAAGTCACAGAACGGCTCGAAGAAGAGATCAACAACATCGAGGGAATCAAAACCCTCACCAGCCAAAGCCAGGAGCAAACGAGCCAGATCACGATCGAGTTCGATCTTTCGCGCGACATTGATCTGGCTGCTCAAGATGTCCGGGACAGGGTCTCGCGAGTCCGCGGCCGATTGCCGCAAACGATCAAAGAACCGATCGTCCAAAAGCAGGATGCCGATGCGAACCCGGTCATGTGGATCAGCCTGGCCAGCGACAGCTACACGCCGCTCGAACTCACCACTCTTGCCGAAAAACAGATTAAGAATCGGCTGCAAACTGTCCGTGGCGTGTCTGCCATTCGGATCGGTGGGGAAAAACGTTACGCCATGCGCCTCTGGCTCGATCCGAAAAAAATGGCGGCGCATAACGTGACCGTGCTCGATGTCGATCGCGCGCTGCGCCAGCAAAACGTCGAACTGCCGAGCGGGCGCGTGGAAAATCTCGATCGCGAGATGACCATCGAAACCCTTGGCGAACTCAAAACGCCCGAGGAATTCAACCAGTTGGTCATCCGCAATGACGGCATCAATATCGTGCGACTGCATGATATCGGCGAGGCCCGAAACGGCGTGGAGGACGAACGCACCATCGCCCGCACCAACGGCAAGCCGTGCATCTTCCTCGGGGTCGTCAAGCAATCCAAAGCCAACACCGTCGAGGTGGCCCACGGCATCAAAAAAGAAGTCGCCGCGATTGTCTCGACGCTGCCGCAAGGGATCAGCATGACGTTGAACTACGACGAATCGATTTACGTCGAGCGCGCGGTTAAGGAAGTTTGGATCACCCTCGGAATCGCGTTCGTGCTCGTCGTGCTGATCATCTTTCTTTTTCTCCACAACATTCGCTCGACGATCATTCCTTCCATTGCGATTCCGGTTTCGATCGTCTCGACTTTTCTCGTTCTGTACCTCCTCGGTTACTCCGTCAACATTCTGACGATGCTCGCTCTCGTCCTGGCGATTGGCATTGTCGTCGATGATGCGATCGTCGTGCTGGAAAATATTTTCCGCCACATCGAAGAAGGCCAGCCGCCCATGGCCGCGGCATTCAAAGCGATGGATGAAATCGGCTTTGCCATTATCGCCATCACCGTTTCGCTCATCGCTGTCTTCCTGCCGCTCGCCTTTCAAACCAGCACTACCGGCCGGTTATTCATCGAATTTGCGGTCGCCGTCGCGGGGTCGGTGGCGATCTCAGCGTTCGTCGCGCTTTCGCTCTCGCCGATGATGGCGGCGCGCATTTTAAAGCCGGCCAAGAAGAAAGAAGGCTTTATCGTGCTGGCGTTCGAGCGGAGCTTGAATTGGTTTTATCGCGCTTACGATCGGTTGTTGGCCCGCGCGTTGGCCCCTGGACTGGCGGTGCGCGCTTTGATGCTGTTCGCCGCCGCCGGCGTGACTCTTTTGGTGATGGCCATTTTTTATCGGTCGCTCGAAAAGGAATTTCTCCCGGAGGAAGACAAAGGCCGGTTGCTCTGTTTCCTCGTCGCGCCGGAAGGTTCCACCAGCGAATACACCGACCGCATGAGCCGGGAAATGGAAGGGATTTTGGCCAAGATGCCGGAAGTCGAAAGTTACGGCGCCGTCGTCGCGTTCGGCCGCGGCGGACCCGGTCTGGCCAACAATGCGATTGTGTTTGTCCGGTTGAAGGAAGACCGCAAGCGCAGCGTGCAGGAAATGGTGAACGGCCCCGACGGTTTGCGGACTTTGTTTTTGCGCGAGATTGAAGGCGCGCTGGCTATTCCAAATATTCCCAAAGCGATCGGCCGCAGTTTCAGTTCGCCGCTGCAGCTCGTCGTCCAAGCGCAGGATTTGAAAGCGCTGGACCAATACAGCACGGCCTTGGCAAACAAACTCCGGCAAATTGGTTTTCTCGTGAATGTCCGCTCCTCCTTCGAGGTCAACAAACCCGAACTGCGGCTGCAAGTCGACCGGAACCGGGCCGCGGCGTTGGGGCTTTCCATCGAGGACATTTCGCACACGCTGCAGATTTTGTTCGGCGGGCTCGATCTCAGCCGCATTAAAAAAGACGGCAAAGAATACGAGGTCATCGCGCAATTGGAACGCCGCTCGAGATTAACTCCGCAAGATCTCGACCGCCTTTATGTGCGCAGCGCCACCGGCCAATTGATTCAGCTCAGCAGCCTCATCAAAACGAGCAGCAGCGCCGCGCCGAACATCATCGAGCATTTCAACCGGCTCCGAAGCGCGACCATTTCCGCCACGCCGGTCGGTGTGCCGATGGGCACTGCCATGGACCAAATCGAGGAGCTGCTGAAAAAAGATCTGCCCAGCGGGTTTCTCTATGATTGGTACGGAGAATCGCGGGATTTGAACGAAGCCGGGCGCGAATTGGTCTGGGTCATGATCCTGGCGATGATCATTGTTTACATGGTGCTCGCCTCGCAGTTCGAAAGCCTGATTCATCCGCTGACCGTCATGCTCGCGGTTCCGCTCGCCAGTATCGGCGCGCTCGGCTTGCTTTGGCTGCTCCATTGGCTCAGCAAAATCGGCGTGCTCCCGCCTATCGCGGCCATGAACATCAATTTGTTCAGCGAAATCGGATTCGTCCTCCTGATCGGGTTGGTCACGAAAAATTCCATCCTGCTTGTCGAATTCGCCAATCAAGAGCGAACGCGCGGCGCCACTGCCCGCGCCGCCATGCTCGCAGCCGGCCGCGTTCGCCTGCGGCCCATTCTCATGACGGCGTTCTCCACTATCGCTGGCATTCTTCCGATCGCGATCGGTTTCGGCGCAGGCGCGGAGAGCCGCCGGCCCATGGGCGTTGCGGTGGTCGGCGGGATGTTCACCAGCACATTCCTGACGCTGGTTATCATTCCGATGGTCTACACCGTGTTCAGCGATGTCGCGGATTGGATGAGACGTCGAAAAACCGTTTCGGTGGGTGGAGGGTATCTCGAGACGAAAGCCCCTGCCCTGCCTGGCCCAGACCGGCCGTAATGGAACGCGGGTTTAGCCGATTGGAACCCGGCCTTCAGACTGCAGACAGCGCAACTTACCGAGCTGATGCAACGCCTCGGCTGCAGCGTGAACGCTGCGTTCCTGTCCACAGGCTCGACCGCACACCATCGGAACGCGGCCTTCAGGCTGCAGACAGAGCAACTCACCGAGCTGATGCAACGCCTCGGCTGCAGCGTGAACGCTGCGTTCCTGTCCACAGGCGCAACCGCACACCATCGGAACGCGGCCTTCAGGCTGCAGACAGCGCAACTCACCGAGCTGATGCAATGCCTCGGCTGCAGCGTAAACGCTGCGTTCCTGGTCAACCACCTCACGGCTGCGCAACCGTGCGATAAAACCGCGTTCGGCTTTTCGGGATATCCACAAATGGCATGGTCAAACTCGTGTTGGTCACCGTCCCAATCTCGGTCCAATCTCCCGGTTGCATCGTCGCTGACGCTTCCACACGATAAACTCGGCCGATTTCACCCGAAACCTGCAGGCTAATTCCGGCACTCGTAAAACTCGGCTGCGCCAAAACTCCCGGAGTCAAATCAGCCTGGTAAATTGAGGCGCCCACTGCGATGAATTTTCCATTCCCTGAAGCGACGCTTAAGAAGTTCCCGGCAGCCGGGTAGGCTTTCTGAGTCCAATTCGAACCGTTTGAGGAAAACAAAACTGTTCCACCATCACCGACCGCGACAAACAGATCGTTTCCAAAACAGACACTCCGAAGCGCCGTTGTCACTCGCGAATTCTGCTGCGTCCATTGTCTCGCGTCGGGTGAAACCAAAACTGTTCCAGCGCTGCCCGCGGCCACGAACAATCCCTTTCCATAAGTTCCGCCTTCGAGAGAATTCGATGTGCCGGTTTCTTCCTTGGTCCAACTAAGCCCGTCTGTAGAACGCACCACCACGCCCGCATCTCCCGCAGCGACGAATTGATCCGCTCCAAACGTGACTGCCTTGAGACGGTTCATCACCGGCGACTGCGCCTGCGACCAAACAAATCCGTCCGGCGAAAGAGCAATCGTTCCGTTCTCGCCCACGGCCACGAACTGATCTTTGCCGAAAGCTATTTTGAGCAACTGCAACTCGAGCGTTGCGTTCCTAACCATATTCGACTGGATCACCGCGACTGATGTTTCCGCGATTGAAGGAACAACACCGCCTAACGCGATGACCCGCTCGCGACCCGCAGCGAGTCCAGTAAGCGGGTTGCGAAAAATCCCGGAACTAAGGGGGGTCCATATGATTCCATTGTCCGAGCGAAGGACCGCCAACTTCGTTCCTTCTCCAGAACTCAAAGGGGCTGCAACATCACCTACGGCCAGGAATTCCCCACTCGAGAAAATGACTTGATGGAGCTTCGGTGGATTACTGCTCAGGCCCCAATTCCAGAATCCCACACTCGACCATTGAATGGCGTCTGGGGAAATCAGGATCCCAGACGGAAAAAAACCTACGAGCGGAGAAACCGCGAGCGGAGAAACCGAAGCGACGAACCTTCCGTTCCCGTAGGCCACTGCAGCGATACTTGAGTATGGTGAAATTCTTCCGACCAGAGTCTCAGTCCAGAGCTCTCCATCGCGCGATAACAAGACAGAGGTTCCTCCCAAACCAACGAATTCAGTCTCCGTGATGGTCACCGCCGAAAATTTTGAATATCCGGTTGCGGGAACGAGCTTCCATTCCTTCCCATCATCCGAGATCGCAGCCCCGCTCGAAAAACCGCTGGCCAGGAACTTGCCGTTTCCGAACACGACCCCGATCGCGGTGACTGGCAGCCCACGAAGTTGTTTAGTCCAAATAAATCCGTCGGGCGAAGTCCAAACAAAATTGCCATCGATCGCGACGAACATCCCATTCCCATAAGCAATCCCGCTAAGCTGGCCTGCGGAAATTGAGCGGGATGTCCAAGCGACTCCGTTAGTTGAAATCGCCACCGCGCCATTGTCCCCCACCGCGACGTAGCGCCCAGCGCCGAACGTCACCGCTCGGAGAGTCATCGCTCGGCCAAGCGAAACGTTCGTCCACTGCTGACCATCCGCTGAGTTCAAGATTGTGCCGTTCTCCCCAACAGCCACGAAGAGTCCAGGCCCGTGTGTCACTCCATAAAGAATCGAGTTCACGGTGGGCCCTTGCGCATTCCAGCGCTCTCCATCCATCGAGACTATGATCGCGGATTGATGCGTTGGAACAATCCTGCCGCCGACCGCGACAAATCGGTCGTTAGCAAACGTAATCGAGTACAGGCCGTTAGCCGGCGGCGAAATGTCATGGAACTGAAAAAAATCAAGCGGGCCAGCGGCGCTTGAGCAGATCAAGAGTGAAAGCGGAAAGGAAAATTTTAAAAGCCATCGCGCAGTTTTCATAATCGTAAGCTCCGAAGGCAACCCTGAGCGCTCGACTGTTTTCACGGAATCAAGGTTCCGAGATTGTTCGATAGTACCTCCTGGCGAACGCCGTTGGATCGCGAAAGCGAACTGTCAACGCTCTGTTGGTGATCCAACCGAGATCAACCCATTCGGCCGGATTCAATGTGCTGGAAGATTGCACACGATAAACTCGGCCAATCTCGCCCGCTATATCCAACTCAAATCCATTCGCCGAAAACTTGGACTCCGCGAGAATGCCGGGAGTCAAGTCCGCCAGAAAAATGGAAGTCCCAACAGCGACGAACTTCCCATTCCCGAACGCGACCGCTGAGAACAGCACTTTCGGATATGCTTTTGTGGTCCAGTTCAGCCCGTCGATCGAAAGCAGAATCGTTCCGGCGTCACCGACCGCAACGAACAAGCCATTGGCAAAGGTCACGCTGCGGAGCGGCGCGCTGGTGGGTGACTTCTGCGGTTGCCACTGTGTGCCATCGGCGGAAGTCAGGATCGTTCCTCCGCTTCCAACCGCCACAAACAGACCGTTCCCGTAAGTCAGACCTGCGAGCGATTGCGTTGTTCCGGACGACGTGATTTGCCAGTCGGTTCCATTGGTCGAGACGAGGCTTTCGCCGCCCTGGCCGACTGCGACGAATTGATTGCCTCCCAAAGCCACGGCATTCAGCTGATTTGTGACGCGGGAATCTGCCAGAAACCAAATAAAGCCATCAACAGACGTGGCGATGGTTCCCCTGCCGCCAACGGCAACGAATTTTTCCTGGCCAAACGTCACTTTGCTGAGGGGAGAATTAACCTGCCCGGCCAAAGAGGTAACGCTGTCGAAAACCGTCACCCAGCAATTCGATGCGGGGAACGAAGAAGAAACGAAAGGATCGTCGGAATGGGCAATTCCCACAAATCGGCCGTTGCCAAACGCGATTCCGCTAAAGGGCACGCGCTCCCGGATCGCTGAATCAACGGCGGACCACGTGATCCCATTCGTCGAGGTCAGAATGGCCAGCGGGGCGTAAAATTCCGTTTTAGTCCGGATCCCACCAACCGCCCAGAAACGGTTCGCGGCAAAAATAATGTCGCGCAGCGGAGACGCCTTGATGGAGAAATCTGCAGAAGTCTCCCCAACGGCCGCCCATTCGATTCCATCCAATGAAACCAGCGCGAGACTTCGGCCAGAGTTCGAACTCCCAACCGCGACGTACCGGCCATTGCCGTTGGCCAAACCAGTCACGAGATAGAAGGGTGTCTTGAGCGGGAAGCGACTCGAAACCGTGTCTTCTCGGGAAACCGTGACGGTGTCGCTCGCGAGGCCGACGAATTCTGTCGTTCCGAATTGATCGCGGCGGGCCGTCACGTAGCCCCCGCCTGGCGCCGCCTCCCAATTCATGCAGTCGATTGAGCTAAAAATAGTTTCCGTGTGGCCCGTCCGGCGGATAAAGAAATGTCCGCCCGCAAAGCTAATGATGGAATTTGCTTGTGCTGGTAATGGCGCTTGCTTCGTCCAGGTCACCCCGTCCGGAGAGGTCCATGCCGTGGAATTCAAGAAATCCAATGCCACAAAAACGTCATTGCCAAAGGCGATTCCACTTAACCCTGGCGACCCTGGCAGCGTCTTGCTCGTCCATTGGATCGCATTCGTCGAAACGTAAACTTTTCCGTATCCGCCCACGGCGACAAACTTGTCGTTCCCATACGTGATCGCCTGAATTGAGTTTCCAGGCGCACCGCTATCACCGCCAAGAGTCGATCGCGTCCAGTTGGTAGCATCATTCGACAGCAAAAGCGCCCCCGATTGGCTCAACGCGACGAACATCCCGTTTCCGTACGTAATCGCGTACAAACGTCCAGGAATTCGAGGACCTGCCGGCATCCACTGCTCGCCATCCTGTGATATTAAAATGGCGCTCTGCTCTCCTGATCTTCCGACGGCAACGAACTTTCCTTGCGCGAAAATCATCCCGGTCAAATCATCCGCCGGCGGCGCTGAGTCCCGGAATTCGAGCCTGTCCAATGGCGCGGCGAGGACTTTAAACACGAGGCCCAGCGAAAAACAAAAGGACAAAAACTTTGCGATAAAACACCTCGTCGAACCGGAGGCAGAATCACCCTCCAGGATTTTGATTCATCCGAAAATATGGCACTTCCCGTGCCAGAAAACGGGGGGAGAATGGCGTGAGATCCTTGAATTCGAGAGGTCCCAACTCTGTGTTTTTTCGATTTCTTTTTTTTAATTCCCGTCCGCCCTGAATCCGTGGGGGGAATTCTCGCGAGAAACATTCCGCGCATTGCACCCGAGGACCCGAACGCAGGCCGCTTCGGCATCGCTGAGCTGGAGAGTGCGGAAGCGGGCCTACTTGCGAAAAACTTCGTGGAGGTACTCGAGACTCTTGCGAGCGATCACTTCCGGACCTTCGTCAAAATTGAACACCTCAACCGACACATAACCGTTGTAACCGACTTCCTTCAGAGCAGCGGCAATCGGATGAAAATCGACATCGCCAAAACCTGGTCCTTTCAAATTTCGGTCGTTCGCGTGGAAATAAGCAAAGTTCGGCCACGACTCGCGAATGATCTGCGGAATCGGCTTGGGGTCCGAGCACATCGCTTTGACATCCAAAATAATTTTGAAGTGAGGCGTGTGCAGTTGCTGAACGAATTCAATCGCTTCAGCGGCGGTGTTGATGAAATTGGTTTCGCTCGGGGCGAGCGGTTCGAAACAGATTGTCACCCCGCGATGCTCCGCGCGCATCACCGCGTCGCGAAAAACTTGCGTGGCCCATTCCCAGCCTTGCTCTCGAGAAACTCCGGGAAGCAACTGCCGCTGTTTGGGTGAGCCCACCACAATGACTTGGCCTCCCAAGTCCGCGCAAAAATCGACCAAACTCCCAAAGTAAACCGACGTGCGATTGCGCACGTTGGGATCCGGATGGGTCAAATGGAGCCCTTCAGTTTGCACGAGCACCCAATGAATTCCGGAGATAGCCAACCCTTGGCGATCCGCCGCCGTTCGAAGTTGCCGCCGGCGTTCGGAATCGATCCGGTTGACGTCTTGAGCGAGCGTGAACGGAGCGATCTCGACCGCATCGTAGCCGGTCTGCGCGACGAAACGGAAGACGTCGTCGATCGGCCATTTTTCAAAAATCTCGTTGCAGATGGCGAATTTCATTGCGGTGGGCCATTTATGAAGGAGAGCGGCTCGCTGGAAAAGCGATTTCTCAAGTTTGGCGGCTGCCAACCCCCTGGCCTTGCCATGCCAAATCCTGATGCACGTGCATCAGGATTTGGCAGACATGGCAAACCCGAACTGCGATGCAAACGCATCAAGCGCGGTTGGGAAATCGTAGTCGCGGAGATGAGGCGGTGGACCGAGGTTTAATGGAAGGTCCCTTGCAACCGTCGCACCCCTTTGCCCTATGAACCTTGGTATAGCGGACAAGCTGTCCGCGCGCCTGGAATCGCCATGAACCTCACGCGGGGTTGGTGCATGCTCGTCGCCGGCTCGTCGGTAGCCTCGCCCCACCTTGGGCCACATCCGGCTTGACTGTTCTACTTTGTATTGCAAAGTATGTTACCCATGGATCCAAATTGGGCTGTCGAAAATCTCAAGGTCATCCGCACGTTGATGGAACGTTCCGCCATCTACCGGCGCGCCTTGGCGCCCGTCATGTTGTTCCTCGGCGCGGCCGGAGCGGTCGCCGGAATCGCCGGTTATTATCTTCGGTTAGACTCGACCAAAGTTTTCGCCTCGTACTGGCTGCTCCTCAGTCTTGCGTCGCTCACTGGCGCATTTTTCATGGTCCGCCGGCAAGCATTGAAGGACGATGAACCGTTCTGGTCACCTCCCACGCGCCGGATGTTTCAAGCTCTCTTGCCCGCCCTCGTCGCGGGTTTCGCTGCCGGGCTCTGCGCGATGATTCTGCCTGGCCAGCATCCCAGCCTCGTCTGGTGGTTGCCCGCGCTTTGGATGGCATTTTACGGATGCGCTTTGAACGCCGCAGGCTTTTTCATGCGCCGCGGGATCAAACTGTTCGGATGGTTCTTCCTGGCAGCGGGCGCTGTGCTGGCCGCACGGCTGGCCGTTTGGGAGACCATGCCGCCGCCAGCCGCAGCTCACGGGGTGATGGCAGCATGCTTCGGTGGGTTGCACCTGGCGTACGGGTTCTACCTTTACTTCACTGAAACCCGAGAATGAAACGTGAACACCGAATCCATTCTCAACCTCGACCGCGTGATCCACGAGAAAGGTCGCATGGCCATCATGTCGCTGCTCGCGGCGGCGCCCGAGCTCTCGTTCACGGAATTGCGGGACACGTTAAAAATGACGGATGGCAATTTGAGCATGCACATCCGGACGCTGCAAGAAGCGGGGTACATCGTCGTCTCGAAGTCGTACGAGAAAAACCGGCCGCTGACCACCTGCGCCCTAACCAAGCCTGGCCGGACCGCTTTCAGCCAATATCTCAGCCAACTTGAACAAATCGTGAGGGAGTCCAAATTAAAATGAACGCGAAGCAATTCTCTGCCTTGGCCGAAAACTTTGCCATGCAAAGCGCCACGGAGTGCGGCGTTGCCACGAAACGGTTCCGCATTGTCCGAGCCACGCATCTGGGCATGTGTTTTGGAGTTCGTGATGCCATTGCGCTGGCGCGGCAATCCGCCGCCGAGCGTCCGCTCACGATTTTCGGTGAACTCGTCCATAATCCGGCTGTGCTCGAAGAACTGCGCAAGCGCGGCATTCAATTCAAGAACGATCCCGCGGAGATCCGGACCGAGCAAGTGATGATCACGGCCCATGGCGCTTCCGAAAACACGATCCAGCGATTGCGCAACGAAGGTTTCGAAGTTCGTCAAGCCACCTGCCCGCTCGTGCATGTCGCGCATGACGCCGTCCGTCAGTTGGTGGGCGAAGGGTTCTTCCCGGTCATTATAGGCAAACGGGACCATGTCGAGGTCCGCGGATTGACAGGTGACCTTGGGGAGTTCGCGGTTGTTTTGAGCGAGGCGGACATTGACGCTCTCCCGGAAAAATCAAAATTTGGCGTGGCCGCGCAAACGACGCAGCCGATCGACAAAGTCCGCCGGCTGGTCGGTTATCTGCGCAGCCGCTTTCCGCAAGCTCAGGTGCGATTCGCCGACACGGTTTGCCAGCCGACGAAGCTGAGACAGACAGCCGCGTTAGAGTTGGCCAGGCATGTGGATGCAGTGGTCGTCGTGGGCGGTTCGAACAGCAACAACACGCGTGAGCTCGTGGAAACGTGCCGGCGTCATTGTGCGCGTGTGTTTCACGTGCAAGGCCCTGACGAGTTGTCCCCGGACTGGTTCACAGCGGCTGAGAACGTTGGACTGACTGCGGGAACTTCGACCCCGGATCAACTCATCGACAGCGTGGAACGCCGCTTGGAAGAGTTGTCGAGTGAAGCTGGGAACTGATATTCGATGGCTGCAAAGGCTTCCGCCCTTTCGACAGAGAGTCGGGGCCTTACCCGAGGAGAGGCTTGAACTTGCACTGAGGGATTCGGGTGTCCTGGCTAAGTGATTGAGCGGCGTCCACGTCTTTCGGCCCGTTATTTTCCTCTAGTTCAATTTCGGGTGCGCTCCTGATTGCGGCTGGACCGTATTCGAGAGAGAGTGGGTGCAATGAAACAAAGGAGGCAAATATGTTAAGCTGGGCGCTGACATTTCTCGTAATAGCCATTATCGCGGCCGTCCTCGGGTTCACCGGGATCGCTGGGACAGCGGCTGGAATCGCCAAGATACTATTTTTCGTTTTCTTGGTGTTCTTTATCGTCTCGCTCTTCTTCGGGCGACCAAGGGTATAAAGCGGAGCGGGCGATCGTGCCAAGCCTGCGCCAAGGGCAATGAGGGTTAGCGGGCGCGGGCCTTGCGACCAAGGGCGTGGGAGACTTTCTCCCACCGCCCTGTTTTTGCTGACTTCAAAACCGCATCGCAGACATATTGCGTCTCGAGCGCATCCCGGAAAGTCGGGCTGGCTGGCTTCTTCGACGCGAGACCTTGCAGGAAATCCGCGACCTGATGGACGAAGGAATGTTCGTAGCCGATCTGCAATCCGGGCACCCACCAATTGGCCATGTACGGATGATCTCCGTCCGAGACGTGAATCGATCGCCATCCGCGGACGCGGCCCTCGTCCTTGTGATCAAAATATTGAAGGCGATGAAGGTCGTGCAGATCCCAAGCAATCGAGGCGTGCTCGCCATTAATCTCAAAGGTATAAAGCGCTTTGTGGCCCCTGGCATACCGGGTCGACTCGAAGGTGGCGAGCGAGCCATTGCCAAAACGGGCTAAGAACGCGCAGGCATCGTCAATCCCGACTTTTTCGACTTTGCCAGTGAGGGTGTGTTTCCGCTCTTTGACGAATGTTTCAGTCATGGCGCTGACTTTCTCGAAGGGACCATTCAGCCAGATCGCGGTGTCGATGCAGTGGGCGAGCAAGTCGCCCGTCACACCGCTGCCAGCGGCGTTGACATCGAGCCGCCACAACCCGGCGCCGCCTTGAGGCAGGTCCGGGTTGATCGTCCAATCTTGCAGGAACTTCGCGCGGTAATGAAAAATCCGGCCGAGCCGGCCTTGATCGATCAATTGCTTGGCCAATGTCACCGCGGGGACACGGCGATAATTGTACCAAACCATGTTGGGCACGCCTGCTTTCTCGATCGCCTTGACCATCTGCTCGCCCTGTTTGCCGTCCATCGAGAGCGGCTTTTCGCACAGGATCATCTTGCCTGCTTTGGCGGCGGCGGCGGCGATCTCGGCGTGGGTATTGTTCGGCGTGCAGATGTCGATCAGATCAATGTCATCGCGGGCGATCAGCTTCCGCCAATCGGTTTCCACCGACTCGTAACCCCATTTGTCAGCGAAAGCCCGGACCTTCTCTTCGCTGCGGGCGCACGCGGCTTTTAGAACGGGCCGATACTCGAGGTCGAAGAAATTGTTTACCTTGCGAAAGGCATTCGAGTGAGCTCGGCCCATGAACCCATAACCGACCAGTCCCACATTTAAGGTCTTCACTTTTTCTTCGCTCCCTTCTGGGCGGGCTTGCTGGGGCCGCCATATCTTTTATTGAGCTTATCGAGCGAATCTTTGCAGCGCTTGGTGACCGCCCAAGCGTCCGACCAGAAGCAGAGATCGATCGTCCACCAATCATGCGGCATTCGGACTTTATTCAGCGCGGGCAAAATGGAATCGAAGTTCAGCACGCCATCCCCGAACGGCGAATGCGTGGACGTTTCATCGTTGCCCTGGGCATCCTTGTGGCAGGTGTTATCTGAATCGATCAGATGGATATGATTGATCCGGCCGTTCAAGCGTTGAATGAACTCAAGCTGGCCGCCGGCTAATGTTTCCTTTTTGCCGGGCTGGCGCGAGCCAATCACTCCGACCATCTGCGCGTGGCACGTGTCGTAAAGCACGCCGAAATTCTTGTCCGGAATCGCGTCCAAAATCCGGAAGACATCCGAGGGTTTGTTGAACGCGAAGCCCGGCTCGAATTCCCAGCACACATTCAACCCGCGATCCGCCGCGGCTTTGGCGCATTTCTTCCAGGTCGAGACGACGCGTTTCAAAGCGGTTTTGGGATCGACCTTTTCGAAGATCGTGGGCGGCTGGACCGTATCGACGCGGATGGTTTTAATTCCCAGGTCAACGCAGAAATCGCAGTTCTTCACGAACTCATTGTAGTATTTCGTCGTGTCCTCGGCATTGATCAGCTGCTCGCCCCAAAGGTTCGCGGCCAGTCCGGAAAGACCGAGTCCATACTTTTTCAGCTTTTCGACCAGCGCCTGCCGCGATTCCTTGTCGGGGAAATCGTCCGGGTTCGGATGCGGCTTGAACCCGCCCAATTCGACTCCCTGAAATTTGTAAGCCTTCAAGGTTTTGCAGACGGTATCCCAATCCACAGGGTTGCTGGCGTAGGGGCCGATGGAATAGGCCCAGGATCCGATCGATAAACGTTTCATGGTTTGGTTGAGGGGTTGTTATTCGAGTCAGTTTCCGAAACGCGGAATGGTTAAAATTTATTTTTCCGATACGCGCCAAGATCCGGCGCTCCCGGGTTGACTTCAGGACCGAAATAACGAAGCGCGACGAGCGGTTCGACCTCGGAAGTATTCTCGAAAGTCACCCCGGCCTTGGCGGCGAGTTCGGTGCAGAACACTTCATCCTCGGTCAGCTCATGAAAACGAATCAGCTTCGGGCAATCGAGCGCCAGCCCGTTCATCCGGCCTTTGCCTTGGACGACAATCAAACCGTAGGCGCCGTTGTCCCGAACCATGCACTTCGCGCGCGGTTCGATGGTCAACTCTTTCGCGCTAAAAGTTTGCTGCCCGTTGATCTCCCCATACACGATCCAGCGATCGACGTAGCCTTGCGCGCGCGTGTCCGCCACCGGCACCGGCTCGAGGTAATGGTTCTCCTTAAAATCCGGATCGACGTTCGCCTCCCAATCAAGTTGCTCGACGATGAAATCGAGATCGTGATGTTTGCTCTTGGGCATGTCTTTCACGAGCAGCGACCAGGGCACTTCCCGGCCTTCGACCAGCGATTGATACATTCCGAAAACATCCGAGCCCCATTGCGGCTCGTAGGTGCAAAGCGACCCAGGCGCGTGCAGGATGGCCGGTCCGACCAGCCAGCCGGTGCCCGGTTTCAGCCGGTATGCTTTCGATAAATCCAAGATGCCGTTGTCGCCTCGGTTCCAATTCTCAAGGCATTTCCGCACCTCCGCCTTGGTCGTGCCGGGTTCAAGGCCGAAGAAGGTGTAGGGAAAATTATTGCCGACATTATTGTGCTGCGGCGGGAAGTAGTACGATTCCGGCTTTCCTTCCTGGCCCACGAGGCGGGCTTGTTTTTGGGACTGGTGCATGTGATGCGGGATCGGTCCCATGTTGTCGAAGAATTTCGAATAGACCGGCCAGCGTTGATATTTGTTCCAGATTTTGTTGCCGATCAATTCCGCTCCGAGTTCAGCGACGGCTTGCTGCAGGGTGAACCGGTTCTGGCCAACAACGACGTAACTCAATCCTTCATCCGGCGTCCGATTTTCATTTGCCGCGGGCGTGGTCGAGGCAAACCAGCGCTCGTCAATGCCGCCGCGGTTCAATCCGAAGGCGTAGAGATCGTCCGGATGGAGCTTCAATCGTTTGCCTGGCTGAAGAAAAGAACGCGGCACCCAGCACGGGGCCAAGCGCAGCAAACCGCCGCTCTCCCCCAAGGCGCCTTCCACGAGGGAGCGGACATTTTTCTTGGCCGTTTTCAAGTCAGTGACGGTTCGGGTGCTCATGTGGGTTTTGCTTATATAAAGTTTGTGGCCGCTCGTAAACTGTTCACCTCTTGCTCTGAAACATCGGCGCGGCCTGTTTGCCGCCCGACTCGACATACGCGAGCAAATCGAGGATCTCCTCCTTGGTCAGATTATTCACCAGTCCTTCCGGCATCGGCGACAGCTTGGAGGGCTCGATCCGTTCGACATTGTTCTTCCGGACTTCCGCCCGATCTTGCGTGAGCGGATTGGTGATCAACGCCATTCGGTCGGCGTCATCCTCGACCAAGCGGCCGGTGAGAACGTCCCCATCTTTCGTGACGACATTTAGGTTTTGATATTGTTCGGAAACGACCTTCGACGGTTCGAGGATTGAATCCAGGATATCGCGCCGGCTAAATCGGCTCGAAACACTGGTCAACTCCGGGCCAACCGCGCCGCCCTCATTGCCGAAGCGATGACACGCGATGCATTGGCCAGCCAGGAACGCTTCACGTCCGCGTTGGAACGATCGGCCGTGCCCCACCTCGTCCAGCAGCGGAACAAAATCATCCACCTTCCATTCCTTCACGAAGCTGTGCTCACGCCGGGGACCGCGCGGGCCAAGGTCACGCACGACCAACAATGGGGCCAGGGCGATTCGCTCCGGCTCGTCCAGCGCGGCGATTGCGTCGTTGCGAATGTTCGCCATGAAGCGCGGAAAGCTCGCGCCGTTCGAGTAATCGCGTCCGGCGTCAACGAACCATTTGATTTCCTGGGAGGTATGCGGACGGTTATCCCAATTTTGATTGAGCCAGCTGAAATATTTCCTCCGCTGTTCGAGCGTCCAACCGGTTTTCAGCGTCCGGAGATGAAACAAATAATGGAGTTGTTCTTCCTGGGTCTTGGCGCGTTCGACAAGGGCGAGCGTTTTCAGAACCACATCAGGCGCCTTTAAATAAATAAGCAGCTGCGACAATTCGCGATTCAACGGCTCGGTCTGGGCCGGATACGCCGGGTCGAGTCGTTCGATGACTCTCTGAGCTGCCTCGTTCTCGGGCGGGCCCATGCGGATAAACGCGAGGCTCAACACGCGCAGCCCAGCCAGCATTTGCTCCTCGGACAGTTGGGCGGGATCGAGCTTGCCCAGCGCTTGCAACAACTCGGGTTCCATGGAAGGGCTGCCCAGCCGCGCGAGCGCCAATAACGCTGTGATCGACGCATTCGGCCTGGTTTCGGCCAACGCGCGTTCCTGCCACTGCTCGACGGGCTGGCTTTCAATAGCGATGCGGGCCGCGTAACGGAGAAAGCGGTCTTCGTTGTCGAGGAACGGCCAGGCCTTTTCGATCGCGGCGGGATCTTTTCTTCCGTGGAATTTTTCCAATTCATGGCGGGCGGCCCGCGCATCGGCTGCAGCCGTCTCGATTTGCCGGTCTTTCATCGAAGGCATCGCCGCCGCTTCGCTCGGCCCGGTGTAACTGACGCGGTAAAGCCCCGATTGCGTGCCCCGCCCGCCGGTCAGAAAGTACATGGCGCCGTCCTTGCCAAAATCGAGATCGGTCACGTTGAGCGGCTTGCCCTGCACAAAGTTTTCAAACGTGCCGGTGTAACTTGCGCCTTTTGGCGTCAGATGAACCGCGAGCAGCCGGCCGTACGACCAGTCCATCGCATAAACAGCTTTCTTATACTTCAGCGGGTAATTGCTCTTCGTCCCGAACTTCACGCCGGTCGGTGAGCCAATCCCGGTGTCCACCACGGAAGGCAAGCTGTCAGGATAGTACGCCGGCCATTTGCCCGTGCCTTCGCGAAACCCGTAATCGCCGCCGGAAACCAAGTGCAGGATTCGGATCGGCCGGTACCATGGCATTCCCCAATCCCATTCCATGTCGCTGTCAAAGCAAAGGATTTCGCCTTCGGGACTAAAATCGAAATCGTAGGTGTTCCGCATGCCCGCGGCGAAAAGCTCCACCGTTTTCGCATCCGGATCCATCCGGAGAATCGAACCGCCCGGCGGCTTGAGCCCGACGCCAAAACCATTCCCGTCCTCCTGGCGCGGGAGCAATTGGTCCTCGGCATAATGCTGGTGCGGCGATTCCGGCGAGATGTCTCGCGGAAGCCGCACAAAATTTCCTTGGATGTAATAAATCATCTTATCGGGACCGAGCACGAGCCCGTGCGAACCATGTTCGCCGCCCGCTCCGTCGAATTTGCGGAGCAGCTCAATTTTATCGTAGCGATCATCGCCATCGGTGTCTTTCAAGCGATAGAGCGCCAGACCGTCCGGACCGCGCCCGCTCAGGTACAGACTGTCAAAGGCGTAAAGCAAACCCATGGCCGAGCCGACCGGCAAATCAATGGTTTCGATTTTGTCGATTTGGCCGGAATCCGACAGGGTCACTCGCAACAGCGGTTGCCTGTCTTGCGGCGAAATAATCAGCCGGCCGCGGTTGTCGACCGTCATCGCGACCCACGAACCTTCCGCGGCCGCAGCCGAGCGAAGCAGTTCAATTTTGAACCCTGGCAGCGTTTTGATTTTTTCAGCCGCCGTGGCCACCGGCGCCGCCAGCGAATGCGTGCGGCAGAAAAGGAGCGTTAAAACAGCTAGCGCGAAAGCGCGCCGTGAAAAAGAAATCACGTTCATGAGTGTCAATGCGTTTTAGGTGAATCGGGCCAAGAGAATATTGCGGCCCGAAACCGGAGAGCAAGGAGTTTTGTTGAACCGCGAAAAGGCGGGCGCTTGCGCTTGAAGGAATCAACGCCCGGCCGCGCCACTGCCTTGGCCAAGAGCTCTAAAACCGATCCGCGTTTGGGTTCGCGCTCGGATCAACATCGCTCGGAGAACCCAAAAATCCCAAATTCTTTTCCGCGCTCCCTGATTGACAGATCGGAATCGTATGGCACTGTGGGCGGTTTTCCAAGCGTCCTGCAGGCGATGGAGCAGCCAAAGCTCTCAAAATTTCTTAGAAAAATTTTTTGAGCCGCTGACGCGCGGAGGTTGTCCGAAATCCCTGTGATGAAGAACTGTCTAATTTTCCGGGCGCTCGAGTTGAGCGCGTTGATCGCGTTTGCGTCAATTATCACGCCATTCAGCGGAGCCAAAGCGGTCGCGGCGGAACAACCCGGTTTTTCCGGCGCGCTGCAGTGGGATGGCCACGCTGGCTTTCAAGCGCAGGTGAACGGCGCGGTCGGCGACACGTTCGTCCTGCAAACGTCCGATGACTTGAAGAACTGGCAGAGCGTTTTGACAAACCGGTTCGCCGGCGCTCCGCTGCAGTTGTCCGATCCGAACGCCGCCTACGTGCCGCGCCGGTTTTATCGATTGCAAAAACTCGCGCCCATCTCGGGAGCTGCGGCGGAGACGATCTCGATTTCAGATCTTGCGTCGCGCTTGAACGCTGTTTTTTTGGCAGGCGAAGGGTTCAACACGCTGCAATTTTCGCCTTCCGGCCGTCTCGCTCTGCTCGCTTGGCGCGGCGATGAATTGATTTATTGCGAACGGCAACCGGATGGCCGCTGGTCCGTCGAGGGTTTGATGCACTCGCGCCGATTTTTTCAACCGACCGGTTATGACGAGCATCGATTTCAACCCCAAGCCGCCCTGCTCTTCGATTCGGGTTCGCGACCGCACGTGTTTGTGGCGGGGGCCAATTCGATTCAGCATTACCAGCGAAACGGCGGGTGGAACGTCGCCGAGAATATCAACTGGCCCAATTCCGGCACGACGCCGGTTCTGTTCGCGGCAGCGCTCGGCCGCAACAACAGCCTTCATCTTGCGCTGATTGGCTCAGGAAATTCGCCGAGCCTGGTCTACGGCTCGGACAAAGATGGCAGCTGGCAATGGTCGACCGTCGCGCAAATCACGGGCGATCCGCGGGGATTCTTGCGGCAATCGTACGCGCCACGGTTCTTCTGCCTCGCGGTCGATCCGTCCAACTTTGCTCATCTCAGTTTTTGCCGCGAATTCAGTTTGGGCCAAGGACCGGGCGGCTATTTGAAACCGTTCAGCGCCCTTGCTTACGCGTCGAACCGCACGGGCCAGTGGGCAGTGGAAACCGTCTCGACAGTTCCGGATGGTTCGGGCGACGCCGCGCTGGGCGGGAGCATCGCCATCGGCCCGAATGGCCAACCTGCCATCGCAAGCTTCTACAATGACCGCGCCGAGACGGGTTCCTCGCAGTGGTCACAATTGCTGTATCACCAGCGCGATTCGTCCGGCCATTGGAACGCGCAAACCGTCGCGAGAAATCCGGATGGTTACGCCGCTGCAGACGGAGACCACGGAACCGGTTTCGCGCCGCAATTGAATTTTGATTCGGCCGGCCGGCCGCACATTGCCTTCAGCGATCACGCGTCGCAGCATTGGGGCAACACCGGCCAGAACGAATACGCGGGCCAAATCCGCCACGCGGTTTATGACGGCGGCCAATGGAAAGTCGAAACTGTCTACAAACAAACGTCACCGCTGCAGGAACAAATCATTTATCCTTCCATGGCAATTGGGCCAGGCGAGGTGGCGTTCGTGGGACTGCGCCGCACGACCACTTGGGGCGCGGATGTTTGGCCGCGGCCTGTCACGTCCAGTTACCAAGTGGTCCTTCTCTCCGCGCCTGGACATTGAATAGATCGGAGCGGGGGAAAATCGGTCGTGATGCATTCGAGCCGAGCCGCGAGGCTTGGGGCAAATATCGTGCATGCTGGAAATTTTTCAGACGGGGCGTTGGTCTTGATCGGGCATGGCTCGACCGTAAACACGCGGTCCGCCATGCCGACTTACGACCATGCGAAAGAGCTCCGCAGGCGAGGTCTCTTTGCCGAAGTTCACGAGGCATTCTGGAAGCATGAACCCACCATCGCGTCGGTTCTCGAGAAGGTGAAGACGCCGCGCGTCTGGGCGGTGCCGCTCTTCATTAGCGACGGCTACTTCACGGACGAAGCAATTCCAAAAGCGCTCGGCTTCCCAAGAAGAATAGACCCAACTTCCGAACGCGTTGTGCGCCGAGGCGACCAACTCATCCGCTATGCGCGGCCGGTTGGAACGCATCCCAGCATGACAAAACTGCTGCTGGATCGGGCTGATGAAGTGGTCGCGAAACATCCCTTTCCACGGCGGCCGCCGCCGAATGAAATTGCCCTGTTCATCGTTGGGCATGGCACGCCGCTGAATGAAAATTCACGCGCCGCGATCGAGCGCCAAGTCGAATTGATCCGCCAAAAGAAGACTTATGCGGAAGTGCATCCGCTCTTCCTTGAAGAAGCGCCGCGTGTTCCGGATTGCTATAGCATGACGAGCGCGAAATATCTCGTGGTGGCGCCCTTTTTCATCAGTGAAGGGCTGCATTCCCAGGAACACATCCCGGTGCTGCTTGGCGAGCCCGAGCGGGTTGTTCAAGACCGGCTCGAGCGAGGCCGGCCAACCTGGCGGAACCCGACCGAAAAAAAAGGGAAGCTCGTCTGGTATGCGTCGAGCGTTGGAACTGATCCAAAGCTCGTCGAAATCATTCTCGATCGAGTTCGCGAACTCCCGTGAGCTTTGCGCAGGACCGGTTGTCTTGCTCTTGATCATGTTCTTGCTCGTGCTCCCGCTCGATGGATCAGGAGAAAGAGGGAGCAAGATCAAGAGCAAGAGCATGAGTGCGCTTCATGATGCCGTTGCAAGACATGGCGTTCTCGTACGGCCTTGCGGCTCGCGAGTACGCTCGCCCCACCTGTACCGCCTTGATGCACCAAAGACCGTCGGTGGGGCGAGGCTACTGACGAGCCGCCAGCGCGTATCTACCAACGCCTCGCGAACGTTCATCGTCACCATGCCTGCAACAGCTCCAGGGACTGACCTTGCGCAGGACCGGTTGTCTTGCTCTTGATCATGTTCTTGCTCGTGCTCCCGCTCGATGGATCAGGAGAAAGAGGGATCAAGATCAAGATCAAGAGCATGCGTGCGCTTCATGATGCCACCACGCGTTGCAGGACATATGGCGTTCTCGTACGGCCTTGCGGCTCGCGAGTACGCTCGCCCCACCTGCACCGACTTGATGCACCAAAGAACGTCGGTGGGGCGAGGCTACTGACGAGCCGCCAGTGCGTATCCACCAACGGCTCGCGATGTTCACTTCCGTCCAACAGCTACGCCGTCACCGAGCGGTTTCGCAACGCCGCATTTTTTTTCCACTGCCGCGCGGTGGCGTAAATAACCATCATCACTCCGGCCACCAAGCTGTATTCCTCCGGCTCCGGGACCGGCGTAATGCTGCCGGACACAGCCACGTCATCCAGCCGCAATGTGCCCAGCGCGCTGCTCCCGCCAAAACCATAGAACCGAAATTCAGCCTGGGACGCCCCGGTTACATCCGAGAAATCGAAGGTGGTGGTTCCCAATGTCGTGCCTGACGAAAAAGAAACCGATTCAGCCGGAGTCGCAGAATTTTCCAGAAACAGGGAAACCTGACCATTCAACGGCCCGCTGGATGAACGCGAGCTGCCGAATGAAACCTGCGACAGATCAAGACTGAACCCCGCATCCGCCGTGATCGTGAATCCAACGTACTCGCTCGGATCAAGACTCAGGCCGGTGTTCCAGCTTTTGCTGTTGAAAACGTTCGCGCCGGAGGCCCAGTCCACGTTGACACGCTGAAATGATCCGAAGACCCCGTGGTCCGGCTGCAGGGTGACGTCATTGAATTGATTGTTCCCGGTCGAAGCGCCGGTGAACTCGTAGGTGGCTAGTTGTCCTGAGGCATTGGAAACGACCAAAGCCAGCAATGATAATTGAGTGGGTATAGATTTCATCCTTCTCTCCTTGGTTGATTTGACTCTCCTTGGGGTTGCGAAATTGCAACCGTGGGCGGCAGCGTATTTCCCCGCGTGAGCCCGAGCAAGAAAAAATTTCCAGCGGGAAAACCGTCGATATTTTCGTGCGCCAACGCGGCGGCTCGCTAAAATCACCACGCCATGCCTGAACTGACCGCAGAGATTCTGAGCGCTCTCATCCAGCAGCTGGAAGACTTCAAAAGTCGTGGAGAAAAATATGTGCCCCTTTCGCGCGAAAACATGCTCGCGCTGGCCTCGCTGAAGCTCACCCGGGTGGCGATTGCGGTGGAACCGCCCGCGCTGATCCCGCCGCCTGCGCCTGTTTCAACGACCCCGCTTCCAAACAGCGTCGTCAGCCAATCACGAGAACAAGCAATCGCGGAACTCCGGGAACGCGCGTTGGTCTGTCAGAAATGCCCGCATTTAGCGCGGTCTCGAAAGAGCGTCGTGTTCGGCGTCGGAGACATTCATTCGCCGCTGATGTTCGTCGGCGAAGCCCCGGGCGCGGATGAAGACACCGCCGGCGAGCCATTCGTCGGTCGGGCGGGCCAATTGCTCACGCGCATCATTCAGACGATGGGATTTTCGCGAGAGACAGTTTACATCGCAAACGTGCTGAAATGCCGGCCGGACACGCCAGGCCAAACCAGCGGCAACCGCAAGCCGACGGCTGATGAGATGAAAACGTGTTTGCCGTATTTGCTGGCCCAGATCGATTTGATCCAGCCGAAGATCATCGTGGCGCTCGGCGGCACCGCGATGGAAGGATTGTTTGGGGAAACGGTTTACATCACGAAAGCGCGAGGCCAATTTCGAACCTTCCGCGCCATTCCCGTGATGCCCACTTACCACCCGTCTTATCTCCTGCGGAACCAGGCCCTCAGCGTCAAGCGTGAGGTTTGGGAAGACATGCTGCAGGTTTTGGAAAAACTCGAACTGCCGATCACGGACAAGCAGCGGAATTATTTTTTAAAAGCATAACTTCGCGCGAAATCGTTCCCCGGAACTGTCCCTATCAATAGACCTTACCAACTCCCTTCGGTCAGATCGGCGTGGTCTGTGTGGTTCGCGGGCCGACTACAGATTTTCTTTCTTCCAATCCCCGTCCGCTCTGAATCCGCGGGGTGAAGCTCTACACCCCGATAACGTTGAACCGGGATATTCCAGAGGAACTCCCCACGGATTCAGACCGACCACAGATCATGGAGGGTGCAACAGAACGATCTGATTTCAGCTCAGGAAGAAGCGGCAACGTTACGGAATTACGATAAAAAATTCCGCAGAATGGCCAGCGCTGTCCTTCTGATCTGTTCCGACTGGCTCGAAAGAATCTGGTAGCGATCAATCCAACCGTTGTCCCCTTGATTGCGTTCGCGCCAAACGGATTTCATTACTCGCTCCATGCGCTCGACCTGTTGGACCGCGGCCGCCAGCGACTCGCGGCCTTCAGGCAGATCAGAGATGTTCCCAACCGAAAAGCGGCTGATCCGTTTTTTGTTGAACACCGCCTGGAGCAGCATCACCACTGTTTGTTCGTAAGCGTACCAGCGCTGCCGCAGCACCTCTTGCAGGAATTGATGGCGAATCGCGAAAAACTCCGAGCGCGGGCGTTCGGTGTATTCGCGAATTTCCCGGGCCTCCGCGGGGAACCAGAGATAAAGCAACGCGAACGTCCCGTAAGTGTCGATCAGCTGTTTTGAATGGTGCGGATTGGTCGCGACCTCGCCGATACAGAGATCTTCGCCCAACTCGAGAATGATTTCGGGCAAGTCGTGCAGCCGGCCCAAGACCTCTTTCCCGAGGGCCGTGCCGTAATCGAAATCGCCTGGGATCAGCCAGTACACATGGTCAGCCGCCCCGCTTTCAAAAGCCTTGCCCAATCCGGAATACCACATCTGGCAGGTGTCGACGCACCACGCGTCCACAATTTCCGAACAACGGCTGACGACGCTCTCCCGAAAATCAAGCAGCTCTTTGCTCGATTGCATCGTGAAATGGCTCTTGCGATCGATCACGGTAATCGGTCGCGCGTAAACGTCCTGTTTTTTTTCGAGGCCAGCGATGAACCGATAGAGCTCCTCCAAATCGGCGAAGCGCCGCGGCTGCTGGAACGGGTAAATGATGACCGGATGAATTTTCGCGGAGGCCGCTTTCCGGGAATTTGTCGTTGCCGGATCTGGCAAAGGCCCGTGCTTGGCTGGGCCTGATTTCTTCATCGACGGCATGATGGAGCAAGAGGGCCAAATATCAAACTGTTTAGCCGAGGGAGTTGACGCCTTGTCGCAGCGAACGTGACGGACGGTGTGACAACAGATCGGACCCGAGCCTTTGTGATGAACTTTGTCGCCCGCCTTGGTCGGAACTGGTTGTTTTTCGAGCAAACAATCGACTGAGGGAAGCAACGCGCGCGGGCC
>Ga0082335_1000721_pt1 | contig 79059 bp, 72 predicted proteins | sample Subgrocontami58m_FD_72375 | JGI IMG/M metagenome (GOLD analysis project Ga0082335, IMG submission 72375) | Subsurface groundwater microbial communities from S. Glens Falls, New York, USA - GMW37 contaminated, 5.8 m (SPADES assembly) (version 2) ... | reverse complement strand
TAAAAAACGAAAAGACAAGTAATATAATTAAGGATGTTCTTTTGTATCCTCTTAAGATCAACAAAGACGAATCCGGAGTTTTAGTTGAGACATTAAGAAAAGATTGGCCGGAAATTTATGGACCGGATCGGGAATTTTTTATGCAGTATTATTCGATTACGCCCTCGAATGCTACTCGTGACGAAAATGTCTGGCATTATCATCCAACACAAGAGGACAGGTTCATAGTTGCATATGGCGATATCGTTACGGCCGTAGCGGACAACAGGAATGATTCACCTACAAACGGATTACTAAATCTATTCTATATGCGTTCAGATGTAAATCCATACATTTTACTAATACCAAAAAAAACTCTTCACGGGTTTATGGTTGTTTCTAAAGCGCCGGCGGTGCTTCTTAATTTTCCGACTTCACTCTATAATCCAAAAGAAGAAGAAAGAATTCCTTACGAACAAGCAAAAATAAAATTACCTAAAGGAGAAATGTTTTCGTGGGATCTAGTGAGAAAGAAATTTTTTGCTCGTGGTAATCTATGACTATTCGCTTTCTGTCTCCTCCCCTCCTGTTTTCATGTAGTCCCTATGGTTTTTTGCAAACATTTTGTTTTCTGATATGAGAGAAAAAACAGTAGCATTTGCAGTTAAAATATTAAAACACGAGTTAACAACAAACAGCCTATATATGTTCATCGGCGCAATGATTGGCAATGCCTTTAACTTTCTTTTTAATTTGTTTATGAGTAGAAACTTAACAGTAGAGGATTACGGAAGCTTAGCAAGCATATCAGCTTTAATTATGCTTGCAGCAATTCCGGCGGGCGCAGTAATTCCTACGGTTGTCAGTTTTGCTGGAGCACATTTTGCAAAAGGAGAGGATGATTTAGTTGGTGCTTTTTTCTTCAGAATTATAAAGCCGTTTGTTTTTATAAGCATTGCTTTTCTTGTTATTTTCATAATTTTTTCAAAAGAAATAGGAAACTTTTTTAATATAAATGAAGCATTTTTAATTGTCCTCTCTGGTATAACTATTGCCATTATTTATTTAGGTGTGATAAATGGTGGCATATTGCAGGCTAAATTATCTTTTAAATTTATAGCTTTCTCAAATCTTCTCGCAGTTTTTGTAAAATTCACAGTTGGCGTAACATTGGTACTTCTAGGGTTTAATCTTTTAGGAGCAGTATGGGCTCTTGCTCTTTCTTTTATTATTTCCTTTGCAATCGGGTTTATACCTCTTAGATTTCTTTTTAACAAAGTTGGCAGAAGCATAAATCATATTCCTCTCAAAAGCATTGTTTCTTATGGATTGCCGGCATCTTTTGCCACCCTTGGTTTGACATCGCTAGTTTCAACAGACTTACTGCTAGTAAAACATTTTTACGCCCCCTCCGAGGCAGGTGTATATGCAGGTTTATCTTTGGTAGGTAGGGTAATCTTTTTTCTGAGTGCACCGATAGGATCAGTAATGTTTCCGCTTATTGTTAGAAAATATAGCAAAGACGAAAGATACAGCAGTATTTTTTTTCTAGCTATTGCCTTGGTTTTGATTCCTTCTATTTGCCTTTCTTTTTTCTACTTTTTATATCCTGAGATAGTAATAAAATTTTTTCTAAAAAGAGATGTTTATCTCTCAGCCTCTGGCCTATTAGGATTATTTGGAGTATTTACAGCTATATATTCTTTACTTTACATTTTTGTATACTATTTCTTATCAATAAAAAGAACAAAAATTTTTTTACCAATTACAATAGGTTCGTTTGCGCAAGCATTCCTAATATTTGTTTACCATAAGTCTTTTGCCCAGGTAATAACGATATCTATTGTGATAATCTCTATTCTTCTTGTTAGCCTGTTAATGTACTATTTTTATTTGAGAAAAATTGACAAACTTGTTGTATAATTCTTCATAAAACTCATGAAGATTAATCTTATTTCTCTGGTGGTTCCAGCCTACAAACAAGAAAAGACAATTGTTTTAAATATTGAAAGTCTTGCAGAAGCTCTTTCAAAGCTTGATTGCAAGTATGAGATTATCGTAGTTGTTGACGGTTTTTTGGATAAAACCTATGAAAAAGCCAAAAAAGTAAAAAATAATAACGTAAGGGTCTTGGGCTATAAAGTAAACCTAGGCAAAGGCAACGCTGTGCGGCTGGGAATGCTAGAAGCAAAGGGAGATGTAATTGGATTTATGGATGCCGGAATGGATATAGAGAGTTCTTCTATCTCGATTCTTCTTGATTTTATAAAATTGCATGACGCAGATATTATTATAGGCAGTAAACTTCATCCGGATTCCATAGTTAACTATCCAATACAAAGAAAAATTTTGTCATGGGGATATAGAATTTTTACTCATTTGCTTTTTGGATTCGATGTAAGGGATACACAGGTTGGGCTAAAGTTTTTTAAAAGAAGAGTAGTTAGAGATGTATTCCCAAGGTTATTAGTGAAACAATTTGCTTTTGATGTAGAGACTTTAGCTGTGGCTTATGCTCGAGGTTATGGAAGAATATATGAGGCTCCTATAAAAATTAATTTTCGAGACACAAGCAGTATTACTTCTAAAAGTTTTTGGAGAATCATTTTTTATATGCTATGGGATACTGCAGCAGTTTCTTATAGACTCAAAATTCTTCATTACTATGATAAGAAGTAAGATATAAGACGTAGGAGATAAGAATATATGGCAGATAGATTTGAAGATTTAAAAGTTTTCGATGAAGCGCATAAGCTTACGCTTTTAATATATAAGTTTACAAAAAATTTCCCTAAGTCAGAAACTTATGGTTTAACGAGTCAGATAAGAAGATCTTCAGCTTCGGTAGCTGCAAATATTGTTGAAGGAAATTCAAGAGGACACAAAAAGGAATTTCTTCAGTTTCTTTATCTTGCTAATGGGTCTTTGGAAGAAACAAAGTACCATTTATTACTTGCAAAAGATTTAGTCTATATAGACGTTAAGGACTATGACTTAGCTCATTCTCAATCTGAAATAGTAGGTAAATTACTTACAGGTTTAATAAATTATTGTAAAAAAGTCATAAATTCTTAAGTCTTATATCTTAAATCATAAATCTAACAAAATGAATATTTTAATTTTAAATTGGCGTGATATTAAAAATCCATCTTCTGGTGGAGCAGAGATTTTAACTCAAGAAATTGCTAAACGTTTTGTAAAGTGGGGGCATCAGGTTACTCAATTTTCAAGTTGTTTTCCGAATTGTCTCGCAGAAGAAAAAGTTGATGGAGTAACAATTATTCGCAGAGGTTATCCCGATGCTCGCTTTCTATTTTCCTCCGTTCATTTTCTGGCTTTCAAATATTATAAAAATAATGTTGGAAAGTTTGATGTGGTTGTAGATGAAATCCACGGATTACCGTTTTTTACGCCTTGGTATATAAAAGAAAAAAAAGTTGTTCTTATCTGTGAAGTAGCGGGAGGTCTTTGGGTAAAAATGTTCGGACCATTTTTTGGACTATTTGGCAGATTAACGGAACGTATTTATCTTCGATTTATTTATAGAAACATTCCTTATTTGACCATTTCAAATTCTACAAAGGAAGAACTTATAAGAGAAGGCGTTGAATCTAAAAATATAACTGTATTGTCGATGGGTTTAACAATTCCAAAAAAAATTAAAAAAGTAGAAAAGGAAAAAGATCCGACTTTAATTGTTGTAGGGAGATTATCAAAGTCAAAAGGAATAGAAGATGCAGTTGAGACCCTAAGACAAGTTTCAAAGACACATACAGAGACAAAACTTTGGATTGTTGGAGATGGAGATAAAAAATATATAGATTATCTTAAAAAAATGGCAAAAAAACTTGACGTTTCCGACAGAATAACTTTTTGGGGATTTGTTTCAGAGGAAAAAAAGTTTGAACTTATGGGGAGAGCCCATCTTCTCCTACATGCATCTGTAAAAGAGGGTTGGGGATTAGTTGTAATAGAAGCAGCCAGTCAGAGTACTCCTTCGGTTGTCTATGATGTTGCAGGTCTTAGAGATTCTGTTAAAGATGGCAAAACAGGAATAGTTTTAAAGGAAAATAATGCTAAAGAAATGGCAAAGCAATCAATGCTTCTACTTAATAATAAAAAAAGGTATGAAGATTTTCAGAAGAATGCTTTAGTCTGGGCGAAAAGTTTAACTTGGGATAAAGCAGCTAAACAAAGCTTAAAATTAATAGAAATGGTAGGAAAAAATAAAAAGGATTTATGAAAAAACAGTTTCCCATAGTAACCGTAGTCATACCAACTTACGATTCTGAAAGAACTATCGAAAAATGTCTTTTGTCAATTAAAAAACAAACATACCCAAGCATAGACATTGTTGTAGTGGATAGTTTGTATTATGACAAAAAAAAACAAGATAGGTGTAAAAAGATAATCAAAAAATATGCAAGGTACTTCCAGGATGGGCCGGAAAGAAGCATTCAAAGAAACAGAGGAATAAAAGAAGCTAAGGGAGAGTACATATTAATTATAGATCAGGATATGTATTTAACGAAAACTGTTGTTAGAGATTGTTATAGAGAGTTTTCAAGCAAAAATTATATCGCGCTTACCATACCTGAAATTTCAATAGGAGAGGGTTTTTGGACCAAATGCGTGGCAATGGAGAGATATGTTAGCACGGTTCTCGAAGAAGGCATGAACGAATGCTGTAGATTTTTTAGAAAAAATGATGCCATAGAGATCGGATGTTATGATACCGCCATTGTAGGAGTTGAAGATTCCGATTTTCACTACAAAATGCAGGCAAAAGGTAAAATAGGAAAGATAAAAAGCTATATTTATCACGATGAAGGAAGAACGAAGTTCTTTAGTAGGGTAAAAAAGAAATATTATTATAGTATAGCCTTTAGAAAATATCTGAAACGATATCCCAATATTGCGATGAGACAATTTTTCCCTTTTAAAAAAGCATACATAAAACATTGGAAAATATTTGTAAAAAGTCCTGTTACAACAGCTGGTATAATACTTTTGAGAGGCGCTGAGGTTATGGCGGGTTTTTTAGGATTAGCGTTCCGAAGAGAATAACTATGAAAGTTAATAATTTAAAAGATAAAAGAATTCTAATAACAGGTATAAATGGATTTATAGGTAAAGCTTTAAGAGATCGTTTAACTTCATTAGGAGCTATAGTTTTTGGAATTTCTAAGTCAGGAAGTTTCAACAAACAAGTTCTTAATTCAAATATACTTGATTATACGGCTGTTAATAAATTTATAAAGGATTCGAAGATACAAATATGTTTTCATTTAGCGTCAGAATCTTTAGTTGAAGAAGGTCAGCTTAATCCACATGAGACTTTCAAAGTAAACATAGGGGGAACCTTAAATATTCTAGAGAGCGCAAGAAAAAATAAATTGGAAAAGGTGATAATTGCTTCTACGTCTCATGTTTATGGTAAAAATAAGGTTCCGTATGCTGAAAGCTATATGCCAAGTCCAACAAGACCATATGAGACTTCAAAGGCCTGTACTGATCTTATTGCGCAATCCTATGCAAAAAGCTTTAATCTTTCTATTTTGATACCAAGATTCGTAAATATCTACGGCCCGGGAGATTTGCATTTTCAAAGGCTTATTCCCAAGACAATTAAAAGTGTTTTTGAGGACTTACCTCCCAAGATGTGGGGAGGAAAAGCTATTAGAGATTATCTATTTATTGATGATGCGATTGACGCATACTTACTGCTTGCCAAGACAGAAATAAAAAAAGTTGACGAAAATGGGGTTTTTAATTTTGGAGGAAACAGTATAATTAGCGTTGAAAATTTAATTAAAAAAATTATCAAGATTACGGGTAAAAATCTTAAAATTAAAAAAGTAAGCGATGAAAGAGAAGGAGAGATAGATTCACAATATGTTTCTTTTGGTAAGGCAACAAAATTACTTGGGTGGAAACCAAAAATTAATCTTGATGAAGGTTTAAAAAGAACTTTAACTTGGTACGCCAAGTATTTTACTCAACAGTTTTGAAAATAATGGATAAGCCGCTTGTTTCGGTTGTTATAGTAAATTGGAATGGAGAAGCTATTTTGCAGGAATGCCTATCTTTTTTATTTACTCAAAATTATCGAAATATTCAAGTAATTGTTCTAGACAATAACTCTACCGATAAATCAAAGGAAATAATCAAGAATTTCAAGAAGGTAGAATTTATAGAGAGCGATAATAATTTAGGATTTGCTCAAGGCAATAATGTTGCATGTGCAAAAGCAAAAGGAGAGTATGTACTTCTTCTCAACAATGATGCCATCGTTACAAAAAATTTTCTTAAGCATTTGGTTGCAATCCTAGAGAAAGATAAAAATATAGGCATTGTCCAGCCAAAAATTCTCTACAAGGGAAATCCATCCTATATTGACAATACAGTTAACTCAATTGGCGCATTTTTTACCCCAACAGGATTTCTCTACTATCCGGGTTATGGGAAAAAATTCAATCTCTCTATGCATAGCAGGGAAAATGAAATTTTTTCAGCTTATGGTGCATGCATGCTTATCAGGAAAAAATTGATAGATAAAATTGGACTTTTTGATTCAGATTTTTTCCTTTATTTTGAAGAAACAGATTTTTGTTTACGCGCTCATCTTGCAGGATACAAAGTCATTTGCACACCAAAATCATTTGTATATCATAGAGGAGGAGTTTCTGCGAGAAAGTTCGGTGATGAGAAGATTTTTTTTCACTCTTTTAAAAATAGAGTATCCAGCTACATAAAAAATTTTGAAGTAAAAACCTTGATTAGGATTTTGCCTCTACACCTGCTCATTTACGAAACAACTGCTGTTATTTACTTGCTCACAGGAAGAATACGGTTATTTCTTGTTATCCAAAAGGCAATATTTTGGAATCTAACAAATTTACCCAAGACTTTAGGGAAGAGAAATATAATACAAAAAAACATAAGAAAAGTAAAAGACTCAATGTTCTTAACAAAGGTTAGCAGAAGTCCTCGCTTGTCCTATTACCTTTACTTATTCAAGGGGCTAGAGTATTATAAAGACTGATTTATGAGCGTAGATCTCTCAAAAAAGAAAATACTTATAACTGGGGCATCTGGTTTTTTAGGATTGCATTTAACTAGAAAACTAAGAGAAAAAGGAGTGAAAAATCTTTTTACTCCTAGGTCAAGTGAGTATGATTTAAGAAAACTTGAAGCGTGCAGACAAGTTGTTAAAGGAATGGACTTAGTTATCCACCTTGCGGGATTTGTTGGAGGCATTGGGCTTAATAAAGAGCGTCCGGGAGAAATGTTTTACGATAACATACGGATGGGTATTTTTCTTATTGATGAGGCTCGAAAAGCTGGCGTTGAGAAATTTGTTGCGCTCGGGTCAATTTGCTGTTATCCAAAATTCACACCGGTACCATTTAGAGAGGAAAATTTATGGATAGGATATCCAGAAGAAACAAATGCGCCATATGGACTGGCAAAAAAAATGCTTCTTGTTCAATCCCAGGCATATAGGCAGCAATATGGGTTTAATTCAATTTTTCTTTTGCCAGTAAATATGTACGGACCGGGTGATAATTTTGATCCAAGATCCTCTCATGTTATCCCAGCGTTAATTAAAAAAATTTATGATGCAAAAATTAAAAATGAAAATAATGTGATTATTTGGGGAACTGGTAGAGCAACTCGAGAATTTCTCTATGTCGAAGACGCGGCCGACGGAATACTGTTAGCAACAGAAAGATATAATAAATCAGATCCGGTAAACCTTGGCGCTGGGTTTGAAATTTCAATTAAAGACTTATCTAAACTTATCGCCAAGATGGTTGATTTTAAAGGAAAGCTGGTTTTTGATGCGTCAAAACCTGACGGTCAGCCCAGGAGAAAACTGAATGTTAGTCTTGCAAAAAGAGAATTTGGTTTTGTATCCAAGACTACCTTTGAGCAAGGTTTAAGAAAAGAAAAAGAGTGGTATGAAAAAAATGTTCTTGGCAAAAAGTAACGTTGTTATAGTAATTCATGAAGAGACAACCGGCTTGGCGTATGATTTGCGAGATTATCTTTTAGAGCAGGGAGTAGGGGAGCTTCTTTTTATAGCGCATCCATTGCTCTATCTTAAAAAAAATTTTAAAAATTCCTCGCGGTATGAATTATATAGAGATAATAAGCTAATCAAAAGCCACACTGCCTTTCATTGGATCTTGCCAGAACCTCTTTTATATATTAAAGATTTTTTATACACAGTTCTGTGGTGTATGACTATAGGTAGTAAATACAGGCTCTTTTTCGGCCTGGGTAATTTGAATGCTTTTTCAGGTTATGTACTAAAGTTATTAGGTCGGGTTAATAAGGTGATTTACTATGTTATAGATTATGTTCCGCAAAGATTTTATAATAAATTGTTGAATACAATTTATCACAAGATAGAAAAATTTTGTGCCCAGTATTCTGATTGGACATGGAATCTTTCACCGCGAATGATTCAAGCTCGCAGTAAGAAGTGGAATAAGAAATTCCCTAATCAGCTTATTGTCCCACATGGTGTTAATTTTAAGCGAATAAAGCGTGTTTCTTTTGAAAATATTAACAAAAGAGAGATAATTTATATGGGTACCATACTTAGAAAACAGGGAATCCAACTTGTTATTAATTCTCTTCCCCAGATACTAAAAAAAATTCCAGAGATTAGATTTACAATTATTGGTAAAGGGCCATACGAGACAGAATTAAAAAAACTTATTAAGAAGTTACGCCTTGAGAAATATGTCGAGTTTCTTGGTTACATCCAGAACCATAAAGACGTAGAGAGCAGAATTGCAAAAGCTGCTCTAGCAATTGCTTTATACGATCGAAAATATGACGAGTTTTCCTATTACGCAGACCCTGGAAAAATCAAAAATTATCTTGGGGCTGGAGTTCCTGTCATTATGACGGATGTTCCCTATATAGCAAGAGAGGTTATCAAAAACAAATGCGGTTTTATAGTACAATATAGCAAGAAAGATTTACTTAATATTTTGCTTAAGTTTTTCTCGGATAAGAAATTAATGAAAGAATATAGACATAATGCGGTGAGACTTGCAAAGAGATATGATTGGAATCGAGTTTTTACCAATGCTCTAGCATATTTAAATTATGATTAAACTTGTTAAATCAACATTTTACAAAGAGTCAGATACAAAGGAAAAATTGAGTAAGTTTATAGTGTCCTCGGAGAAACTAAGTATTGGAGAGCAGTGTAGAAAATTCGAAAAAAAATTTGCCTCATATCAAGGTAGAAAATATTGTGTTTTGGTAAATAGCGGAAGTTCTGCCAACCTTGCTTTAATACAAGCTCTTTTAAATTTGGGCAAAATAAAAAAAGAGGATAGTGTGGGTTTTTCTGCGCTTACCTGGTCTACGAACGTAATGCCTATTATTCAACTAGGATTAAAAGCTGTTCCTATTGATATTGAGCTGGATACTTTGAATGTTTCAAGCAAAAAATTGCTTGATGTAATCAAGAGATACCCAATTAAAATGCTATTCCTTACGAATTTACTTGGGTTTTGTGACGATATTGATGAAATTAAAAGAATTTGCGATGAGAAAAGAATAATACTGATTGAGGATAACTGTGAATCTTTGGGAACAGTATATAAGGGAAGAAAACTCGGAAATTTTGGATTAGCTTCCACATTTTCTTTTTACGTTGGCCATCACCTCTCTACAATCGAAGGGGGAGCAATTTGTACAGATAATGAGGAGCTTGAAACGATGCTCCAGATCGTTCGAGCTCACGGGTGGGACAGAAATTTAACGGAGGAAAAACAATTGAAAATTAGAAATAAGTTTAAGGTAGATTCCACATTTTATTCTCGGTATACATTTTACGATTTAGGATATAATTTAAGAACGACAGAAATAAATGGTTTTATTGGAAATACCCAGCTTCAATATATAGATGAAATAATACGCAGGCGTAGAGATAATTTTTTTACAATGGCAAAACCGATTTACAAGCGAACAGACCGATACTATCCTATAAAATACAATCATATTGATTTTCTTTCTAATTTTGCTGTCCCAGTTATATGTCGATCTCAAGCCATTAGAGATAAATTAGTTAAGAAGTGTAGAAATAAAATTGAAATCAGGCCAATCGTAGGAGGGGATATGACTGCTCAACCTTTCTTTAGTAAATACATGCCTGGTTTTATGCATGTTATTGAGAACTCAAACGCTAAGTTGGTTCATAAACAGGGCTTGTATTTTGGGAATAATCCAGATTTAACAAAAAAAGAAATGTTAGATATTATTAAAATATTTACAAATGATTAACAATTTTTGGAAAAACAAAAAAGTATTAGTGACAGGCGGAGCAGGATTTGTTGGCAGTCATCTCGTGGAGAAGTTGGTAAAAAGAAATGCTAGGGTTTCGGTTTTAGATAATCTTCAAAATGGAAGAGAAATAAATTTAAAATCTGTTAAAAATAATGTAAAATTAATAAATGGAAATTGTCAAGATCCGGAAGTTGCATTGAATGCGTGCAAAAACCAAAATATTGTCATGAACTTGGCTGCAAGAGTTGGCGGAATAGAATACAACAGGACGCATCAGGCGACAATGATGCGAGATAATCTTCTTATCGGCACGAATATGATTGAAGCTGCAAGAAAGGCAGGCGTTGAGCGGTTTTTGGTTGTTTCTTCAGCTTGTGTCTATCCCCGTAACTGTTCGATTCCTACTCCCGAATCCGAGGGTTTTTTGGATGAACCCGAACCAACCAACGGAGGTTATGGTTGGGCAAAGAGAATGGCTGAAAAACTAGGGATATATTATGCAGAAGAATTTGGAATGAAAGTAGGAATAGCCAGACCTTATAATTGTTATGGACCCCGTGATCATTTCGATCCGCAATATTCCCATGTTATCGCCGCTCTTATTAAGCGCGTTTTTAATAGGGAAAATCCTCTTACGGTTTGGGGAAGTGGAAAACAGACAAGAGCATTTTTATATGTTGAAGACTTTGCCGAAGGCTTGATATTAACCATAGAAAAGTATCCTGTGGCTGATCCTGTAAACATAGGAACGGATGAAGAAATAACAATTGCTCAGCTTGTTGAAAAAATTATAAAGATAAGCGGTGTAAAAACAAAAATAGAATTCGATGCTTCAAAACCGGACGGGAGCCCAAGAAGAAACAGCGACAACAAAAAGGCTAAAGAAAAACTTGGATTTCAGGCAAAGATTACTCTTGATGAAGGATTAAGGCGAACGATTGAGTGGTATGCAGGCTATCATAAATAGCTAATTTCTTCTTGTATTCTTGCTCCATAATAAGGTAAGATATGTTTTAATGGAAAATTTTAGAATCGTTAAGAAATGTAGGATTTGTCACTCAATCAGCCTGATCGCTCTCGTTAAAATAAAACCTCAATATATCGCATCCACTTTTGTAGAAACGAATTTAAACAATCCGAAATCTAAAATTAAGATTCCCATGACCTTACTTCTTTGTAAAAAGTGTGGCCTAGTTCAATTACTCGAGACGGTCAATCCGGATCTCTTATATTCAAATTACTTTTATCGTTCAAATGTCTCAAATACGATGAATAGAGATTTAAGAGACGTAGTAGCCGATGTAACAGGTAGTGTAGTTTTAAAGGATGGTGATAATGTGCTGGATGTGGGATGTAATGATGGACTAATGCTTACATTTTACTCTAAAAAACTAAACAGATATGGCATTGATCCGGCAAAAAATATTGATTGGAGTCATCTTGATAAATCAATTAAAATAATTAATGATTATTTTCCAAGCCCACAATTAGAGGGAAAAAAATTCAAAATTATTACCTCAACGGCTATGTTCTACGATTTAGATAATCCGAATGAAGCAGTAAAGCAGCTTAAGAGAATTTTGGGTAAAGATGGTGTTCTTTGTATCCAAGTAAGTTATTTATACGACACGATCAAAGATATGAATTTTTATGATATTTGTCACGAACATCTAGAGTATTTTTCTCTAAAAACGCTAAGTTACCTAATGGAAAAAAATGGAATGGAAGTTTTTGACGCATCGACTAATTTTGTAAATGGAGGGAGCTTAAGGATAATGGCGGCGCATAAGGAAGCAAAAAGACCAAAATCGGCAAATTTGGAGTATTTGCTTCTCAAAGAAAAAGTGCTCCAGCTTGAGAACCCGCAAACATACGATACCTTTTCGAAATTAATAGAGATAAACACTAAAAGAGTTAAGAAGTATATTGAAAATCAAAAAGGATTGGTTATCGGCTTGGGAGCATCAACTAAGGGAAATGTTATGCTCCAACTCTGCGGGATAGACAAAAAAAAGCTTCCTTACATTAGTGAAAGAAATCCTTTTAAAGTCGGACTGCGAACCCTAGGTACAGATATGGTATTAATTTCGGAGGAAGAAGCAAGAAAGCTTCAGCCGGATTGTATGTTTGTCATCCCATGGAATTTTAAAGCGGAAATTCTGGAGAGAGAAAAGGAATATGTCAGAAAAGGCGGAAAACTACTTTTTATAATGCCCTATCCATACGTTATAGATAAAAACGGAGAAACCAGGCTATAAAACTTCTCAATGAATAAGAATGCTCATTACAGAAAGCAGCTTACCTATTTTGAAAAAGAGTTTTCTGGTATTCCCCAATACAAATTGGCTGCTTGGCAAAAAAGCTATATTCAGAGAATAAAAGAATATCTCCTGGATAACGATTTTAAAAACAAAACTCTTCTTGATATTGGAGCGGGCTCTGGTTATGTGGCAGTGGAATTGGCAAAGTATGGAGTAAATGTAATAGCGTGCGATATGAGCGGACAGGCAATAGAGAATTTAAAAAAATATAAAAGCCAGTTTTCGCTGAAAAACTTAAAGTTTCTAGTATGTAAGGCGGAAGATATACCGCTTGCGGATAATTCAGTTGACTATATTGTTGCCAACGCGCTATTGGAACACATCCCCAATGAAAAGAAAGCAATTTACAAGTGGAAAAGGGTATTAAGAAGAGAAGGGAAAATGCTTATTACAGTACCTCTTTCTTTAAAATATGTTTGGCCGTTTTTATGGTTAATAAATATTCCCTACGATAAGCGACTAGGTCATTTGCGAAGATACGATTTAAAAAGCCTCAAGGAGAAATTTCGATTAAAAGCCTTGAAAGTATTTTATACGGGACATCTTGTCAAAGTACTTGGGGTTATATTTTCGGAGTTTATAGGGACTCATAGACTCGATGAGTTTTTAGAAAAACAAGACGAGAAAAAGCAGGATATTCGGTACGGAGCCAATAATATTTCGGTAATTTTTCAGAATGATAAGTAAAAAACTCAGATACAAAAATATTTTTTTGTACGCAAGTTTGCAGTTTTGCGGCAATGTAGAGGAGTATTTTGCTAAAAATACACAGAATCTCGTTGTGTTTATTGTCCAGCCAAGGATAAAAAATAGGGGCAATTTACTGCGTGTTTACAAAGAGGGATCAATAATAGAACAGAAAGAAATTGAGCTATCTGAAAATATCTTCCTATATTATTTTTTATGGTACGTAAGTTATATTAAGTTTATTTTTAAATATTTTACAAGGAAAGATAAAGCAGTTGTTATTACCTCTCATCCAATTTCTTTTTTTTGTATGTTTGCTCAAAGATTGTTAAAAAATATCAGATTTGTCTTTTGGATTGAATATTTTCCAAGAGCCAATCTAACACTGCGATTATTTGATGATCTTAAGAACTTTTATCACAAGAGGGTTAATTTTACAGCCTATTTTGGAGACAGAGTTAACAAACTAATGAACGGAGAAATTATTAACTCAAAAAAAAGAAAAACTATTCTATGGGGAGTGAAGCCAAGAATTATACGAAAAGGTATTCCTCAAGGTCCGCTTACAATGCTTTTTGTAGGCGTTATAAAAGAATCTCAGGGACTGGATCTTATTTTCTCCTTTTTAAAAGAAAATAAAGAGTACAAGCTTAGTATTATTGGAGTTTGCGATGACAGACTATATAAGAAATATAAAAAACTTCTTACTCAATATAGGATTACAAACCGAGTTTACTTTCCTAATAAATTTATTCCAAGCAGAGAACTTGAGGCAATCTCAAAGAAATGTTTCGTCGGAGTGGCTCCTTATCTTACGGGCAGTATGCATGGGACTTATTATGTTGATCCGGGCAAGATAAAGGAATACGCAGAGCTGGGACTGCCAATTATTATGTCAAATACATCAATCATAGCTCCATATGTCAAAAGATTTAATGCGGGCGAGGTTATTAAACGGGATGTTGGATCGCTTCGCATTGCCATTGAAAAAATAAAAAAGGATTACGATATCTATCTGAGAGGGCTAAAAAGGTTTAATGATTATTTTTACTATGAAGACTACTACGCTCGAAATTTCTCCTTTTTAGAAGATTTTTAATTATGGAGTCACATAGATTAAAAAAAACTGTTCTTTTTCCGGTGAGCGTCATCATTCCAATGAGAAACTCCGGGACAACTATTTTACATACACTAGAAAGTATTATAAAACAAGAGTATCCAATAAAGGAAATAATAGTTGTTGACAACGTATCATCCGATAATTCTGTCAAGTTAGTTTTGCAGTTTGTAAAAAAATCCAAGATTCCTATACGGATAATTGAACGAAAAGAAAATAAAGGCGTGGGTGCAAGTTATAATCTTGGTGTGAAAAACGCAACTTCATCATATGTAATATTTATGCATTCGGATAGTTCGCTTTCTTCTGACCATGAAGCTGAAAAATTAACGGAGCCTTTTAGAAAAGATTCGCAAGTCGTAGCGTCATATCCAAAAGTAATATTGCCGGAAAATGTGTGGAATACCTATAATTTTTGGCAGAAATGTCTCTTTGCCAGAGCAGTTGGAAAAGAAAGCCCGGGCTTTAATGGTAAATTTGACTGTGTACGAAAAGAGATATTCCTACAAGTAGGAGGATTTAATGAAATAACTTTTGGTGGAGATGTGAATATTGGAGGGGAAGACGCAGACTTGTATTTACGCTTGGAAAGTCAAGGAAAAATAGTTCTGAGTAAGGCAAAAGTAATCCATCTTCATTATTTAGGAAGTAAATATTCGTTATTTGATTGGATAAGAAATAGAAAATTACTCGCCAGGACGTATGGCAGGCTTATTAGGTTTCAAGGGAAATCTCTCCCGCTTAAAACTCACGGGAAAGGCTTATCGATTCCGTTAGGAATTTTGAGCTTTATGATTAAACCAGCATTAGCAGCTTTGCCATTTATACCACATCTGCATTTGTTTGGGATACAATTATTAATTGTTTATGCCTTTTTTAATTCCAAAAAAATGTATATAACCCTATCTACTCTAATAAATCCTCGAATTATTTTTTTACCGTTCATCGATATTTTTTTAGTTTATTTTGAAACATTCTGGATGATTCAAGCTTTTTTATATTCTAAAAAAAAAGTATAATATACAACACTATGAAAACAATTATTCTTTGTGGAGGGATTGGTTATCGGTTGAAAGAGGAAACGGAGTTTAAGCCAAAACCAATGGTTAATATTGGCGGGAAACCAATATTGTGGCACATAATGAAAATATATTCTTATTATGGTTTTAATGAATTTATTATCGCCTTGGGTTATAAGGGGGATTATATTAAACAATATTTTCTAAATCAAAAGCATATGACCCATGATTTTACTCTTGATAGTTACACCGGCGATGCAAAACTTCATAAAAATAGCAATTTTTATTCCGAAAACTTTAAAATAACTTTTGTTGATACGGGCGAAGAGACGTTGCCGGGAGAGAGAATCTTAAGAGTGAAAGATTATATTCCAAAAGAAGATGAAAATTTTATGGTTACCTATGGAGACGGAGTATCGGATATTAATATTAAGAAACTGGTAAAATTTCATAAAAAACAGGGAACGATTGGAACTGTGACGGGTGTTCATCCGCGTAGTAAATATGGGCTCCTAGCCACCGATAAAAATAAAATAATTACCTCATTTATCGAAAAACCTGTTCTCAAAGAATGGGTAAACGGAGGATTTATGGTTTTTAAAAGAGGTTTCTTTGATTTTTTAAAAAAAGGAGAAATGGAGCATCAAGCTTTAAAGCGGCTTGTTAAACAGAGACAGCTTTCTCTATATCTCCATGACGATTTTTGGCACTCAATGGATACATATCCTGATGTTGATAATTTAAACAAATTTTGGCGAGAAGATCCTAAATGGAAAGTATGGAAATGATAACTAGGCATTAGGTATATAGATCATGATAAGTATTAAGAATTCGAAAATTTTAGTGACTGGGGGCGCTGGATTCATTGGAAGCCATTTAGTAAGAGAATTAATAAGATTAGGTGTGTCAGTAATAGTTGTCGATGTAGAAATTAATCCAAAATCTATTTTTGCTCTTGAGGAACTTGATAAAAAGGTAAAATTTGAGTTTTTGGATATTAGAGACAAAAAAAAGGTGTTTGGTTTGTTTAAGGGATTTAAACCTGACTACATTTTCCATCTTGCCGCAGAACCAATAGTTCAGGAAGCATATACTGATCCTTACAAAGCTTTTGAAACAAATATCATGGGGACGGTTAATGTATTGGAGGCAGCGCGTATAAATGGAAGGGTAAAAGGTATTATTGTTGCGTCTTCGGACAAGGCATATGGAAAAACAAATAAAGCATATTCCGAAGATTCCCCCCTTAGAGCAGATCATCCATACGATGCTTCGAAAGCATCTGCTGACCTTATTTCACAAGCATATTTTAAAACCTACGACCTTCCGATGGTAATTACGCGCTTTGGGAACGTATATGGAGAGGGAGACTTGCATTTTGGCAGGATTGTTCCTAATATTTGCGAAGCTATAATTAAGAAGAAAGTTCTTAGGATACGAAGCGATGGGACATACATAAGAGACTATTTGTATATAAAAGATGTTATTGATGGTTATCTATTCTTGTTGGATAACTTTGATAAAATAAAAGGTGAAGCTTTTAATTTTTCATCAAGCGATACGCTTTCTGTTCTTGATATTGCTAAAAAAGCAGAAAAGATATTAAAGGTAAAAATTCCATATAAAATATTGAATAATACAAAAAACGAAATTCCTTATCAGCATTTAAATGATGCTAAAATCAGAAAGCTTGGTTGGAAGCCTAGCTATAATTTAGAAAATAGCCTAAAAACAGTCCTTGCTTGGTATAAAAATGTCTTAACAAAGAGGAATAATTAGCATGCAAGGTATTTATTTAGTAACCGGAGCTACTGGTTTTATTGGCGCTTGCTTGACGAGAGAACTAGTTCGTCAAAAAAAATACGTTAGCGTTATTGTTCGGGATAAAAGATTAAATTGGAGACTGCGCGATATTGCTTCAAAATTAGATATTCATGAATGCGATCTTCTTAGTAAATCATTGGATGCGGTAATTGCAAGAATTATGCCTACCTATATCTTTCATCTTGCTTCCTATGGTTCTCTTCCTTCTGAAAATATTATAACTCAGATGATCGATGTGAATATCAGGGGAACGATAAATCTTATAAATGCAAGCAAAAAACATAGATTTAAGCTTTTTATTAATGCGGGAAGCTCTTCCGAATATGGAATCAAAAGTGAAAAAATGAAAGAATCTGATATAATTACTCCTGTCAATGATTATGGTGTAACAAAGGCAGCTGCCACCCTATTTTGTCAGAAAGAGGCAATACGCAATAATCTTCCAATAATTACATTTCGTTTATTTTCACCATATGGTTATTTTGAGGATAAAAGCAGATTAATTCCTTTGGTTATAGCTAGTGCTCTTAAAAACCAATCAATGGAATTATCGTTCCCAGATAATGTAAGGGATTTTATCTTCATCGAGGATGTGGTAAATGCATATATAAAAACTACAGAAAATAAAAGTAATCCGGGTGAAATATATAATATTGGTAGTGGAGAGCAGCATCAAATATCAGATGTTGTTAACCTAGTTCTGCAAATAACAAATAGCAATTCAAAAATTGCATGGGGCAAGGTCAAAAAACAGACAAGACAGATAGAACCTAAAAAATGGGAAGCGGATATATCAAAAGCTCAGGAAATCTTAAAATGGCAGCCAAATCACAAGCTAGATACAGGTCTAAAAAAAACAATAGAATGGTTTAAGCAATATTCTAATCTTTATGCTCAATAGAAAAGAATTAGAGTCACTTAAAAAGCTAGCAAGGGAAATTAGACAAACTGTATTATCAATAATAGTTGCTGCTCATGCATCTCATATTGCCTCATCATATTCTATTGTTGAATTAACAGTCTATTTGTACGAGAGGATTCTTAAGATTGATTCAAAAATTCCTCAAGATCCAAATCGCGATCGTTTCATTTTAAGTAAAGGATGGGGGATAACAACGTTATATGCAGTCTTAGCAAGGAAAGGGTTTTTTGAAAAAAAACTGCTTGATACATATTGTAAAGATGGTAGTAAGATGATTGGCATTGCAACAAGAAATGGAATTCCCGGCATAGAAGCAACAACCGGATCAATGGGACATGGTCTTCCAATTGGAGTTGGTATGGCTTTGGCTGGAAAACTGCAAAAAAGAGAATATAGAGTATTTGTTATGATAAGCGATGGTGAATGCGATGAGGGATCAACATGGGAAGCAATTTTACAAGCTGGCCATCACAAGCTCGATAATCTTGTTGTTATTGTCGATTACAACAAATGGCAGAGCTTTGGTCGGGTTGCAGATGTTTTGGATCTAGAGCCTTTTGTTAAGAAATGGGATGCATTTAAATGGTCTGCAAAAGAAATTGATGGTCATAGTTTTGAGGAAATTTCGCAAATTTTTTCAAGGCTTCCATTCGAAAAAGGTAAACCAAGTGTTGTTATTGCCCATACTATTAAAGGTAAAGGAGTTTCGGTATTGGAAGATAGAAATGAATGGCATTATAAAACTCCAACAGAAAAAGAAATTAAGATTGCTAAAAGCGAGTTAGGACTATGAGAACCGCCTTTTTAAATACTCTTGTTGATTTGATGAGAGTTAATGAAGATATTATTTCTCTAACCGCTGATATGGGATTTTCAGTTTTTGAAGATGTAGAAAAAGAATTTCCAGAGCGTTTTTTGAATACTGGGGTAACAGAACAAAGTACTATTGGTATTGCAACTGGTTTTGCGCTCTGCGGTTATAAAGTTTTCTTTTACGCCCAGGCTCCCTTTGCAACAATGAGATGTTTTGAACAGATTCGACTTGATGTTGCCTATAATCACGTTAACGTAAAGATCATTGGTGTCGCTGCAGGATTTAGCTCTAATCAGTTAGGAGTAAGCCATTTTGCTTTAGAAGATGTAGGACTGATGAGATTACTTCCTAACATGACTATTTTTACTCCGGGAGATCCAATTGAAGCAGAATGGGCAACAAAAGCTGCATACGAGATTAATGGTCCAGTATATATACGAATAACTAAGGCGGGGAGTCCTGTGATCCATAAAACTCAACAATTGTTTCATCCTGAAGCTGGAATAAAAATAAAAAATGGTGGCAGATTTACTCTTTTTGTAAGTGGTAGTTTATTGCCAATGGCTCTGGACATTGTAGAAGTTTTGTCAAAAAAAAACGCGGAGGGGACATTAATCTCTCTTCCGGTCATAAAACCAATTAATAAAAAAATAATTTTAGAAGCAGCAAGGAAAACAGGATATATTTTTACTTTAGAAGAGCATAATATTATTGGCGGATTAGGGAGCGCAGTAGCCGAAATTATTGCCGAATCTGGAAGGCAGGTAAAGTTTTACCGTTTTGGTGTACCCGACAAATTTACGAGTATCACTGGATCCGTACAATATTTACTAGAATATAATGGGCTCTCTGTTCAGCAAATAACAGAAACAATACTAAAGTTATTAAAGGGGATAAAATAATTTTAAAGATATTTTTTAAGAAAATTTTTAAAAACCTCTTCTATACGCTCTAGGTGTTTTTCTTCAAGACCATGGTGGCAGCCAATCACAAATCCCCCCTCCGTGACCTCATCTGTGACTGGACATCCGCCACTGATTATCCTGTGTGAAATGTTCTTAAAACCTGGGTGTTTTAATATATTTCCTGTAAAGATTGGACGGGTCTGGATATTTTCTGCTTCAAGATATTTTACCAACTCAAGTCTTGAGAAAGGAGCGCTTGTTCTTATGGTTAAGGGGAAAGCGAGCCATTGAGTAGAAACTTTTTTATCCTGCTTAGGAAGGATGAAAAATTCTTCATATTTTTTAAAAAAATTAATTAAGTATTTAAAATTGTATTCTCTTATTTTCCTAAATTTAGAAAGTTTTTCTAATTGAGCATTTCCAAAAGCAGAACTCATTTCATTTGGGAGAAAATTATAACCCATCTCCTCGAACAAAAACTTTGCGTCGTAAGGTATACCGTCAATTCTTGTTTTGAAACGTTTCCCTATGTTTTCCGATTCGGCAAAAAGAGCTGAAGATCTTCCCCATCCCCTAAGCATTTTTAGTTTATTCCTCCATTCCAAATTATTGACCATAATCATTCCGCCATTTCCTCCGGCGGTTATAATGTGCGATCCAAAAAAACTGGTAGTTGTGATATCGGAATGCACTCCTGTTGGTTTGCCGTTAAATGTAGCACCTAGCGTATCGCAAGAATCTTCAATGGAAAATAATTTATGCTTCTTGGCAATCTGTCTTAATCTTTCCATGTCCGGGACATTGCCTAAAAGCAGAGGAATCATAATAGCTTTTGTTTTTTTTGTTATAAGCTTTTCAATTTGATCAATATTAATCGTATATTTTCCAGGATCAACATCCGCAAAGACGGGAATAAGTCCATGTTGGATAATCGGCGCAACAGTTGTTGAGAAGGTCAAAAGAGGAGTTATGACCTCGGACCCTTTCGGAAGATTCAAAAGCTCGATAGCTAGAAAATTAGCAGAAGAACCTGAATTTACCATTACGCCGAATTTTTTGCCAAACGCTTTTGCAACATTTTTCTCAAATTCTATAGTTTCGCAACCCAAATTTGTTCTGTGTTCCTTAAGAACTGAGACCACAGCTTGAATTTCTTTATCATTATAAACAGAAAGACCGTAGGGAACTCTTAGCATGAGCGTAGTATATCATGAGCCATTTTATTTTAAAATAATATGCTTCTTAAGCAAATTGTCTTCTGGGCCGACAAATGATAAACTAATTCCCGTATTCATAAATGAAATTATTAATTTTATTCTACGATAACTCCCTAATTTATCACCCGAATACTTTTTTTATTGTTGTGGGTATTCTACTATTTATATTTCTCACACTTCTAGTATTTTTAACTATTAAATTTATTCTATTTTTTTTATCTTTCTATAGAAATTTAATTAAGGTACTCTCTAAGAGAAAGAGTTTATTAAAAGATAAAAAGACAATTAATAAACTGCTTTCAAAGAGATTGAATAGGGGAGTTAAAATTTACTCAGCATTAAATAAAAAAATTACCCAAATAGAATTATTTTTTGAAAAAATTGGAAAGATTATTGCTAAAGAAGTATTTATTGATGAATAATTTTATATGATAAAAAAAACTTTTATAATTCTTACATTTTCAGCATTTTTTTTAAATGCCGGATATATTTTTGCAAAAACCGACTATATACTTTCCTGGCCTGGAATACTTCCAGACAACAAATTTTACAAATTAAAAGTTTTAAGAAATAAAATTATTTCAAAGATGATAGTCAGTCCAATAAAAAAAGTTGAATTCGACTTATTAATGGCAGATAAAACAATTTATGCAAGTAAATTATTAATTGATAAAGGAGAAGTGAGTCTTGCTAAAGATACGGCATTAAAGGGAGAAAACTATTTTAGTAATCTAGTTATGGATTACGGTAAAGCGATGTCTTCTGGTAGGAAAATACCGCAGGAATTGGATATGAAAATTAATTTGGCTGCGATAAAGCATCAAAAGGTTTTCAATTCAATAATTAACAAAGTCAATGATAAGGACAAGAAAACATTTGAAATAGTAAATTATTTTTCAAAAACAAATTACAAGATGATTTTAGAGATTAGAAATAATCAACATAATAACAAATGAAAATATCAAAATCTAAATTATTAATAATCTGTATTTGCATGGCCTTATTTGTTATTCCATTTTTTTGGATCAAGCCAGGCGAGATGGATTTGGGAGGAGATTCCGGGAGGTTGTATTTTTATGACCCTCAGACATTATTAAAAGGCAACAGTCTTTACAGTATTGATCCTGAGGGAAAAGGAAACGTAGAATCAATTATTTATATTCTCCCTTTTTTAATACTCACCTCCATTATAAAAATTATTTTGGATTCTCCCTATATTATAATAAATCTTTTTAATATTCTTAAATTGACGGTTGGTTTTCTCGCCATTTATTCAATTATAAAAGAATTACTCGAGATAAAAAACCGACATTACGAAGAAATTCGTGAGCTTGCAGCAATTATCGGTGGGTTATTTTATATTTTTTCTCCAATGTTTATTGGAAATTTCGATAGAGCATTGCTTAATCATGATCAAGTATTTTTAAATCCGCTTATTTTCTATTTACTTTTGAAGTATTTCCTAACCAGTAAGCAAAAATATCTTTGGTTTACCCTTATAATAACATTTATTTTTGCGCATAACTTTTCCTGGGTTTCTGCTCCGCCTCTTTTTGCATTCTATCCGTTAGCAGTTCTTTTTCTTGCATTATATGTAATGTTTATAAGAAGGAAAAAAATACCATGGGGAGGAGTCTTGATTGGTCTTGTTTTATTTTTTAGCCTTCATGCGTTCCATTTGCTGCCTGCGTTAATAAGCCTTTTCGATCCGGGAAGTAACATAAACACAAGGATTCTTAACTCAGAGGCAGTAGCCAGACAACTTGATTATTTTTATGGAGTTTTACCTATTGCAAGTGTTAGTAAAAATGTTTTTTTCTACTCAAATCTTAAACAATTTGGTCTTTTGTCGGTTTTAGTCCCATTTCTAATAATTTCCGGCCTTTTATTTAATACAAAAAATCTGCTTGCCGGCGGACAGGGCAAAAAGACACTCCTCTTAACCGGTATATTTTTCTTGATAACTCTCTTTTTACTAAGCGCTAAGATCACAAACCTAGGAGTAAATTTTTATGCGTGGATGTTTCTATATATTCCGGGTTTTTCTATGTTTCGAAATTTTATTGGTCAGTGGCAATTTGTTTTCTATTTCTTCTATGCGATTTTTTTTGGGCAGGCTATCTTTTTTGTTTTGTCAAAGCTGTTTAATAAGTATGCTATGGTTTTGTCTGCGATAGTTGGATTATCATTGGTACTTAGCGGATGGACATTTATCAATGGCTCGCTTGTTAATAAAGTTCATTTCCAGTCAAACAAAGTAAAATATGCAATAGTTATGGACCCAAAGTATGAAGAGATACTTTCATACATAAAGTCTTTACGTGAGGATGCAAAGATCCTAACATTACCATTTACCGATTGTTGTTATCAAGTTATCCACGGAACAAACAATGGGGCATATGTTGGTCTATCAACTATTTCTTTCCTTTCGGGTAAAAAGGACTTTAGCGGATACATTAAAATTGCCCCATTTAGCGATATTTTTCTAAAATTAGCAAAAGAGAGAGATTACGATTCTATTAAACGAATGCTTGGCCTTTTAAACATTCAATACATCTTCTATAATGCTGATCCGCAGATTTACGATACAACATTTCCTGGTTATCCATACCAGTACGTCCGTCAATACTTACCGGGTGATCAAAAAACGTATGGCGAGTTTGTTAAAAATTTAGGAGGACAAAAGGTATTTGAGAAGGGCCCCTATCAAGTTTATGAGCTTGATAATAAAGATTTACTTCCGCATTTCTATATAGCAGAGATAGTAGATCCATATAAACGAACACTTGATTATTGGGATGGGGGGAGAAAGCAGTTCTTTGTAAAGGATAGAGAATCTACTAAAAGAATCGCATACATAAGTAAAGATGTATGTGAAAAGTTTTTTCCGGAAGTTTCTTGTCGGGATAAAAACCTTTATAGAAATAATTCACTACCAAATATTCACTTTGAAAAAATTAACCCCACGAGGTATAAGGTGAAAATAAATGGGGCAAAAGATCCATATATTCTTGTTTTTTCCGAGGCCTTTCATAGGAATTGGAAGATCATCCCTGCTGATACAGAGTCTCAGCAAGAAAAGACCGTAAAAAATTATTTTGATGGTGGAGTAACAGAAGGCGTACATAGCAATACATTTCTGGACGAGTCCACGTTTTCTACATGGGGAAAGAAAGCGATTGCAAACGATAGACATTTTCAGGTAAATGGATATGCGAATGCTTGGACTGTTTTGCCCAAGGATGTAGGCGGAAAAGAAAACTACGAGCTGATTGTGGAGATGACAGGTCAGAGGGTAATCTATGTGGGGTTGGCTTTATCTCTAATTGCTTTTCTTGGATGTGTGCTTTGGGGCGTAATGTCCCTTGTAAAGAGAAGTCGTTCTGATATAATCGGGAGAAGCAGTGATTAAAAAAATATTAAATAGCGCATATGGTAAAAAAAGTTTGTTGTTCTTTAGGAACAACAAACCGGTTGTTTTGCCTATTATTTTTCTAGGAATTCTCGCAGACATCCTTTTTATTAAAGGAAATTCGGATCTTAGGATATTTGGAATTTTAGGACTTTATGTAGCGGCTGCCTTCCTTTATAAATTTAAGAGTAGATTAACTTTCCTATTAGCTCTCGTCCTCTTAGGGGTTATGTTTGCTGAGTTTATTTTTACCGGAACTTCCGAAAGCACAGAGAAAGCAGCAGTCTGGCTATTTTTCTTCTTATTGATAGGCATTATACAGCAGTGGAAAGAGTGAAGATAGTTGTTTCTCTTATTTTATTTATTATTCCCTTTTTCTGGCTAAAACCGGGCGAGATGGATTTGGGCGGAGATTCAAGCAGACTTTATTTTTACGACCCAATTTCTTATATTTATAGTCAGACACTGTATAGCATTGTTTCTTCGGGCGTTGGCGGAGAAGCTATAAGTTATTACGCCCTTCCTTTTTTCTTACTTCTTGCAATTTTTAAATCAATTTTCAACTCTCAAACGATTCTTATTTCTGCATTTAACGGCATGAGCTTGAGTGTTGCGTTTACTTCCTGCTACTTGATAATAAAAGAATTGGTAAATACGAAAAAAACTTTATATGAGAAAAATATCTTAGAATACGCGAGCGTTCTGGCAGGTCTTTTTTATGTATTTGCTCCTTACTTAATTAATGGATGGGATAAAGCTCTTCTTACTCATAATCAAATATTTCTCAATCCCCTAATGTTTTTTCTCCTTTTAAGATTTTTTTTAACTCACAATTCAAAGTATCTATTAGGCTTACTCTTACTAACCTTTATTTTTGCTCCTAATTTTGCCTATGTTGCGGCGCCGGCATTTTTTGCTTTTTATCCATTGTCATTTATTTTTTTATTGATTTACACAAAATACATTAGAAAACGCGCTATTCCCGTTAAAGGATTATTTATTGGAGGAATATTATTTATATTGCTTCAAACATTCCATCTAATGCCGCATTTAATGACTTTATTTTCTCCCGGAAGCGGTGCTAATGAGGCTGTTTTTTCCAGTGAATCAAAATTCTCGCGGGGGTTAAGTTATTTTTCTGCTATTGCTCCTAATATCAAAGTTAGCCTGCATCTTATGAATTTATCTCAACTGACAGAGTTAAAATTCTCGTCTTTTATATCTATTATTTTCCCAATTATCATTCTTCTTGGTTTTCTATGGAACAATCTATGGGACAAAAGGAAAACAATGCTTCCAACCGGTATTTTTTTTCTTATTATCCTCTTTTTTGTTTCGGCAAACATAACGGATACGGGGCTTAATTTTTATAAGGCATTATTTAATATCCCCGGATTTTCGATGTTTCGTAATTTCTACGGGCAGTGGGGATTTGTATTTGTATTTTTTTATACTATCTTACTGGGGCAATCATTGGTCATGGTTCTTAGCAGAATTAAAAAATACTATGCATATCTTTTGATCATCTTTATAGCAGCAATTCTTATAATTAATGCCTGGTCATTTATTAATGGAGCTTTAGTAAACAAAGTCCTCTTTGAATCAAAGGATGTGAAGATTGCCATACGGATGGATCCAGAATACGAGAAGGTTCTTTCTTTCATTCGTTCTCTTCCTATTGACGGGAAGGTACTGACACTTCCGCTTAACGATCCGGGGTACCAAATTTTGACAGGAAAGGATGGCGGAGCATATCAAGGGCCTTCCACAATTTCGTACCTAACGGGCAGGAATGATTTTTCCGGCTATAGCGGGTTAAGTCCTTTTAGCGAGCTTTTTCTTCGTTGGGTTCGCGAAAAAGACTATTTATCCTTGCAAAGACTTTTTTATAACTTGAATATTAGATATATTTTTTATAACTCTGATCCATATATCTATGATCAGACATTTCCAAAATTTCCCTACAACTATGTAAAGAATTTTCTTCCTAAAAATCAGCAGTCCTATAAAAAATTTCTAGAACAGTTTCCAATCTATAAGATAAAAGATTTTGGAGAGAAATACCATATATTTTCCATAAAAGATGATCTGTATCTCCCGCATATATTTGTTGCTTCGGATACTATTTACTCTACCAACCCATTAATTCCATACTCTACATTAAATGTGAAAGAAGCCCCGCGTTTTGTAGTTCTAAATCTAGAGGCAGCCAAGAAGGGTGATAATATAATGATTAAGGCAGATAACAACAATCAGCTAAATTATCTAATCAATAATTATCATTTACATCGTCACGAACCATTTATTTCCAGAGAATTAGACGATTTTTTTTATACCTTTGTGTTGTTACGGGAGAAATTTGAACTTTGGAAAATAAAAAACAATCCTGATCAGTATTTGGATTTCAGTTTGCTTTATGTGTCTAAGCGAATTTTTGAGTTAGATAAATTTGAAAAAGGCATATCTGTATTAAAAACTAAATGGGAAGAACCGAAAATTTGGGAGTTCTACAAATTTAAAAACTACAACAGTTGGGAGGCAAACTTGGCGCGATATGAAAAGGGAATGGGGCAATTGATTGAATGGGTAGCAAAGTCGTCTATGCCGGAAAGTTGGCAGGATGCAAGCAGGATAAAAATCAATGAGCAGCTGCTACAACATGAGGTAAGGCTCCAGGGAATCATAAAAAATAGCAATACAAAAGAAGATGAAAAAACCTATCTTTTATCCTTAGCTAAAAGGACATTTGCCAGTGTTTTTAATAAACTAGCTTTGGATATCTATGACCCTTTTACTATTAAATATAGTTTGAACATACCCAAAAATCAGGATGGTGAGTATGAAGTGTATCTTAAAAAAGAAGATGATACAGACACCGATTTATCTAAAGCTAATATAGAGATGGACGGTGGTAAAATACTTAAGCCAATAAAAGAAAACCAGGGGAATTCACTGGTGCAGTTAAAGAATATATATCTAAAGGATAAAAAAGATCAACCTTTTATTCTCAAACTCAATCCTACAACTCTAATCAATGATTCCGGCTGGCAAGGATCAGGTGGGGTAAAAGATACCAATGGATCACCGGTTATAGTTATCAACAACTTCCTTGGTAATAATTCCGGTGGGTTGATTAAAGAAGTTATAGGCTGGAAACGTAATAAGCAATATCTTATATCATTTGACTCTTTAACATATGGGGATGATTTTATATTTAAATTCTATGAGAAGAAATCTACAAAGGGGCAAGAAAAGACGGAAAAAGCAAGTGCGTATTTTGAGAAAAATCTTAATTCTGTAGATTGGAAAACACATCAATCGGTCTTAACCTCTGGTACTGAATCAGTAGAGGCTTTTATGCAAATCCATAGTAATAATGATAACGATACGAGCAACATTGCTATTAAGAATATCTCGGTAACAGAAATACCAAATCCAACAATTGTTTTTAAAAAAGTATTGCCGGCAAATAATAATAATGCAGTTAGGCCAAAGATACTTTTTACAAAAATAAACCCGACAAAATATAGAGTTCAAGTAAAAGGGGCAACAGGCCCTTACACGTTGGTTTTTTTAGAACAATTCAATGGAAATTGGGCATTGCAAGATGTTAATAAAGATACAAAGAGTATTAAGGGTTTCATCTCTAGGCTTTGGGGGAATATAGGGAGAATTGCAGTAGGTGTCTTTGTCAAAGACAAATTAATAGAAAAAGACATTGCAGCGAGTTACTTTAATGGTGAAGTAAATGAAGGATTTCACAGAAATACGTTTTTAGAGCCTAGAACTTTTGAAACGTGGGGAAAAGAAGTGATTGCTAGCGGGAGACATTTTCAAGCAAATGGATATGCGAATGCATGGAATATAGAACCTTCTGATATGAATGGTAAAACAGATTATACATTGATTTTAGAAATGACGACACAAAAGAAGTTCTATTTTTTTCTCGCTGTGTCTATTCTGACAGTAATTTCATTACTCTTATATTTTCTTTTGACTACTTTTCAAAAAAATGAGAAAAATAATTAATTTCCTCCCCTTTATTCTTATTTTAATAGTTTTCAAGAATTGGTTTTTGAACCCTGAGATAATTGGTGGCGACTGGCCCTATTTTTTTAATGAGACCTTAAAAGAATTTACATTATTTCCGCCTGCCTGGAGTTCTTTGCACGGTAACGGGCTTGGCGGGACAATTACAGCCTATTTTATCGATCAATATCTTTATTTTACTGTATCTTTTTCAAATATTCTTTCCATCCCATGGACTTTTATTTATAAGATTTTTTGGTTTGGGTTTTTTGCCGCTTTATCAATTTTCTCAAGCATTTATCTTTTAAGAACTATTTTTTCCCAAGCCAAACCTTATCAGATGGGGCTGTCTGCGCTTATTTTTACTGCCAACACATATATCTTAATGGTAGTCGGAGGAGGGCAAATGGGAGTAGCGTTGGCTTACTCCATCGCACCGCTTGTTTTAGCAAGGTTTATTAAACTTATCGATAATTTTAGTTCTCAAAGTTATAATTTAAAATTTAAAATTTCAAATTTCAAATTGCCGATTTTGGCTGGTTTAGTCTTGGCAGCGCAAGTCATGTTTGATCCCAGAATCGCTTACTTAAGCATGATTGCTATTGCAATCTATGCAGTATTAAGTACGACGTATTATGCATTAAGTGTAAAAACGCTAAGGGAGAAAATACTTTCTACTTTATACTTTCTACTTTATACTTTTGCTATTCCCATTGGGATTGCGGTTTTGCTTCACAGTTATTGGATTTTTCCCTTGTTGTTTACCAAGAATTTGCCAATACCGGAAGGTTTTGTTAGCGTGTCCGGATTTGAGTTTTTTAGTTTTGCAAATTTTTCAAATAGTATTTCCCTTCTTCATCCTAACTGGCCGGAAAACATATTTGGGAAAATATACTTTTTGCAACCGGAATTCCTGCTCTCGCCAATAATTGCATTCAGCTCACTTCTTTTTATCAAAAGCAATGAAACAATGAAGCAACCTAACAATCGGCAGATTTTATTCTTTTCTTTTTTGGCACTCGTTGGAATATTTCTCTCTAAAGGCGCAAACCCGCCATTTAGCGAAATTAATTCCTGGTTATTTCAAAATTTTCCCGGAATGAATATGTTTAGAGACTCGACTAAATTCTATTCACTAATCGCCCTGTCTTACTCTGTGTTGATACCTTTCAGCATTTGGAAAATTTATGAATCGCTAGAATTGCATAATAAATTTTCAATTTTCAATTTTCAATTTTCAATAAAAAACAAGATTTTCAATTTTCAAAACTTATTCTTAATACTTACCACCTTATACTTAATACTATTGATTAGGCCTGCGCTATTTGGGCAGCTTGGTGGAACCTTTAAGCAGCACGATGTCCCAAAAGAATACATAAAGCTAAAAGACTTCTTGTATGATCAACCAGATTTTTTCCGAACTCTTTGGATTCCAAGACAGCAAAGATTTACCTTTGCGTCAAATATTCATCCGGCAGTTGAGGCACAACCACTTTTTCATTCAAGAACTTCGGCGGAAATTATTAATCTTCTCGCTAAGGAGAATACTAAGGATTATCTTTCTAAGCTTTCTATTAAATATGTGATTGTTCCTTACGATTCGCTAGGTGAGATTTTTTTGAAAGATAGAAAATATGATAAAAAACAATATAAAGAGACTATAGGGGAGTTAAAGAAGGTTGCCTGGTTAAAATCGCTTGATGGTTTTGGTAAAGTGGCTGTTTTTGAAGTAGACAGTCCCGGGAAGCATTTTCGGCTGGGGAAAGAAGAAGGGTCTATTGATTATAGAATGATTAGCTCTATGGAGAAGTACTACATGTACGGAAGATGGGTATCCTTTATGACTCTTTTAGCTTTGGTAATACCACTTATTCTATTGAAAATGAAAAAAATATAATTCGGATAATGTTAATATTTAGCCTCTCCGCATTATGGTTTTCTAGTGATACAATATAGACGCAAATTTATGCTATCTATGAAAATTTTGGGAAGTACAAAGATTCTCCTAGTTGCTATATGTACTTTGTTGACCATTCTTCCGTTTGTCTGGTTTAAACCGGGAGAATTGGATCTTGGCGGAGATAGTACTAGGCTCTATTTTTATGATCCAGCCAACTATCTCTGGAACAATGGTCTTTTTTATATTTGGTCATGGGGAACGGGGCTTGTGGAATCAAACTTTTTTTATTTTCCATTCGTCGCCTTCTTACTTATTTTAAAATCAATTTTACAATCTTCATACGTACTCATTTCACTCTTCAGCAGCTTAAAATTAGTTGTTGGCTTTCTTTCTTTTTATGGTATCCTCAAAATACTCCTTGGTGAAAAGGATAAAAACGAATATTCCTCAAAACTTGTAGAATTTTCTTCCATACTCGGTGGCCTTTTCTACATACTTTCTCCATTTCTTATAAAAGATGGCCTTTGGGTTTCTCCAATTATTTCTCACAATCAAGTTTTTTTAAATCCGCTCATGTTTTACTTACTGTTGCAATTTTTTCTTGCGGGTAATTATCGATATCTCCTCATAGCACTTTTTGTCAGTTTTATTTTTTCTCCAAACTTTGCTTGGGGCGCGGCTCCGCCATTTTTCGCGTTTTATCCCTTAGCAATGATCTTTCTCGCTCTTTATGTTGTTCTTATTCGAAAAAAACATTTGCCGTGGAAAGGGATGCTTATTGGTCTTCTGTTATTTTTGGGCTTGCATGCTTTCCATCTTGTTCCTGCAGCGATTGATTTGCTCTATCCCGGTACTAATACGAATACACGAGTCTTCTCAAGAGAAAGCATAGCTGCCCAGCTCAATTATTACTACGGAGTTATAGGTTTTGCCAAAGCGAGTGTAAATATGCTTTCGGTTACTCCAATGAAAGAATTTGTATGGGCGTCCGTACTTACTCCTGCAGTTGTTATTAGCGGTTTTTTGCTCAACAAAAGAAAAAAGAAAACAGTACTATTAACCGGAATCTTTTTTCTGGTAACATTTTTTTTGCTGACAGCAAATATTACGCATCTTGGAGTAAAGTTTTACGAAAAGCTTTTTTATGTTCCAGGATTCTCCATGTTCAGAAACTTTATTGTTCAGTGGAGATTTGTGTACGCCTTTTTCTATGCTCTTCTATTCGGGCAGGCTCTTTTTCTCATTATCACTCAAATTAAAAAAAGATATATAAAAATTTTGCTTCTTATACTCGGTGTCTTTATTGCATTAAATGCATGGCCGTTTATTAACGGTGAGCTTGTAACAAAACGCCAATTTTCAACTGAAGTCAAAACCGGTGTTCTGATTGATCCGCAATTCGAGGCTTTGCTCTCATTTCTTCGCTCACAGAAGGTGGATGCGAAAGTATTAACGTTACCGTTCACCGATTCATACATGCAGCCCCTTTGGAGTAAAAATAATGCCTGGTATATTGGTCCGTCAATGATTTCGAATTTAACCGGGAAAAGAGATTTTGCCGGGTATCAAATTATGCCTCCATTTATCAACGTATTTCTACACGCGGCAAAGAATAATGATTATAAATCGCTCAAACGACTCATGGGGCTTCTCAACATACGGTATATATTTTTAAATCAAGATACCAAGATCTATGACGCTGCCTTTTCCGATTGGCTTTTTAGCTATGTTCGCCATTATCTTCCTAACGATCAAAAGGAGTATGCAAAGTTTGTGAAAAAACTTACAGATAAGAAGGTTTTTGAGAGCGGTCAGTATAAACTTTACACGATTGAAGATAAAGCATACCTTCCACATTTTTACGTTGCAAAAACTATCAGCATGTATGAAGATACCGTTGATGATTGGAATGGTAAGACATACTCATTTTTTATTGATAAAAAAAATGATGAGGTACGAACTGCATTTGTTGAAAAAGGCGTATGTGTAAAACTTTTTTCAGAAAAAACGTGTACTGGGAAAAACATTTTTTCGAAAAATACTATACCCAAAATAGAATTCCAAAAAATAAACCCAACTAAATATAAAATAAAAGTACACGATGCGAAAGGTCCCTATATGCTTGTGTTTTCCGAGGCATTTTACAACAAATGGAAAATTTTTATTTCACCTACGCCTTCTTTAAAAGAAGAAATTCCTGTGAGAACGTATTTCGATGGAGACATAAGAGAGAACGCCTCGAAAAATGTATTTTTTGATAACAAAATATTTGAGACAATTGGTATGAAGAGTATACCTGACGGTCGCCATATGCTTGTTAATGGTTATGCAAACGCCTGGTATATTATGCCGGAAGATGTAGATAATAAAAGCGACTATGAGTTTATTATAGAAATGGTGGGACAAAGGGTATTTTACATAAGCCTTGGAATATCACTGTTCGTTTTCATTTTTTGTCTTTTATGGGGACTAAAACTTATTGCAGATGACAGGTAATAATGCTTAAATTAATAATATTGCTCGCGAGAAAAAATAGAATATTAGCAAGCCTGCTTTTAATGCTTAGCAATGTTTTTTTGTCTGACCAAAATCAAAATGTTCTTCGCTTCAAATTAATCAATGGAGATAAATCACTAAGAATAAGCTATCCATTAAATTCTGAATCGGTAGTTTTTGATGTGGGAGGATATGTGGGTAACTGGTCTGATGACATTTATCAGAAATATAAATGTTGTATCTATGCTTTTGAACCGGTGCCGGAATATTATAGAATCATAAAAAAACGCTTTCGACACATAAAAAAAATTCATGTATTAAACTATGGTTTAGCTGCAAGAACAATATATATTACTCTCCATTTGGCAAAGGATGCAACATCAGAGTATGGACTATCTACTAAAATACAAAAGGTACAGTTGGTAAATATAAATGATATATTACATAAATTTAAAATAAAGATAGTTGATCTTGTCAAATTGAATATAGAAGGGGGAGAATATGACTTATTAGAATATTTGATTGAAGCAGATATGATTAAGAAATTCAAAAATATCCAAGTTCAATTTCACCGATCTGTGAATGATTTTGAAGCAAGAACAAATAGAATCCAAGAAGCATTTAGGAAGACGCACGAATTAACTTATCAATACCCATTTGTATGGGAAAATTGGTCACTTAAGGAGTAATACTTATATTTGATTTTTGAATAACATATGAAAAAATATAAACCGCTAATTTCTGTCGTAATGCCGGCCCATAATGCGCAGAAATATATTGGACCTTCCATAGAAAGTATTCTCAATCAAACGTTTAAAAAATTTGAATTAATTATTATAAATGATTATTCTAGGGATGGAACAAATAAGATTATAAATGAATTCGCGAAAAAAGATCCAAGAATTCGAATAATAAACAATTCTAAAAATCTAAATATTGCTTCAACTCTAAACAAGGGAATTAGTATTGCAAGGTCAAACATAATAGCGAGAATGGATGCTGATGATATAGCTCTACCAAACAGGCTGGAGCTCCAATATAAATTAATTAATTCTTCCAAAAATATTGCTGTTGTTGGCGCTGATATTTTGATCATGGATGCAGAAGGACGAAAGATAGCAACAAGAAGATATCCAGATTCATCAGGAAAATTAAAAGCCTGTTTATTTAAATATAGTCCATTTGCACACCCGGTTGTAGTTTTCAGAAAAAATATGTTTGAAGAAGTTGGTAAATACAACCCAAAGTATTCTCCAACCGAAGATCTTGATCTTTGGTTTAGATTAGGGAAGAAATATGAATTCAAAAGTATCCCAGAAGCATTATTAAAGTATAGAGTTTATAAAAAATCAAGCAGCCATAAAGCCCTTAAAGATGTGGAAATTCTAGTATTTAAAATTCGCTTGGATGCAATAACGAAATACGGTTATCGACCGAGTTTGTACGATACAATCTACAATTTATTTCAATTTCTAACATTGTGGATTACTCCCTCGGAATACAGAATTAAATTCTATAACTTACTAAGAAACAATGATCTCATATAGGGCTATTAATAATATATCGACAGAAAAATTTGTAAGCGTTTTTCCATACAATGGTAATGCGTATTTACAAAATGTGGCATTTGATTCTCAAAAAAATAAAGGGATTGAGGCATCTATTTTTGTGACATTGAAAAATTTCTTAAAAGAAAGAAATATAAGTATAAATACATACGATGTAGTTACAAAAAAGGCGCCTTTTAAATACGTATACTTTGATATACCATATCCCTGGAATTTTGGCGCTTGGAAGATTATCATTTCAAATAAAAAGAAAAATATTTTGTTATGCAATGAGTCTTCATTAATAATTCCTTTTAATTATTGGAAAATATTTCACTTTTTTTTCGCAAAAATTTATACTTGGTATAATCCTCTGGTAGATAATAAGAAATATTTCAAAATAAAGTTGCCTAAATCAAGCACCGGAATTAAGACTAGGCCCAAAAAATTTAAAGAGAAGAATTTTTTAGTAGTCATCAACAAGAATACATTACCCTTTTATCCATTCAAACTGTTGAATTTTTTCGGTCGCGAGCTGTATTCCGAAAGAATAATGGCAATTGAATTCTTTGAACGCACTATTCCGGATAAGTTCTGTCTATATGGTAGGGGTTGGAATAAATCAAAGAAGTATAATTTAAATGAATTAGTTTTTGGCCCAAAAATTTACTCAACCTATAGGGGGGAAATAGGTAATAAAATCAAACTGCTGTCAAACTTTAAATATTGCATATGTTTTGAAAATCTAACTGATGTGAATGGATATGTTACCGAAAAGATATTCGATTGCTTAAAAGCCAAGTGCGTTCCTATATATTGGGGAGCTTCGGATATAACAAAATATATACCTAAAAATTGTTTTATAGATTTCAGGGATTTTGGGGACTATAAGAAACTATTAAAGTATCTTACTTACTTGGACGAAAATGCATATAATAATTACATTGAAAATATTCAGAAATTATTGTCTAATAAAAAATTTACAGATATGTGGTTTGAAAATGGATTTGCTAAATTTTTTTTAGAGGATATTTTAGAGAATTAAACTTATGAAAAAAGATAAAAACATAGTTCTGGAATTAGAGCTGAAAACAACGCAAGTGCGTAAAGAGATCTTAGAGATGATAGTTGGTGCGAAAGGAACACATATCGCGAGTGCATTTTCTATAGTCGATGTCCTAGTTTATTTGTACGACAAAATTCTTAACATAAATCCTCAGGATCCAAATAATCCAAAAAGAGATAAGTTTGTATTAAGCAAAGGTCATGGCTGTGCGGCTCTATATGTTATTTTGGCAAATCATGGTTTTTTTCCAAAGCGCATTCTAGAATCATACTGCGGACAAGGTAGTATATTAGGAGGCCACCCGGACAGTACAAGGATTCCGGGAGTAGAAGCTTCGACTGGATCTCTGGGGCACGGGTTTTCTGTTGCTGTGGGCTTTGCCCTGGCAAATAAAATAAATAAAATTAAGTCTAAAGTCTATTGTCTCGTTGGTGATGGCGAATGTAATGAGGGAACAATTTGGGAAGCTTCTATGGTTGCGGCCCATCATAAATTAGATAATCTAGTACTAATCGTAGATGATAACAAACTTATGATAAGTGGTTTTGCCAAGGATATTTTAAACCCCTTGTCATTTAGCGATAAGTTTCATGCATTTGGATGGAACACAACTGAAATTGATGGTCATAATTTTAGCGATCTAATTAATGTTTTTAATAAAGTACCTATCAAAAATTCCAAGCCAACAGTTATTATCGCCAACACCGTGAAGGGGAAGGGTATATCTTACATGGAGAACAAAAAAGAATGGTACAGCATGCTCCCAAATGAGGAACAAATGGAGACAGCATTGAAGGAGTTAAACGGCAAAATTGAAATGCTTAAAATGCACTTACAAAAATGAGAGACTCTTTTATAAGTTCTATATATAAAGTAACGAAATTAAATAACAATGTGCTTTGTATTGTAGGTGATATCGGAGCCTTTCTTCTTCGAGATTACATTAGAGATTTTTCTTCTAACTATTATAATTTGGGAGCTGCTGAAGCAAATATGGTTGGAGTTGCTGCTGGATTTGCGATGTCTGGAAAAATTCCTTTTTTGTACACTATAACTCCATTTATTACGTCTCGGTGTTATGAGCAAATAAAGGTTGATGTTTGCTATAACGAGGCAAATGTAAAGCTTATTGGAGTGGGAAGCGGTGTTTCGTATGGAACAATGGGGTCTACGCATCATTCATTGGAGGATATTGCAATAATGCGTGCTTTGCCAAACATGGTTATTATTTCTCCATCAGATCCCCTTGAGGTCGAAGAGGCAGTATTTGCCGCAATGAAATACCAAGGGCCAACATATATACGATTAACATTGAGTTCATTTCCTCTTGATTATGATAGAGGAAAGTTTGAAATTGGGAAAGCCCGTATTGTTAAAAAAGGAATTGATGCTGCAATAATTGCAACAGGAGACATGGTTGCTATTGCAATAGAGGCAGCAGAAGCTCTCAAAGAAGACAATATTGATTGCTACGTTGTCAATATGCACACGATAAAACCAATTGATGAAGCCCTAATAAAAAAATTATCCGAAAAATGTAAGGCTATAATTAGTATAGAGGAGCATAGTACTATTGGAGGGCTGGGAAGCGCGGTTTCCTCAATAATATCGCAGTATCCTAAAAACAAAGCGGTACTAAAAATAATGGGCTTTGAGGACGTTTTTTGTAAAGAATATTCTTCAGACAAGCTAAAAATATTTGAGAAATACGGACTTTCAGCAGAGCATTTAGTAACAGCAATCCGTAATTTGTATGATAAATCCAATTATAAAAAGAGATATTGAGAGTATAATAAAGAGATTAGGGAATTATATCAATGCTTTGTCGGGAAAAAAAGTTTTGATTACAGGAGCATCGGGGTTGATAGGCAGTTACATAGTTGAAACTATCGCTTATTTAAATAGCGAAAAAAAATTATCATCTTCTTGTAAAATTTTAGGTTTACAAAAAAAAGATATAACTAAAGAGCATAGGCTTGGTTATCTTTTGGGCAGACAGGATATACAATTTGTTTCTCACGACGTAGCTTTACCATATTCACCCTCTTTTAAGATAGATTATATTATCCACTCGGCAGGAATGTCAGCGCCTGCTTTTTTTCTCGCTGATCCGTTGGGCACTATTGATGTTAATGTAAATGGCATAAGATGGATTTTAGAATATGCGAGGAAAAATAAAATAGATAGCGTTTTGTATATGAGCAGCGGTGAAATTTACGGCAATCCGACTCGTGAAAATATTCCGACTCCGGAATCATATAACGGCAATGCTTCTACTCTTGGGCCCAGGGCCTGTTACACATCTTCTAAAAGATTGGCAGAGACTTTATGTTTTATTTACTTTGAAAAATATGGAGTACCAGTAAAAATTGCACGTCCTTTTATCGTTTATGGCCCAGGCCTTGGTATATTTGATAGGCGTGTTGTTGCGGATTTCATACGAAGCGGACTAGAGGGAAAACCAATAGAAATGTTAAGTGACGGGTTGGATACTAGGTCATATTGCTATATTACGGATGCCACGGTCGCCTTTTTTAAATTGCTTCTATCCCAAAAAAATGGAGAAGCTTTTAATGTGGCAAGCGATTTGGAAGAGGTTAGCATTAAAGATCTTGCCAAGCTTGTTCATAAAATTTTCAATATTAAAAATCCCGTTAAGGTATCGATAAAAGACGTCAAGTTCATAAAAGGAGCTCCGAATAGAGTATTTCCGAATATCTCAAAACTCAAGAAGGCTTTTGGGTTTAAACCGGAGGTCGGTATAGAAGAAGGTTTAAGAAGGACTATAGAATGGAATAAATCAGCCAATGCGATTTCAGTCAGTTAGTTTTATCTAAAGCATTTTGAATCAGACTGTTTGTATCATACTGTTTTGATAGGTTGATTGCATTTTTTCTATACTTTTTATACATAGTGTTATCAGAAAGTAATTTAACTAAAGCTTCCGCAAAGTTTTCTACCGTATAGTCAACAATTAGACCAGCCTTTCGTGATTCTATGACACGAGCGATCAATGGAACATCGGTTATAACAACGGGTAGTCCGCAGCCAAGGTAAAGCTTTGGCTTGCCCGGATCAGTGTAGAAAGTGTAATTATCAGGCGTTGGGACATAAGGGGCAATGCCAATTGCGGATTTGCAGAGAATTTTTTCCACGGTTCTATAATCTTTAACGAAGCCCTTAAATTCAACATGATTGGCGATGTTGAGTTTTTTTGCTAAAACTTTCAGTTTCTGTTCGTATTCTCCTTGACCAACAACAACAAACTTTAATTGCGGAATTTTTGAAACTATTTCTGGTAGCGTTTCTAAAACAATTTGAACGCCCTGCTTTTCTAAAAGAAAACCAACAAAAACTATATCATACCGATTAATTTTTTCTAGAGAAAGAATCTTAATTCTGGAAAGATTTGCTCCCATTGGTAAAATTATGCTTTGAGCACTTCTTTTAGGATCAACGTTATTTTTCCTTCTTGCTTTAATCATTCTCGTAGACAAAATCCAAATTTTGTCTACATGGTAACAGGCAAGTCTATCCAGAAAATGGTAGATATTGTTAAGTATTTTATTCTCAAATCTTTGAGGATTGTAGTCTATTGTGTAAAAAACAAGTTTTTTTACTAACCCCAATTTTTTAAAAGGTAAAACAGAAACAGTATTTAAATTGTCTAAAGCAATACATAAATCGAATTTTGTTTTGGCAAGTATAATAAAATAAAAAGTAATAAATACATCAAATAAGTAAAAAAATATTTGGGGTCCAATCATTGAATGTGTGAAAATTTGTTTTTTTAAAATGCCATTTTCATAAATCGTCATCGATGATCTATGCTCGCTTGAGTATGGGAAAGGATGCTCAATGTGATATATTTTTTTTACTTTGGGTAAAAAAAAATCTCTGATTTCTTGAGGAGGGCCTCCACCAGCGATAGCCCTCTTGTAAAAATGAGAGAGTATGAGAATGTTTGAATTTTTTGATAGGTTCATAAGGCGATAAGATAAACTTTGCTCAATTTTATTTCCTGATGTTTCATCTGGAAATTATAACTAATTTTTACTCTTAATACAATTTGCTTGATGGTATAATTCGTCTTAAATCAATGAGAAGATCATAAAAGAATTATATTGAGACAAAAAGAGGAATTGAGTAGGTAGTAAATTTTTATAAAAAACATTCGAAAAATTATTTATAGGCATAGAGGTAAAAGATTTTATTCTCTCGTTTTTATATATTTTTACTTTATGTTTTCTTGAATTTGGCTTAAAGCTGAAAAAATGATAAAATTGAGCGTATGCTAAGTATTGTTGTACCCGTTTTTAATGAAGAAGAAAGTTTAGGTGCTTTTTACAAAGAGCTTATCCTGCAGGTATCAAAACTCAAAGTTGGCTTTGAAGTTATCTTCATTGATGATGGATCAACGGATGGATCCTTGGGCCTTCTAAAAAAAATTGAAAAAGAAAACAAAAATATTAGATTATTCTCCTTTCGCAGAAATCAGGGAAAAGCAGAAGCCCTAACATTAGGGTTTGCAAAAGCCATAGGCGAATATGTTCTTACTCTTGATGCAGATTTGCAGGATAAGCCAAGCGAAATAGAAAAATTTATTGAAAAACAAAAAGAAGGGTGGGATCTAGTTTCGGGATGGAGAAAAAATAGGAAAGACTCGATTCCCAAAAAAATTGCTTCCAAGTTTTTTAATTTTATATCTAGCTTTTTCTGGAACCTGAAAGTAAAGGATCTAAATTGCGGTTTAAAATTATATACCAGAGAAGCTGCTAAATCCCTAAATCTTTACGGGGGAATGCACAGGTTTATTCCGCTTCTCCTGCATGAGGAGGGATTTTCTGTCACAGAAGTGCCAATTGTCCATGATTTGAGGAAATTTGGTAAATCTAAGTACAATTTTACGAAAGTGTTTACGGAAATTCCGGATATGTTTACAATGCTATTTCTTTCAAGGTACAGCAGGAGGCCTCTTCATTTTTTTGCACCTGTAGGAGGATTTATTTTTATTGTGGGAACAATAATCCTTGCATATCTTACTCTCCTTCGTCTTGAGGGTTATTCCATAGGCAGGCGCCCCCTTTTGTTTTTGGGAATGCTTCTTGTCATAAGCGGTCTTCAAGTTTTCTTTACAGGTTTTTTAGCAGATCTTATACTGCATAGTTCTGGTAAAGACAAGGAAGATAAATTTATACTTAAATATTCAAGTGAGTAAAATACTGTGAAGATTCAAGATCTTGCATTTTTTATTGTCTTTATCATCCTGCTAATTAAAAGAGATTCAAAATTAGCAGCGGGAGCAGGAATTATTTCACTGATTTTATCCATTCCGCTTTTTTCTTTTTGGATTTTTTTTACAGCAGAGCGTCTCACCTGGTATGCTGCCGCCTTTTTTCTTCTTTCAGTAATTTTCCATCTAATTAGTTTAAGAAAAGGGGAGTAGCGTGTCTGATAGAAATAAAGCATTTCTGGCAATTTTATTCGGTTCTTTGTTTGGCGGGGCAGTAACTACGGTTATTAAAATTGGATTAGTTGAAATTCCTCCGCTTACTTTTTCTTTTTTGAGATTTTTTATTGCCTCAATTGTATTATTACCAATTGTACTTAAAAACAAAAGCGTTTCAGTTAAAAAAATAAAGAATCTTCTACCTTTTACTCTATTTGCTACTTTAAACGTAATTTTATTTATTCTTGGTATAAGATTTACAACCGCAACAATAGGTCAGCTGCTATACGCAGGAGTACCTTTTTTGACAGGAGTAATTACATTTCTTGTTTTTGGCGACAGGTTATCGTCAAAAAAAATCTTAGGTATTATTGTCGGTTTTATCGGTGTCGCAATTGTTGTTCTTCTTCCAATAATTGAGCAGAATAAACAGTTTTCCGGGAATTTAGTAGGGAATCTTTTAATAGTAATGGGTGTTATTTCTTGGTCATTATATATGGTTTTTTCAAAAAAACTTAGCAAAGAACATTCTCCTTTTGTGATAAATAGTGCATTTATTTTTATTACAACTTTTATTCTGTTTCCATTTTTTATCTTTGAATTTATTAAAGACAGTAAATGGTTGAGTCAACTTTCGTTATCTGGCATAATTTCTTTAAGCTATGTGGCAATTTTTGGAACAGTATTGAATTATTTACTTAACCAATATGCTATCAAGCATGGCGGGTCAGTGTTTGCCTCAACTTCTTTTTATCTCTTACCAATTTTTGCTTTTCTGGCAGCATTTGTTCTTTTGGGAGAAAGACTTACTTCAGGACTTTTTATAGGAGGAGTTCTCGCTCTTTTTGGGATTTTTCTTACAACTAGAAAATAATCTTAAGTTTGCTTAAAATTAATATATGAAGATCGGAATTGATGTTAGCCAGCTTGCATACAAAGATACTGGAGTAGCGAATTATTTAGAAAATTTAGTTAAGAATTTTCTCACAATTGATAAAAAGAATGAGTACGTACTGTTTTTTTCAAGCCTGAGAAAGAGTATCGAGTATCCAGTATCGAGTATTCAGTTGGGGAAAAATGTTCAGATTAAAAAATTTAGACTGCCGCCAAGCGTCCTTGATTTACTTTGGAACAGATTGCACATTTTTCCTATTGAATGGTTTATCGGTAATATTGATGTCTTTATTACTTCCGATTGGACAGAGCCGCCTACAAGAAGAGCAAAAAAGGCAACCATACTTTACGATCTGATTGTTTATAAATACCCTAAGGAAACAGACAAAAAGATAGTAGAAACTCAAAAAAGGAAACTGCATTGGGTTAAAAAAGAATCAGATTTGATTTTTTGCATATCGGAGGCAACAAAAAAAGATGCGCAGGAGATACTCGGAATTGATAAAGAAAAGTTAAAGGTAATTTATCCCGGAATATAAAAGTATCGAGTATCGAGTATTCAGTATTGAGGATAAAACAGAATGAAAATAGTTGACTTTACAGATTTAATAGTTTGGCAGAAGGCTCATCGGCTTGTGTTAGCTATCTACGGGATTACGAATAAATTCCCTTCGTATGAAAAATTGGGCTTGGCGAGTCAAATGCAGAGAGCTGCGGTTTCGATAACAAGCAATATAGCAGAGGGATTTGCAAGGAGAAGTAGAAAAGAAAAACTTCAGTTTTATTATATAGCCCTGAGTTCTTTATCAGAATTAAGAAACCAGATTATGATTAGCAAAGGTCTCGATTATATAACTATACAAACTTTTAACCTGCTTGAAAATCAGTTAATCGAAGTGAGGAAAATTTTGAGCGGACTCGTAAAGAGTTCTAATAATTACAACAACTGAATACTGTATTCTGAATACTATATACTGAATACTATGGTTATTGGAATAAATGGATATGAGGCGGTAGTGCCAAGATTCGGATTCAATAAGAAAACCGGCTTGCCAAACAGAGTCGGAAGCGGTGAATTTTGCTTTCAGCTTCTTTTAGGGCTTTCTAAAATAGACAAACACAACGAATATTTTGTATATCTTCCTAAAAAACCATCTTCCGATATGCCAGAAGAGACTGAAAAATGGCATTACGTTGTATTTTCATCAAAGCTTTGGACCCTTTTGGGATTATCGAGAAAACTCTTTAGTAATAGAAATAAAATTGATGTTTTTTTCTCTCCAACACATTATCTTCCTCTTTATACTCCTTGCTCCTCTGCAATATCAATTCTTGATGTTTCGTATCTTCATTTTCCCAAGCTGTTTAAAAAAAAGGATTTATACCAGTTAAAACTTTGGGGAAGATTTTCAATAGGAAAGGCCAGTAAAATTATCACGATAAGTAAATCTACCAAGAATGATATAATCAAAGCATACAGTGTTTCGGAGGACAAAGTAGTAGTGGTATACCCGGGGATTAAAAAAGTATCGAGTATTGAGTATTCAGTATTAAGTATGGATAGATTAAAAGAAAAATACGGGATTAAGGGAGATTATATTCTTTTTGTGGGAACACTTCAGCCGAGGAAAAATATTGTAAGACTTGTTGAGGCATTTTCAAGACTTAGGACTAAAAACTTAGGAATAAAGACTGATTTAGAGTTAGTTATTGTAGGCAAAAAAGGATGGATGTACGAGGATATTCTAAATGCTCCGAAAAAACTCGGCATTACGGACAGAGTTAAATTCTTGGATTCTGTAAGTGATGAGGATTTGCCAAGTTTCTATAAAAATGCTCTTTGTTTTGTTTTACCGAGTCTTTACGAAGGTTTTGGACTTCCTGTTCTTGAGGCAATGAAATACGGCTGCCCTGTTTTAACAAGTAATGTTTCTTCTCTTCCTGAAGCAGGAGGAGATGCGGCCTTGTATTTTAATCCGCAAGGCGTAGAGGATATTGCTAAAAACTTAGAGTCTATAATTCAGAATCCAGAATTGAGAAAAGAACTTATAAAAAAAGGATATGAACAAGTTAAGAAATTTTCCTGGGAGAAAACCGCAAAAGAAACTTTGCAAGTCCTGGAACAACTTGCAAAGAGTTAATAAAGTTATAAAGTTCAAAGTTTATAAAGTATGGATAAGGTTTTCAGAAGATTAAGAACGATATTAACCGAATTTGTGAATTTTATTTTAAGAATTGTTGGATTTATTCCGTCCCATCACGTAAGAAGATTTTTTTATAGATTAGCAGGTGTAAAAATAGGTAAGGGCTCTGCCATTCATATGGGTGCGTGCTTTTATGATCCGAAAAATATTGTAATAGGACAAGATACTATAATCGGAGAAGGTACAGTTTTAGACGGCAGAGACAAGCTTGTTATTGGGAATCACGTAGATATAGCATCGGATGTTATGATTTATAACGCAGAACATGATGTCCAAAGTTCTGACTTTCACGCAATATCCTCCCCTGTTTTCATAGAAGATTATGTTTTTATAGGGCCAAGAGCAATTATTCTACCCGGTGTCAGAATCAAAAAAGGATCAGTTGTCGGTGCAGGTGCCGTTGTGACCAAGGATGTCGAAGAATTTACAATAGTAGGAGGAGTTCCTGCAAAGCCAATCAAAGAGAGAATCAAAAATCTTAATTATAAATTGGGAAGAGCTGCTTGGTTTAGGTGAGACTAAATGATAATTTCCATAATAATTTTAAATTACAAAACCAAAGAGCTTACGCTTTCGCTTCTTGACGGCCTCTTTGAAAATTACGGCAAAGAAATAGAAGAAAATAAAATTGAAATTATTTTGGCCGATAATGCTTCAAATGATAATTCCATACCGGCTTTTAAAAAATCAAAATATTTCTCGGAAATTAAACTTATTGAAAACAAAGAAAATTATGGTTTTTCCAAAGGGAACAATATCGCAGCAGGAGAAGCGCTCGGAGAATATTTACTCTTTATCAATTCGGATACCTTAGTAAAGGATAAAGGATTTCTCAGGATGACAGAATTTCTAAATAAAAACAAGAAAACTGCCGTAATGGGTGGAAGACTCATTAATAAAGATGGATCAGATAGGGCCCCTGCCGGAAAATTCTATAATTTAGTTTACGTTTTCTTTACTTTGTTTTTTTCTTGGTTGGCGCCAAATTTGCGTTTCAGTCCAAAAAAAATAAGTGAAGTAGATTGGGTTTCGGGCGCATTTATGATGATAAGGCGAGAGGTATTTAAGAAATTGGAAGGATTTGACAAGAATATATTTATGTATGTCGAAGATATGGAGCTATGCTTCAGAGTCAAAAAACTAGGCTATAATATAGTTTTTTTTCCAGAATCATCTTTATACCACATGGAATATGGCAGCTCAAATAGAACCTTTGCAATTGTCAATATTTACAAAGGTATTTTGTATTTTTACAAAAAACATGGTAGCCCCATCTCTTATTTAATAGTTAAGACAATGCTTGTTGTTAAGGCTGGACTTCTTGTAATGATAGGTAAAATAATCAATAATAAATACTTAACCGATACTTATTCAAAAGCTCTAAAAACATGAAAAAATTGTTCTTGCGGGGATGGAATAATATTTTATTTTTGTCTACCTTGTTTCTATTGATGTTTATTCCTCTTTACCCCAAGCTGCCCCTTTTAAATGTAAGAAATACATGGGTTTATATCAGAGCCGAAGACTTTCTGGTTGTATTTGTTCTTGTCTTATGGCTATTTCTTTTTTTTAGAAAAAAAGTAACCATCAAAACACCTCTTACATTGGCTATTATGATTTATTGGCTAGTTGGTGCTTTAGCCACTATCCATGGAGTTCTTTTGATTTTTCCGCAAATCTCTAATGTTTTTCCAAATGTAGCCTTTTTAAGCTTTTTGCGTCATGTGGAGTATATGAGCCTATTCTTCGTGGCTTATTCGGGAATGAAAGATAAAAAATTCCTTTCGGTAATTATCGGTGTTTTAGTTTTTACACTTCTTATTGTTGTTTTTTATGGAATTGGGCAAAAATACTTAGGTTTCTCAGCCTATCTTACAATGAATGAGGAGTTTGCAAAAGGACTTCCAATAAAACTTTCACAGCTTTCCAGGGTTCCTTCGACCTTTGCCGGGCATTATGATCTGGCTGCTTACCTTGTTTTAATTATTCCGATCTTAACGAGTCTGATTTTTGGATTTAGAAACTGGTTGGTAAAAATTATTATATTAGCTAGTGTTATTCTAGGCTTTGGTCTTCTTCTCATGACAGTATCGAGAGTATCCGTTTTCGTTCTATTAATAGCTCTTTTTATAGTTCTTTTTTTCCAAAATAAAAAAATTTTTGTTTTATCTTTTCCGATTGTTGCGATATTAGCATTCCTTTTTTTAAGTTTTCAGCCTGCGCTGCTTTCACGTTTTGGAAATACAGTCAAAGAGATTAATGTTTTAGTTGACGCAAAAACAGGGGAAGCAATAGGAAATGTTAAATTTGTGTCCTTCCAAAGGTTTGAAAATAAAATTATCATACAGAAGCGATTTGCAGGTCAAGGACAAGAAGCTTCTCCGTCCGCATTATTATCTTTGGATGATCTCCCCAAAGAAGTACCTGTTGTTGTTGCGCCCAATCTATCAACGGGGGAAAATTTACCACAGGGAACAGGATACATAAACCTTTCCTTGTCTCCTGCTACAAAAAAATTAAAATATTTCTTTCATGAGGCTTCTCCCGATGCGCAGTCCAGTGCGTCTGCGGGGATTTTTGTCTTTCACGGAGACTTTATAATCAAAAAAGCTTCAGCATACGATCTTTCATTTACAACCAGATTTCAAGGTGAATGGCCAAGAGCACTTGAGGCTTTCAAGAAAAATATTTTGTTTGGCTCAGGTTATGGTTCGGTGAGTCTTGCTGTTGATAATAATTATTTCCGGATGTTAGGCGAAACGGGAATTCTTGGTATTGCTTCCTTTTTTGCTATATTTTTAACCCTGGGAATTTATATAAAGAAAATACTGCCCAATATCGAATCTAAAGTTGCGAGAAGTTTTATCTTGGGATTTGTGGCAGGTTTTATAGGAATAGCTTTAAACGCGACTCTTATTGATGTATTTGAAGCATCAAAGATTGCTTATCTTTTGTGGATTTTAACAGGAGTAGTTCTTGGAATTCTAGTTTTATATCAGAGCGAGAAGATTGAACTTTATCCCGAACTTAAAAAAGCGGCAGCCTCTGTATATGCTATAATTTTCTATCTTTTTATAGCAGCTGTTTTTATATTCTCACCAATGCTTAACAATTTTTTTATCGGAGACGACTTTACCTGGTTTCGATGGGTAACAGATTGTTCGGGATCTATCAATAACAGCTGTTTTTCTCTTACAACAGTTGTTCATTATTTTACGGAGTCCGACGGATTTTTTTACAGGCCTGGGACAAAGGTATATTTTCTCTTAATGCACTCAATATTTTGGTTTAACCAACTCATCTATCATGCTGTATCAATCTTGCTTCACTTTACCGCAGCAGCTCTTTTCTTTTTGATTGCCCGGAAAATTTTACGCAGTCACTTTCTTGCCGTTTTAGCTGCCTTCTTGTTTCTTATTATAAGCGGATATTCAGAAGCTGTTTTTTGGATTTCCTCAACAGGATTTCTTTTTACCGCCGTATTTGCCTTTTCAAGTCTTCTCTTTTTTATTCTTTGGGAAGAAAAGAAGAAAATTCATTATTACATCTTATCTCTAATAGCTTTAACTCTTGGTTTACTTTTCCACGAACAGGGCGTAATCACTCCTCTTCTTATCACTGCGTATAAATTTACCAAAGAAGAATCAGTAACGCCTCGCAAATTATTCAGACAACTCCACTTCATATCTTTATTCATTCCTGTCGGGATCTATCTGATTGCCCGTTACAGTGCCCAAAGCCATTGGTTTTCGGGAGATTACAGCTATAACCTGCTAAAGCTTCCATTTAACATAGTAGGTAATCTTCTGGGTTATCTGTCTCTTGCTTTATTTGGTCCAATTTCCTTACCCTTGTACGAAACATTTCGTAATTTTCTTAAAGAAAACATAATAATTGCCTTGCCCGCAACATTACTGCTAGTCTTCATTTTTGCTCTTTTTTATAGAAAAATTTTTAGGAATTTAGAAAAAAAAGAGAAGAGGATAATTATCTTTGGATTTTTATTTTTCATCATATCTCTCTTGCCATTTTTGGGATTGGGCAACATTACTTCAAGATATAGTTACCTTGCATCTTTTGGACTGGTTATAGTTTTTGTATTTCTTATAAAAAAACTTTATGTATACTTGCAAAATTACGGAAAAGATATTAGTCTTGTTGCAACTACAACGCTTATTGCAATTTTCTTTCTTTTGCAAATAATTCAGATTCAGCAAATTCATCTCGATTGGACCGGAGCCGGTGAGAAAACCAGAAGATTTTTTATATCCATTGATTTCCTATATTCTGATTATTGGTCAAAAGAGCCTGTAGAACTTCATTTCGTAGATGTGCCGATTAAATATGGACAGGCATGGGTATTCCCCGTTGGCCTTGCGGATGCTTTATGGTTTGCTTTTGAAAATAGAAATTTGAAAATTTATACACACCCAAGTGTTAAAGAGGCTTTGGACCAGGCGGGAACATCTGTTCTGAATCCAATATTTAAGTTTAACGACGACGGCAGTCTTGAGCAGGTATTTCGTCCTAGAAAATTTTCCGTAGATACTCAATAAAAAAGTGACTCGTGATAACTTACATATAAGTTTTGATAAAAATGGGAATATCTTAGAATATAAATAAATGAAAATTAAAAAAGAAATTTTAGTCCTTTTTATAATACTTATACTTGGGTTTTTGGTAAGACTTTATCATTTTAATGCTCCTATTGCAGATTGGCATGCATGGAGGCAAGTTGATACCTCTGCAGTCTCAAAATTTTTTGTAAAAGATGGATTTGATATTCTTCATCCTAGGTTTTATGATCTTTCAAACGTTCCATCGGGAGTTTGGGAAAATCCGCAAGGTTATAGATTTGTGGAATTCCCAATTTATAATGTTGCACAGGCGGGCCTTTTTAAGCTCTTTGGGGTTTTAACCATTGAGGAGTGGGGAAGGCTTGTAACGATTTTTTCATCTCTTTTGTCTTCCGTTTTTTTGTATCTTATCGTCAAGAAGCATCTTAATGGCTTTGCAGGTCTTTTTGCCGCATTTTTCTTCACTTTTATACCTTTCAATATTTACTTTGGAAGAACGGTATTGCCGGATTCATCTACAGCAGCCGCATTTTTAGGTGCTATATATTTTTTTGACAAGTGGATTGAGAAAGATTTACGATTTAAGATTTACGATATAAGATTTATTCTTACACTAATTTTTACAGCTGCATCTATTCTGCTTAAACCCTTTGCGATATTTTTTCTTCTTCCCATGGTTTATCTTGTTTATGAAAAGTATGAATTTAGTTTTCTGAAAAATAAGAAACTTTGGATCTTTGCAATTTTGTCAATCCTGCCTTTTGTCTTATGGAGAATCTGGATGCTTCAATATCCAGGAGGAATTCCTCAAAGCGGGTGGCTTCTAAATGGAAATAACATAAGGTTTAAGGGTGCGTTTTTTCATTGGATCTTCGCAGAAAGAATTGGAAAATTAATTTTGGGATATTGGGGGCTCCCACTACTTATCTTAGGTATTCTTCTTAAGCTTTCCAAGGAAAGTTATTTATTTTTTCTTTCATTCTTGGTTTCATCACTTTTGTACGTTACTGTTATTGCAACAGGAAATGTTATGCACGATTATTATCAAATTCTTATTATGCCAAGCATTGCGATATATCTTGCGCTTGGTGTATCTTTCCTTTGGGAAAACAAAACTAACATTTATAGACCAGTCTCTATTATCATTCTTTTTGTCAGTATAGTTTTTATGTTATCTTTTGGATGGTTTAATGTCCGTGCATTCTACAATATAGATCATCCGGAGCTTATAAGATTAGGCTCGCAGATAGATAAGCTTATTCCTAAAAACGCGAAAGTCGTAGTTCCCACCGATGGAGACACAACGGCTCTTTATTTTATGCAAAGACGAGGGTGGTCAAGTTTTGAAAAGCCGTTACCGGAACTTATTAAAATGGGTGCAGATTACCTTGTTTTTATAAATCCAAAGAAAGAAGATTTTGGAGTTGGTAAGAAATATAAAATAATTTCTTCATCTGCCGATTACATACTTTTTGATCTTCATCAAAAACCATGAAAATTTTAATGGTGTCGTCCTATCTTCCTTACCCTTTGTTTTCCGGAGGACATATAAGGCTATATAATATTATTAAAAATTTATCTAAGAATCATCAAATAACTCTGGTTTGTGAAAAAAGAGCTTATCAAAACGGACAGGATATTGCGGAAGTTGGAAAATTCTGTAAAAAAATAATTACCGTAGATCGAAAAAAACAATGGACTTTAAAAAACATTTTTAAAACAGGTTTTTCAAAATATCCATTTTTGGTAACGGGTCACACGCATTCTCAAATGAGAAGAGAAATAAAAAAAATATTGGAAAAAGAAAAATTTGATTTAATTCATGTCGAAACTTTTTACATTATGCAAAATTTACCCAAAGTTACTGTTCCGGTAGTTCTTACCGAGCATAATATTGAGAGTCTCGTTTATGAAAGATTTAAACAAAGCACCCATTTTTTTATTAAGCCCCTTTTAAACATAGATATTCTAAAACTTAAAAAAATAGAAGAGAAAGCATGGACTAAGGCAAATGCAGTCATTGCTGTTTCCAAAAATGATAGAAACATAATTAAAGATTTTAATAAAAATGTATATGTTGTTCCTAACGGAGTAGACCTGGAAAAATTCAGAATTCAGCCCTTCGGCGTGCCTCAGGACAAGAGTTCAGAGTTCAGAGTTCAAGATAATAGAGAAATAACCATTCTTTTTGTTGGGGATTTTAAGTGGGTGGAGAATAGGGATGCCGCAAGAATGATTTTAAAAGATATATGGCCGGAAATAAAATTGAAAATTGAAAATGGAAAATTGAAAATTAAATTGTGGATAGTCGGTAAAAAAATTCCCGAGTCAATAGTAAAACTTGGATCAGATGGTGTAGTTTTTGATGAAAATGCTCCTCCGGATACTTCTAAAATTTATGAAAAAGCAGATCTCTTGCTTGCTCCAATAAGAATAGGAGGGGGAACAAGCTTTAAAATACTTGAAGCAATGGCATCGGGCGTTGCGGTTGTAACAACAAATCTTGGCGCAGTAGGAATTGGAGCCAAAAACAGAGAGGAAGTTATAATCGCAGAGAACAAGGAAGAATTTTCAGATAGCATAATCGAGCTTCTCGAAAATAAAAATTTGTACGAAAAAATCACAAAAAACGCAAGAAGTCTTGTAGAAGAAAAATATAACTGGGAGAATATTGCCAAAGAGCTTGTGAAAGTTTACCGATCTGTCGTCTAATTTATGATTGATCTTTCTATAATTATTGTTTCCTATAACACTAAAGACTTTATTAGGGAATGTTTAAAATCGATAAGAGTAACATCGAAAGGGTTTGACTACGAGATTATAGTTGTGGACAATGTCTCATCTGATGGGACATCTCAGATGGTAAAAGAAGAATTTCCAGATGTTATTACGATCAAAAGCCGGAAAAATTTAGGATTTTCAAAGGCAAATAACGCTGGGGTTGAAAAATCAAAAGGCAGGTATGTTTTGTTTTTAAACCCCGATACGGTGGTTTATGAGGATTCACTTTTTGGTATGGTTAAATTCATGGATGAGCACAAAGAAGCCGGAGCAGCCACCTGTAAATTGGTAATGCCGGGCGGCAGGCTTGATGATGCGGCTCACAGAGGTTTTCCAAATCCATGGAATTCCCTTTCTTATTTTTCGGGCCTTTCCAAACTGTTTCCTTCTTCAAAGCTGTTTGGAGGATACAACTTGGGCTGGATGGATCTTTCAAAACCCCACGAAATAGACGCATGCGCAGGCGCTTTTATGATGGTAAGGCGGCAGGCAGGAGAAAAAATAGGATGGTGGGATGAAGATTATTTTTTCTATGGAGAAGATTTGGAATTTTGTTTTAGGCTTAAGGAAATTGGATGGAAAATATATTTTGTGCCGAGTGTTTCCGTTCTCCACTATAAAGGAGTTTCCGGAGGAATAAAAAAAGTTTCAAAAGAAATTACAACAGCAAATCTTGAGACGAAAAAAAGATCTACAAACTGGCGTTTTAATGCTATGAAAATATTTTACCGTAAACACTATCAAAACAGATACCCTCTCCCCTTAACTTGGTTTGTTATGGGAGGAATAAATCTAAAGCACTGGTTGACATTAAGATCTATAAAATGAGTAGTTGAAAAATGCTAAAATATTCAACATAATAACAATATGAAGCATTATAAACTTGCATTGTTTTTTTTAAGACTTGGGATAGCTGCGGTTTTTCTTTATGCGGCAATTGCGGCTTATTTAGAACCTCAGAACTGGATCGGATATATTCCGCAATTCTTTAGAAGTATCCTTCCTGCAAGCACTCTTCTTGTGCTTTTTGGAGCCTATCAAGTAATTCTTTCTCTTTGGCTTTTGTGGGGTAAAAAAATTTTTTGGGCATCCCTGCTCTCTATTCTTACTTTTATTGCAATTATAACTGTAAATATTACCTCTTTGGATGTAGTCTTTAGAGACATTGCTATTCTTTTTGCCGCTTTATCTCTTGCCGTTTTAACTTACGAATCAAAGTAGTTATAAAATTTTATGCAGTTTGTGGCCTCGTTTATTGCGCTTGCAGTAGGTGGAATAATAGATACTTCTTATCTTCTTTATCAGCACTATAAAAAAAAGCCTCTCATCTGCCCAATGGATCATGATTGTTCGGTAGTAACGGAAGGTAAATGGTCAAGAATATTTTTTGTGAGAAATGAAATATTGGGATTGTCTTTTTACCTGCTTATGTTAACTTTCATAATTCTATCGGTTATTTTGCCAAATTTTTCCTCTAAGATTTATCTTTTCCTTTTCATTTTTTCAATTATCGGAGTTGTTTTTTCCATTTTTTTAGTTTATCTGCAAATTTATAAAATCCGCGATTACTGCTTTTACTGCTTAATTTCTGCGTTTTTAACTCTTCTTATTTTTATAAATAGCATATTACTTATTGTCTAAAATGATATACTTATAGACATGAAAATCGGCATTGACGCAAGGCTAATTAGGGAGACCGGTGTTGGAAGATATATCCAAAACTTGGTTAAGCATCTTATAGAAATCGACCGCAAGAATGATTATGTTTTGTTTGTAAGAAAAGAAGATCAAGAAAATCTCAAATCTCTCGCCTCGCAGCGAAGCGGGCAAATCTCAAATCTCAAATGGAAAATTGCTATTGCGGACGTTCCATGGCACTCCATTAAAGAACAGGTTCAATTTACGGAAATCTTAAATAGAGAAAAGCTCGATCTGGTTCACTTCCCTTATTTTTCTGTACCTATTTCATATAATAGGCCATTTGTAATTACTATTCATGATTTAATTCTTCATCATTATCCAACCGGCAAAGCTTCCACATTACCTTTTCCTTTTTATGTCTTAAAAGTTATTGGATATAAATATCTTATTAGGAAAGCATCGGAAAATGCGAAAAAAATAATTGCGGTTTCAAAATCAACCAAAGACGAAATAATGGATCATTTAAAAATCCCGCAAGATAAAATAAAAGTCATTTATGAAGGGGTCGATGATAAAATTATAAATCAAAAATCAAGAATTGCTAATGACCAACGACCAAAGACCAAAGACTATTTTTTGTTTGTAGGAAATGTTTATCCTCATAAAAATGCGGAAAGAATGATTAAAGCTTTTAATATCTTTTTGCAGTATTTTCCGCAAACCCTATTAATTCTTGTTGGCAAAGAAGACTTTTTTTACAAAAGGTTAAGAGAAACGGTTAACAAGATGGATCTAGGCAAAAAAATCATATTCTACGGTAGGGCATCGGATGAAGAGCTGGGAGTCCTGTATGAAAATGCAATTGCAGTAGTAGTCCCATCCTTAATGGAAGGATTTGGATTGCCGGCTTTGGAGGCCATGGCAAATAAGTGTTTGGTTTTGGCATCATCTATACCTTCTCTTAAAGAAGTCTGCCGAGAAGATGCAATTTATTTTGATCCTTATGATGGAAACGATATAGCAGAAAAAATGAAGATGGCATATCTTGGAAAGTTCGATAGGGAAATAATAGAAAGAGGCTTTGAACGTTCTAAAGAATTCTCCTTTCGCAAAATGGCAAAAGAAACCCTCAAAATCTACGAATCTGCACTTCTCTAATATGAGATCGATCAATCATGTCACTCAAAAGAAAATTTGGGAAGAAGAACATGAAAAACCTAATGTTCTAAAACAGATGGATTCTAGTTTTCCTTCATCAGGAGTAACAAAATTCTGGGATTGGCTAAAGAATAAAAAACATCATAAAAAAATAAAAGGAATTGAGATGGGTTGTGGGAAAGGCAGAAATGTTATTTGGTTAGCAAAGCAAGGAATAGAAATGACAGGATTTGATTTTTCTAAAAATGCAATAAAAGAAGCAATAAGCAGAGCAGGGAAGGAAAAAGTAGCTACAAAATTTTTAGTGCATGATGCTATTAAAAAATGGCCATTTAAGTCAAATAGTTTTGATTTAGGAATTGATTGTTTTGCAACTACCGACATAGAAACCGTTAAAGGGAGAAAATTTGCAGCAAGTGAGCTAATTAGAGTTACAAAACCAAAAGGGTTAATTCTGGTTTATGTATTGTCGATTGATGACGAATACCATAAGGAAATGATTAGAAAATCTCCATCTGATGAAAAAAATGCTTTTTTAAATCCTGTTTCTGGTAAATTTGAGAAAACATTTGATCGCCTGGAAATACTCAATTTATATAAAAAGAAGGTTGAGCTAATTGAAGAGGCCAGAGTCGAAAAAATCGAATCATTTTTTGGCAAAGATTATAAATGTAAGCATTACTGGATGATTTTCGAAAAATTAATTAAATAGATTCGAGGGTTGTGAGGCGTGTTTCGTGATTGTCGACTTGAACCCGAAGTTCCCGAGTATGTCTTGCTCCAACAGAGTTTTCTGTTTCTAAAGTTTCTACACGTCCTGCAAAATTAGATATAGCAGTCATAACTTGATCGTGTTGCTTCTTCATTTGCTGTGCCAGATCTTCTTTAGCTTCCTCTACTTTATCTTCAACTAATTCGACCTTAGATTCTACTTTTAAAATCTCTCGTCTTAAGGATTTTTCAACGTTTTTTAGCTCTGTTTTCGTTGCATATCTTCTCAAGTCTTCTTTCGTTGCAAGCTTTTTTAAATCTGTTTTTGTCGCTAAATTATTTGAATTTGATTTTTTTACCATGACAAACAGTATAGCATTGTCTTTTGTTTGCCTGTCAATATAACAAACTATAGCTTTGGAATGTTATAATCAGGAAATGAAGGTTGCGTTGGTTTATGACAGGGTGAATAAGTGGGGAGGAGCAGAAAGAGTTCTTTTAGCGCTTCATAAGATTTTTCCGGATGCTCCTCTTTATACCTCGGTTTACGATAAAGAAAAAACGCCATGGGCCCTTCGGTTTAACTCAGGGCAAGCAAAAGTTAGAACTTCTTTTCTTCAAAATTTCCCATTTGCATCGGGAAATCATGAATTTTATGCGCTGCTCATGCCCTTGGCTTTTGAGAGTTTTACGTTTGATGAATATGATTTGGTAATTTCTGTAACGAGTGAAGCTGCAAAAGGAATTATCACAAAACCCCAAACGAAGCATATCTGTTATTGTCTTACTCCGACCCGCTATTTATGGAGTGGCTATGATGAATATTTCAAAAACTCAATTCTGCGATTTATTTCAAAGCCGGTAATTTCTTATCTTAGGTTTTGGGATAGAATTGCTTCTCAAAGACCGGACGCCCTTATTGCGATTTCAAGAGAAGTTCAAAAACGAATTAAAAAATACTACAATCGAGATTCATCAGTAATTTACCCTCCACTTATGCTAGGCGCTGAGGTCGCTTCCGAAAATTTTCGTGTTCACAGCGCGGGTAACCCTTCTTCAAAAAGCAACGCTGATGGCGCAAATGCGAACAGCGAAAATTTTGAAAGCTCCCCGCGCCAAAATGGTCAATGGTCAATGGTCAATGATAAATATTTCCTAATCGTCTCTCGTCTTGTGCCTTATAAAAAAATAGACTTGGCGATAAAAGTTTTTAATAAGCTGGGGTTGCCTTTAAAAATTGTTGGAACCGGTATAGAAGAGAATAGGCTTAAAAGAATGGCTAAATCGAATATCGAATTCTTGGGTAACTTGACTGATAAAGAATTGGTAGAGTATTATAAAGGGTGCCAAGCTCTTATATTTCCGGGTATTGAAGATTTTGGATTGACAGTTATAGAAGCGCAAAGTTTTGGAAAACCAGTAATTGCTTTTAAGGCAGGAGGGGCACAGGAGTCAGTAATAGAAGAAAATCCTTCGGCAGGCTCAGGACGGCAAAAGCCGACAGGAATATTTTTTGAAGTACAGAGCGAAAAATCTTTGGAAGATGCAATGCTAAAGTTTCAAAAAATGAATTTTGATCCAAGAGATTCTATGAAAAATGTTGAAAAGTTCAGTTTTGAAGAATTTAAAACAAAATTAAAAAAGGAAGTAGCACTAGCTACTAGTAACTAGCAACTAATTTATGAATATTGCAATCTTTGCAGGAGGCGCCGGTACGAGGCTCTGGCCACTGTCCCGCAAAAATACTCCTAAGCAGTTTGAAAAAATAGTTGGAGAAAAATCCACTCTTCAGCTTACGGTAGATAGACTTACCCCGGACTTTAAAATCCAAAATGTCTATATCTCAACGGGAAAAAGATATAAAGATGTAATCTTGGATCATGTTTCAAAAATTCCAAAAGAAAACTTTATATTTGAGCCGCAGTCGCGAGACGTTGGTCCGGCTGTTGGTCTTTCTATGGCAGTAATCGGAAAGAAACATCCGGATGCACCTGTTGCAATTCTTTGGAGCGATCATTTTGTAAAAAAAGAAAGACGGTTTAGGGAAGTCTTAAGAATGGCCGAAGACCTTATTAAAAAAAAACCAAATTCACTGGTTCTTATGGGACAGCGGGCAAGGTTTGCTAATCAGAATTTGGGCTGGATTGAATTTGGAAAACAAATCGGTCAAAAAAAAGGAACGAAAGTTTTTAGCTTTAAAAGAACAGTTTACCGTCCAACTCTTGAGGAAGCAGAAGAGTTTCTAAAAAGTGATTATGCATGGAATCCCGGATACTTTATAACTACGCCTTCATTTTTACTTTCGCAATTTAAAAAATTTACACCCGATTTGTGGAAAGGACTTATGGAAATTCAAAATGCTGTAGGGACAAAAAGCTTTAATTCGGTTCTTGAGAGGATATATCCAAGATTTGAAAAAATAAGCTTTGATAATGCTATTCTAGAGAGAGTAGATCCAAAACATATTTTTGTAATTGCCGCGGATCTTGGATGGAGCGATATAGGAGCATGGGAGGCCCTAAAAGAGGCTCTGGAAATTTCATCGGAGGAGAATGTTACAAGAGGTAAGGTTTTGATTAATGACTCATCGGACAATCTGGTATTTAATTATACCGATCAGCTTACGGTTGGAATCGATCTTAAAGACATGGTTATAATAAATACAGATGACGTGCTTCTTATTTGTAGAAAAACCTCTGTTCCAAAAATTAAAAAACTCGTAGAAAGCCTGGCAGGAACTCAAAACGAACACCTCACATAGACACATATGCCATATATAGAAATTAAGAAAAGTTTATATTATGAAATCTTAAAACGGCTGATAGATGTTGTTCTCTCTTCAATTTTAATAGTAATTTTTTCTCCGGTAATACTATTTGTGGCAATAGCGATAAAACTTGATTCAAAAGGACCGGTTCTGGCAGATACTCCGGAAAGAGTCGGGCGATCGGGCAATCTATTTAAAATGTATAAGTTTCGGTCCATGGTGGAAAACGCGCATGAGCTTTTGCGCGAGAATCCAAGCTTTGCTAAGCTTTTTAGGGAATATAAATATGGAAGTTATAAATTAAAAGATGATCCAAGAGTTACTAAAGTAGGAAGATTTATCAGAAAATTTTCTTTCGATGAAATTCCTCAGTTTTTCAATATTTTAAGAGGAGAGATGAGTCTGGTAGGTCCCCGCGCCTATTATCCGGATGAACTGCGGGAGCAACAAAGGAATTATCCCAAAACGGAAAAATCTGTAAAAATTGTACTTTCTGTTAAGCCCGGGCTTACAGGATACTGGCAGGTTTCGGGAAGAAGTGAGGTAAACTTTGATAAAAGAATAGATATGGACGCCTCTTATGTAAGAAGAAGATCTATTTTTTACGATCTGCGGATAATTCTCAAAACTCCTTGGGCAATGATCTCCGGCAAAGGCGCCCTCTAAAAACTATTGATTGACAAATATCCCATAACTATAATATAATCCACTCTATTATGATCGAGTGGGCAAAAACAGGGAGAGAAATTCTTTCCCGAGACAACCTAGATCCTCAAGAAAGAGTTCTTATTCAAGCCCGTGTGCAAGATGCAGAGAGCGCAGGTTTAGTCTTTGAATACAAAAGAAATCCTACAAGTCCCGAAGCAGTCACTAATTTTTGGCAAACATTTATAAGAGTTTCTATAGAAAACTCAGGTGCAGAAATAGATGTTCCCGAAGTTCCGCCATGCGATCGAACACCAGAAGAACTCGAAGCACTAAAACAAGAAGGAAGAATGATGGTATATAATCCTGGGCTTTCTATTTCCTATCCTGTTCTTGGCAAAGTATATCCCAAAATGAACAGCTATTCTGTTAAAGAAGACAGTCCCATTAAAGACAAAGAAGCAAAGTCTGGCTGGGTAGATGTAGAAATGGATATTGACTCTCCAAATACAGATACCAAAGAAGATGATCTTGAAAAACTATTTAAATATCAAGGAAGAAAAGGTATGAGACTATCTACCTACATCTGGACAGGACAGGCAAGTAAAGTCCTTACCGGTGAATATTTTGATCAGGGTTCTACTTATTCTCGATTGCTTAGCTCATCCAGTGGCGGTTACGTCGTGGATGCCTACTTCAGTCCGGATGGCAGGCTCGGTGTCCGTTGGTATCTAAGTCCTGCGGTTCACCATCCTCTCTTGGGTGGTCGCTCTGAGGGAGTGAAAAGAGCTTAATCCTTAATCTCTTTTGTTTTTTTGCCTCTTTGAACTTTTGATTTTTTCTGCTAATATTTCTCTGAAAGTAGGTCAATGGTTCTGCCGATTCTTTGGCACGACACCGAAATCCTTGTTTTTAAAATACGAGAGTTTCCGAAATTAAGTTTTTGGAAAGAGAGTATGAAAAGCAAGACACTCCTTGTCTTTTGTCAGCGGAGGTATCATAAGAATATATTGATTGCTCCCGAATAAAATACAGAAGCAATTCTGCTAACACAGGAAAGTTTCGGTGGTAAAGACGGCATAAGACAAAAAAGCTTAGCTCATCCAATGACGGTAACGTCGTGAATGCCAACTTCAATCCGAATGGCAAGCTCAATGTCAATTGGAATCTAAGTCCTGCGAATCACAATCCTAACTTGGGTGGTCGCTCTGAGGTAGAGTCTTGCACTAATACTGCTTGGGGGATAGGAGAGATTTTTTCCATCCTCCAAGCATTCTGCCTATTTCTTGAAGGATACTTTCAAGTTCGAGATATTTTTTATTTTCAATTGCATTTATATCTTTCGCAAGTCTTATTAAAACTTTTAATATATCAAGTCTTACAATAGCCTTTTCTATAAAAGGAAGTTTCTTTTCTCTATCATTTGTGCTTGCAAGAATTATAAACTCGAAGGTGTCTAATGAGAAATTGTCAATTTTTTGTCCTAATGAATAGCGGTCTTTTTTCGGAAATAATTTAATGTATTGGTAGAGTAATCTATAGAAGTCATAGAATTTCTGAAAAACAGGTATGTTAAGCTGGTACCTGTCCTGTCCTGTCCTGTCCTGTCCTGTCCTGTCCTGTCCTGTCCTGTCCTGTCCTTATAGTCATGCATAATTTCTACGCTAAGATTAGCTCAATTGAAAGTATATTTCAAGCATGGAATGAATTTAAGATAGGGAAGAGAAACAGGAAAGATGTTCAAATATTTGAAAGAAATCTTGAAGATAATCTTTTCATCCTTCACAGAAGGATAGTTAATAAAACCTACAAGCATGGGACTTATGTCGCTTTTAATATTTATGATCCGAAATTTAGACACATCCATAAGGCAAAAGTAGAGGACAGAATAGTTCATCATGCAGCAGTATCAATTATAGAGCCCCTGTTTGATAAGAGTTTTATCTATGATTCTTATTCCTGTCGAGATAATAAAGGCATGCATAGGGCGGTAAAGAGGCTTTACTTTTTTGTACGTAAGGTAAGTAAAAACTACTCAAGTAATTGTTTTGCTCTCAAGCTTGATGTAAGAAAGTTTTTTGAAAGCGTTGACCATAATATTTTGCTGAATCTTTTGAAAAAGAAAATAAAAGATGAAGATTTTATTTCTCTTATAAAAAATATATTAGATAGTTTCTCCAAAGAAAAAGGCATACCTATTGGGAATTTAACAAGTCAGATTTTTGCAAATGTGTATCTTAATGAGCTCGATAAATTTATGAAACAAGAGCTTAGAATTAAATATTATATCCGTTACTGCGATGATTTCGTGATTTTATCCAAAGACAGAAAATATTTGGAGAATTTGATTGTCAAGATAGGAGACTTTCTTAATAGAAGTCTTAAACTATCTTTGCATGAGAATAAAATGATAATTTGTAAATATGTTCAAGGCATAGATTTCTTAGGATATATAATCTTACCGCATTTTATTCTTCCGAGGACAAAAACTAGAAAGAGAGCTTTTAGAAAAATGTATGAGAAATCTAAAGATTTGAAAAACGGAGTCATTTCGCAATATTCCTTCAATCAAACAGTACAATCCTATCTGGGATATTTTAAGCACGCAGATAGCTATGAATTAAGAAGGAATTTAAGAAATTATGTTAGGCTATCCTTGTCTCAAGCAGATGGATTACTAGCATTTAGCGACTAGCAGCTAGTTGCTGTTATTGATGTTGACATGGGTGGCTATTTATGGGTACTATATAATGTATGGAGGGATTTGAGAAAATAGATTTAGGTTCGGGAGTTAAAGATGAAACGCCCCTGCCTTCAAAAATGCCTCAAACTTCAGGAGTTTCCCCATCAAGAAGGGTAATCGGTTCAAGACGAAATCCTTTGGGTTTTTTGCGGGGTAAAAATTCCTTAAAAATTCTAGTTATAATTGTAATTTTAATATTAATTTCGGGATTTACAATTGTTTTGCCTGCGCAAAAAACCTTAAATTCTGCTAAAAAAACCCAAAGACAAGCTCAGGTTACCCTAGATGCGCTTAAAAAACAAAATGTTGAACTTGCCTCCTCTGAGCTTGATAAAACAAAGCAAGATCTTGAAGAAACTCAAAAAAATCTTAATGCATTAAGTTATCTTAAATTTATTCCCTTATTGAGTGGTTATTATAACGATGCAGACCACTTGGTAAATGCGGGATTTGATGGTTTGGGAGCAGCCCGAGTTCTTATTGATTCTGTAGAGCCATATGCGGATCTCTTAGGGCTTAAGGGGCAGGGAAGTTTTGTAGGGGGAACGGCTGAGAAGAGAATAGAAACAGCAGTTAAGACAATGGGAAAAGTAACACCTCGTATAGATGATATTTCTAAATATTTATCAGATGCAAAAACACAGGTAGATGCCATAAATCCAAATCGTTATCCTTCTTTTCTGGGACTTGGAAAAATTCAGAAATCGTTAATAACCCTGAGGAAGACTACAGATAGCACAGCTGCCTTTATAGAAGATGCAAAACCGCTTATAAGAATCTTACCCAACCTCTTGGGCGAGCCTGATGAAAAAAAATATCTAGTTTTGTTCCAAAACGATAAAGAACTCCGTCCAACCGGAGGATTTTTAACGGCATATGCAATATTTAGAATAGATAAAGGGATTATTCACGTAGACAGATCCGACAATATTTATAATTTGGATGCTACAATTCCCAATAAACCTAAAGCCCCCGATCCCATCCGTAAATACCTGCCAAGGGTTTCCGTGTTTAACTTAAGAGACAGTAATCTCTCTCCCGACTTTATAGAGTCCATGAAAACCTTTAATTCTTTATATGATAAGGCTCGGGGCAAGGTAAAAGTAGATGGTATTATTGCGCTTGACACTAATGTTTTGGTTTCAACAATAAAGATACTGGATGATAAGGTTGATGCGGCAGGTATGACATTTACAAGCAAAACAGATAAAAGATGCAATTGTCCGCAGGTAATTTATGAACTTGAGAGAAGTATAAGTACGCCCTTGAGTCTTGATCTTAGAGTATCGGATCTTGAGGCGATTCAAGCGGGAAGAAAAGCTATAATAGGAGATTTACTATATGCTATTTTAACCAAAGCCTTAAAATCTTCACCCAAAATCTATTGGGGGCCGCTTTTTCAGGATCTTACAATGCAGATTGATCAGAAGCATGTTTTGTTTTACCTTTACGACAAAGATGCACAGCAAGGAATACAGGCAGTTAATGCAGACGGGCGAATACGGCCTTTTGCCGGTGACTATCTGCATATTAACGAAGCAAACTTTGGAGGACAAAAAGCTAATCTATATGTAAGGAAAACTGTTGAGCAGAATTATGAAGTAAAAAATGACGGAAATATAATAAAAACCGTAACAATAAACTATAAGAACCCTCATCCTGCCTCGGATTGCAATTTGGAAAGAGGAGGACTGTGTCTTAATGCAGTTTATAGAAATTGGTTTAGGATTTATACGCCTTTGGGAAGCAAGCTCATATCAAGCAAGGGTTCAGAGGTTAAAATGACCTCATACGATGAGTTGGGAAAAACTGTTTTTGAGGGTTTTCTTACAGTAAGACCAGAGGGAACAGCAGTTTTTACAATTATCTACGCACTCCCTAAAAATATTACAAACGATTCCTCTCTCCCTCTTCTTATTCAAAAACAGCCGGGAACAAATGGAGAGGAGTACTCAATAAAAGTTGGGGGAAAAGATATCGAAAAACTTATTCTCTTAAGTGATAAGGAAATTAAAGTAAATCTTAAATGAGAACTTTTAAAACAGAAGGTTTTGTAATAAAGCGAAGGAATTTTGGGGAGGCAGATAGAATTTTAACTATTTTTAGCAAACACTATGGAAAGATGCAGGCAAAAGCACCTGGCGTTAGAAAAATAACAAGCAAAAGATCGCCTCACATAGAACTTTTAAATTTATCTGTTTTTACTCTTTACAAAAGCTCACGTTCTTCTCTGTCTATAGTTACAGAAGCGAGTACTTTAAAAAACTTTTCCGATCTTAAAGGCGATCTTAAAAAAATAGGATTCTCTTTTTACATATGTGAACTTTTAAATAATTTATGTGCGGAAAATCAGGAAAATAACAAAGTTTTTTATCTTCTTAAAGATACGTTAATTAATCTTGAAAATTTTTCATCTTACGATTCAATTCTTGATGAATTCGAAGAAAGACTTCTTGCGGTACTAGGGTTTGCCCCAGAATTTTACTCAATTGAAAACCGCCAGGCTTTTATAGAAGGGATCTTGGAGAAAAAGCTGCGAGCAAGAGACATGATTCCTCTTCTTATATCTTAACTTTCTGCCTTGTATTCCTCTGCAACTGCGAATGTGGCAAGATCAACAATAAAAAGTATAAAAGTAACTGCTGCGTAAATTAAAGAAGTTCTAAGATAAACCGAGTTATAGTCTGCTCCCTGGATTAAAAAAGGCAGCATGAAGAATATAAATCCCGCCCAAAGTATCAAGAGACCAAAAAAGGAAGAAATTTTACAAATACTTCTCCATATGCGAAATTCCAATCTGGATAAGCCAATCAAATTCAAGGAACCCAAGGTGAATGCAGTAAGAAGAAAAATATGATAAATCCTAAGACTCTGAGTCCAGGGAGCATTAAGTAAGAGTCCGATCTCTCTTAAATTACTGGGAACTCTAAGTATTGCCAAGGCAGGCGGCGCAAACAAAACGTCTACTGTAAAGGCGTTAAGCAAAAAAGCAACAAACAGTCCTATATAGACTGCCTGAAGAAGAGTGACATATAAGTTCAATCTGTTTTTCATTTACTATATTATTTCAAAGTATATCACCAATTTCAAGTACATAATTAAATCTGTACAGTATTCCCTCAAAAGTCAAATTTATGCTCCTTTATATAAAATTTCTTTTTTGCTATCATACAATTATGCCGGATAACATAATGGAGAAGATTGTTGCCCTTTGTAAAAGAAGGGGCTTTATTTATCCGGGTTCGGATATCTATGGAGGTTTGGCGGGAACCTGGGATTACGGCCCCTTGGGGACTTTACTTAAAAATAATTTAAAAAATATTTGGTGGAACGAAGCGGTTCAGCTTCGGGACGATGTAGTTGGCATAGATGCTGCCATTATGATGAATCCTAAAGCCTGGGAAGCCTCAGGGCACGTAGAGGCCTTTACAGACCCACTTGTTGAGTGCAAGATATGTCACGAGCGCTTTAGGGCAGACAGAGTGGATGAAATTAAGGCCCATGAAATAACTCATAAAGAAAAAGCTCAATGGACAGCCCCTCAAAAATTTAACTTATTAGTCAAGGCGTATTTAGGAATAATAGAAGGTAAGCAATCCGAAATTTATCTTCGTGGGGAGATTACCAACGGAGCGCATGTTAATTTTAAAAATGTCATTGATTCAGCGCGAGTTAAAATTCCCTTTGGTATTGCTCAAATAGGCAAGGCTTTTAGGAACGAAATAACTCCAGGAAATTTTACATTCCGAAGCCGTGAATTCGAGCAAATGGAGCTTCAATTTTACATAAAACCCGATGAAAAAGAAGGGGGAAAATGGTTTGAATACTGGAAACAAAATAGAATGGATTTTTATACAGCACTTGGAATAAAAAAAGAAAATCTCCGTTTCAGAGAGCATTCGGATAAAGAAAGAGCGCATTATGCAAAAAAAGCAGTGGATATTGAATACAATGCGCCCTTTGGCTGGTCCGAATTTATGGGAATTCACAATAGGGGAGATTTTGATTTAAAACGTCATCAGGAGTATTCAGGAGTAGACATGCAATATAAAGACCAGATTACTGGCGAAGAATATATCCCTTGGGATATTGAAACTTCGGCAGGTGTTGATAGGTCGCTCTTATTTTTATTGGTTGATGCATATTCGGAAGATAAAGAAAGAATTGTCTTGAAGCTACATCCAAAGCTCGCTCCGTATAAGGTGGCTGTTTTTCCGCTTTTGGCAAATAAAGAAGATTTGGTATCGGAAGCCAGAAAAATCTATAAGACTCTACAGCAAGATATGATAGTTGCCTGGGACGATAGGGGAAACATAGGAAAAAGATACTATTCTCAGGATGAGATCGGAACGCCATTCTGTATAACAGTCGATTTCCAAAGCTTAGAAGATGACACGGTAACAATAAGAGACAGAGACACAACCAAGCAAGAAAGAGTTAGGGTTGAGGAGTTATGTCCGCTTATTAAAAAGAAATTAGATTAGATTTTTTGGTAAACAATTTCCTCTCTTCGTCTTCCAATGTCAATAGGATAATCTCCCGTAAAACAAGAAGTAGAAAGCATGCTTTCCGGTAATCCTATTGCGCTAATCATTCCATCATAAGATAAGAATTCCAAAGAATCTGCTCCTATATATTCGCAAATCTCAGATACGCTTTTGTGTGCGCCTATCAGGGCACGTTGATCAGGCGTGTCAATTCCATAATAGTCAGGAAATTTTACAGGAGGTGATGTAATTCGCATGTGTATCTCCCTTGCACCTGCATTTCTAAGCATTCTTACCAACTCCCTTGAGGTTGTCCCTCTTACTATAGAATCATCGACAACTATTACTCTTCTATTCCATAGAACTGCTCTTACAGGATTTAATTTTTGCAGAACTTCGTGCCTGCGTCTATCCTGTTCTGGTCTCTGAAAGGTTCTACCGGTATATCTATTTTTTATAAGACCCTGTTCGTATGGAATTCCGGACTCTTGCGCATAACCCATGGCGCCAGGCGTACCGGAATCGGGCACATCTATTACGATATCGGCATTATTATGGGAGGTTTCATTAGCAGTCATTTTCCCAAGATTTTTTCTTACTTCCAGTACACTTTTCCCAAGCAAAATACTATCCGGTCTTGCAAAATAAATAAATTCAAAAATGTCAAGTCTCTGCTTGCCTTCGGAATGTTCTATGGAGCGTAATCCATTTTCGGTAGCTACAACAATTTCTCCCGGGTTTATATCCCTGATGTATATTGCGCCTATTGCATCTAACGCACAAGTCTCTGAAGAAAAAACATAACTGCCATTAAGTCTTCCTATAGAAAAAGGCCTTATTCCACGCTCATCCCTTGCAGCAACTATTTGTTTCTCGTCCATTGCCAGAAAAGAGAAGGCTCCTTTAAACAAGGGAATTGATGCAATAACAGCTTCATCAAGACTTGCTCCTCTATTTTTGAAATGCAAGATAGCAGCATGCATCATTTCTGTATCGTTAAAACCTGATGCCTCTATTCCCCTGGCGTTTAAAAATTGCTCCAGAGCCGTTGTATCCGGTAAGTTACCATTATGAGCCAAGGTTAGCTTGTTCGAATCATCGGCAACAGGCTGAAGATGACCTTCAGAGGACCTTTTAGATGAAGTTGCATAGCGATTATGTCCTATCGCGAAATTTCCCGGGAGAGAATCGAAATTAAAACTTGCCGGATCCTCATCATCATAGACCTGTTTTACCAGCCCTCTTCTTTTATGAAGATAAATCTTAGTGCCATCTGATGTAGAAATTCCGGATCCTTCCTGTCCTCTATGCTGAAGAGCATGCAGTCCGTCTGCGGTTGTTCTGGCGACTTCCTGACGGTCGTTGAAAGCATATATCCCAAATACCGCGCATTTTTCACCTACTTCCCTTCCTGAAGAATCGAAATCGGTTTCTTTTCCTGCCATCTGTGTCCATTATAAACAATAGAAAAATACCAAATCAAGGGGCGGTATTGACAGTCAATATTAAATTAGCTATGCTTTCTACTAGGAGTAACTTTAGTAACTTAACGAAATGAAAACTAATAGGAATTTAATAATTGCAGGGGCAATTCTTTTAGTACTTTTGGTTGGAGGAGGAATCTTTCTGGCAGCCAAAAAATCTCCTAAGCCCGCTGCTCCTGTAGCGCAATCGGAAGAAATTTTGACTCTCTCTCCCTTGGATATTGGACTTTCCTTAACAATGGGAAGTGATGGTAAAAGAGTTGTAATGGAAATTGCCAAAACAGAAGGCTTAACCTCTATTGAGTATCAGCTTTCATACACATCCAAGGGCGATATTCCAAGAGGCGTAATTGGGACACTAGATGTAAAAGGGAACATTATAAAGAAGGAAATTATTTTAGGAACCTGCTCGGATGTGTGTCATTATGATCAGGATGTTTCCAATATAAAGGTAATTCTCAAGGTTACAAAAACGGACGGTAAGGTTTATCAGGTAGAAAAAAGCTTCTAGAAAACATTTCCCTTTCTTCCCAATGTCAGTCCCTACATATTGTGTTTTAGATTGATTCCACACACTATTTTGGTATTTTTGCTTATTGACATAGTTATTTTTTTGTTGCAAAATGAATTAAAGTGGGAAAAAGTGGAACAAAGTGGGACACTTCAACAAGTCCGGTGCAGGCAAAATTGGTAGGAATATGCTTATTGGTCAATACGAAGGAAAAATTGGCGCAAAAGGAAGAATTGCCTTTCCTAAAAAATTTAGGACAATTCTTGGTGATAAGTTAATAGTTACCTTAGGTTATGAAAACTCGCTCATCATTGTCTCTGAAGAAAACTGGAAGCCGCTTTTGGAAGGAACCGAAGGCAAGCCTTTTATCCAATCAGAAACTAGAGAAACTCAGCGATTTCTCCTTGGAGGAGCGAGTAATGTGGAACTCGATAGTAAAGGAAGGTTTATCATACCTTCTTACCTACGAGAATTTGCAAAAATTAAAGATGAAATTATATTCCTAGGACTTTATCGCTATGTTGAGATTTGGGATAAGACAAGATGGGGCGAATATAGAGGAAATCTTGAGAAGAATATCGATGTTATTTCCCAAAGACTCGTTGATAAAGATAAAAAAGATGGCTAGGGGCAATGAATAGCTTTCATACGCCTGTTCTTTTAAAAGAAGTAATAGATTTTCTAAGAGTAAAAAAAGGATCAAAGTACATTGACGCAACCTTAGGAGGGGCAGGGCACAGTGAAAAAATTCTAGAACTAGGCGGAATTGTGCTTGGAATAGATCAGGATGAAGATGCGATAAAATATGTCAAAAATCAAAAAACAAAAAACAAAGATTGGGAAAGATTAGCACTGGCTCTTGGGAATTTTAGGGATATAGATAAAATTGCACATTTAAAAAGTTTTGATAAGGTTTCCGGGATTCTTTTCGACTTGGGAGTATCCAGCTTCCAATTAGAAAATCCGGAAAGAGGATTTAGTTACCTAAAAGAAGGTCCGCTTGATATGAGGATGGATAAAAAACTTAAAGTCCAAGCGGCGGATCTTTTAAATATTTTAACGAAAGGAGAATTTGATGAACTATTTTTTAAATTGGGTGAAGAACGTAATGCTAGGATCATTTCTGATGCTATTGTTAGGGCCCGTGGAATAAAACCGATTAAAACGACCGAAGACCTGATTTCGGTAATACAAGAATCATTGGGAAAAAAAGGCCGGACATCTGCCCTTGAGAGAAGGCTTATAGCAAAAAGAATATTCCAGGCCTTAAGAATAGCCGTAAACGATGAATTAAATAATTTAAGAGAAGCGCTGCCCTGTGCATATACGCTTCTTGATGGGAGGGGAAGACTCGTTGTTATAAGTTTTCATTCTCTTGAAGATAGAATTGTTAAGAATACATTTAAGGAGTTTGAGTCAAAAAATATGGGAAGAATTATTACAAAAAAACCAATCGTCCCAAGTTTTTTAGAAATTAAAAAGAATAGCAGGAGCAAAAGCGCAAAACTTAGAGTTTTTGAAAAAATTGAAGTATGAAAAAGCCAACTTTTATAATTTTTATTATACTATTTTTAATAGTTACGTTATTTCTGGCAAGGGCTGTTGTGTCCAACAGTCTTTCAACAACGGGACTTATTCTCTTAAAATTTGAAAGTCAGCTCAATTCATATAAAATAGAAAATTCAATGCTCAAAGAAAAGCTTTTAAGCCTTACCTCTCTTTCTCATATTTCATCCGAGTCTTCGCAGCTAGGTTTTGTGGAGAATAAAAATAGCTTCACGTTAAGCAAACCCCTGCCTTTGGCTATTAAACAATGACCCTTCGACATAAGCTCATGGTCATACTGAGTTTATCGCACATTCGGCAATGCTCAGTGCGATACTGAGTTTACCGAACGTATCGAACGTATGATATGGAGATATCGGACAATACTACTTATACTTATAGGCATATTATGTTTAATAATAGTCAGACTTTTTTATTGGCAGGTAGTTAAGGCCTCGGAGTTATCGCTTCTTGGGCAATCTCAATACGGCAGAGTAATAAAAGTACTGCCCCAAAGGGGAGAAATAAAAACCTCAGACAATTTTCCCATAGCAACAAATAAAATTTCATATCTTGTTTTTGCAAATCCGAAAGAAATAAAAGATAAAGAAGAAAATTCATTACTCCTTTCTCATGCGCTTGGTGTAGACAGAGCATCTGTAAGTGCGAAGCTGTCTCTTGATAGATTCTGGGTACCTTTAAAATCGGGGATAGATATGCAGGAAAAAGAGAAAATTAGTAAGTTAAGTCTGCCTGGAGTTGGTTTTGAAAAGCAATTCATTAGATATTATCCTGAAGCGTCAATGGCAGCACATCTCCTTGGTTTTGTAGGCAAAGACGAGGCAGGTGGGGACAAGGGATATTTTGGAATTGAAGGATATTACGATAGACTGCTTAGGGGAAAGGAAGAAATCGCCATCCAGATTCACGATGCTTTAGGCAGGCCGATTTTATCAAGAGCAAATGAGAATTCTAAAGAAACAAGAGGGAGCAATTTAATATTAAATATAAATAGATCCATACAGTTTATAGCGGAAGAAAAATTAAAAAAAGGAATAGAGCAATATGGCGCATCGGGAGGACTGGTTGGAATTATGGATCCTAAAACCGGCAATATTCTGGCTCTTTCCTCATTTCCGTCTTTTTCTCCGTCGGATTTTCAGGATTATACACCTAACTTATACAAAAACCCTTCTATTTCAAATTTATATGAACCGGGCTCTACCTTCAAACCCTTAGTAATGTCTTCTGCTTTGGATAGTAACTTAGTTACTCCGCAGACTAAATGTTCTATTTGCTCAGGACCTGTTTCTGTTTCGGGTTTTGATATACGTACCTGGAATGATAAATATTATAACGATAATAATATGGTTGGAGTTATACAGCATTCCGATAACATAGGTATGGTTTTTGTCGCACAAAAATTAGGAATCGATAGAATGATTAACTATTTATCTGCCTTTGGGATAGGAGATTTAACAGGCATTGATCTTCAGGGGGAAGTATCACAGTCTCTTGCCCCAAAGGAGTTGTGGTATCCGGTAGATTTGGCGACAAAAGGATTTGGGCAGGGGATTTCTATAACTGCGATAGAATTATTAAGCGCCACTTCTGCCATTGCAAATAAAGGAGTCAGAATGGAACCTCACGTTGTCGGGGCAGTAGAGGACCCGAACGGAAAAATTTCAAAAATACCGCCAAAAATTTTGGGAAAGCCAATCTCCGAGCAAACGGCAAAAGTTATGACCGAAATTTTAGTGAATGCTGTAAATAAAGGCGAGGCCTCCTGGACAAGGCTTAAGGGTTATAGGGTTGCCGGAAAAACAGGAACCGCATCAATCCCGGTTAAAGGACGTTATGATCCTAATCAGACAATCGCATCATTTATTGGTTTTGCTCCGGCTGATAATCCAAAATTTGCGATGCTTGTAGTTTTAGATAGACCAACAGTCTCAATTTACGGAGCAGAAACTGCTGCTCCGATATTTTTTAGTATAGCCAAGAATCTTTTGCTTTATTATGGCATTGCTCCGAGTGAGTAAATTAGATTATAGGCTCAAAAAAAGGTATAATAGAGTTTATGTGGCAAAAAATTAAAAATATCTATCATTTTTTCATAGCCATTTTTGCTAATGTTTTATTTTTCTTCCCTTCCAGACGGATGAAAGTAATCGCGGTGACCGGTACCGACGGGAAAACAACTACGGTAAATTTGATTTACCATATCTTAAAAAGTTCGGGAGCTAAAGTTTCGATGATCTCAAGTATAGCAGCAGTAATTGACGGCAAGTCATACAACACTGGTTCTCATGTTACTACTCCTGCTTCCTTTACACTTCAAAAATTTTTAAGAAAAGCCCGAAATAAAAAATCGGAATATTTTGTCTTAGAAGTTACGTCTCATGCAATTGATCAAAACAGAATTACGGGAATTCCGATTAAAGTGGGAGTTTTAACCAATGTAACAAACGAGCATCTGGATTACCATAAGACCTATGACAATTACTTAAAAACAAAGGTTAAGCTATTAAAAAAAGCAAAAATATGCATTGTTAATAACGACGATAGCTCGTATATGTTTTTATCAGAAGTTAAAAGCCAAAAAATCCAGAAAAATTGGATAACTTACGGACTTTCCGAAAGCTCTGATTATAATAAAAATACGTTTGATATTAAAGAAAATAATTTGTTGGGAGAGTTTAATCAGTATAACGTCTTAGCCTCAGTTGCGGCGTGTAAAGCCTTAGGAATAACAGATGAAAGTATAAAAAAAGCTCTTAAAACTTTTCATGAACCCATTGGAAGAGTAGATTATGTATATCAAGAAGATTTTAGCGTAATGATTGATTTTGCTCATACGTCAAATGCATCCGAACAAATACTAAAAGCAGTAAGACCAACTGTTAAGGGTAGTTTAATTCATGTTTTCGGAAGCGCCGGGGAAAGAGATGTGCTAAAAAGGCCGTTTTTAGGAGAAATCTCTTCGCAGTACTGCGATATTCTTATTTTAACTGCCGAGGATCCAAGAAAAGAAGACGTTAATACAATTATTGCAGAAATAGAGATTGGTGTAAAAAAAGGAAAGTGCGAAGTTATTAGAATTCCGGATAGAAAAGAAGCAATTCAGGCTGCAATACAAATGGCTAAAAAAGACGACTTGGTCTTAATTACCGGTAAATCTCAAGAAGGTTCCATGAATTACGGTAAAGGAGAAGAACCTTGGGATGAGTATAAAATGGTTAAAGAAGCTTTGGAGGCAAGAGGTAAAACCGAGCAATGAATAAAATAAAAAACATTCATTTTCTAGGAGTAAAAGGCGTTGGAATGGCGCCTCTGGCGATTATAGCCAAGGAAGCCGGATTTAAAGTTACCGGATGCGATATTGACGAAGAATTTATTACAGACATTGCTTTAAAAAAGGCAGGAATAGAGGTTTTCAAGAATTTTTCTTCGGAGCATCTTGAAAATGTTGATTTATTGATCACAACCGGTGCGCATGGAGGTTTTGAAAATGTAGAAGTAGTTGAAGCAAAAAAAAGAGGGATACCTATTTGGACGCAAGGGCAGGCAGTAGGGGAATTTATGAAAGGGGAACTTTTTGGAAGGAGTTTCTTAGGGATTTCGATTGCCGGTTCTCATGGAAAAACTACTACAACGGCAATGCTTGCCACGATTTTAAAGTATGGGAGCTATGATCCTTCTTTTGTCGTCGGTACCGGCGATATTCCGTGTCTAGGATCCCCTGGGCATTTTGGGAGGGGAAAGTATTTTGTTGCCGAAGCCGACGAGTATGCAACAGAACCAAGACATGACAAAACGCCCAAATTCCTATGGCAGCACCCGATTCTTTCAATTTTTACCAACATTGAGTTTGACCACCCGGATGTTTATGAATCGATAGACCAAATGAGAAATGATTTCTCAACCTTTGCAAATCGATTACCGGACAATGGTGCTCTTATTGCCTGCGGAGATGATAGTCAGTCAAAAAAGCTTATAAAAAGTTATAAAGGAAAAGTGGTCACTTTTGGATTTTCACCTAATAATGATTTTATACTTGATAGGGTTACGGTGTCCGATGGTAAGACATTTTTTTGGGTAAGCTCCCGCGGAACGTCACTTGGAGAATTTTCTATCAATGTCGTAGGAGATTTTAATGCTCTAAATGCATTGGGAGCGATCGTGGGAGCTTTGGAGCTCGGATTATCAATAGCTAAAATAAAAACTTCTATTTCTTATTTTACCGGATCAAAAAGAAGATTTGAATTTGTAGGAAGCCTTAAGACAGGTGCTAAAGTTTTTGATGACTATGCCCATCATCCAACCGAAATCAAAAGAACTCTCGCTGCTGTTAAAAAAAATAATTCAAAATTAAAAATAGTATGTATATTTCAGCCGCATACATATTCAAGAACAAAGGCCTTGTTTTCGGATTTTGTTACTTCATTTTATGATGCAGACACCATTATGTTAATGGATATATACCCTTCCCTACGGGAAGAAAAAGATTCTACTGTTTCATCGGAACTTTTAGCTCAAAAAATAAGTCAGACTCATAAAGGTGTTCTTTTTTTGCCGGATGAGTCTTCTGTGATAGAATATATCGATCAAAAAAAGTACGATGACAATACTATTATAATTACAATGGGAGCGGGAGATGTTTATAAAATTAGTGAGAAATTAGATTTTAGATAATTTATGGAAACATTTGTCATAAAGGGCGGAACAAAATTAAAAGGAGAGATGTCTGTATCGGGTTCCAAGAACGTGGCTTTAAAAGCTTTGGTCGCGGCGTGTCTTACGGATGAAGAAGTTGTAATAGAAAACATTCCCTTGATATCTGATTTTATGGTTATGGTGGATATAATTGAGGAACTTGGAGGAAAAGTTAAAATAAAAGATCATACAGCCGTTGTCAAAATCCAAAAGATTAAAAAAACCAGAATATCTTTAGAAAAAGCCGCATCAATTAGAACCTCTGCTATGTTTCTGGTACCCCTCTTGGCAAGGAGAGGTGAGGCAATCATCCCAAATCCCGGAGGGTGCAGAATTGGTGCCCGGCCAATAGATAGGATAATAAAAGGTATTGAGAAAATGGGAGTTAGTGTTGTTTACGATAGCCGAGACGGATATTTTTATTTAACTTCTAAAGATAGAATGAAATCTATAAATTATAAATTTGAAAAAAACACTCATACGGGAACCGAAACACTTATTCTCGCATCTGTTTTAGCAAGAGGAGAAACAATCTTGGATAATGCGGCAGAGGAGCCGGAAGTTTCGGAGCTTATCAATCTTCTAAATTTAATGGGTGCAAATGTGAGAAGAGTTAGCAGAAGAAAAATAATAATTAACGGCGTTTTAAAACTTCATGGAGCAAGGTTTAGAATTCTTCCGGATAGGAATGAAATAGTTACATTTGCAATTGCAGCAATAATTACCAAAGGCGATGTTTTTATAAAAGATATAGATACAAAAGGATTGGAAGAATTCTTAGATATTCTAAAAGAAGCAGGAGGAGGGTTTGAAAAAAAGAACAACGGAATAAGATTTTATTATATTAACGGAGTCAGTCCGACAAATATCACCACTTCTTTTTATCCCGGCTTTATGACAGATTGGCAAGGGCCTTGGCTGATTTTAATGACTCAGGGGGAAGGTATTTCTACTATTCATGAGACAGTTTACGAGAATAGATTTGGCTATGTTTCGGAACTTAGGAAAATGGGAGCTAGGATCGAGCTCTTTTCCCCAGTCGTTAGAAACCCAAAAGAATTTTATAACTTTAATTTTGAAGACAATAAGCCGGAGTATAGGCATGCCGCAAAAATTTACGGGCCCGTTGATTTTCATAATGCGGTAATTAATGTTTCGGATTTGCGGGCTGGGGCAACGCTTGTCTTAGCAGCGCTTGCGGCAAATGGGGAAAGTGTGGTTTTTGGAGTGGAACATTTAGACAGAGGGTATGAAGATTTTGACAGAAGAATAAAAAAATTGGGCGGTAATATAAAAAGAGTAAATGAATAATATGCAGGTTGTAATATTAGCGGCTGGGCGATCAAGCCGATTTTATCCATACAATTATTTTCCGCACAAGTCCCTTATTAAAATTTTAGGGAAACCTATTGTTGTTCATACAATAGAATCAATAAAAAAATCCGGGATAAAAGACGTTATTTTGATTGTTTCAAAAGATTCCGAAATTAAAAAAATACTGGGTAATGGTAAAAATCTCGGAGTCAGCATTCAATATGTTGTTCAAAAAGAGCCAACCGGAGGAGGCAATGGACTGCTTTTGGCAGAAAAATTGATAGACGGAGATTTTTTTCTCCTCAACGCTTCTCGCGTTGATTTCTTTGAATATAAAGAATTGATGCGAAGTCAAAAAAGTAAAAATGATAAAGGAGTTCTTCTTGCAAAAAGGCAGGAAAATTTACAAAAATTTGGTGTTCTAAGAGTGGAAGAAGATAGGGTAATAGATCTTGTAGAAAAGCCAAAAAAAGAAGAAGAACCATCCAATTTAAGACTTATCGGAATCTATCTTTTTTCAAAAGATTTTTTAAAAACTTTAAGACAAACACCGGATGAGCATTATAGATTAGAAAAGGCAATCTCCAGTTTCTCAAAAATTCATCCGGTAAAATTCGTTGAAACAAAAAATGAAGTTCCGTCTCTTAAATACTCATGGGATCTTTTGGGAATAAAAAATTACTTGCTTAAAAGCATTAAGAAATCAATCGGAAAAGATGTAAAAATTGCAAAAAGCGCAGAAATTATAGGAAAAGTAATTATAGAAGACGGGGCAGAGATAATGGAGGGTTCAAGAATAAAAGGCCCTTGTTTTGTTGGCAAAAACACAGTGATTGGTAACAATGCAATACTGCGAAGTAATGCCGATATTGAGGAAAACTGTACGATAGGGGCGTATATGGAAGTAAAAAATAGTCTTATAATGAGCGGTACAAAGGTTCACTCGGGGTTTATAGGGGATTGCGTAATCGGAGAAAACTGCCGAATTGGTGCTCAATTTTCTTCGGCAAATGTAAGATTAGATAGATCCGAGATTAAGATTCAAACCGAAAAAGAAGAAGTAGATTCCGGTCTTAAACATTTGGGAGCCATGGTGGGGAGAAATGTCAGAATAGGAATAAAAGTATCCACAATGCCCGGAATAATTATAGGAGGAGGCTCAATTATTGGCCCCTCAACAGTTGTCCTTAATAACGTTCCCGAAAACTCAAAATATTACACTAAGTTTAAAGAAGTTATTGTGAAAGTATGATCTTTCGGCAAGTTCAAGATCATACTGAGTAAAATCGAAGTATGAAAAAACAAAAAATTATTCTTTTCGACATTGATTATACTTTGTTTGATGTTGCAAAGTTCAGAAAAAAAATCTTTAAATCAATTATAGGTTTTGTTGGGAAAAATAAAATAGATAAGATAGACAAAATATTGGAAGATATTTACTATACATCCAGAGAAAGAGTTGGTTATTTTAAAATGGACGGTTTTCTGGAAGATGTAAGTAGGAAATTTAAAATAAACGTTGCTCTTACAAATATCTTAAAAGATGAAATATTTTCCGATAATCTATATGGGGAAACAAAAGAAGTCTTAGAATATATTGCAAAAGATCCTTCAATTAAAATAGGTATTTTCTCTGGAGGAGAATTTGGTTTCCAGCTTAAAAAAATACAGGAAGTAAGTAATTTTTTCCATAAGGAACATGTTAATATTATTAAACAGAAGCATTTAAATATTTCAGAAATCATTAAAAAATATAAGAGCTTCAGGATATATCTCGTTGATGATGTCTTTGATATTCTTTATAATGCTAAAAAAATTGATAAAAAATTAATATCTATTTGGATTAAGAGAGGCAGGTTTGCAAAAAGTGCAAAGCCAATAGGGGAATTTAAGCCGGATTTTGAAATCAGGAATCTGAAAGAAATTATTTCAATTATTCATAAATCTTAACTCTTAACTCATAATTCATAATTCATAATTCATAATTCGTAAATCTTATATCTTATATATGTGCGGAATATTCGGATATGTCGGGAAAAACAATAATGCTGCTCAAATAACTCTTGAAGGGCTAAAACTTCTTGAATATCGGGGTTATGATAGTTGGGGCATTGCCGTTAAGTCAGGGAAGAAACTTGACGTTGAGAAACACGTTGGAAAAATTGGAAGCGCAGCTCTTAAATCATCAATCATAAATCATAAATCTTCGATTGCCATTGGCCATACTCGGTGGGCAACGCATGGGGGAGTAACTGTACAAAATGCACATCCTCATTTGGACTGCACGAAAACTATTGCTGTTGTTCATAACGGAATTGTTGAAAACTTCGAAGAATTAAAGAAAGATCTTATCAAAAAAGGTCATAAATTTATTTCGCAGACCGACACGGAAGTAATAGTTCATTTAATAGAAGATTTTCTAAAAAAAGAAGGTTTTGCTTCTTCAGTCCGTGACGCATTTAATTTGCTTAAAGGTTTAAACGCAATTGTAGTTGTCAATGCTGTCTCATCCGAAATTATAGCCGCAAAAAACGGCTCTCCTCTAGTCATTGGAATCGGAAAAGATGAATTTTATATCGCATCAGACACATCAGCTATTTCGGATAACACAGATAAAGCAGTCTTTTTAAAAGATAATGAAATGGTCGTCTTAGGGAAAAATATGCAACTTTTGTCTTTACCTATGGGAAAGAAGTTAAAGCCAATTATTGAAAAGATACATTATAAATATAAAAAATCAAGCAAAGGAAAATTCAAACATTATATGCTTAAAGAAATTTACGAACAGCCTGGTGTTATTAGAAATATTGCTCAGAATTATTCATCACAAATAAAAATCTTAAATAAGATGGTTAAAGAAGCAAAAGGAACTTTTTTTATAGGAGCAGGAACTGCTTATTATGCGGCTCTTGCGGGAGTATATCTTTTTTCAAGAAAGGCTCACAAGCATGTTAACACATCAGTTGCATCGGAGTTTAATTATCTTGAACATTTTCTTACAGATAAAAGTTTAATAGTTGCGCTTTCTCAAAGCGGTGAAACAATTGATGTGATCGAACCTCTTAACAGAGTAAAAAATAGAGGAAGTAAGATCGTGGCAATTACAAATTCCCAAGGTTCTTCAATTTATAGAATGGCTAATTTTAGTATTTTTCTCAATGCCGGAGCAGAGATTGCTGTTGCATCCACGAAAGCTTATACTGCAAAACTCTCAATAATGCTTCTTCTGGTTTTTTCCATGATAGGAGAACTTGCCCAGGGCGAAAAAGTTCTTAAAGAAACAGCGGCAGAAGTAGATAGACTTCTTAATAAAAAAAACACGGATAAATTAAAAAAATTGGCAAGAAAACTTAAGAATTGTCGGGAGATATACGCAATAGGGCGAGGCGTTTCATTCTCATCTGCTCTTGAGACAGCTCTTAAAATTAAAGAAGTAAGTTATATCTCGTCCGAAGGACTTGCTGGTGGAGAGTTAAAACATGGACCGATAGCTCTTATAGAAAAGGGAACCCCATGTGTTGTATTTGCTCCTAAAGATGAAACATATGAATCAATTATCTCAAATGCCATGGAGGTAAAATCGCGTGGGGGATTTATAATAGGAGTATCGCCAGAATATTCAAATGTGTTTGATTTCTGGATAGAAGTTAAAGATCTAAGAGACGGGAGTTTTATAGCGCAAATTGTACCTCTTCAGCTTTTTGCGTATTTTCTTGCAATAGAGAAGAGATTTGATCCGGATAAGCCCAGAAATCTTGCCAAAAGCGTAACAGTAAAATAAATCTAAGCTCTGCCCCTCAAGTTATAGGACATAATTGTTCCGGCGAAATTTAATAATCCTAAAATTGCCCCAATTAAATCCC
>Ga0082335_1000720_pt1 | contig 79061 bp, 102 predicted proteins | sample Subgrocontami58m_FD_72375 | JGI IMG/M metagenome (GOLD analysis project Ga0082335, IMG submission 72375) | Subsurface groundwater microbial communities from S. Glens Falls, New York, USA - GMW37 contaminated, 5.8 m (SPADES assembly) (version 2) ... | reverse complement strand
TATTGGAGACTCGCTCTTGGAAGCTGATCGCTTTGGAGGTTACTTCGATAGCGACTCGCTTTTCGTTAGAACGACCCAAATTGACCAAGTCTACAGACAATTGCATCTCCCTGTCAGTACAGGTAATGCTGGTTGGGTTGATAGTAGCTGTGGTTATTGGGATGTCATGGCTTTCACGAGTAACTTCTATGCGGAAGCTAATACCTTCTCCATGGCGAGCGCCGTTTTGGTCTCTGCCGACTATCTTGATGGTGCAAGAACTGTCCTTATCTTCAGCGTCAGATTCAACATCGAAGATCAACATATCTGTCTGCTCATCTTCTGTGGACACATCGCCAATATCAACAGTCTTGTCATCGAAATCTAGATTTTGGTCATTTGTACATTCTATTTCTAGAACTACGTTTTCGACATCTACATTTGTTTCACTATCGTAATTGTTTCGAGCTTCAGCTTCAATTTCAACGCGATCACTAGGTTTCAGGTTCTCTAATCGATCATCGTCGCCTAAGCTTTTTCTTCGACCATTTTCAATAGTTGCATCGAGATTGCTCATTTCGAGGTTGTTTTCTCTCTGCATATATACTACGAAAGAACCTATTTCATTGCTGGGGGTTGCATCATCAAATAACTTCACAGTTGCAACTGCAATAGCAACAGCTCTGCCGTTTTGGTCAACTGCATCAAGTTTTTCTGGGATGCGTGCTTTAAAGTCAATAGACTCAGGCACACCTGCTGCAAGAGAAAGATCTGTATCAGTAATATTCATTTGTAAATCATTTTCTGTAAATGGTGAGTTAGGAATAACTTGAATTCCTGATATCTTCACATTCACATCACTGCGAAGATTAATAGAAGCATCATCTGTTTGTAATCGTTGTGAGGCTTCATCATGTCGAGGATTGCTGGCCTCTTGGCTTGCATCTCCGAATGTTGGATGTGTTGCGTCGAATGTATCGACGGTCGTAACTGCTGCACTAACAGTGAATGCTGATAACAACATTACAGCCATTATTGCATATATTAGACTTAATTTTTTCATCTGTAACCCCCCGGTTATACTCTATGTGTTGTTATTGTCGAGTTGTAACCACTATATAAACATTATGGTTTCATGACTTTTGGACGCTTCAAATACTGCATAGATGCCATTATAGCGAGTAGGACAGCACCTGCCGCGAGCACTACCAAGACGATCCAGACCATCACTGGGAAACTCTGGACTGTAGAAGCAGCACTAGCTGACTGCACTTGCCCTTCCTTTACTTCAATCAGCAAGGTTTGAGAACCTACAGTTCTTGACCCTTGTTTAACCACAATACTTCCACTATACAGACCAGGTTCTGCGTCAGCTTTAATGCTGAGATCCAAAAATGCAGTTGTAATCTGCCCTGGATTGACTGTGATAGTTCTTGTTCCTGCTTGACCAATTTCGGCAATATTTGTCACTGCTACCGTATACACAGTTCGTTCATTCAATACATTGGTTATTTGGACAGGGACTGATGTTACACTGCCTTGGTTCAAACGAATCTGCTCTTCTAGCGGGCGGATGAATACTGTTGCGGCCACTGCGTCATCACGCTTTGCTCCTTGACAAGCAGCCACTTGGAAAGGCAAGACCATTTCTTCAGAGCCACCTTTGAATTCAACGCGAGCAGTAAAGGGATAGGACTTTTCTTTTGCTGTGAAAGGAATCTTGATTTCAAACTGGCGTGTTGCCATACTTCTGTCATTGCCGCCAAACTTCTCCAGACTAAATGTATCGGATTTCAGATTGATTCCGAGTTCTTTATTGATGACTGCAATGGTGACACGATCATTGTCTTCAGCACCGACATTACGAACACGAACATATCCTTTGACTGTGTCGCCGCAGGCTGCAATCTCTGGGAAGATACGCGATTCTTTAGGATCAAATGCTATAGCTTCATCTTCCAACTGCACTTTGATACTAAGCATATCAATGGCACAATTTCTTCGTTCATTTTCGTCATCGAATGCCTTGACTACTAAGCGCAAATCTTCATCTTCCTCAATGTCTTCAGGATCTGCAGGCATGATCATGGACATGGTGAAGGTAAAATCATCATCTTCATCAATGGTTCTAGTCTCAGAAGCGGTGTCCTTGATGTTTCTGCTCTTACTGAAGAGGAATGCTTCGGTTTGCACCCGAATACTGTTTTGACCGTTATTGGACACTTTCACTTCAATAGGAATTTCTTCTCCTGGCTTGAAATCATCACCACTACCAGGTTCCTTGATGTCGATGTCTAGATCTGTACCTACAGTACCAAAATCACAGACATCTGGCTGGACTTCAATATCTAAGTTGACGATATCCTGCACAGCAGAATTATTGACTGCTTGCACTTTTAATGGACCACCAAAATGTTCAAATGAAATAGTACGATCTGCTTTCAAGATCATATTGACCGTCACATTATCCCCTATAGGCACTACTGGCTGTTGCGGTTCAAAGCGAATAGTAATTTCATCATCGTCTCTGTCTACTAAGTCAAGTTGTGATGTATCAAATGCTATGGTGAGATCTTCAGTTCCTGTGTTAACAATAGTTAATGGAACTGTCTTTTCTTTGTTTGGTGCAAGATTAATCTGGATGTTGTCTTCAAGCACATTCAGGCTTGGTGCAGCTACTACTGCAGTTATGAGTGTTAAGAATATGATCAAATATAGTGAGAGTTTGTTGGACATCTTGTGGGAATTCCTCCATGCTGCCCACCTCTCTTTTGTTGTTATTAGTCAGTAACAGTTTATTTATAAAGCTTTGGGTTTCCTTGTTTCAGAAGATTCTCTACAGGCAAAAATAATGGCTTTGGTAAGTCATCCCAAGAGAACCAGCCTATGTTTGTAGACTTCTCTGATTCTTTGATAGTCGCTTCGCCTTTCACATAGTCGCAAGTCATAAAGACAGTAACATAATGTTTGCCTTCTTTTCTGAACATGTCGTTGCTTATAGTAAGATAGTGTATGTTCGTTATATCTATGCCTGTTTCTTCTTTTGTCTCGCGTTGAGCACATGCTTCAAACGTTTCATTGAACTCTAGATGACCACCAGGAAAACACCATGTGCCTTCTCCATGCGCATTTTTTCTCTTAAGCAATAACACTTTCTTCTCTTTACGAATAATTGCAGCTACACCTACACCTGGTCGTTGCGACTGTGTCATTGTTTATACTGGGGCAATAAGTTTTTTCCATAGATTAACCTTGAGAGAATCTCTGCAGTCAATTGTGCGTCTTCGAGAGCATTATGCGTTGAGCCACGAACTTCAATGCCTAAAAACTCCAGAATTTTATCTAGATTAATATCACTAGTTCCTTCTTTCTTTAAGATAAGTTTTCCAGCGCGAGCAAAATGCTCATAGGCTAAAGCGTGGGAGTCTACATAGCGATGACCAAAAGGCCATATAGTATTGAGACGAGTTAAAGCAACTTTGAGAAATGCGATATCCATCCATAAACTTTGCCCAGCTATGGTTCTATTTTTGATTGGTTTGGTCCATGCTAAAAATTCTTTGACCAATTGGTCATGTGACTTTGGCTGCTGCGCTAATTGCGTTCTTGTGAATCCATTGATCTTCAAAGCTTCATCTGTGATTTCTGCTCCGTCCCATGGACGACATTCACCATAGAACTGGTTTTCCGGATGCTCGAACTCTACAGCACCAATACTTACAATAGAACATTTTTGGTGATCTACACCAGTCATCTCCATGTCGAGAACAATCATAGAACTCTCCTTTGCATCTTCGTTTATAACTTTATTCTTTTTTCTTTATGTGCGCTTTGAAATCTGTGGCTAAACTTCTGAATTGTATTTTCATGTAGTTCATATCACTTTTTGCCTGTGTAACTAACATCCCTAATGTAAACAATGCACCTGTATTGAAGATAAGCATGGCAATAATAATGTCTTCCGTTGACCAAGAACCTCCAAATATTTTTCTGAGGAGTTGCAACAGCAGATATAATCCAAAGATAATCACGAGTATTTCTACGGTCTTCTCTACTCTTTCATTCTTCAAGAAAGTTGCCATATTATCCGCCTATTCTCCTTACTAAGAACCAAATAATAAGCACTATCAATACCAAGAGTAATATCCACAACAAATAGGTTTGTCCCCTTTTGTTCATCTTCCTTGCTTATCTTCTTTTCTTTATATGTTTTTGCCTCAAAAATCCGGAAGATTTCCGTCTTTTCCTCTATCTTTAAAAACCATCTTTCTCTCTTCCATCTATGGAATATCCCCTTTTGCAAAAGTCCTGGACCAAAGGCATGCATTCCTTAGCGATAGTCTTCCCTAATCTCTATTATGGGGGTATCTATTCCTTAGCACCGTTGATTTTCTATAACATTGTCAATCATTTGCCAAAGTGGAGCTGTGCACGAAAATTCCTTGACCAGTGCGATGGACTGCAGAAGTTCAATTTGATTGGATTTACTTTCCAATATGAACTTGACTACTTCAACCTGTTTGAGATCCTGAGACAGAACAACATCCCCTTTGAGAAAGACAAACGAGAGCAGATTATTTTTGCAGGAGGCCCTTGTGTCACTTCCAACTCGGAGACCTTAACTAGATATGTAGACTTTTTTGTCTTGGGCGATGCAGAAGACGTCATTATTAAGATTTTACAAGCCTATGAGCAAGATCAGATGAAAGAACATTTTTTAACAACTATTGCAAACTATCCTGGTGTCTATGTTCCTGGAAAAACCAAGCAGATAGTTCCCGCCAGTGCTGATCTCAACAAAGCTCCTTATCCTGTCTATCAACCTCTGCCTGAAACCATGGACAAACGGTATGTCTTTGGCAAAGCATTCCTGCTAGAAGTTGAACGAGGCTGCCCGTTTACCTGCAAATTTTGCACTATTCCTACAATTTATCCTAAACTCAAATACCGAAGCGTTGCTGTATTGACCAAGGCCATTCAAGATGGGATGAAGCTGGATCATAGAGAGAAAGTAGTAATGTATGCCCCTTCTTTTGTGCATCCTCAAAGAAAAGCACTGTTGCAATGGCTGGTTGATCAACAGATTCCTTTTTCTGTGCCTTCCTTACGATTGGAGTATCTTGACGATGATATGCTCTCTTTGATCCGCAAAGGCGGACAACGAAGCTTGACTGTCGCTCCAGAAGCGAATGAACGGATACGCATGTTGACTGACAAGAACATCACAGACAAGGCATTTTTAGAGATGATAGATCGAGCTGCTAAGCATGGTTTTACGCAGATCAAGATGTACTTTATTATTGGACTGCCTGAACAAACTACCAAAGATCTGGATGAGATGATTGCTTTTATTGAGGCATCAAAAAAACGTTTTGGACGACGTATTCATGTCTCAATTAATCCCTTAGTACCTAAACCCAAGACGAAGTATGAACACTTACCATTTGACAAGCAACGCTGCAAGGAGCATATCCTCTATCTGAATAAGCATTTAGACACCAAAATGAAGATTAGCACGCTGAAAAATGCTGAACTTGAATGGAAGCTAGCCTTTGCCAAGAATCTCGATTTTATACCTTTATTACAGCGCCATCAGAAGGTCCCTGCATCAGAAGAATGCTCTCTTTAAGAGAGTTATTCTAGGAAAGCGTTTGCTTAACAACGTTTGTCTAATTGTTGCAACATCTGACCTAATTTGTCGATGTTATTCTTAATTTTCAGAATATCTAGACTCTTCTTCTCTTGCTCTTCTTTGATGCTTGCCAAGAATTCCGAAGATTTGCCTATTGTTTTTGCTGCATCATATTGTCTTTTAATATTATCCAAATTCGTTTGTTCCTTGACTAGAGCATTTTGAGCATTCTGTGTCTGTTCTTGAATATCTGCTGTGAATTCAGTACAGATGGTTTTATCTCCCTTCTTTGCTATCTTGCTGCATTTTGTGTTGCTGTCTGCTAAGTCTTTCTTTGCTTTAGCAAGATCTGTCTGCGTTTCTTGCAAACGAGCGTTTAAATCATCTAAATCGTCTTGCTCTTCTTTGATCTGCTCAGCTGATCCACTCTTGATCTTCAAATCATTAAGTTTTTTCTCTGAATCTTCAATATTACTGAGAATTGTTTTTTCCTGACGGTCAAAGGTGTTAACCTTCGCCTGTGCCGTCTTTATGATCATCTTACAATAGTCTAAATTAGATTCTGCTACAGCGACATTATTATTAGCATTATTGGTCTGGTTAGTATTCGTAGCATTTGTTACAGTTGTCTTGGTGCCTTGCTGGCTACAGGCTGTAATCACTACCAGCAATACGAGAAGTATTATCGACCCTTTCTTCATCATAGAAGATTTGAAAAAGTTCCTTGTTTAAAAATGTTTCTTTTTCTCTCTCTGTCGTATTAAAGGGTCATTTTAAAATTACCTCCTTTTTTGTCGTATTCGGGTGACTGAGACTTTGTTTTAGCAGACTTAGCCATCTGTTTCTGCCTAAATCAATATCAATTTCTGCTACTTGAGAAGGTGTTGCTCCATTCAGAGCCATGTGCTTCTTAATGAAGTTGTGATATAGCCTAAAGGCATCACTCCATTGCTGCGCAGTCTCATCTGACTTAAATCCTCTTCTCACTTTGTCAAATTCCCTAAATTCATTATGATAACGCTCAACCATATTGTTGTTAAGAAGTTTCTTTGCTATTCCTGCATTTCTGGAATGAAGAACAGCATTTGGACTTGTTCTTTTTGTAACAAATTCTTTCCTGATTGCTCTATTGTAAGACCATAGTCCATCCGTTACAATCTCTTTAGGATTTTCCTTAATGTTTTCCTTTGCTATTTTTAATACTGCTCTGGCATCTTTAATTTCTCTTCCTCTTGTTACATTATTAGCAATCAAAAATCTTGTTTCGCTGTCTAAGACATTCCAGCACCAGATATAATCTTTCTTTGATTTAATCATCTGTTCATCAATATGCCATTTATCGCTTAATTCTGGTTTGAAATCTTTAGTATAATTATCCATAATTTGCGTATATTTGCTAATCCATCTTCTGATTGTGTCAAAATGTACTCTTAAATTATAAAATTGATAAAGCGTATCTGAAATATCTCGTAAAGATAATCCTTTGAAATATAAATCCATTGCTAGAGTAACGATTTTACCGTTGCCCTTAATTCTCTTTACAGGATCAAGAACAAATCTTTTACTGCAATCTTTGCATTTGAATCTCTGCTTGTTTTCTATTGCTGTCTTTCTTGCTCCATTCTTTACAATGTTAAGAGAATTGCAGTAGATACATTTCTCTTCGTTTGTATCTATTTCCAACTCTTCTAGTTCTGGTTTTGCTCTTAACTTAATCCAGAGCTTAATGGCATGAATATGCTTGCAATCAGCATGCCTATTCTGAAAGTCTTGACATTCGCAATTCCATCCAGAAATATTAGTTACTTTATACTTTTTATCAGAGCTTTGAGAGGGAATTAAAAACTCTTCTTCGCTTACTGCTATTGGCATATCTCCTTTTGCCAAAATAGCATATCCTCTAATCTTGCGACTAAGAGAAAGGTTTTTATCTGATACTCTTTTCTTTTTCCTGAAAGGTTGTGGTTGTTTCATAATCATTACCTATATACCTATTAGTAATATACTATTAAGTATTTAAACCCTTCGGTTAGTAAGATAGTAAAACTTATATACTAAAGAGAATATAATTACTCAATATGGGAAAGATTAAATTAGAAGGCTATGTTTGTGAACGTTGCGGGCATAAATGGGTTCCTCGAGAAACAACTATTGAAGAGCCAAAAGTCTGCCCTAAATGTAAATGCCCTTATTGGAATACGCCGAGAAAAAGTGAGAAAAAATGATAAACAAAAAAGGCCAAATAGAGATTCAAACAATCATAGGGAGCATAATCTCTATATTTTTTCTGATTATATTCATTTCTGCAATGATTCCCGTATTTCAATCTTTAACTGGAGCCGATGATAAGCAAGCAGAAATTAATAAACTTACTAACGAAAATAATGCACTTAAGCAGCAAGTAGCCGATAAAGAAGTTGAAATTTCACAACTACGTGCATTATTAGAATCATTAAATTCAACTATGGGAGAAAAAGATACTATAATCTCCAATTTAACAGGACAAATAACTGAAAAGGAAAAAGAAATAGAAGACTTATCTCGAGAATTAGAAGGCTATAAAGAAAAAGAATATTTGCCAACAATTAATAATAATTATTATAATATCCTAAACTATGTGGAAAGAATAGAGAATAAATTCTATACAATAAATCTAGCTATTGGATTAATTTCTCTTACATTATTTGGTATGGTAATCAAAATGTTTGGGCTGGATGTTACACTAAAATTGATATGGAGGAAATTTAGAAAAAAGGATGCTAATAAAAATGATGAACAAAAATAATCTGCTCAAGAGGAAACTGAAATGAAAAAATATAATATTACTTTTGAGTCTCTTTACGCTATTTCTATGATCATTTTATTCTCAGTAGTTTACTTAACTATTCTTGTCCTTGCCTTTGCATTTCTGTATGATGGCTATTTGGAATGGTTCGCGAATAAGCAGGGAAGCGGGTATGGGTTTTACACAGGAGTGATAGGATTAATATTACTTGTTGGAATTTTTTGGGCTTTATTTCCAAAGAAAAAGGAAGGAATTATACTCGAGAAAAAAGATGCTCCTAAACTTTTTGAATTAGTAGATAAAGCAGTAGCTAAAACGCAAATTCATCCAATAAATTCAATCAGATTAGTGCCGGGCTCGTCTATTGCAGTAACAGGCTTATTTAACAAACAGTTGCTCGTAGGTATCGCATCCTTGAGATATATAACTGAAAAAGATTTTGAAGCCATCTTTTATCATGAAATTGGACATTTTGCCGCAAAAGATACAAAAATCGGTAGCTTTTTAGGGGTTTACTTTGAAACGCTGGAAAAGCAATATATATCTTCAGTAAACTTTTGGAATTATAGTCCACATTATGCTATAGCAATTATTGGACTTCCTTCTTTAGCTATGACTTGGCTATTAATGCATCTTTTTTCATTCCTTTATGCACCTTATAGTAAATTTAGAGAATACAAAGCTGATGAATTTGCAGCAGCACATAGCAATCCTAAACAATTTGCAAACGCCTTGGTCCATTATTCCTCTTATACATATGCGCATGATGTTATCATGCCTCAAATTATTGTTCAGCTACTAAGTGAAAATAAAAAACTCACAAATGTCTATGCAACAATGACCAACTATTGGCATAAAGAAAATGCTGAAGCTTCGATGAATGCCGTTTTGAGCGATAAAGAACAATTTAGAGATTCTCATCCTTCTCTTCAAAACAGATTAAAAAATCTTGATGTTACCAAAATTGGCGATAATGAAGGAAAAACCTTGAAAACAATGTTCCCTCAATTTGAGAAGTTTGAAGAACAGCTAAGCGATAATTATACTATCAGAATTGGAATAAATGCAGGATTGTTAGACAGATCAACCAAAAGTTTGGATTAACATGAAAAAAGAAAAATCAATATTTGTAAAAGCAGGATACCTCTTAGGGATACTCTTCTGTTTAGTTGCGTCTGTTTCACTAGTGTATGCATCCTATCTCATGATTAATTGGACTGTCTCAGAACATCCAGATATAAGTTATTATGGATACGAAACGAGCGGGCAATATTCAGACTATCCATCAACTAGGTATAATTGCGATGAAAAATCGTGGTTAAAAAACGAATCCAATGAGGTAATAAATAGATTTGAGATTAAAAGAATAGACTATGAAGACTCTAAAAAGAAATTTTTTGCTTCTAGCGGAATAGAAAATCAATTGGATGCCTATTATGTTTGGGGAGATGAATATAATTTATTAATAGGTATTTTTAACGAATTAGTAAATACATATAACAAAGATTCTATCTTTTTCGATACCTGTGATAATACTTTTTCAACGACTATAGAAACTAAGCGAGGATATTTAGATAACGAAGAAAAGTCCATGGATAAAGAATTTAGAATCCTCAAACCTAAGGCAGAAGTCGAAGGTTATGTATTTGATTAAGATTTAACCATTTTATCACCCGCATTCGACTTAGAATCTGTGACCCGTAGATGCGACAGAGAGCTTTTTCTCATCTTCCTGAAAGTCTTTACCAACCAGTCATAGAAACAGGGAAATTGATACTCTCTTCCCTCAGAGAGAAAACATAACCACAACAACTAGCGCACCCGGAATCCCGGGCTGCTGTGTTGCGTTGCAAAGTTGGTGCAAACGGAGGTCTTTTTCGAAGAACACTTTTATTAGCGTACCTTTCTTTATAAAGATAGCTTAAAAAATAGTGAAAAATAGTTAAAATTAGTGAAAAAAATTCCTTACTTTTCGCGAACCTGATGTTCTCCTTCTGATGTCAGCTGTAAAATCTTGTTTCTGCCCTGTTTTACGATGGTTATCAAGCCACGGTTGTAGAGGTCTACAACACGTCTTTGTGTCGTTGGAGCAGTGATGTCCAGCTCTTGAGCAATATCTTTGAACGTCACTATTCTTCCCAGAGCTTTTCTGTTTGCAATAAGCGCTATCATCTTCATAAGGTCTGGAGGCAACTCTATCTTTTCCCCTGCTTCAGGCAAGAATTGCAGCTCTTTTTCCAAGAACGTAAACTCTTCTGGTCGCAACAGAGAAGGATCTACTGGAACAAGCAGCATAGTATTACTGACCATGACTCTATCATTCAATTTAATGAGCAGTTTCAAGACTTCCTGGAAACCATGCTTGGCAATGAGATAATCTATCCGGTCTAGAATAATGATGCTTTTTTCTGCCTTCGTTATGAAGTCAACAATGAGTTTGCTGATCAAAAGCAAGTCTGAGGAGGAAAATATCTTAGAGTCTTTGACATCAGACAACCACAGTATTGATGTTTTTTGCAAGTCATATTGTTTCTTGAGCAGGTCTGGATTTGTACGCGTGATACAGAGGCCCTGATAATTATGAGTCACCTTATCCACAAATATGTCGAAGGCTTTTTTGGTCGGAGACTCCTTGAGCAGGTAACTTGCTCCTGCAGCGATCATAAACTTTTCTGGCTTAGTCGAAGTTTTTTCTGCAGCTGGAGCGATGTCCATGAATTGCTTTAATCTTGGACTTTCTTCCAACATTCCTTTCAGACTATTAATCATCTTGTTAAACGTATTCGTTAGATTATAGAGCTCTTTGTTGATTTTTGTCTCTTTGACCGTAACATCGAAATTACCTGTTGTTATCTTATTTGCTGCTGCTGCCAGCTCATTAATAGGTATAAGGATAGCTCTTCCTAAAATTATTGCCAACGCCAATGCACAAGAAATGCTCAGTATGGTCATAAAGATCAGAACTGTGTAGGTTGTCCGTAAAGCAGTCAATGATTCTTCATCTGCCTTCTTGTTCAAAGTACTGACTCTTGTCGACACTTCATTAAAGAGTGTGGTGAGCTCTTTGGATTCATCGTTGATCTGCTTGGTGAGCGCCTCTTTCAGCGTCTTGTACCTCTGCTGTTCCTCTTTATCCTGCGTTGTCAGTTCATTCTTTCGTGCTGCCATCAATTTTGTCGCTTTTTCCCTGACGCTTTCGTATTTTTTTTCTGCGGTCTGGAGATTCTCTAATAGGTTCTCTTCATCAATGAGCTTAATCGCTTCTGCCTGCAGAGAAACCATCTGCTGGTTGAGACCGTCGAATTCACTCCGAAGATCCTCTAGACTGTTTTCATCATCTTCTGCAGCAAATTCCTGGAGCACACGGTTCATCTGCGCTATATTAATTATCATGTCATCAATAATCTGCACTGTGGGGCCTGTGACTCTGGTCAAGGTCTCCACTTTAGCATTGATAACACCTGTTGCAAGAATGCCTGTAACTCCGCTGATCAAGACGAAAATAGTCAAAATACCAAACCCCGCAACCAGTTGATGTGTTAACTTCATGGAGATGCTACAGGAGGTCTTGAATTTATAAAGTTATATGGGCTGTGCATAAACCTTTTATAAAGAACAACATAGCACTATCGTATGCGTAGCTTATGGATGTTAGGATCTCGATGGGCAAGTGCCTTGCTCTTAGCTATTTTCTATCCTTTGTTCTATCTTCTCTTTTCTCCGTTGACGTTGTGGGCATCCTATGGAGTGCTGGAGTTGTTTACTGATGGCATTTTAGAAGGGACAACCATTTTTGTTGGAACAACGAAGCTTGTCTTTGTGCCTGCGTGCACTGCTGCGTCCGCCTATTTACTCCTTGCCTTGCTGATTTTGTTGACGAGAGGAATTTCGTGGCGATTGGGCATTAGGTTGTTTCTCTTAGGGAGTCTGTTGATCTTTGCCGCCAATATTATTAGAATACAAGTCTTGTTCTACCTGCTGTTTAACGTTGGGAAGAACTACTTTGACACTTTACACCTCTTAATCTGGAAAGTGTTGTCCAGTGTTTATGTTGCAACAGTCTGGATTTTCCTAACCTGGAAATTCAAGATTCGAGAAACACCTGTCGTGAGTGATTTCCAGTCTGTTATGCAAAAAATTAGAAAATGATCCCTAGAGTATTTCCTGCAGTGCTCTTATGGAAGCGCCGACCATCACGCCCAAAACACCACTAGAATATGTTGGCTGTTCTTTTCTCCAGGCTTTCCAATACTCAGGAGCAATAAGACAATTACCTATAGGTATAGCCAGCGTGCCTGTTACTCCATAAGCTGCTATTTGCTCTAATCTACTTTCAGGCACTATATGAGCGCCTACTTCCGCGACAGCATATCCTGCAAGAGCACCTTCAACAAAAGCAATGGGCGCATTGGGCCAGGATGCTGGAAAGAGTCTTCTCAGCGCAAAAAATGCCTCATTACACATATAGCGAAGAGGTTCTTTCCTGACATTTACTAGTGGTTTTTCAAGCCCCATCTCTTGGTTTTGTCTTTTTCTGTTTAAATTTTTTTTGTTCTTCTTTTGGACGTTATTTTTATATAGTCTTTATTACTCCTTTATATTATGTTTCGGAAATATGGGGTGCTAGGGATACTTTTGATTGTTTTGGTGGAGCTAAATTTCTTCTATAAACTTCAACCGTTCGCGAACTGGTCTTTTCCGATTGTCTGGATTGGGTATATTTTAACGGTTGACGCTATCACTTACAAACTCAGAAAAGATTCGTTAATCAGCAACCGGTTTTCTCAATTTTTAGGGATAGTAATTATCTCAGCCCTCTTCTGGTTTATTTTTGAGTTCATTAATATAGTGATCAACAACTGGCACTATGTTGGTCTTGAAGGATTAGGTCGTTTTGAGAATCTCTTTGGCATGCTCTCCTTCGCGACAATCTTGCCAGCGTTCTTTGAGACTGTAGAATTGTTGAGAGCAGTACATCTGTTTGACCATCGGATATTACACAAAAAGCATAAGATTACAAAACACTTTCTTTATAGCATGCTTGGATTAGGTATTGCCTGCTTTTTCCTGCCACTCTTTTTTCCACGCTTTGCCTTTCCCTTGGTGTGGTTCAGTTTCTTCTTACTCTTGGATCCGATTAATTATTTGCATAAACAACCGAGTATAATTGGACATTTGAAGGATAGGAAGTTAACTATTCCTCTTTGCTTATTACTTGCAGGAATTATTATTGGTTTTTTGTGGGAATTTTGGAATTACTGGGCCATCACGAAATGGACTTATGAAGTGCCCTTTGTCGGCTTCTTCAAAATTTTTGAGATGCCTATATTGGGCTATCTAGGCTATTTCCCTTTTGCGTTTGAACTCTATGCTATGTATTGGTTTGTCAGAAGTCTGTTTGTCCATAAAGAACATCTCTTAGAATAATTATACTTTTTTCTCAGCCATTCCCTGGAACGCTATCAAGTCTTCTGTTGTGAGCTTCTTTTTCGCTTTGAGCTTTTCTTCGACTGATCTTGATCTTTCTGCAAGCAGTTTCTTGTTCTGCTCCTGTCTCTGCTGTTCCCGCTGCTGCTTGATCTGTCTTCGTTGCTCTGCTTTCTGTGTAAATGCCCTTCGTTTCTCTTCGTATTTCCCCTTGACCTGCTGGATTAAACTTGTATATTCCTGCTTGACTTCCAGACCTTTTTTGAGCACTTCCTGCTGTTGTTTCTTGAGCTGGTTAATCTTCTTGTTGAGGACTGTGAACTTCCCGAGATTTTCCTTACTCTTTTCTCTTTCTTCGATAAACTTCTTATGAAATTCATCCGCTTTTTTCTTTGCTTCCTTGATCTCTTTTGACAAGGCGAAATATTGTTGCCTTCCCTCTAAAGATGCCAGACCTTCATCCAGCTGTTTCTTGAGTTTCTTGATTTTGACCATAAGCTGCTTCTCTTTCTCGAATTCCATGACTTCAGTCTCTATCTTCATTTCCATACGTTCGAGCATTCTCTGCATGCCTGCGAAATCCTTTCTTGGACCAGCACTCTTCACCGGCTGCTCATCCTGTAAAGGCTTAATCTGAGCAATCAACTCTTTGGTCTTCTGATTGTATTTGTCCCGTTCAGCCTTCCATTGGTTCTGTACAGGGCGTGAAACATCTAACTGTTTCTTGACTTCCTTGATTTCATTAATGGCATCTAGAATTTCTTTCTTGAGAGCATCTTTTTTTTGGAACCAGGTCTCTTTCTCCTCGTGTTTTTTCGTTACACTCTCTTGGAGCCCTTCAACTTTCTGCTTTACCTGATTCTGTTCTTCTGTCATTTTAGGAGTGTGAGCAAAGGTTAGTAAAGCTGTGAAAAAGGAGAAAAAGAATAAGAAAAAAGAAGTAACGGTTATCCGAACAACGCGGAGAGACCAGCTGCTGTAGCTTCTTCAGATTTCTTCTCTTCTTGCTTCTTATCAGCTTCTTTTGCTGCAGGTGCGCCTGCTGCTGGAGCTGCTGCTACTGCGACCGTTGCTGCTTCTTTGATAGCCTTATCGATGTCAACACCGTTTAAGGCGGCAACTAACGCTTTGACTTCAGCATCTGTTTTCTCGATGCCGACGGCATGTATCACTTTCTTGACATTGTCTTCGTTAATGTCTTTCTTTGCGCGGTGCAATAACATTGCAGCGTAGATGAGTTCCATGGTTTATTTCCTCCGTGAGTATTATTTTTTCTTTCCTGGATTTTGCTTATCCTTGAGCTTGTTAATGATTTTGCCGAGGTCCTTTTCCTGCTGCTGCATGGATGGACTGGGCTGTCTTGGCTTATGAGCTTCCTGTGCAGCCTTCTGCATTTTCTCGTCTTGCAACCTTTTTAAAACTTCCTGTGCAACCTGCTCATCTGTCTTCTTTTCCTTTGGAGCTGGCTGGGGAGTATGCACTTTTTCTTCCTTTACTGGAGCAGGAGCTTGCTGTTCTTGTGGTTGTTCTTCCATTTTGTGTACTTCCTTCTTTGGTTTTGGAATATGCTCTTCTTTCTTCGCTTCTTTTTGCGGATGAGCTACTTTCTGCTCTTCTTTTGGAGCTTCCTTTTGCTGTTCCTTTTTTTCTTCTGGAGCAGGAGCTGGGGATTCCTCTTTCTTCGCAGCCTCTTCCTTCTTTTCTATTCCTGGTTTGCTTTCGTCGAATTTAATAGTATCAGCAACGCTCTTTCCTTCACGAGCTGCTTTTTGCACTAAAATATCAATGGTCTCCTTGGATGGATAAGCAACAAAGACTGCCAAGTTGAGCGCTTCTTTATATGCAGTCTGGATGAAGCCAATATATTCTTCTTCGGAAACACCTAGTATTTCTTTGCCCAAGATTTCCCCTTTTTGATAGGTACACATGACGTTTAAACCAATCTTCATCGGTTCAATGCCAAACTTCGTCAACAATTCTGCGACTTTGGCAGAGATGATTTGGCCTTGCTTGACAATGACTTTGTCTTCTTTGATAGCAATCTTTCCTTCTTTGACTTCAGTCTTCAAACCGAGCTGACCGAGTTCTCCAATCATTGGGCCTGCCATAAATTGTGTTGGACCTGCTGGAATAGTAATGTCTTCTGGAGACTCTTGTCCTGCTCGTGCTGCTGCAGGTGAAATGTTTTTGTGAATGATTTTGTAGAGCTGAAATGGATCTTCCTTGGAGAAGAGCAAAGCAACCATACCTTGTATCTTTCCTAATAATTCCTCTGCATTTGGCAATTTGTCCTTGATCTCGTTGAGAGCGATGACAATTCTGCGTCGCTTGGTGATAATGAATTCTGCTTTGCCACGCAATTTCTTCTTGATCTTTTGCAAGTTTGCCGCTGGCAAGTGTTCCAAGTCAGCGATAGCTACTACAGGATATTCCTGAAATAATTTCTTGAGTTTCTCTACTTCCTGTTTCTTTCGCTTGTTGACATGTGGTTTATGGTCGCTCATTTCTTAGCCTCTTTCTTGGCCTTGGGAGCCTTCTTTGGCTTGTCTTCTTTCTTCGCAGCTTCCTTCTTCGGCTTCTCTGCCGCTGACTCTTCTTTCTGTTCTTCTTTTGGAGCTTCTGGAAGAGGAGCTTGTTCTGCTGTAGTTTTCTTTGGAGTAGGTTTTCTCTGTTTGATTATTGGGACTTTGACATGAGCGCCTTCTTCTGTGATGACTACTGGCTTGCCCATAGTTAATTTGATGAGAACACTTTTGATGTTATGTTTTTCTTGTGGCAACGCGTGCAGCACTGTGTTGAAGACTGCAAAAGCATTTTCCACTAACTCTTCATCCTTCATGGACTCTATACCAATGACTGTTCGAATAGTAGGATCATTTTTCGTTTCCACTTTGACAGTTTTTTGCAAACGATCAATAGTCGGTTTGACTTCTGCTGTTGGCTGCAAGACCGCGCCCGCTTTTGGATTGGGCATTAAGCCACGTGGACCTAGAATTTTACCGAAGGTTTGAGCGATTTGCGGCATGATGTTTGCCTGCGCGATAAAGAAGGTGGTTGTCTCCGCTAGCTTCTTGATCTTGCCTTTCTCCAAGGTCTTGAATTGGTCTGCTAGAATAACATTGTTGCAGGCTGCTTTTGCTTTTGTGGATAAGTCATTGCTGACTAATGCTGTAGTTATGATTGTTTTACCACGGGAAAAGGGAAGGACGATGAATGTGTTGATTTTGTGCTCTTCTCGTTTGAGATCTAACCCTTTGAAATTGATGATGAGGTCAACGGACTGTGAGAATTCCTTCTTCTCAGTATGCTGCCGTAAGACTTGAATTCCTTGCGCAAAATGTTTTTTATCCATGTGTTGCCTCTCCTACGACACTGAAGGTACGTAGTAGACGAGTGACTTATGACGTTGGTTGTGGGTTTATAAAACTAGTGATTTATTTTCTAGTTAGTCTATATCCTAAATTTAAACCTAGATTTACAAAAAAGCCATGCTCTGTTTCTGCAAATATCTGCTTCAGTCTTGATATACTAGCTTCTCCTACTACTCTATCACTTAAATCAGCACCACTTAAATCATCTAAGATGCTTATATGCTTTCTGACTTCTTTTCCTAACTGTATACCTCTTCGTACTTCTGTATATATCTCTACTGTGCCTTTAGTTAAATAATTTAGGCAATTCATAATTTTGTCGTATAGGGTAGGTTTTTAAGTTTTATGGTTGGTTTGTTTTTTAGAAATAGAAAAAGTTTAGCCCGGTTCTAACAACGAGAGTCATGTAAAGCGCGAGGCTTTTGTCTTCAAGTCTACACAACCGGGCAGAAAAAGTACTGTTCTATGACTATAAAAAGATTGAGGTAAAACTTTTAAAGAAGCACCTCCTAGTTTCACCTCATGGTTGAGAAGCTACCGAAATATATGGTTAGAAAAGTACGACTTCTTCTAGATAAAGATGTTTCACCTGCCACTATTGCCAGAAAACATAACATCCCTGTCGCGTCTATTGAATTGTATGCCGGATGGACTTTTGAAGCATTTGGACGGACTGAGCTCAATGATTTTGAGAAAGGAAAAATTGATGAGCTAGCTGCTAAAGGCAGACGATACGATTATAAGCGAATTGCCTATACAGTTTGTGCTCCTAGAATTCTCGTACATGACTATCTTGCGTCTAGAAAAGAACAGAAAGAAAAACCATCAGAAGCTACTCCAGCTCAACAACCAATTCCTGTAGAATCTAAGAAACTGACTCATGCTGGACAAAAAATGACTCATGCTAGACAAGTAGAACGAATTTTTCAAGTACGGGCAGAAGCAGTAGCTGGCAATGGACATCCTAAACCCTTAGATCCACAGCCCATAAAGCCTGTCCAAGATGAGGAATCGCTTGAGAGAAGAATGGAAAGAAAATATCATTTCCGGACCGTACGGCTAATGATCCTCTATGGTCAGCTGAGGGAGCAGTATACCCGTTTAGTTGAGCTTGTTGCAGCTTATAAAACATTAGGACCTGTAAAATTTTTAGAGTTGAAACATCAGCCAGTTCCTCCTGATAAACAAGTTATGACAAGAGAGGCTTGCTCGATTATTTTTCGTGCCGACACTCTTGTTCGGAGAATAGCCACAGAATTGCAACGAGAACTTCCTCCACAATATGTTGCCCCATTTAGAGATTCTTTAGATGACATTATGCGGACATGCGAGGACGCCGCTCGATTAACAGAGCACATAAATTATGGTAAATAAGATTTATTTGTGTTTTAATTTTGCCACCCTTAATTTCTCAAAGAATACTTTTTGCTCTTCCAATATTTCCAGAGTATATCCTTCTTTTTTCGCAAGAGCTTCTATGTCACCAGATAACGAAGAATAGACCATCAGTATGATCCCTCTTGAATTGAGATGCTGTTTAGCTTCTTTCAAAAATCTGACAAGTAGTTCATATCCCTGCCTGCCTCCTGTTGTACTCTGCTGGCTCTCCGCATCTTCGCCTTCAGCTGCTGGCAGATAGGGCGGATTACAAATAATGACATCAAATGTGTCTTTAATGTTCGAAAAGAGATCTGACTGAAGCGCGTTGATTCCCAGATTTTTTACATAGGTAACTGCCTCTGGATTAACATCAACTGCTACAACATCCGCGCCATTTTGTTTTGCTGCCACTGCTTGAATGCCAGAACCTGTACCCATATCGAGAACTCTATCGTCTTTTTTTATATATTTCTTTACATATTTCTGTAACAAGAAAGAATCTTCACGTGGTTCGTAGATCATAATAGCTTAGAATATTCTTTGACACGTTTTAAGATATTTTGCAGCAGGAATTTTTCTATTTTCTCATCGACTAAAGCAGAGATGTCCTCGAATTCTGTGATGCGATAATCATTCTTGACTTTTTCCGCTAGGTGAATGTCTCTCAATCTTTTTAATTGACGACGGACGTTGGATGATGCGATGCCTTTCAGAGCAAGTTTTGCTTTTTTACGATACTCAATAGTTTGCTTTTTGATGTCTTCAGAATTCATCATAAGTTTTTTATCTTTAGCATCTAACATGACTTGAAGAATGTCTACGATGACATCACGAGAATCACCAGGCTGCAACAAACCTAAAGATAAACAGAACTTGCGAACGATCTCGCGCTTGTTGTTGGATGATGGCTTTTCGTAACGACGCAATGTCAATTCGCTAATAGGAAAATCCCGCGAAATCGTTTTTGGCATAGCTTAGACATGCTTATCAGTGTTTAAAAGCTTTTGGTCGGACTTAAAGAATGTAAGAATTACCAAGCTTCCTTATGCAACGACTCTGGAGGAAAACCAAGCTTCGGGAGTTCTTCCATAATATCTTTCACCATGGGTGGTGGTCCACAGAGATAACAATCTACCTGCTCTGGAGCCTTAATATACTTTGCGATAATGTTTTGGATACGTTCTGTCTCCCCTTTCCATGTAGGTTTAGGGTTTGACACTGATGGAATGAGCTTGAGATTCTTCTGTTTTTTTGCACATGTCTCTAATTCCTCTCGGAAAAGATATTCTTCTTCTGTCTTGAATCTATAGAAAAACCAGATGTTTACCTTTGTTTTCTGTCTGACTAATTCATGGAGCATACTTCTCAGAGGAGCAATACCTGTGCCACCTGCAAGAAATACAATATCTTTCCTTATTGGTTTAAGCGTGAACATACCAAAAGGACCTCTAAGATATATTTTCGTGTTTAGTTGTGCCTGCTCTAATTTTTCTGACAATACTGAGGGATTATTAATCTTAATACAAAATTCCAATTCATTTCTTTTTCCAGGACCGGAGCAAATGGAGAACGCACGAGCAAGACCTTTATCCGGTGTCATAGACAACATCATGAACTGACCTGCTGTAAACGTAAATGTTGGATCATCAATCTTCAGTGTGTATAGTCCGATGTTCGGCGCTATTTGCTTCTTAGCTATCAATGAGCCAAGATATTCTTTTGGCGTTTCCATGTCTTTCTTTTCCTTTCTGGTTGCTATTTATACTTTTGCTTTAGAACTCTGCTGCTTGTTTAAAGACTGCTAATACTTCTTCCAGTGATGGCATGTTGTGATGCTTATCGACATGCGCTTGCGCAACAAGATTAAATGCTGGCACTGCTTGGTACACTACCATGGGTTTTCCATCGATTGTATTTTTTAGGTCTGCGGCATCTGCATGACGCAACGTTACTGAACGTCCGCTTTTTGGCAATACAATATCTGCAACAATAACCTGTGGATTGTAGGATCTCAGTTCACGCATGATCGTTCTTGAAAGCGACTCATTATCTCCTGAGTGCTCTGTCACATGGGCAAATGCACTGTAAACCACTAATTTTCCATCTGCGCCTTTATCTGTCACATTTATAATGGCGTCTGGTTTATCCCATGAATTCAAGACAATACCACGGATCATAGTTTCTGGAGCACCATAAGCAACAGATGCGAATTCACCTGCAAGTGCTACTGCTTTTTCCAAGGTTCTATTAACGATCGCTATCCTTCTTGCCTTCTTCTCCACCAAATGGCGAACTACTTCCTTAGCAACGCCACCAGCACCCAACACAACAATCGTTGATCCCTCAATGGATTTACCAAGAGCGCTATATTTCTCTTCCAAACTTCTCACAAATCCCTCAGCATCTGTATTATAACCAATTAATTTTCCGTTTTCATTAACAACTATATTCACCGCTTTGAGATCTGCTGGCCGCACTTCATCCAAGAAAGGAATGACTGCTTCCTTGAAACCTACGCCTGCACCACCACCAAGATATCTTGGATCTTGCCTTAATGCATTAAGAATCTCGCTTGTCTTTTTCGGATCAGCAACAACCATAATATTTCGCAAAGGGACTTTCATTTGCTCATATACAGTATTCCACATCACGGGAGTCTTTGCTGCATAATCGTGTCCTATGAGCGGAACGGTGTATCCTTCTAATCTTTCTATCTCTTGCAGTGTTATAGCATTCTTCTTGGGGAGTCTTGCGACTGTCACCATTTGCTGTTCTAGAAGATCTTGGAGACTTTTCATGAGTCAGAAGGGTTTTCTTCTTTCCTTTAAAAAGATTTCTTATTTGCCTATCTCATAGAAAAAACAGAGCGTTTACAATTTAGCTTATCGCTTTTTTCTTCGGAGTAAGAAGTATCCGAGAATCACAATAACAATAATGACGAAGAGTCCTGTGAATAATCTACCACCTGCAGTCTTGGTTGTTTGTGCTGTTGTTTTTTCTGCAGTCTTTTTCTGCTGTACTTCCTGCTGCTTTTCTTCTTCAGAAAGAAGGGCAACAGTCATGTCTGCATATTTGCCGAATTCCTTGTGGAATGTTATCTTCAGATCGTTCACATCATCCTTGTCTACATCCACGCTCTGAGCTTCGCCAGCATTCAACGTTACTTCGAAAGGCGATGATGCGATGATAAGCGTAACAGTTTTTTCTCCTAAAGCCTTCACTGTGACAGTATGCTCTTGTCCTTTGACTGTAAACTTCATTGCTGCTGTTTCCTGCAACATCCTGCTGAATCCTTCTGTTGTTAATGTTCCAAGATCAGAAATACTACCCTTGCTAACCTTCACTTTAGCGACTGGGGCTACGAAATCCTTATTGCCGAAGGCACTGGTGCCTGACTTCACTTTCTTTTCCACGGTAAACGAGATATTTGTTGAGTTACTATTCCCTGCCACATCACTGACTTCACATTGCGCAATGTAATCCCCAAGTTCTCTGGTATCTGTAAATGGGACTTCCAATGTTCTTGACTCATTAATTGCTGCAGACTCTGTCACTTTCTCGATGACTAAGAAGTCTGGTAAGCTAGGGATGAGTACTGACACTATTGTTTCATTAAACCCGTCATCATCTAGTCTGGTACAAGCAATGGTTACTGTATCTATTGCGCCAAACTTTGTTTTACTTACTCTTTGATTATTTAACAAATCTATGGTTACTTGCGGAGCTGTCGCACCAGATCCAAAAGAGATATTGGCAGAATAGTCAGTATTGTTTGTATCGAAACTATCAGTACAATCGGCATTCCAACTGTGGGTGCCAGTTTCAATGGAGTTTATCAGGATAACTTCTGTGCCATTGGCAACGTTTGTTGTTGTGTTGATAACTGATCCTCCCGAGGAGTTTAATGGATCAAGCGTCAAATTGCAGGTTGCAATGGTGGTGAATATCAAATCAATAGCTGTGAAATTAAAGGTAATATCTGTCGTATTTGTTGTTGCAAGATCAAGAGGAGCATTTTGTGTTATCGTTGGTCCTGTATTATCTACAGTCACATTCACTATTTCTGAACTATTATATGTTTCTATAGTATAACCATCCACAGATTGATTTAAAGACTGATTAACATAAACAGCAGAAACATTAATCGTAAAGTTTGTCCCTTCTCCGAATTCTCCAGTTGTTGTCCAGACAATAGAATATGATGTGAGGTTTTCCGTGCCATTTAACCCTATGGTCTGTAATGTACCATTCCCATTATCTGCATAAAAAGTCACATTGGAGACGTTGGTTTCATCAGTGAGAGTTGCAATACTCACATCAATAGTGAACGTGCCACTGATATTCTGCAAGGTCACTGGGGAAGTTATGCTTACTGCTCCAGGAAACTCTGCAAAGATAAGATAACTAAGCAATATCCCGAAAAGAAGAGAAATGAAGATGAGTACTTTTTTTTGCACTTTGCTACCCCAACAGAAGATTGCGACTTTGGTTATTTAAATGGTTTTATCTCTTCTAAGATATATTTTTTAGCATATAGTTTTTACAAAAAGGAGTTGTACTTTTCCTTTACAAAGATAAGGGGTATCGGCTTACTGTCGCATCGGATGGGATTGCTTCATCTACCCCTCTTGCTTTACCATCCTTCCTTGTGTGCTTTCCTGTCGTTCCATGTTTGCTCACCTTGGTGGTTTTAGGGGTTAGCGCTCTTCCCATTCGTCGAGATATTTTCTCATGAATGACATTTCTTCGTCAGATATTTCATCGTCTTCCAGGGGAATTTTCCATTCCTCCAGCTCGTCAAATTCGTCATATCTTCCTGCTCCTTTACTTTCGGATTCTATGGCAACTGCCCACTTTTGGGCTCTTCTTTCTCTTGTTGTTTTCATGGCTGGAAACCTCCTTGTTGATTTATGAGTATATTTCCATCGTTCCCTATATACTTAGTGAAGGTTTCTTCTGGTAGCTTCGTTCACAAGTTTTTTAAATCAAATTTCGACTGTTTGCATATGCCCTTCTTTCTCCCACCACAATGGTTTTACGATATAGACAATATTTTAGATAGCGTAAGTGTTCTGGTGTTGCTCTTAATCGCCTTTTTCAGTATGAGTTATTATCGCATTAGCAAACGCAAAAACTATCTGTTACTAACTGCTTCTTTCTCTATCTTAGCGCTTTCTTTTGCTATCAAAGTAGCTTATAACTTCATTATCTATCATAATCTTCTCTCACCCCTTTCTCTTCTTGAAGCTCACGAATTCTTAGAATCACTTCCAACCTTCATAGTGCTAGCAGTCTTTCTTCATAGGTTCCTTCATCTTGTGGGATTATTCCTTTTGTATTTACTGCATCAAAAAGTTCCTAAGTCAAGTATGTTTCTCTTGATTTACTTTGCAGCTGTCTTAACCTATTTTAGCCGTTCTGCGTACTATCTCTTCCATCTCACCACACTCTTCCTCCTCCTCTTTATTACTTGGACTTATGTCGGCCAATGGAGACTGAATAAACGATCTACGACACTCTTATTGACGATAGGCTTTGCGACTATGGCACTCTCTCAGGTCCTCTTCATGTTTTATCAAATTACCAATCTCTTCTATGTTGCTGCAGAAATTATTCAAGTAGTTGCTTATTTGGTCCTGCTGATCACATTCATCTTGGTGTTGCGCCATGGCAAAACGAAATAGAGTCCAAATTGTTGGTGATATGCTTAGTGTTATTCAGCAGAATGGTGGGGAGATAAAACCAACACATCTCATGTACAAGGCCAATCTCTCCCATATGCAAATGCGGCCTCTTCTTGAAGAATTATTGGCAAAAGAATTGGTAGCTCGTGTCAAAAAACATCAATATGACTATTTCATCATTACAGAAAAAGGAGTTCATCTATCACAGAAGCTGAAAGAAATGCGTGAATTTGAAAAGACGTTTGGACTATAGACTTCAGTCCCCATTTGCTTCTCATCTGACACCATAATCCTTAAATAGCTTTACAGGTGTTTTTACAGTATGACTGAACTCATTGCTTGTTTGAGCACAGGAAAGGGAACCTGGGGGCATGTCAATAGATTAATAGATGATATTCAATGGGATAAAGTGATTCTGTTTACCAATGCTTATGGCAAAGAAAATTTTACTGCTAATGCGAAGACTGAAGTCGTTGTAGTTGATCCTGAACAAGGATTGAAAGAACTTCGAGACATTATGTACAACGAACTGAAAGCCAGGGTTAAGAGTACAGAAATCGCTGTCAACTTTATTTCAGGCACTGGCAGGGAACATATGGCTCTGATGAGTGCAGCTTTGAAATTGGGTGTTGGCGTGAGGTTGATGGCGTTGACCAAGGAAGGGGCTGAGGAAATATAATCTAAAATTCATACATCGGCACAAAATCAAATTTCTGAATGTCATAGATCATAAGAGAAAAATATTCTTTGATGTTATCTGCAAATGCTGTTTTTATGGTGCGCATGATCTCTCTGAAGTCTTCTGCTTTTTTCACTTCCATATCCATCTCTATATCCCAGAAGCCTATATTTCTATTATAAAAAGTAATATTTGGATGCTGGCGACAGAATTGTAGCAATTTCTTTTCAATAGTTTCATTAAAATTAGTTATTTTGAGAAGAATCTTGTAATGTAATTGGTTGAGTTTGGCATCATCTACTACTAAAATATAATTCCTTATAACTTTTTCTTTCTCTAATCTTCTGATTCGTTTACTGATAGCATCTGCAGTCAAAGAGATTCTTTTCGCCATGTCTACAACAGTTTTTCTCCCGTCACGGGCTAATGCTGCTATAATCTTCCAGTCTATACCATCTAAAGGCTTCTGTGCATCTGTTGTTTGAAAGATAATCGCTTTATGATCTGCAGTCGTTGTTTCTTTTTCCAGTAAATAATCCCTAGGGAAAAACTCCCCTGTTAAAACTCTGTTCACAATCTTTTCTGAGATCACACGACCATATTTATTTTCCATATCTAAAAGCAGAGCATTGAGTTCTAGAATGTCTATAGTATGCAAAGCAAAGGCCAAATCATAAATCCCTTCAGTTCTGACAAGCCACGCAACGTTTTTGTGCTTTTTCAGAAAGTCTACTAGCTGCAACTCCTCTTCGATAGAAATTCTGATGAGACGAAGATATACTTTATGCAATATAAACCCTAATTTGGAGAGGTCAAAGATGGTCAGAAATTTCCTAATATATCCTTCTTGGGCTAAAGTGTTTATGTGATATGCAATAACCTGCTTACTGGTTCCTATGCTCTCCGCTATCTGACTATAGCTTTGCCTAGCATCCTTATCTAGTTCCAGAAGAATTCTGTAGTCTATTTTCTTAAGCATCTTTTAACTATTCATCATTATCTTCTTAAATATTTCGTTTTTGACAAAAAATACAATAATAAGTTTAATATATAATAATTACTTATTAGTAATAACAAAAGGTGATATTCACCTTGGAGGAAACAACAATGAAAACAAAGAATTTAGGAAAAATATTGGCAGGTGTTGGATTAGCAGGGGTGTTAGGGGGCCTCATGTTATATCCTACAAAGATAAAGCCTGTTGGCTGGGGGGACGTTACTGGAGACGGAGTTCAAGACGTCTTAACATTACAACAATCTTCTCCGCACAGTCCCTTTTGGAAATTGGGGTTTATAGATGGAAATAAGGTTTATAGAGATGAGAAAGGAGATTATAGATTTAAAATATGGACACAAAGAACATTCCATGAATTTAATATCCCACCTTTTAGAACTGGAGAAGGGATATATAGAAGTGCGTCAATACAACGGTTGGGCAACAATCCTGGTGATGCTATAAATCTAGATGTCTTCACGACTATAGATGTTGAACCATTCGCAAATCATCAATCCTATGCGAATGTACAATACCAGTAGAAACTCTTTTTTTCTTTTATTTTTTCTTTTTATAGTATTTTTTTAGACACTTCTCATCCATCACCACAATCTTTAAATCACACAACAATATGAGGTAACCCATGGGTTTATTTGACAGCGTCTTAAAGGATAATGAATCTTTATTTCTAGATACGTTACCACTAGATATTGATTTTATTCCACCTATTTTGGAAGGCAGAGAAAACGAACAACAGTATGTAGCTACGTGCATCCAGCCCCTGTTTCAGAAACGGAATGGGAAAAATTTACTGATTATGGGAGCTCCAGGCATTGGCAAGACAGTTGCTACCAAATACGTCTTAAGCGAAGTGCATAAGAAAACTGATGACATTCACACGATCTACCTCAACTGCTGGAAAAAAGATACACCGCATAAAATAGCTTTAGAAATTTGCGATCAGATTGATTTCAAGTTTACTCATAATCGAGATACGAACGATCTTTTCAAGGAAATCGCCCGCATCTTAAACAAGAAAAGTGCTGTCATTGTTCTGGATGAAGTAGATAAGATTGCTGATGAACAAATATTCTACCATTTGCTGGAAGAAATCAACAGAAGAACACTCATTTTGATTACCAATAATGAACACTGGATCAGCACGTTAGATGCACGCGTACGCTCCAGATTAACGCCAGAGATTCTGATATTCAAACCTTATACATTTGAAGAGACAAACATGATCCTAAAGAAACGTGTTGAATTTGCCTTTGCTCCTAGCGTTCTAGACCAGAGGGCCTTTGATAAAATCGTCGAGAAAGCGTTTGAAGCTAAAGACATTCGCGCAGGATTGTATCTGTTGAAAGAAGCTGGAGAACTTGCAGAACAGAATGCGCAACGGAATATCAGTGTGAATCATGCGGACAAAGCTATCGCCAAATTACGCGACTTCAAACTGAAAAGCACAACGACCTTAGATGCACAAGAGCAGATAATTCTTGACTTAATTAAAGCAAACAGTGGCGCAACAACCAAAGTCATGTATGAACTCTATCAGAAGAAAGGCGGAGAACAGAGCTACTCAAATTTCCACAAGAAAATAAAAAATTTGGAGCAAGGGAAGTTCATTTCCTTAGAAGAACGCAATGAGGGATCAACCAAAGCAATGGTTATTCGCTATGGCATGAAGACGTTACAGGATTTCACGTAATATGAGTGTGGACTGGAATGCCTTTGATCGTGGAGTTTATTTGATTAACACTTTAGGAATAATCTATAATCCCAAAACAAAGAAAATTCTCATTGGGCTTAGACAGAATGACCCCTATATACCGAACCTTTCTTGGTGCTTCCCTGGCGGAAGACCACGTTATAATGAGAGTCTAGAGGAAGGATTACACAGAGAAATCTTGGTTAAAACAGGTTTGAAGGTTAGAGTACAACAATTAATTTTTGCAAGGACTCATCCAGAAAAACAAGAATTTCTCTCTTTGTACTATCACTGTGAAGTCATAGGCGGTGTTGAAAAGGCAGGAGAACTGTTCTCAGATTTAAAATGGATTTCTCCTTCTGAAGCACCTACTTACTTCACTACTTCCATCCATCCAGTTATTCTAGCCTATTTACATGCACTTCATCCATAAAAAATATTCTTTAATCTCTATCTTCTAGTCTCTGTTTACTTCTCAAAGAGTCGGCTGAGCTATATAAACAACTCTTCATTTATTACTTCTATCAACATGAGAGGTGGTTTACCATGGATTTGTCGATGCCAACGATTGAGGACATAACTGGGCAACGGCTCAGAAGACTAGACCTAGGAAAACAACGCAAGGAACTCGATGAAGAAGAGGAAGATATCTACTTCGAGGAGATGGTGTTGGATCTTCAGGAGAATGATGAGATCAGTCCAGAAGAAGGCGGCTTTATGATAGGTTATCTAGAAGCTGTAGATTAAGCCTACTCTTCTTTTTTCTTTTTGTTGAGATATGCTATAGCTTCATCGATGGCTGTTATTGGAACAATAGTTATCTTGCTTTCTCTCTTTTTTATGTCGTCTGTGTAGTCTTTTAGGGGGATAAATATAATATCTATCTGTGCTCGTTCTGCGGCGATTATTTTTTGCTTGACGGCTCCAACAGCATATACCTTTCCATCTTTATCGATATTACCTACTGCTCCAATCTTCAACCCTTGTGTTATATCTTCTTCTTGGAGTTGATTTATCGCTTCTAGCGCGAATGCGACAGCAACAGATGGACCTTCTGCAGAGACATTGATAGTGAGATTGAGTTCATCGACAGTCTTGTTCAGTCGTGCTGCAACAACATATTTGAGATTATTCACTGAGCTATTCGTCGTCGCAAGCATTGCAGCTTCATACTGCTCTGAGGTTGTTCCCTTAGGTAAAAAATCACTCAGCTTTTCTGCTTCAACTAAAGGACTAAGACCTGCATAGATCAGATAAAACAGATTGGTATTCAATTTGTTGAACCATGTTGTATTGATCAGAGAAAAATATTTGTTTTCATAGACCGCTACTGATGGAGCATAGAGATGATTCTTCTCTTGTCCTGTTGGCACAAGCACGATATCTTTCAGATTAAAGACTTCTCCCGGTGCAATTAAGTAATAATTTAGAGGAATAAAAAAGAAGATTACAATACCTATAAACCCTATCAATAGCACCTTTCCTTGCTTTTTCATTCTATACCAGCTCTGCTTCCCTTTCTTCTTGGTATTCCTTCACAATAGTGGAGAGCATATCCTTCTTTTTTCTTTCCTTCTCGATGCTTTCTTTTGCTATGATTGCCAACGTTTCTGTCTCCCTCATAGGTATGTTCACGGTATTCAGAAAGGAGAATCCATACTTCAACAGCTCTTTTGCTGGCTGCTTTCTGTAAATTATCGTGCTGACTTTCTTCTTGAGTAAATCCAAAGAACGATCACTGAACACATTCACATCATCGACTACCAAAATGTCTCCATCTTCTACGATCTTGCTGACTTCTTCCCAACCTAACGTCTTCAATTTCTTGGCAATGACTTTATCACGTGCTTCTAACAATAAAGGAGCTATGGTTCTTGTCTCTTGACGAAGTCTTGCTATTTCTTTCTTGCAGTTTTCCACTTCTTGGTTTAGAAAGATTATTTTTTTATTTTTGAATCTTATGAGGTCTTCTGCTTTTTTCTCTGACATAGCTGCTGTTTTTCTCAGGAAGTCACGAATCTTCTGATCTAGATACTCAACTTTTGCTGTCAACTGCCTATTCTGCTTTTTTAGGAAGAGATTTTCCTCTACAAGCCTGGAAGGTTTCTTGAAGGCTGTCTTGAGACGTCTCTTCTTGATGACTGCTTCATCTTCTGGCTTTTCTAGCGCTTCTAAAGCGTTTCCAATAGTAAATCCTTTGAGCACCAAGATTTTCACTTCTTCGGAGAGCTGCTCTTTTCCCAATCGCCTCATTGCCTCATCCACTTTCTGGAGCGTTGGCTGGACTTCCTTGAACGCATGAAGAGCAGCTGCTAGAGCGTCACGCTGATGATCATCTTTGGGATTATATGGCTTTGTTATTCTTTCCTTAAAACCTACTTTCATATCTTCTTCCGGCATGAGCACTTTAGCACTGACGCGAGCAGAGAACTTCTCAATCAATCCTGGAATGTGCTTGACGTCTGTTCCTATGACTAACACTTTTCCTTCTGCAATTATTTCTGCAAGCAGCCTATTAAAACTGAGTTCTTTAGAACTTCTCATCTTTATGAGATTACCCTGCACGTCTAAGAGAGCATACGCTGTCGTTATGCCTGGATCAATGCCCGCAATCAAGAGTTCCTTGTACAACTTCCTGCTTTCTACGAGGAATAAAGTATAAAAACCTTGTTTTTCACTTATTTGCCATGAAAATTCTTGCTTTCACTGATGTGCATAGAGCAGATCCAAGAGTGATTAGAAAAGCTCTTTTTGGTCTTGTCAAGAAAGCAAAACAGGTGGATCTTATGATTTGTTGCGGAGACATTTCTCTCTTTGGCCAAGGATTCAGACAAGCATTACATATTTTAGCAAAGGCAGACAAACCTTTACTGCTCATTCACGGCAATCATGAGGAAGAACAGGTTGTTAGTCATTTACACCTCAAAAACGTTATTCCTTTCCATAGAAAACCACATCGCATTGGCAACTATCTCTTCTTGGGTCATGGTGGTGGTGGATTTTCTCTGACAGATCACAAACTTGAGAAAAGAATTTCACAGTTCAAGGAGAAAATACAACCAGGAGACAAAGTGATTCTTGTTACACATGCACCGCCTTATAATACGGAGCTTGATTATTTACCACTTTATGGGCCTGTTGGCTGCAGAACCGTCACTAAAGCTATCAAGGAATTAAAACCCCAGTTATTTTTATGTGGACATATTCATGAGAACTTCAATGTTCGCCAGAAGATGGGACAGACGTTGATGCTCAACCCAGGACCTCTTGGCACTTTTATAGAGATCTAATTCTTTTTCTTCTATGGTTGATGAACTCTATAACGACCGGAATAAAAGAGATAAGGATGATCAGCATAATAACTAAAGAAAAGTTCTCCCGGACAAAAGCAATATCTCCAAAATAATATCCTCCTAACAAAAATAAAGTAACCCAGACCATGCCTCCGACAATATTATACGATAAGAATCGTCCGTATTTCATCTTCCCAATACCAGCAACGAAAGGCGCAAACGTCCTGATAATGGGAATAAACCGAGCAAGGAAGATAGTCTTATTTCCATGCACTTCATAGAACTGCTCTGTTTTTACCAAATACTCTTTCTTGAGGAACTTTATTTTTTCATGGAAGACTCTTGGACCCATATAAGCACCTATCCAATAGTTGACTGTATCTCCTAAGATTGCTGCAACTATCAATATTACTAAAAGCACTGTTATATTCAGGGAACTTTGTGCTGCCAGAGCACCTATAGCGAAAAGAAGAGAATCTCCTGGAAGGAAAGGCATGAATACCAGTCCAGTTTCACAGAAGATAATAAGGAACAGTATCCCGTAAATCCAAAGACCATAGGCATCCAATATCGTTACCAGATACTTGTCTATGTGCAATATCATATCTATGAAAGACGATATAAATTCTAGCATACGGCTGTTGCTGTTTCAGCTCTCTTAAAACTTTCGTTGTGAAACAGTAGTGAGCAAAGAACTTAAAGAGCTTCACTCTTCTTTTTTGGATGCCCGAAGAGGAACATTTTGAGGAATATTTGGTAAGACTTCGACAATTATACCGCTTGAGAGTTGGCAAACTCAACGCCCAAATACAAGCCTTGGAGCAACAGACTGCAGATAAAGACACTAGAATTGCTACTCTTGAAACGTTAGTTGGTGAACTTCAAGAGATAACACGACATGCTACTACCTTAGATCTTACTACTCATCCTACTTTCCTTCTCCATCCAGACAATACCATTCTTTTCGCTAATGAAAAAGTTCTAACACTTTCTGGATATGACGCAACTGACATGCGTGATAAGCCTATCCAAGAGCATGTTCAAGGTTTAGAATTTCTAGAACAGATCCGTTCAGACCCAATTCTTATCGCTGTAGAAGACCTCAGTGAACTAGCACATGTCCCTGTAATATTAAGGACCAAACAAGGTTCTGAGCTTATGAGATCTGCAGAAATCAATTTCTTAACACCTCCGCGCGCATATAATGGAGTGAGAATTGCCTTACAACCGAAGGAGAAAAGACCTTTGCTTCAGAGAACAAGAGCACATATGCCTCGTTATCTAGGCGGACCTAGTAACTATGACAAATTTGATGCAGTAGATTATGCGCAAGCTGGACATTTAGCTGTACGAGATACGCCTGCTGAACGATCAGCACCTCTTGATGGAACACATCTTCTCACAGAAGTCACCAGACGAATACTTGAGCTCGATGATCCTACATATACTCGCAGAGGAGTTGTTTTAAATCTTCGAACTGTAGAAGGGTGTGATCCTCGATTCTACCAAACTCTATTTGCCATTTCTCGCATGAAAGGCTTACCACTTTCGTGTATTGTTTATGAAAACTCTGAACCTCATCAAGAACTTCTCAAGATTGGTTTTCCAGAAACAAGTATTGTAAAAGAAAAGAAAAAGAAAAAATAAAGCATAGTTGAAGAGGACTTATCGTCGTCTTCTAGCTGATGTGCGTCGTGCAGATGATCTTCGTGATGCTGCTGCGCGTCTTCGTGCTGCCATTGTTCCGTTCACCTCTTTTGAAATATGTTAGAAATACAATGATGTACCTTCTTAAATACTTTTCTTTTTTTGAGCACTTTCCCTTTTGAAAGCAATTTAGAGGAACATCGTCTGAAAATTAGTGAAAATATTTCTTTCTGCTTCTTCTTCAGTTATTTTTTTTATTTTTGCAATCATTTTCATTGTTTCACGAACAAATGCTGGTTCATTCTGACGATCGCTGTGCGGGCTGAGGTATGGAGCGTCTGTTTCTGTCAAGATTTGTTTGATGTTCACCATTTCGACGAGCATCTGGAAGTGCTGGAGCTTGACAATAACTGGCGGGATAGAGAAGGAGTAGCCTAAGTCTGCCGCTCGTTGGATGAGTTTTTTGTTACCCATGAAGCAATGGAGATCTACTTTCTTCAGTGTTGTTGACTCGAGCATGTCTAGAACGTCTTTTTCCGCTTTTCTGGTGTGTAGAATGACTGGCTTCTTGATTTTTTCCACAAACGCTAATATCTTTTGAAGATTTTCTTTCTGTTTAGGCATCTGATCAGCACAATATTTCGCATCGAGACCAACTTCACCAATGGCAAAGACTTCCTCTTTGTGTTTTGTGATGAATTTGAACTCTTCGTCTATGTCTATGGGCTCTACCTGCCTTGGTAATCCCTCAACTGCGACATTTCCGAGCAAGTCGATAGGATATAAACCTGCAGAAAACTTGACGATGTCTGGATATTTTCTAGCTATTTCCAGAGCGTTACGATTGCTGGTGACGTTGACACCACTGGTCAAAATATACTTCACGCCTGCTTTTCGAGCACGGTCGATGACTGCGTCTAGCTGGTCATGTAAATATTTATGGTCAAGATGACAATGCACGTCGACTAACATGATTTAGAGAACTAAAATTAGTTTATAAATTTATAGTGTAGTTGTATCTCATTTTTTGACAATTGTTTGGTTTTTATAAGTTCTAATGACCTTTCAAAATCTTCTTCTGCAAAGAGTTTAATTCCTTTACTTAAGATTAGAGGCTCAATATCAATAATAAGTTCATTTACAAGATTTTCTTTAATGAAAGACTTATTCAGAATCCCTCCGCCAGCAACAATTACTTCCTTAGCATCTTTCAAGAGTTTTAGTGCTTCTTTTGGTGAATGCGCAATAAGATGATTTTTGCTTAAAGTTTGAAAGCCATTCTTAGATACCACAACAATTTTAACATCTTTAAACTCAGAAAATTCTGGTTGCTTCGTAAGTATGTTGTATGTTCTGTGCCCGATAATGAGGTTTTTTGCAGATCTTACTGCAAGACTATAGCTATCCCATTCTTCTTTAGATATCCAGCTAGTATCATCATTATGCCTAGCAATCATCCCATTTATAGTCATGGCCATGTATAAGGTTACTTTCATCTTTACGATAGCTTTTTGTACATAAAGGTATAATCAGATGTTTTAATGTACTTTTGCTTTTGATACCATTCCTTAAGTAAAGTATTTTTTGTGTCAGCAAACAGTGAAAGTTCTTTTATTCCTCTTGTCCTAACAATTTCCTCTGCTTTTTGCATCAACATTAAACCCACTCCTTTTTTACGATACTCTTTTCTTACTGATAATCTCCAAATGAAAGCAGTCCATCCATCCTCAACAATAAAAACACATCCAATGACATGATTATTTTCTTCTGCTATTAGTATAGATTGAGGATCTCTTATTATTTTCTGTTTTAAATTTTGTCTAGCTTCCCAAACATCATCATATAGATTTCCTTCTTGAAGTACTTGTTTAATTTCTTCATAGTCAGAATCCTTATAATATCTAATTGAAACCATAATAATTCTTTATATTGCATTTATTTAAAACTTTCTTAGATTAAGGTCAACAACAAAGTAAATGGTTTTAAAATAAAGAGCACTAATTTCCATAAATACGGCGCTAGATTAACAAAAATCAACAGCAAACAGAAGAAGCTGACAAATCCCCAGACTTTCTTGGCAGTCTTTTCATTCTTGAAGATGCCTAACATACCAGTCAAAAACATACGACCACCATCAATAGGTCCTAAAGGCAAGAGATTGAATAATCCTATACCGAAGTTCATGACGACTAACCAGAAGACTAACATATTGATCCATGCAACAGACGCTGGTAAGAAAGAACCATATTTCTCGATAATAGGTTTCCTAGGTTCTGCTTTCAAGCTGAAATCAGCAACACCGAGAAATCCTTTTGTCTTATTATCTGGATTTTCTGCAGCAATGAATGTATAACTTCCTTTATCTGTTACTAGTGATACTTTGTCTTTTGGTTTAATGCCTGCAGTAGCATTGAGAAACAGCTCAGCGTTCGTTGTTTTCTGATTGTTGATTTCATAGATAGTTACTGGCGCTTGTATACCTGCTTGCGCTGCAGGCTGATTCTCTAAAATTGTTTCAATATTGATACCTGTACCCTCATACACTTTTTCATACAGAGGTCCAGAAACGACATTCATCACAAGTAAAAAAATAAAGCCCAGAACGATATTGGAGAATGGTCCTGCTGCGAACACTGCAAGTTGTGCAGGCTTTGACTTCTTTACTAATTCTTTCTCTTCTGGTTCGACGAATGCGCCTAAAATAGGACCGAAGAACAGAAATCCTGAACTCTTGATCTTGATTTTATAGAGACGTGCCCAAATGCCATGAGAAAATTCATGCACGACCGCGACGATGAAAATCGCGACAATCCAATGCCAGAACGACAAATTCGGTAATCCGGGAACGCTAACGCCTGGTAAGACTGGAGCGACCGCAGGAGCTGCTTCTGGAATAAACAATAATGCGAAAGTTCCTTTCACTAACATGAACAGAATTAAAGCCATGCCTACGAATCCTGTAATGGATCCTAGATGACCTATAAATCTGGTGAACTTGGGAGAAATATTACTTAATTTTTCCATCCACTTGATGCCTAGCTGTGTCTTGAAGAGAGCAATAATCTTTCCCTGCACTTCAAATCGAGAACGGTACTTAAAAAAAAGAATGACAATTATGGAATAAAAAATAATGGCGAAGAGCAAATCAAGATTCATCTTACTTTGCTACTTTCTTCCCCTTTCTCATTGGACGCAATGCGCGGCAGCCGCACTTTTTACAGGAAACGAGTCGTTTGATAACTTTCTGCGCTGTTGCGCGCTGCTTCGTCTTGCATCGTCTGCAAACAAACACATTTCTGAACATACGCTGCGATGCTTCTGCGAATTTTACCATCTTACTTGACCTGCTTGATGACTTTTTGGCCCATCAATTTCCAATAAGTGATCTGCACACCCTCTTTCAATTGATCCTTAAACTCTTCCGGAATATCCAAATCGAATGTCTCGAAGGTGGTCATGTCCATGACATTTGCCTTGTTGTCCTTGACAGACAAGACCTGAGCATTTTCTTTTTCAACTACAGGAACATCAATATTATCTGACATAGGTCTTATGAAGATTTTCTTAACCCCTTCATCAATCAAACCCTGTGCCTCTACACGTGCTTTGGAATGACCGTGTTTTCCTGTTTTAGAAATCTGGATGGATTTTACCACGCAGGCCATGCCATCAACAATAATATATCTTCCAACTTTTACTGCGTCAGCCATAGGCATCTGTTTGGTCGTCATTAGACGTTCAGCCTCCTATTTGATTTATAAAGATTGTGCTAGTTCTTTCTGGCAGTGACTTTTTCTTGTTTCTGCAACTGTATTGCATCTGCAACCGCTTTTGTAAACTTCTGCACTTGACTTGTCAACATGAGATAATTGCCGAAATGCGCATCATCTTTCCCTTCCATAATTCCCATAGTGTCGTACCATGTACTATCAAAGAAGGTGATGTCTATACAGAGTCTTCCCTTATCTTCATATACTGTTGTTGCCTGATTCCAGACATGATTTCTCTCCTTGTAGACTGAGACATGCGTGTTTGCCAAACGAGGATTTTTCTGCTTCAGAACGAAGAAAACGTCTCTCGTTATCGTCGCATATTGCCTGCATACAATCGGCTGTTGTTCCATGAACAGTTCACTAGGTGAGATATAGGTATCAAACCCTACTCTATATGTTGCTAATCCAGCAAGATCATTCACTGTCTTCTCAAGCGATTTTATCTCTTTTTGTTTTTCCCCTATCTCATCTAATAACTTCATTCCCTCAATCGCTTGTTGTTTTTCTTCTGCTGTTGATTCTGGATGCACTTGCAATAGGTTAAAAATAATTTTGAGTTTTCTTCTCTGATCTTCCTGATATTGCTTGCCTTCGTGACTGTTGTTTCTTCCGAAATAATTCATGCGGTGCGCAACAACTTTTGTTGTAAGCACTAAAGCTTCTTTCGGCGTCATATTCCTTACTTGCTCTACTGAATACCCTAATTCTTGCGCTACACTATAAATCTGATTTTCAAAAGCGATATATCTCTTGATAGTGATTGCCTCTGGGGAGACCTGTTCTTCTACATCTAGCCCATCAAATACATAACGAGTCATAGGATCTCTCAAATTAACAAACTTCCCTACATTTGTAGGATCAAATTTAGAAAATGGCTGAACATCTATTAGAAACTCTAAGGAAGATGTATTTCCTGAAGTTGTCGGTTGTGGTGTTATATCCCTTTTTTGTACAGCACATCCTGCAACCATTCCTGCGAAGAGCAGCATTCCAAGATTCTTTTTGCTCATTTTCAGGACCATCCATTTGCGCGCTCTGCATTCCTTTTTAATATTTTCTGAGCCAAAGCTTTAAATATTGACTTTTATTCGAAGCGATCATGACGATTAAGAAAGGCGACTTCATTGAATTAGACTATATTGGCAGAATTCAGGAAACTGGAGACATTTTCGATGTCACTAGTGCTGCTATCGCCCAAGAACATAAGATCTACAATCCGAAAGCACATTATCATAGCCAAATCATCTGTGTTGGAGAAAAACAAGTCGTTCCAGGGTTGGACGCTGCTTTGGTCAACAAAGACGAAAAGAAATCATTTACTGTTGCATTACCTCCAGATCAAGCTTTTGGCAAGAAAGACCCGAAATTGATGCAGTTAGTTCCTTTGCAAACGTTTCATAAACAACAAATCAACCCTTTTCCTGGTTTACAATTGAACTTGAATGGCATGCTGGGGACAGTCAGAACAGTTTCTGGTGGCAGAGTTATTGTCGATTTCAATCATCCTTTAGCAGGAAGAAATGTCACTTATGAAGTCACTATCAAACGTGTCGTCACGAAAGATGAAGAGAAGTTACAAGGACTTTTACATACCTTATTCCAACGAGATGTTGTTTGTTCTGTGAAAGAAGGCAAAGCTCACATCGATTTACCCTTACAAGCAGAGATGCAAAAGCATGTTATAGACCATCTCAAGAAACTCATTCCTGGGCTGAAAGAGATCACTTTTAGCCAGCCACAAAAAACTTCTGTAACATCTGCACCAAAGAAGCAGTAACTTTATATATCAGTTTCTGTTCTCCCACTGGAGAGAGATGACAAAAACATGGTGATGCAATCCCTTATCAAACAAGCTTCTGAACGAAGAGATGGTGACCAATCTCAAAGATACCATTCTATTGATGAAGAACTAGAGGAAATTCTTTCTAAGCAGAAAGCAAAGATTAAGGTTGTTGGCTGTGGCGGTGCAGGTAACAATACTATCAACCGCATTACAGAAGTTGGTGTTCTCGGCTGTGAAACTGTTGCTATCAATACTGATGCCCAAGATTTACTCTATACTACAGCAGATCATAAAATTTTGATAGGAAGAGAGGTTACCAAAGGACTAGGTGCTGGCTCGATTCCTCAAGTGGGTGAAGAAGCTGCGCGAGAAACTGAGCATGAAATCAAAAATCGATTACAGGGAGCAGATTTAGTATTCATTACTTGCGGTTTAGGCGGAGGAACTGGTTCTGGAAGTGCTCATGTCGTCGCTGAAGCTGCCAAGAAAGGAAATGCTCTTGTGATCGCTATCGTCACCTTGCCCTTTGCTATGGAAGGCAGCAGACGTTATGAAAATGCCATGTATGGCTTGGACAAATTACAAGAAGTTGTTGATACTCTTATCGTCATTCCGAATGATAAATTATTGGAACTCGCTCCTGATTTACCTTTACATACTGCATTCAAGATTGCTGATGAAATTTTAACCAATGCTGTGAAAGGCATTTCAGAACTCATCACTAAGGCTGGATTGGTCAACTTAGACTTTGCCGATATCAGAACTGTGATGAGCAATGGCGGAGTCAGCATGATTGGTGTTGGCGAAAGCGACAGCCAGAATAGAGCAGTCGAAAGCGTGCAGAAAGCATTGAACAATCCTTTGCTCGATGTTGATGTCAGCGGAGCGAGTGGTGCCTTAATTAATGTCGCTGGCGGACCGAGCATGACTCTAGAAGAAGCGAAGACTGTTGTTGAGACTGTCTCTCAGAAGTTGAATGATGATGCTCGTGTTATCTGGGGTGCACAAATCTCTGAAGACCTGCATGATGTTATCAGGACTATGGTTATCATTACCGGAGTGACTAGTCCACAGATCTTCGGCTCTAAGCGGATGACAGTAAAACGTGATAGAGACAATATGGAAAAGGATTTGGGTATTGACTTCATTTAACCCTTTCTACCACAATATTTAAAAAGCACTCAGAACCTGTGTTTTCTATGACTCTTAAAGAACGCTTAAAGACCTTTATCCAGGAGTGTATCCGTGTCTTTCGCATTACTCGAAAGCCTTCTGGCGAGGAATTTAAGATCATTGTCAAAGTATCAGGCATTGGTATTTTGGTCATAGGGCTTATAGGATTTGCAGTTCATATCTTATGGGAGACTTTAGCTTAACATGGCTATCTACGCATTACGAACAACATCCAACCGTGAAGATCAAGTCATGGATTTTGTAGTGACTAACATCCAAAAAAAGAAACTTCCCATCTTTAGTATTATCAGACCTCATGGATTGAGAGGCTATATTTTCATCGAATCTGACAGCAGACAAGCTTGTGAAGAAGCTTATTTTAAAGTCCCTTATGCTCGAGGACTTCTCGGTGCACCTGTTGATTACAAAGAAATCGAGCATATGCTAGAACAAGTCAAAGTGCAGATGAACATTCAGAAAGGAGACATTGTTGAAATTATCTCTGGACCATTCAAACGTGAACAAGCGCGGGTCACTCGCATTGACCAAGCCAAAGAAGAAGTTGTTGTGGAACTCTTAGAAGCGGCAGTACCTATTCCTATCACTGTTAAACTTGATTCTGTCAAGGTTGTCCGACGTGATGAAGGCGACGACAAGAAAGAAAAAAGGTAAATATCTATGGCTAAGAAAGAAAAAATTGACATGATGGTTGAAGGCGGAGCAGCCAAAGCAGATGCTAGCTTGAGCCAGAAACTCGGTCCCTTGAAAATTAATATTCCTGATGTCCTCAAGAAGGTCAATGAAAAAACTAACGCGTTTAAGGGCATGAAAATTCCTGTCAAACTGCTAGTTGATTCACAAACTAAAGACGTGGAGATTACTGTGGGAACACCGCCAGTCTCTGAATTACTCAAGGGAGAATTAAAACTCGAGAAAGGATCTGGAACACCCAATAAAGAAAAGATTGCTAATATTGCTATCGAACAACTGATTAAAATCGCCAAGATGAAAAGCGACGCCATGTTGGATAGAACGATGAAAGATGCTGTCAAGACGCTTGCAGGCTCTTGCAACTCACTAGGCATTCTCGTAGAGGGAACAGATTCTCATCTCTTTACCAAAGATGTTAATGCAGGCAAATATGATACCATACTCAAACAAGAGACAACTACAGTTGCTCCTGACAAGCTCAAGAAATTACAAACAGATTTAGCACAAGTCCAAGATCGATTAAAGAAAGAAGCTGAAAAGGCAAAGGCTGAAGCTGAGGCTGCTGAGGCAGCAAAGACTGCTGCTGCTCCTGTTGCTGGCGCTCCTGCTGCAACGACTGAAGCTAAACCTGAAGCTGCTAAAGGAGCTGCTCCTGCTGCGGGCGCAAAACCTGAAGCTGCTAAACCTGAAGCAAAAGCTAGCGGTGCGAAACCTGCTGCTCCTGCGAAGAAATAATTTTTCCGGAAATTTTCCGACGCTTTTTAAAATTTTATATCTTCAAAAGGTAGTTTACTTCTCAAAGAGCCCGAGGAGATATATAAAGAGGTAATTATTTTCTTTGTTTATGCAACGCTATCTGATTTCTGAACAATTAAGACATGCTATTGGTCATAGTGAGCACAGTCTTTGTTCCATGTCGAGAAAGCTAAGGTTTAATGTTAAAAATATTTTTTATTGCAATAAAAGCATCAATCAGGAACATTTACAGAAACTATCTACTTTTTTAGAACTACAGAGCTTATCCCTTGAAATTTATCAGCAGGATTATGCAAGAAACTTAGGTATATTAGCACACACTGTAGCTATTAAGCCAGTAAGGAAGAGCAGCATGCTTGCAGAGTTTATAGGAATGATGCTTGGTGATGGTAATATCTATGAAAATGGTGTTCGAATATCTTGCGATAGTCGTTGGCCAGAATATATCTTTTATATTGAAAAATTAATGTATCGTCTTTTTGGTATTCATTTTAAACAATATAAAGGAAAAGCAAATTGTATTCATTTATATGTTTATAACCAATTACTCGTAAATAGATTACTACAATTAGGACTACAACGAGGAGATAAAATCGTTAATAATGTCGGGGTTCCAAGATGGATAAAAGACAATAAAGTTTATGCAGAACATTGTGTTCGCGGTTTAATGGATACTGATGGATGTCTCTACTTCTGCAAACGTGATAGAAAATTTTATTTTAACTTTAAAAACACTTGCAAACAAATTTATTACGATTTCGGTGAAATTACTGATGCTTTAGGATATCATTTTGTTCGGAGTACTAAAATAAGCTATCAGTTATATCGCAAAGCAGATGTAATGCGATTTATTAAAGAAATCCGACCTCTAAAAGCTGTTAGAGCAGGATTATTGTTCTCTGTCTAAAAAATAGTTTTATATACCCACAATTTCTCGCATTTCCTAAGAGGCCGTAGTCCAACCTGGTTTACGATTCGAGCCTTGGGCTTTGGTTTTAAGAACCTTAGAAGAAAGTTCGAGATCCCGGTTCAAATCCGGGCGGCCTCATTTTATTTATAGCAACCTTTAAAAAGACCTCTTGAACACCTTAGTATCACTTCCTTTCCAGAGCAATCTTTTTAAAACTAGAGAGGATGCAACATCTATGGCAACAAAGAAAGTCGGTTCTGCAGGTCGTTTTGGTAGCAGATATGGGAAAACTATTCGAGTGAAGATAGCAGACATCGAAAAGCGACAGCGCGGACGACATCAATGCCCTTACTGCAATAAGCAGCAAGTTCGCCGTGTCAGTTTGGGTGTCTATGAATGCAGAAAATGTGCTGCTAAATTTACAGGGAGAGCTTATACCTTAGCATAACACCATGGCAAACAACGTCACCTACAAATGTTTCTCTTGCGAGAAAATCGTCAAGCAAGAATATGTGAAGAAGAAAATTCGATGTCCTTATTGCGGTTATAAGATTCTCTACAAGCCACGAACGACTACTGTTAAGATTCTTGCGAGGTAAATCATGGCGACCAACCCTGCTGATGAACAGATTGCTCAGTTACAACAACAAGAACAACAGTTACAACAAACAATTTTACAGCGACAGACTATGCAGTCTCAACTCTTAGAAACTGAGAATGCTTTAGACACTTTGATGAAAACAAAAGAACATCCCTTCAAGATGGTTGGCCCTTTATTGGTTGCCATAGACAAGCAAGAACTCACTGAGGAGCTCACCTCAAAAAAAGATACACTCGCTATTCGCTTGAAAAATGTTGAACAACAAGAGGAGCAGTTGCGCAAGAAGTTCCAAGACTTTCAAGAAAAACTTCTGAAACAACTGCAGCAAAAATAAGGAACAGGTGATGACAATGGATATACAAGTGATTATGGAATCATTGGCTATGATTGAAGAGGACAGTAGTGTCCCTAAAAATGTGCGCGCCAAGATAAAAGACGCCATGAGTTTACTCCTTGATGAGAACGGAAAGTCCACCGCTATCAAGATTGACCAAGTCATGCAACAACTCGATGACCTTAATGAGGATCCAAACCTACCCCCTTATACCAGAACACAAATCTGGAATGTGGTAAGCACACTTTCGCAAAAACAATGATGGTGTATAGAAATCTTTATATAGGAAGACTATGGTTGAGTAATAACAGGTGACATGAACAATGGCTATTTTTTCCCGCATTAAGGAGCGTTTAGGATTTGGCGCGCCTGTCAATGACTATGCGGAAGAATACGAGGATGATTTTGTCGAGATTGACACTAAGAAAGACATTGGCAACCGTTCTAAGATTATTGTTCGTTCTTTTGCTTTAACTGAATTCGCAGACGTCAAAGAAGCTTTAGATGCTTTACGAGAAGGCTATACCATTGCTTTAATCAATATCAAGCCTCTACGGGACAAAGATATGATAGAATTAAAACGCGCTATTGACAAGATCAAGAAGACCTGCGACGCTTTAGAAGGGGATATTGCCGGCGTCAGCGAAAACTTCATCGTCGTGACTCCATCATTTGCTCACATCTATAGAAATGTTGAGACTGAAGAAGTCAAGAATTGAATTCTGAGATAACTACTCGCATTGCTTTGACCACCTCCTGAGGAAACTATGGCATCCCAAAACATCAGTAACATTGTCGGCAAAATGCTGCTAAATGAACAAGACTTGGGCGCATTACGCGAAATTCGTCGATTAGGATCGAATGATTTTAGTATGCGTTACTTAGATTCTCTTCTTGCTGACGCCGCTACTTTTCGTCGAACCGTTGTAGAAAATGATCCTGAATTAGCCATACGACTTTTTAACATATTTCACGATCGCGCTATCGGCACCTATTTCGTTGAGCACTATCAAGGAGATAAGAGATATCTCTCTACTGTGGAAGACATTACCAAAAGCTTGCGTGACAGTAAGCAGAAACACAAAGCTAATCTTCCTAACAAACAATAAAGCAAACCTTTTTAAATTTTCTTTCCGAAGAGATTTCTATGGAAAAACTTGACGGCCAACCTTGCCCGATGTGCCTGAAAAAGACATTGACGCTTTCTGAAGAAGCGATAGATATCCCTCCTATCGGAAAATTTTATGTCTTCGGTATGGAATGCTCAGATGTCGAATGTGGCTTCCAAAAATCTGATGTGGAATCTGAGAAACCTAGAGATCCCTGCCGGATTACATTCACTATTGAAAAAGACAAAGATATGACTGTACGTGTGATTAAGTCTGCAGCAGCGAAACTTTCTTTTCCCCAATTACGGCTGAGTGTTGAACCTGGTGTTGATGCTATCGGTTATGTCTCTAACGTAGAAGGAGTATTGCAACGTTTTGAAGAAGTGTTGAAAGCAGAGAAAGACATTGCTGAAGAAGAGGAAGACAAAACTAAGTGCAAGAATTTATTGAAGAAGATCTGGAAGATTAAATGCGGCGATATACCAACAAAAATGGTGATTGAGGATCCTACTGGGAATAGTGTGATTGTTTCTGATAAAGCTGTTGTTGAGAAATTGAAAGTCAAAGCCAGTAAAGAATGAGAGATTATAGGGCTATAGGAATATCCCATTTTTTCGCATGGAGCCTGATATTACCCTCAACATCGATTTCAAAGCAATGATGATGTCCTGTATCTTGTACTCTTCGTGGTTTCTTAGCCATACCAATGGCCCTTACTGTTGCTTTAGAGAATAATCCCATAAATGATAACCATGGTTTTCCGTCAATGTTTTTTATTGGCACTATGATTGTTTCATGCACTTTCTTTCACAATTCCCTTTTTTGCTAGCCGTGGCATTATTCTATTTGCCTGCTCTATCGGTAAATGTAAGTAGACATAAAAGTCCAATTCTGAGATCTCTCGAATGCCTTTCTTTTTTCTTTCTTCTATAAACTCTTTCATGAGTATCTCTGCTTCCTCATCGGAGACTTCTTGTATCTGGTAGGTATGTGTTATTGTACGCATCATTTTATTATAAGAATATCTACTTCTTTATATGTTTTGTGGCAAGAAATCCGGAAAGTTTCCGAGAAAGATGATTAAGAACAAAACTTCTCAATGCTTCTTGAGATCTCTTTTTGCATATCTTTGTTTGTATTAAATATTAGATATATCTTTTCTTTCCCAAATATAATATCTATAACAAAATTCTGGTTACCTTTAAAGTAATAAAATTTGTCTATGTATTTTTTAATATTCTCTTCTTTCGAAAGAATCGGTTCTGCCCATTCATCAACAGGTCTTCCAAAAGCATAGACCTCATGTTGCTCGCAATCATATCCTATATCTTGCAGCAATTGTCTGAATCCTTCAAAAAACTTCTGCTTTTTTTCCAGAATATAATAAATGTGATTTTCACTTTTTCCACTACCATATATTTTAATTTTTTCCATAAATCTATAAGAATCCACGATTTAATAAATCTTCCCACGTACTATCTCCAATGACCACGGCGAATTCTCTCGCTGTTAATAACGGTTTCTCAAATTTAGCAACGTCTTCAATGGCAATCCTAGGACACGCTAATTCAACGAAGACATCAACATTATAGAGGTTGACTAATTTGTCATTGGTGATTTCGTTCATAGTGATGACTACGTATTTCTTTCCTGCTTTCTTTAGTCGCTCCATCGCGTATTCCACTGAACCAAACTGCTGACCTTCTTTGACACCGACAATGATGCCGAAGGTTTTTGCCTCTTTTGCCTTTTCTATAGCCGCGAAGCGTTGCTTGATGATTTTATTTCGTAAACTGTCTAAATTAGCGATTTCTTCATTGTAGGGATCGAGGAGAATAATCGGCTTTGACACTGCTAATGCCGCGCCTAACGCATGGAATTTATTTCCTAAGATCAAGAATGCTTCAATATTTTTACTGACTACTTTTAACGCGTTATATTCGCAACCCAAGACTTGACCATCATAGAATGCGTGCCCTTTTTTTAGAGGGATGATGACTTTCTTTCCAGCTTTCTCCAAGACTTCTTGTACTTTTGGTAACTGATGGAGATGTTGTACTGAGGCAATGAGACCAATGTTAGTATAAGCTTTTAATTCTGGTAGTGTCTTCTTCAACAAATTATCGATGTTTTTTCTGTAATGTGCTTCCACGTAGAGGACTGGGAATGACGGTTCGTAAAATGGAGCATGACCATAGATGACTATTAAGTCTGCTTGGATGATTTTTGCTTCACTAATAGCAATATCACAGGCACCCCAGAGAGGTTCACCAGAGACTATGACTTGAACTTTTGCTTTGTCTTGGATTAGTTCTGCTAAACGGACTGCTTCTTTCTTGAGACCTTCAGGTACTTGCAACAAGACTCGTTTTGGTTTTCGCTGTTTTAACTCCTTGAGGAGTCGTTCTTCTTCAAAGTCGTACATACTCTCTAAAGGGCAAAAGAACCCTAGATAAAGGTTTTGACTAACTTTTCTTTTCTTCTTCTAGAGGTGTATATCTCAAGAAAGGATATCCTATTAATCCCCACCTAGGATGTTGAAATCGAAAGATGATATATCTTGGCTCTATGTCTACTTCGCCCTTACTACTTTCAGCTTCTGGCTTTATTTTTTTCAGAGCCTCTTCTAATGTCATTATTTCCAAATTCAGACCATTGGCTAGCGCCTCTATATTTCTTGGCAGAGGTGGAGAAACAGCATCTCCCTTAACTATAAGAGGATCATGGAGTCCTACTAAGACTTTAAGATTCATGGTAGTTGCTCCCACCCATTACTTTATTTTGTCTCTTTCTTGCACTGGAGCGTAAAAGTCAATACGCAGAGTATTTGGTTGAGTTTTGCGCATTGTTGCAAGATGTTCATCAGATCCACCAAAAATATGATACCAGCGAGCTTTAGAGAAATCCTCACAATATCTAGATCCCAAATACATACAATGAGATAAACCAACTCCATATGCTGTGCCAAGGAGTTCTTTATCTTTTACTTCATCAGCAGTTATGCTTTCAAGACTTATCCCAGTAGATCTAGCTCCTACCACATTAGAGAATTGCTGAACAGCAATGCGTTTGAATTTTTTCATTGTTGTCGCTCCTTTCGATCATCACTTAGTTTCGTTATTTTTCCTGTAGATGATACATAATAGGCATCTCCAAAGCGAATTGTTGCCCCATCAGCTATCCTTAATTCTCGCTGTAGGTTTGGCCTATGAGAAACCATTATTTCCAAATCTGAAGACCTTCTAGATGCAATCTCAGAGAAAGAATCTGTCTGATCCTGAGACAATTCCCAATCTCCAATTATATTACCTTTTTGTCCTAACAACCTTGCAAGAATCAAGGCAGTATTATAGGTTCTTTTCAGTGGATCATCATCAGAATGAGTACTACAACTAAACCCTATACTCTTGCCTTTTATTAGAGGTCTTATTTTTTCTGCAAGTCTCTTTAATCGACCCATAACTGGTAGTTGATGTACTTCATGTGCAGGATCAAGTACTGATTCAATTTCAATATCGTGTACTCCTCCTTGGTACGAAGTTCCCGGGTCTTCATGTCTCATGAAAATATATTCTTGTGTCATTGTAGTTTTTCCTTGTAGTTTTTTCATCTCTCGTTATTCTTCCAAGCGTTTGCTACCTATAAATAAAATTGTGATTAAATTATTCTTATAGGAATATTTATAAACAGGTAAAATACAGCTTCATCATGGTCTTTGACATCACCCATCTCAAGAAAATAAGGAAACAGTTAGGCTTGACTCAGCACGCCTTTGCCAAGCAAGCAGGTATCAGCCAGTCTATGGTGGCTAAAATAGAGTCTGGTAGATTAGATCCGACTTACTCCTATGTCAAGAAAATAGAGCATCTTCTCAATATTTTAACACATCATGAAGAACAAGAAGCCAAAGACATCATGCATCACAAAGTTATTACGATCATGAAAGATCAAACCATACGAAGCGTTCTTGGCTTATTTTCCCAGCACACTATTTCCCAGATGCCTGTTTTAGATAAAGGTATAGTTGTTGGGTTATTGACAGAAACGGCTTTAGTTCGGGATGATCTAGACCATTTACAAGACAAACACGTCAGTGACATTATGACAGAAAGTCCACCATTGATAACACAACACACTAAGATTTCTGTGCTTCGGTCATTGCTTACTTTTTATTCTTTGGTTTTAGTGCAAGAGAAAGGGAAGATTATAGGCTGCATCACCAAAGCAGATTTGTTACGACACATCAAATAATATTCTTATAGGAATATTTCTTTCACGCATGATTATAAAGAGTTTTACATTTTTCTTTTTTGGTGAACTGCAATGAACAACTACCTTTTAACCTCTGAATCTGTGACAGAAGGCCATCCTGATAAAATTTGTGACCAGATTAGCGATGCCATTCTTGATGCCTATTTACAACAAGATCCAGACTCAAGAGTTGCTGTAGAGACTATGGTTACAACAGGAAGCGTGCATGTTGCTGGAGAAGTGACTAGTAAAGGATATTGTGATGTACAGACTCTAGTGAGGACAGTCTTACGAGACATTGGCTATACTCAACCAGAATTTGGGATTGATGCTGAAGATGCTGGCGTGTGGGTCTCTCTTCATAAACAAAGCCCCGATATTGCTCGTGGCGTGAATAGCACAGAAGAACAAGAACAAGGTGCTGGAGATCAAGGGATGATGTATGGGTTTGCCTGCACTGAAACTCCTGCATTGATGCCCCTACCTATTATGCTGGCACATCAACTTACTCAACGATTGGCTGAAGTAAGAAAATTAGGGTTAATCAAAGGACTAGGGCCAGATGGAAAATCGCAGGTAACAATAGAATATGCAGATCATAAACCAATTAGAATTGCCGCAATTGTTCTTGCACAACAACATTTAGCACATATTGATGAGCAAAAGTTAAGAACATTATTGTATGAACAAGTCATACTGCCTGTTTGCGGATCTTTTTTGGATGAACAAACTAAAATTCATATTAATGCCACAGGGAGATTTGTTATTGGAGGACCAGAAGGTGATACTGGTGTTACTGGAAGAAAAATTATTGTCGATACGTATGGAGGCATAGGAAGGCATGGTGGTGGAGCCTTTTCTGGGAAGGATCCTAGCAAGGTAGATAGAAGCGGAGCATATATAGCGAGATATATAGCAAAAAATATTGTTGCTGCAGGGCTAGCAGAACGATGCGAAGTGCAAATTAGCTATGCTATCGGTGTTGCACAACCTGTTTCTATTCATGTTGATTGTTTTGGAACGAATACTCTTCCTGAAGAAGCTATCTCTTTGTTAGTGCGAAAACATTTTGACCTCACACCGAAAGGCATTATTGAACATTTGCAACTCAAGAGACCTATTTATAGAAAAACAGCCGCATATGGGCACTTTGGAAGACAAGAACCTACATTTACTTGGGAGAATATTGATAAAGCAGAAATATTAAGGAAAGAAGCTAACTCAGTTACCTTAGTAGCAAAAGGGTTATAAATCTTAGCGTTAGCAGTCTTCTGATGAAAGGCAGTGAAAAGACCGAGAAGATTATGAACATCGCTACCAAGCGAGGCTTCTTCTTCCCGACGGCTGAAATTTATGGTGCTAAAGCTGGATTCTGGACTTATGGCCATCTCGGTACACTCATGAAACAGCAGTGGCAAAACCTATGGCGCTGTTATTTTCTTGGATTAAGTGATGATTACTGGGAGATTGAAGGCAGCTACATCTTACCAGAGAAAGTCTTTCAAAGCTCTGGACATTTGGCTAATTTCAAGGATCCTTTAATTGAATGCAAAAAATGTCACACTCGTTTTCGTGCAGATGACTTTGTTGAGGAACAATTGAACATCAAGACATATGGGTTAGACACTGCAGCTCTTGACAAATTAATCAAGGATAATAACCTTGCCTGTATCAATTGCAAAGCAAAAGACTTTGATCAAGTGAAATGGTTTAACATGATGTTCCAAATGTCCTTAGGAGCAACAAAAACTGAGCCTGTGTACTTATCTCCTGAGACTGCACAAAATCCTTTTTTATCGTTTAAACGAGAGTTTATGGCTTTACGCGAAAGAATTCCTTTTGGATTAGCCATGATTGGAAAAGCTTTCAGAAATGAGATTAGTCCTAGACAAGGATTCTTCAGAATGCGAGAGTTTACACAAGCAGAATTACAAATATTTTTTGATCCAGCTACGATTAATGAAAGTGATGACTGGAAAAGTGTTGAAAAATATAAACTACTCCTAGCTTTTGCTGAAAAAGGCAAAACTGGCGCTATGAAAGAAATGACTTGTGATGAAGCAAACAAGAAATATGAACTTCCAAAATTTTATGTCTATCATTTAGCAAAGATTCAACAGTTCTATCTGGAAAAACTCAAAGTACCTAAGAGCAAATTCCGTTTCAGAGAATTAGGGGTAGATGAACGTGCGTTCTACAACAAGATTCATTTCGACATTGAACTAGATTTAGAGACATTGGGAGGGTGGAAAGAGGCTGCTGGTTGCCACATGCGTGGAGCACATGACCTTGAAGGGCATCAGAAAGGCTCAGGGGAGAAACTAGAAGTTAGTGTCCAAAAGAATGGAAAAGTTGAAAAAATACTTCCTTGGGTTTTGGAACTATCATTTGGTATTGATAGAAATATCTGGGCGTTATTAGATGTCAATTTTAAGGTTGAAAAAGAACGTGAATTATTTAGTTTACCTGCTCTAGTTACTCCTCTACAAATAGCTGTCTTTCCTTTGGTGAATAAAGACAAATTACCTGAATTTGCTCAAAAAGTTTATGAAGATCTTCGAAAAGCTAAGTTTTCCGTATACTTTGATGATGGCGGAAGTGTTGGTCGCCGTTATAGACGTTTTGATGAAGTTGGTGGAAACATTGCCATCACGATTGATTATGATAGTTTGAAACAAAATGATGTAACACTGCGTGATCGTGATACAATGAAGCAAGTACGTGTAAAAATAAAAGAGCTTCCTAAAGTTTTAATTAGTATTATAAATGGAGAACCATTCTCTACCTTCGAGAAAACTCCTAATTGAGATGTCTGTTTTTTAATTCAGATGGCCATTTACCGTGAAGAATTTTAGGCTTTGCTCTTTTGTATACCCAATCTCTTACAGTCGACCAAGGTATTTTCAATTTTCTTCCTATTGTTGCTATTTTATTTCCTTTTGAATAGGCGATTGTTGCTTTATAGAAATTTGTGAAGTTTATTATTTCTTTTTTTGAGTATGAAAAGTAATCTCTTGCTTTCTTTTTGTTTAAATGTATCACTCCTTTTATTTTTGTTATAGGCATTCTTTTTAGAACATTTAATAGGGAGGTCATACTTAGATTAAATTTTTTACTTATGAGCATTTTGTTAATTTCTTGAAAATTCGATTTTTTCTTTCTTTGCAAGAATTTATAGACTAGATAATGGATTTCCTTTGACTGTGAAAATTCTGGCATTGAACGTTTATATTTATATTTAGTTGCATTTTTAATAGACTCTTCTTGTATTTTTGTTAATTTTATTAAGCTATATTCTTTTTGTAATCTCTTATAATGATCATATAGAACCTTTATATTCTTTCGTTCTTTTGAACGTATAATCTGCACTATATAAGCAGTTTTCCATTTTCTTTTTATCCTTGGTTTCTTTATAATTTTATATTTAATTTTTAAATCTCTCAAAATTATTTCAATAATTCTAATTAAACCTTTAGATGTATTCGATATAGTTAAATTTATATTTCTTGGATTAAGACTTATTTTACTTTTATCTCCTTCATCGACTAGATAACGCACTACAATTGCCGTTTTTGTCTGATCGTTTAATTTCTTTATTTCATTCTTAAATTTATTCGTTAATTTAAATTTAGGAACTTTATGCGATTTATTATTGAATGAGTTAATATCATGTTCACTTTTGAATATTGTATCGATTATTGGCGGTATATGAATGCTTCCATCAAAGATATTGTAGTGAAAATTACCAAATTTGTGTTTAATTAAATAAATATAGTTTTTCATGATCTCTTTACTGTATGATGTATATGCTGGTAGGCATAGTTTTTTATTCTTTTGTGAACTCCATTGATCGCTACTTCCATCACAGAATAAAGAAAACAGAATATTCCAATAAAATGGATCTTTAATTATTGGAAACTTTGGTCTCACGATTGGGGTAGAACGTTGTCCTCTTTTAATTTCATTTATAGAACTATAGACCACACCTTCTTTTATTCTTAACTTGTTTAACATCTGAAGAAGTAAATATAATGGAAATGCACCATTTTTTATTTTATAAAAATAAAAAGATCTAATCTTTAATTTTAATTCTTTTGGAGTAAATTTCGAGAACAATTTTCTTTGTGATCTCTTCATTAGTCTTACATAGATATTTTCTTTTTTTAGATCTTTGAGACAGATTCTATTCATTTAGTTATGCGTTATATTTTATTTATAAACTTCTTGAGGGTCTTTGAGAAGTAAACTACTCTTTCAAAATATATTTAGAAGTTTTTCAAGATTCTCGGAAGCTTTTCGCATTCAATTCCTTCTCAAATGAAGCTCTTCCTCGTTGATATGCAATATCAAAAACTATATGAGCTAAAATAAGACCTATTAAGCCATACACTAACATTATTGCACTGTGCATCATTATAACATACACAATAAACAGCAGAGCAAATAAAAGAAATAACCAATCAACTTTGGTTATCCATTGCCCTTTCTTCATGAGCATAGATAAAATAAGGTTCTTAATTAACCTTTCCTCTATTTTTCCGGAAATCTTCCGAGCAACAGCTTAATAAATGATCTTTTGGTCGCACTATTGTGGGCCGGTAGTTCAGCCCGGTAGAACGCATCCATGGCATGGATGAGGCCGTGGGTTCGAATCCCGCCCGGTCCACTTTATTATTTCTTAATGACAATAATACTCCAAAAGATTTTTATAGTTCTTTTTTGCTCCTCACCAGATGGTTGCACAAGAACTTGATATTCTCACAGAACTTCAAAATTTTACTTACCGTACGCTCCCAGTTCGTTTAGAAACATTATTTCCAGACCTCCAAGGACAATTACGTGAAACACCTCAACGCTTTGCACAGTTACGGGGACCAACAGCACATGAAACTATTTTTCTGGCAGCCAGCCATCTTGCAAAGAGTGGTTATGCAGAAATCTTGAATGAATATGGCTTTTGGGATGAATTGTATCAAGCATTTACTGGTCATTGTCATCAATCTACACCAGCACTAGGTCTTGTACTAAAGGCTCTTGGTTTTCAAAACGTCACTTATTTAGAAGGTTATCGCATTCGTGAACATTTTCCACAAACAGGAACGATTGAACAAGTACCACCTTCAGAAGAACCTGATCCTGCAAAACGTGATGAATTTAAGGCTCTTGGAAGAATTCCTTATTGCTGTCTAGAAGTAAAGATTGCTGGCAAGCCATTCTATCTTTCCGCAAAACATCTTCGTTCAGTTGGCGATGAAGTTGAAGCATTATTGACACCTGTCTGCTATCGTGATTTTGTTGGTGTTCTCTATCACCAGGACGATTCTACAAAAAGTGGTATTTATTTGCAACGTGTTTTTCCACCAAGAAATCCAGATGGACAATTTTCCCACCAAGTCGTCTGGAGAAAACAAACAGCAAAAGATCCCCAACCAGAATTGTTTGCAACGTTTTTACGCATGCCTTTACATTAAAATTGCGTCAAAGAAGATTGTACTATTTTTAACCGCTCTTTCATATGCTCAAAGACTGGCGTCAAGATGTATCCTTCTTTCATACTCCCTAATATTGCACATTTTTCTGGCTGCGACCAAGCATAATAGGAGATGTACGCACAAAAGATCGCGTCTAGCTTATCTTCATATTTTTTAAGCGCTTTCCCTTTATAAATATTTTACAAAGCTTTAAAAATACTATAATCTCTCTTGTTGTATGATAGAGTTAGAAAGACAGGGAGATTGGATGCAGACATTTACAGGAAAGAAGTTTTGGCCCTTAGACCCAAGACCTGAAGATGTAAGTATTGAAGATATATCACATGCATTATCATTGCTGTGCAGATTTAATGGGCATTGTAATGAATTTTATTCTGTTGCTCAGCATTCTGTTTTAGTCTCAAAGATCGTTACTCCTGAAAATACTCTTGCTGCTTTATTTCACGATGCTTCGGAAGCTTATCTTGGAGATATAATAAGACCTATAAAGAAATTTTTACCTTTTGCTGTTAAAGAAATAGAAAGAAGATTGGAAGAAGTTATTTTTCAACATTTTTCTATACAAAAATACGATAAACAGGAAATTTCTCGTGCCGATAATATTGTTTTATTTACGGAGATGCGCGATTTAATGGGTAAACCACCTTCGACATGGAATGAAGCTGAACACTATTCTTCTTTATTATCAAAACAAAGGATACTTCCACTAGGTCCTAAAGAAAGTAAATTACTATTTCTTGGAAGATATGAGGAATTGGTGCATTAGTTACTAACAATATTTTCAAAGATCCACGCCGATGAAAAACATACTATTCTATTTTTATACAACTTTTTAATGGTTTCTAAAGGTATTTTTCTAATCTCTAGTTCTTATCACGGAAAAGAATATTTATACTTGAAGATAACTTTGTTCTATGCCTCAATTTTATCAAGCTTCTTATACTATTAACGGTGGATGCACTGGACTTGGAGGCAATTATCCTGATGAAGATGCCTCAACACACCCCTTTCAAGTCCCAACTGATGAAGAAGCATTGCAGATAGCCTCTTCCTATGCTCATTTTTTAGCTATGGAGCGTCTCTTAAACCCTATGACTGGTAAAACTGTTGTTACTTTGGTTTCTCTTACACGTCCAGATGGCACAGTAGTTAACCAAGTCGACCAGGTTCGTAGTGCAAGTCGAATAAAAAATATGCCTGAAGATCAGTTGGAAGCAATGATTAGACAACAGCTACCTGAAGGTAGACTTGTCACAGAAGTTACTTTTGCAGATCATCTTATGTATGATTTATTTAAACCAGATTATATTAGATTAGGATTTCTAAAAGCAGAAGTAGCCTAAACTATTTAAACTCTTAATTCTCAGTTTTTCTTATGCAAATCGCAGACTGTCTCTTCTGTAAGATTGTGCAAGGAGAAATTCCTAGCTTCAAAATTTATGAAGATGCACAAACGTTGGCTATTTTAGATGTTGCTCCAGTCAACAAAGGACATGCGCTCGTTATTCCAAAGCAACATTATGTGAGCATTCTTGATACACCTGAAGACATCTTGATTCCGACTATTAGAACTATCAAAAAAGTAGCTGTTGCCTTAACAAAGTATTCTGAAGGTGTGAACATTACTGAGAATGTCAATAAGGCAGGTGGACAAATAATCAATCATCTACACTTCCACGTTATTCCTCGATACTTACGAGATGGACTACAGTTGTGGAAGTCACAGGGTGGCTATGCTAAAGATGAAGCTATTGAAGTTCTAGCGGCCATTCGGAAATTGATGAAAGAATAAGATACTTTTATAAATCACTTCTTAAGCATTTTTTCTATGAGTACTTTAATCCATGTTGTTCATCCCTACACCTATAAACTTGTTGGAGATACCTTAAACTTAGGTCCCATTCCTCAATTTAGCAGACGTGATAGATTAATTGGAAACTTTTTACGGGAAGCGCTTGAGTCTCGAGTGCGCATTTTACATCATGGTGATCAACCTTTTGATACTATTAGAGGCATATTGCTTAAGATCGCATTTCGATTAGATCCTAATTATGTTTCTCTTCTCGATTCACATATTGCATTTGTTGTAACTACTCATTATGGAACTCCTCTACCTGATGAAAAACCGGCAGAACTTACTGTAGCACAATGGAAAGATCTTTGCGCACTTTATACTAGCCATTCTGATTTACAAAATAAAATAGGAAAACCTTCTATAAGCTTATTTTTTGGAGGATTAGTGGAAGCTTGTTTAGCAAACACTTTAGGCTATCATCTTGAACATTTCCATACAAAAGATGCTCGTCTTTGTTATGTTCCTGAATTTTGCGTTTCTTTTTCTAATGAACAGCGAAAACATTGGGAAAAACAATTTGCAGATGTAGGTATAGAAAGTCTTTCTTCACAAGATGCTTTTGACCTTGTACATGCAGCTTAACACTAAACCCAAATCTTTTAAAACCAGAGAAAAAACGTCTTTCTCAAGCCTCCGTAGCTCAGCCTGGTAGAGCACCGCTTTCATAAGGCGGGTGTCGAGTGTTCAAATCACTCCGGAGGCACTATATCTTATGCTTATCGTGCAACGACAATAGATGTTCTATGTGCTTCTTTTTCAACTGTCTCAATTGTTTTTTCGTCGTAGCTTTTTGTCGTAATAAATCCGCTATATGCTGACCGCCTAACAAATGTGGGATAATAACATAGTCTGCACCTTTTTGATATAGTGTAAGCGCTTCAGGAACACTTTTTGCAGTAGCATACACAATAATATTTTTATTTCCTCTTCTAAACATTTCTGTGACGAGAAGATTATCTTCAAATAGATGGATTGTGGAGATGACTGTCTTTGGCTTGTATTTTTTAAGCTCATGGAGAATCTCATCATCGCTGACATCACCATAGAGACAAGGAATATTTCTCTCCATTAAATTATGAACAACTTCTGGATTATAATCAACGACTAAACATTTTATTTTTTGCTGCTGCAATTGTTTCAAGACATGATATCCTATCCTGTGATAGCCTAAAAGGATGAGATTATAGTGTTTTCCTGGGGCATGATATATTAGTTTTCGCTCATGAACGTGCTTTCTCTCGCACCATCTCAGCAATGGGACGCAGATATTGTATATTTTGTCTCCATAAGTAATCATATAGGTTGAACCTGCAATCGTGATAATACCTACAATAGTTGTCAATCCGAGCACTTCTGCAGTAATATGCCCTAATTTCACGCCTAAAGCAATCATGATGAGAGAGAATTCGCTGATTTGTGCAACAACTAAACCGGTCAAGAAGCTTGTTCTCGAGCGATAACCAAGCAACCCCATCAAGACTAACACTACCAGAGGATTTCCAATGAGAATAAATACTGAAAGCATAACTGCCGGCCAGATCAACGATGTAACACTAGTGAAAGTTAGTTGTGTTCCTAAAATCACGAAGAAGATGATAATAAAAAAATCTCTTAACGGTTTGACTTTGCTGGCAATGTCCATGTTAAACGGAAGACTGGCTAAAGTAACGCCTGCTAAGAACGAACCAATTTCAATAGAGAGACCAAATTGCTCTGCAATTAAAGACATAAAAAAACACCAGGCAATAGCAATCAAGTAGAGTAATTCTTGTGAGCGTGCAATAGTGTCAAAATATTTCTTGAATGTCCTATGAGCATAATAGGCTAAGGCAAACAATAGTATCCCTTTCACGATTAGTGGAAGAAATGCTTGTGCTGTAACATTTCCTGTGTCAAAGGCTACAATAAGAATTAACAAGACAATGGCGATGAAGTCCTGGACTAAGAGAATACCTACAGCAATTTTCCCATAGAGTGCATCTAAATCATTTTTATCAGTCAATAATTTTACAACAATAATCGTGCTACTGAATGTCAAAGCAACTGCTAAATACAGAGAAGCTATAGGATCAAAACCAAGCCAACGAACTAATGGATATCCAAGAGCTGCTGTAAAAATAACCTGACCAAGACCAGCAATGATGGATGTTTTTCCCACTTCTTTCAAAATACGGACATCCATATTGAGACCAACAATAAACAACAAGAGAGCAATGCCCACTTTTGCTAATGATTGATAGGCTTCTGCAGACAATAACCCTTGCGAGAATTGCGCAATAAACAGACCTGTTATAATGTAGGCAAGAATCAATGGTTGCTTGATAGCACGACACATCAACCCTAAGATTGATGCGATGATTAAGATGAGCCCTAATTCAGCAAAAATACTAACCAAGTTTGCACCTCTTCTTAATATTTTCTAGCACCATATTCTTTATATAGCTTATGCTAACTCATTTTTTCTACCTTATTGGGTATAAGCTACTACAGGAGATGAGATTATGGAATTAGAACATGTACCACAAGGTTTACGCCACAAAGTTACTAGTGCTTTGGAAGCTGCACTTTTAGGCTGTGCTTTTGGCATGGGTTTTTCTGCCCAGCGAGTTACCTATGCGCCTCATCTTCAACGACAATTATCTCTTGGTCGTGTTTCTGCAGAGAAGATCGTACCTTATTCTGAGCGGTTAGAAGAATATAATCAACGACGTCTTCAATCCTCAGCATAATTTTATTTTTTCTTTAAGAACAATTCAATAGTACTAACACGAACTAATCTGCCTTCGTCATTCGTGAATTCTTCAGAATTAATCTTGATATCGCGCAGATGTACTTGATTTTCGAGAAATCGTTTCATGGCAACTTCTGCAATGTCTACAGCTTTTGAAATAAACTTGCCACGCGCCTTGACAGCAACTTCAGGAGCATTATGAGCAGTGAATTGCATGACTATGCCTGTGACATAATTCATCAAGGGCTTGCTTCCTACAAAAATAATATTATCATCTTTGCGCTGGGTCGTAATTTGTGCCTTTTGGTCTAAATCTGTCACCATAGTCTACTTCGATATACCCCTACCCATAGGCGTTAACGGATATAAGCTTTATCGTTGTCTAGAAGTAGGTTTGCCGTATCTTGGCATTCTAGCAGGAGTATACATCACTTTTGGTTTAGGTTTGGCACTTTCCTGCTGCTGTTTCGCTAGGCGGGCCAGATATCCTGCAATGATATTGCGCATCTTTTTGTTTGGGTTTTCTAAGTAATTTGTCACGACTGCCTTATTCTCATCAAAGTTGGTTTTGACCTCGCTTTGGTATCTAGCGAAGAGCTTTCTGGCAGTGCGCTTGATTAATTGTGTCTTAATTCGACCCATAGTGAAGAGGGTTTGTCCATGAGGGTTTTTAAAGCTTTCTTTACTGTTTTTACTATTTCTTATCTGTTAAGTTATTTAACATCTATTGATTAATTTACTTATTTTGTTATTATCCCTTTGTTTTCTCTGTTTTTTGCCTTTTTCTGTTCTTTTTTCTTAATACTAACCTTTATATACTTCTTTTGTTAAATAACTTTCATGGGACATAGCAGTCATTACTTAGATCGTGTTCTCTTTACCTATACTTTGTCTCATTTGACCAATTCAGAAAAAATCAGGTTCTATTACGCACTGAAAGGAAGGGATGGCAAGTCTGGCATTGTCAAAGAGTACCATATAGAACAATTAGGAAAGACTGTGCTGCTGGTTCCCAGTCCATTTGACAGTGATGTCGAATCGTTTTTAAAGCTCTGGAAATGCAACATGAAGAAAAAAAAGGTGATGATCGAACCGTGATGACGAAAAGAGAGATGACGTTCGTAGTTTTGATACTATTGCTAGCTTTAGGAGTAGTACAAGCCTTTGAATTCAACGTTCTTACCCAAAGTGATTTCAACTTAGGCAGTTATATCAACACCGAATATAATCTTACTGGATCTTTCCTCCAATTAAGTTTTGGCAATACGACTGGCAACTATACTAGTACAGTGATTGATGGAGAGGATTTAAGCCAATGGCAGAACCTCATTTTAACTACGAACCTAGTTACTCAACCACTCTTGCTTTCCGTTGATCTCCAGGATGATGTCTGGACTTCTCGCAATGGAGTAGATTGGACATTTTTAACTAATGACTATAATGCCGGCGATGGCGGTAATGACGCTCAATATACTTTTGCTGATTTCCAAGACTATCTTTACTCAATAGAATCTGATGATGATGTCTGGAGATCTCTAGATCGAGGAAGAACCTGGGCGAAGATTAATGATGATTATAATGGAGAAGTCCAACATGTCGTACGCGCCGCTGCTGATTTAAACAATAATTTGTACATCATTGAAGGTGATGAAGATGTCTGGAAGTCCACCAATGGAGGAGGTAACTGGACGAAGATTAACGGCACTGATTTCAATGGGGGTAACGGCAATGTCTTTGGGTTAGTCGTGAATAGTTCGAATGTCCTTCTCGCTGTAGATAACAGTCAAGATGTCTGGGCAACCAATGATGGTATTATTTGGACGCTCACTGCAGATAACTATAATGCTGCTGAAGCAAACAACCCCAATTATATGTTCATCGATAATCAAGATCTTCTCTACATCGTTGAAGATGATGATGACATCTGGCAATCCAACAATAGCGGGCTCAATTGGAGCAAAATTAGCGATGATTATAATGGAGAAACACAACGCGCTGTACGAGTTACCGTAGACTCTACTAATAACTTTTACCTTATCGAAGGTGATGAAGATGTCTGGAAGTCCACCAATGGAGGAGGTAACTGGACGAAGATTAACGGCACTGATTTCAATGGGGGCAACGGCAATGTTGCTGGCTTATCAGCATTAAACTCCACGACCAACGTCACTCTCTCTGTTCGCTCTTGCGCTTTGAATGATTGCAGCGATGGTACTTTTGTTGATACTGGATATAGTTTGAATATCGCTACTAACAGATATTTCCAATTTTTATTGACCTTGACGGCTGATAAAGGAGATATCACTCCTCAAGTATTCAATGTCTCTGTACAGTACGCAGATGTCGGTGTGCCCAATACAACAAATATTAGCCCTGCTACTGGAAATTTCATGCTATCAGACATTATAGATATCAATGTAACGGTCAGCGATGGGAAGCACATAGACACTGTACTCATCAATCTCACTTTGCCTGACGCTACGTCAACTTTGCTTACTCTGTCAAATACTAGTCTGTACTTTTACAATATTTCCTATGCTCCTTCCTTGATTGGTAATTATAGTTTTACTGTTCTTGCCAATGATACGAGCAATAATCTCAATAACACTGAATCAGGGTCTTTTGTATTACAAAACACTCCAGACACTACTGCTCCAACAATCACCATTGACACTTGTACTCCAAATCCTAGTACTATTGGAGAAGACGTTACTTGTGATGCAACCATTACTGATAATCAACAAATTGCTACTGTTCAGATCAATCTCACATTGCCAGACAACACGGTTGCTCAACCATTAGTTGTCAATATCAGTACTCTTTATTCTTTCACCTATAATGCTTCACAAGTGGGTAATATAAGTGTTTTATGGACTGCGACTGATACTAGTAATAATACAGCACAAGATACTAACCAGCAGTACACTATTGTAGCTGCAAACCAAAGTTCTGGTAGCAATAGCGGATCAAATGGCAATAGCGGTTCTTCAGGAAATGGCGGTGATCAAGGGCCTGGTGCATTGAGAAATGCTCCTCCTGGAACTCCAGTCATAGGAAATTCTCCACAACCACGACAGCAACAACCTAGTCGACCACCACAAGGAGAAACCATAACACAACAACCAAGAACGACTGACTCCAATGCACTTACTGGTGCTGCTGTTGGCGCACAAGATGAGGGTATGAACTTCAAAAAAATAAGCATTCTCTTCTTAAGTCTAGCACTGCTCTTCTTTGTCATCAGTTATTTCCTTCGTCAACGACGAAGAGCAACGAAGCATTTATATATAAATAAACGACCTCGAAAGATTATGGTAAAAGACGTGCAGCTCCTCGACAAATTGCAGGGCTACGTCAGCGCCGAGGTTCTAGACAAGCTTAAGAAAGGCGATCATTTACATCAAAAACGCGTTGATCCGAAGGATAAAGAATTTGCTCATCAGTTCCCTGAGACTGCCAAAGAACTGCAAGAGAAGAACATTCAAATCCATCCCAAGAAATTCAATTATGAACGTTTAGAACAGGCCAAGCGCAATATCCACAAAGAAAGTAAGTCTATCTCTGCTTCAGATATGAAGAAGATCTTCCCTGAAACGTTAGGCAAACTAGCAAAGCTTCAGGAAGAACGCTTTGTCCTTACTCCACGATCCAAAGAACTAGCACATAAGAGTAGTGAAGAAGACTTTAGCAAGCATTTCGTGATTAAACCAATTGAAAAACCTGTTCCTGTAGAACCAAAACAGAGCCCGCAGACTAGTCGAAAGATTAATAAGACTTCAAAAGATCAGGTATTGAAGGGATTACAAGAGGTGTATAAGATTGAGTAAGGAAAGCAAGATTATTGGTGTTATTTCCATTAAAGGCGGCGTAGGAAAAACGTCGGTTACTGCAAATATAGGCGCTGCTCTTGCCCGAGAATTTGGAAAAAATGTGGTTATTGTTGACGCTAATTTCTCTGCCCCTAATTTAGGATTACACTTTGGATTGACACAACCAACAGTCACGTTACATGATGTGTTGAGCAATAAAGTTGACATTGGTGATGCTATTCACGAATATGACAAACATTTGCATTTAATTCCTGGAAGCTTATTGAATGACAAGATTAACCCTTATGCACTCCGTGAGAAAGTCAAAAAATTAAAAAGCTATTACGACATTGTTTTGCTCGACTCTTCTCCCAACCTCAATGATGAATTACGTGCAGTGATGCTTGCTGCTGAACAATTGATTGTCGTTACCAATCCTGATTTTCCAACCTTAAGCACAACAATGCATGCTGTTAAAGTTGCACGACAAAAAAGAACTCCTATCATGGGTATTATTTTGAATCGTGTTAGAAATAAGTCCTTTGAACTTGGGATTGAAGATATAGAAGAAAGTACAGGTGTTCCCGTTATTGGAGTACTACCTGAAGCTCTTACTATGCTTGAGTCTGTCGCTGAAACTACGCCTGCAACGCTGTACAAACCAAATACTGCTGTTGCTATCGAATTCAAGAAAATCGCTGCTGCATTAATCGATGAACGCTATGAGGATCCCAGATTTTTCTCGAAAGTCAAAAACATGTTCCGCGGTGGAGATCCAAGAAAAGAAGAAGTCAATAGAGATATGCTCAGAAAAGGCGTTATGTACTAGAATTACTCTTCTCTGAAAAAATTTGTTGTCTGGTTAAAAGTATCACAATATTCTTTTTCTAACTGTGCTAAAAAAGCTCTGAGTTGCATGGCGATTACTTCTACTGGAACCTTTTTGTTCATGACATTAGTTTGATAATTTATTCTTCCCTCTGCTTGCGAGGTTACAATACCAAAAATAAATTTACTTACTTCTCTTGGTTCTTCTGTCATTCTCTTTTTCCCTTAGTAGTTCTTCCATCCATTCGAAACCATGGTATTTCTTGTCAATACCAGGTATATCTTTACCTATCTTTGCCTTCCATTTTTCTCCTAAAAAGTTTATTTTTTCTTTCATGTTATAGTTAGACATATTTATTCTTTATATACTTTTCTTAGAAAATTCAGAAAAGTTTACGATTTTTTCTGCAATATGTAGATGTATCTGTTAATCTTGTCTTTTTTGTCTATGTATGGAATAGGATTTTTTATGCTGGAGAGAATTGGTGCAAACTTAAATCCTGATCGCGCAATAATAGTAGGCATGTCCAAAGCAACAATGTCTCCACTTCTTGTCTTTAGATGTGGGAAAATAATAATCACTTTACCTGTAACTTTTTTTGCTAATTCCATCAACGTCTTTCTATATAATATTCTGAGCTCTTCTGCTATCTCTTCTGCTTCTTGTACTGTAGGTAAACCATGATGGAACGGACCTAAATAAGGTTCTGTAACTACTGCTTCAATCACTTTGAACTTTCTCAAATCTGTAGCATCTCCGTCAAATACTTGCCACCTTCCTTTTACGTGAGAATATCTTTGCTCTAACCATTCTAAATTCTTTCTTGCTGCTTTTGATTCTCGATCTACACCCCAGGCTATATACCCCATCAACACAGCTTCTTGCAGAATAGTTCCTGTACCACAGAAGGGATCGAAGATTTCTCGTTGTGCTTCTGACAGATTAATGAGTATTTTTGCCAGACGGATAGAAATGACTTTTAATGGATCATACATTGGACGAGTTGCGTCACGCAATTTGTATTCTTTGGGATTGGAAACTACCGTCGTTACGTAGAGTGTGTCTCGATAGGCTATAAATTCAAAGTCTAGCTTTTGCGCTTTAGAGGGATCTATTTTTCTTGTCTTTCCATGACGTCTAGTTCCTTTCAGTTCTTCTTGATCCAAAAGCTTTTTTATTTTTTTATCGACTTGCAGAGGATCCGCTTTGATATAATTAATTGCATAGATAATTTTGTTCTTTGTTCCTTTGTAGTTTAGTGACTCTCCTTGTGGACGAGCAATCTTGACAGTGCCACCTAATTCTCTGATAGCAATATGTTCATCAAAACCTTGGAGATCGAACAGAGCTACCTCGTCATTGGAGTCTACCATAGTATATCGAATCTTCTTTCTTTTACAAAAAGACAGGATTTCCAAGAGACTTAAGTCTGGATTACGACCCAGGACGAAGAGATAGTGTGTCATACTTAGACGTGTTTTAAAGGCTATAAAAAGCTTGTTTTATTGTTCAGGATGAGTAATAACATAGGTTTTTAATGGAAGTTTATTCACCATGAGTATGTTAGACCTTTACTTTATTCGACACGCTGAAAGCCAAAGAAATTTAGAGCCCCATCTTATTGGCGGAAGATCTTTTGATTCTTCATTATCTTCCCTTGGGAAAGAACAAGCCTCTTTACTAGGAAAGCGTCTTGCTTCACAAGGAGTTTCTTTTCAACATGTATCTTCTTCAACTGCTGTCAGATGTAAAGAAACCGCAGTTGTTGCTGGCCAAGACTTAGGTTTTTCTCTTCAAGATATCGTCTTCTCAGATCAATTACTCGAGCTTGATCAAGGACAATGGGAAGGACAGCCACGAGTGCAAATCTATACTCCTGAAACTTTGGCTCAAATTAATTCTAATAATTGGGAATTTACCCCGCCGGGAGGAGAATCACAAAGAACTGTCGAAGAAAGGATGTTGGCATTCACTCAAATCAATCTATTACCACTTTATCGCGAAGACATATCTGTAACTTGTAGTATTTTTAGTCATGGTGTAGCAATTAAATGTTTACTGAGAGGCATTATGGGATTTACTCCAAGGATCACTTATAAAATTCTTTTAGATAATACTTCTATTACTCGATTACAATATGATGGACGTGGATGGCATATTTTAAGTGTTAATGATGCTGGCCATCTCTTGAGAGCATCTACAAATGGTGATTAAAGGAAAATATCATGAGCTTCGAACAGTTTAAAATTAAAACATATGATCTCTGGGATTTGTTTCTACATGAACAACAGTTTCCCTACCTTGGAAAATGCTATGCTTGGGCAAGGAGAGAAGATGCGCAGAAAGTTACAGATATGTCTCCTCGAGAAACTAGTGAGTTGTTTGAAAAGGTAATTCCTGCTTGGAATACTGCTATTGAAAGATTATTCCAGCATGATTGGCCAAATGTTAGTTGTCTGGGGAATACAAGCCCCCATCTTCATTGGCACCTTATTCCTCGTTATCATAGTCCTCGTGTCTTTAGAAACATTTCGTTTGTAGATCCCAATCCGACAGGCAATTATGCACCTTATCCAAAACAAAAGCTAGAGATGGATATTCTTCAAGAAATAAAAGGAATGATTGGAAAAGAACTTTCTTAATTCTTCATAAAAACCTTTTTAAAGTCCCTCTAGCCCTCTGGTGGTATGAAACCTGAAGATCTCATGATTGAAGATCGTAAGAAGAAACTAGTTGCTTTAAAGAAAGAAGGCATTAATCCTTATCCCTATCACTTTGAACATAAAGACCATGCTGTTGACTTACTAAAGAAATTTGAGTACTTAGGCAATCACGAAGAAACACAACATGAAGTCTCTCTTGCTGGTCGTTTGATGACTCATAGACTCATGGGAAAAGCAGGCTTCGCACATCTCCAAGATCAAACTGGCAGAATTCAAATTTATGTTCGTGAAGATGTCTTAGGAGAGAAAGACTACAAGCACTTTGCTACCACAGACTTAGGAGACATTGTTGGTGTTAAAGGTACTATCTTCAGAACGAAGATGGGAGAGATTACTATCAAAGTCAAGATGTTTGAATTATTAGCTAAATGCTTACGTCCTTTACCAGAGAAATGGCATGGACTCAAAGATATGGAACAACGGTACAGATATAGATATTTAGATTTGATTTCCAATCCTGAAGTCAAGAATATCTTTTTCAAACGCAGCAAGATTTTGAATACTGTTCGCAAAGTTTTAGATGGACAAGGATTTTTAGAAGTGGACACACCAGTCTTACAACCTTTATACGGCGGAGCGAATGCACGTCCGTTCAAGACGTTCTTACATGACTTGAAGATGGATGTTTATATGCGAGTCTCTGATGAACTCTACTTGAAACGACTAGTTGTTGGCGGTTTTGAGAAAGTCTATGAAATGGGCAGAGACTTCAGAAATGAAAGCATTGACCGAACGCATAATCCTGAATTTACGATGATGGAATGCTACTGGGCATTTGCTGATTATCATGATGTCATGGAATTAACACAAGAAATTTTTACGACTGTTGCAAAAGAAGTGCTTGGCAGCTCAACATTTGACTATCAAGGCAATCTCATTAACATGAAGACACCTTGGCAACGACTGACTATGAAGGAAGCATTGAAAAAATATGCTAAGATCGAGTTTGATAAACTGAAAGATGCTGATTTGAAGAAACTGATTAAAGAACACAAGCTCGATGTCGATGACAAAGCAAGCAGAGGCATGATTATGGCTGCCTTGTTTGATGAACTCGTAGAAGAACATCTGATCCCCCCGACGTTTATTACTGATTATCCTTGCGAGACAACACCCCTTTGCAAGCCAAAACGCGATGGTCCTGAAGAGATTATTGAGCGTTTTGAATTATTCATCGCAGGTATGGAATTCGCTAATGCGTATTCAGAACTGAATGATCCTATACTTCAGAAAAAATTCTTTGAAATGCAAAAGAAAAACGTCAAGAAGGATGAACAACATCCAGTCGATATGGACTACTTGAAAGCTATGGAATATGGCATGCCTCCAATGGGCGGATTAGGCATAGGTTTGGATAGAATGATCATGTTATTCACGAATTCTGCTTCTATTAGGGATGTTATCTTGTTTCCGTTCATGAAGCAAGAAGAGTAGGTATTCATGAGAATTTTTCATTCTGACAAGCATACTCTCTATGAATCCTGCGATTTTTCCGGGGATGCTTTTCTCTTTCATAGTGTAAGGAGTTCTTCAGCCTCACCTTTGCCTGATACTGTAGCTTTTCCTGCCCTCTATTGTGACACGGAAGTCTATCGTTTGACACGCTATTTTCTTAGAAGAACTTCATTTCGTCGCTTACTGAAAGCCTATGAACATAGCGTACAGCAAGACAGGTACATTGTTTTAAAGGCACATGGCAGGAGCACTCGAAGAGGGGAATGGTCGTTTAGAGATGGCAGAAGATATTATGATATGCAACACTGGATTAACAAAATGGATGGAACGGCCTTAGCTCTTTTTCTTTATGCTTGCAATCGCGCTAACGCTAGTATCTCTGCTACTAAGTCCCTTGTCTTTCATGCGGATAGGAAGTTTACTTTGTCAGATCTTCATCGAGGACGTGTCAATGTGAGGGTTTTTGTTCCTGGAGAGGGATATGCGGAACAAGATAGAAAAAGACTGAGATCTCTGCTTCAAGATTTGTCTCATTGTGTTCGTCCATCATAATCTGGTTTAGGAGAGTTCATGCCTAAAAGTTTCAGTCAAAACCCTCGTAAAAGTACTCAAAATAGCCGTTTTCTATCGTTTTAAGAGAAAGCTTTATATACTAGTACCTGTTCTCAGCCTTTGAAGATAAGCACTACAGGCTCTGTGGTGTGGTTTTTCACATATTCAACAACAACCGCGAGGTGCAAGGAACAATGTCAGACTTATTAGTAGTTAAGGCAAAAGTTAAAGAATTTGCAAAGGGAATGAACGTAGCTGGTGACTTCGCTGAAGCTTTAAGTGAAAAGGTAGCTGGATTAATCAAAGATGCAGCTCAACGCGCTAAAGACAACGGCAGAGCTACAGTTAAAGCACGCGACTTATAAACATCGCATTCCTTTTTCTTTTATTTTTTTTCTTACTTCTTATGATTTGTAAAAATAACACCAATTCTCTTCATCAACATAAAACCATAAGCCCAAGCAAAAGGTAGCCAAAGAGGAATACCAAGTATGTTTGGATTTGTAAAGCTCTGGTAGCCAGAAACAGAAGTGCCTATTACCTCAATAATAAATCCTATCACAAATCCATAACCTAATGCGAAAAGATCTCCTGGGAAATATTTTACTACTAATAAGATTATAATTGTAACTATGTAGATGGCTGTCAAGACAACATTATTTCTCCAGAAAAGATAAGAGAAGAGAATACCAAGGAGAAAAGGAATTGTTTGTAACAAAATATCATAATACCTCTTTTTTCCCTTCATAGTATTATTAATGGTCCGGCTCTGGTGCAATCCTCTGATGAGCACGAGCAGATAATTGACCGTACGGTCAATGTTATATGCGATTAGCTTGCTCATCACTTCGACTTTCTGTGTTGCGAAGCTTCTGGCTCTGACCACAGAGCCATATTTTCTCTTAATCACAGAGAAAATAGTTTCTACTTTGCTTCGCTGATGGTAGTTGCCGCCATCAATCTTCTTGCAGCCACGAAGATAGCCGTAGAAATGCGTATGCCTGCGAACCGGAATCACAGGAACAGCATGCAGTTTGTTGATCACAAACCTCCGATTCTTCCAGCTGTCATATCCCTTGTCTGCAACCACATAATCAATCTTGAGATCTTCAAGCAGATGCTTGAAGTCCATCGTATCATGCCGTAATTTCTTTCTGATCTTGCAGGTCAAGATCAGCTGCTTTTGTGCATCGACAGCAATGCTCAATTTGAGATAGCGCCTTGTTTTCCACAGGCGCTCACTGTCCTGCCTTTTTCTGAAATAGAAGCTTTTGCTTTCCAATTCAAAGCCCGTTGCGTCAACGGCTGCGATGTGCGCTTGGCGGATGCCAAGCATGCGGAGCATACTCTTTTCAACACGAGCAGCAAAACGCACCAAGGTTGTGTGGACAGGAATGGTTGTTAGACCAAGCAGCTCGCATACCAAGGAATTGCTGCGCAGCCATGAAACAATGCCTCGAAAGGTTGTCTTCAGCTTCTGCTTGAAGACAAGCAGAGTTACTTTCTGCTGATTGTCATATTTCTTCTTGCTGAACTTCGAGAAATAGCGTGGAAGCTGCTGTGCAAGCTGCAGTCCCTCTTCAATAAATTTTAAGTAGTCATCATACTCTTGCTTTACCAAGAGGCATCACCTCTCCTTTTGTTCCTAAAAGGAGGCTATGCCTCTTTTACTTAAAACTTAGGTTCGCACCAGAGCCAATGGTCCCAATATTTATAAACTCTTCTTTTCTCTTCATAGCGAGGTGATCTCCAACGTCCAAAGCCAAAGGCAGCCGCACTGAACGGGAATTATTACATATGTTCTGGGAAGCTGGACACTTTTGTTTACGAGTAGCTGGCTCTGGAAGCATGCCATTTCCTTGTCCTGATCTCTTAGTTGGGAAAGCAGGCAGAAGTTTTGCTATTGAATGTAAAAGTGGTGGGCAAGATAGACGGTATATTACAGAACAACAAGTCAATGAACTAAAAGCATTTGCGAAAGGGTTTGGTGCTGAAGCCTGGATTGGGATGCGGTTTGATAGAGAAGGATGGTCATTCTTGAAGCCAGAAGACCTGGGAAGAAACAACGGAAAACATTTCTTTGTGTCGAAAGATTTATGCCAAGAGAAGGGAATTACCTTTAAACAATTGCTTGCGACCAGAAGATCTTCAGTCAAGATGTAGATTTTACGGTTTTTTCAACGCTACTGAGTTATAGGCTAGTTTCTTTGCAGTAAGATGCGCTGGCTTGTATTCCTCTTCTTACCTTTCGTTTGTGGCTTTCAGATTACTGAGATTATGTACGACCCAGAGGGACAGGACAATAACAGAGAGTATATTGAGCTCTTCACTAACGGCACTAACCTAACAGACGTTCTTTTTGAAGATCTAATTTCTTCTGATACTTTAACGCTAGTTCAATTGTTTGATGGGCTGTATACTCTGATTGTCGAAGAAGGATTTAATAGCACTGCTTTGAATGTAACAGTGTACACAACAGGAGCAACGATAGGCAATGGACTAAATAATGAGGAAGATTTAGTCTTGTTTCGTACTAATGAAAGCATTATTGATGCTGTGTTCTATAGCAGTAGCAGAGATGGAGGACACAATAATGGCAAAGCTTTGTGTGTTCTAGATCATCTGTTGCTGGAATGCACTCCTACACCTGGGATGGACAATGACTTGAATCACACGCAGGAAGAACTAAACTATACGTTATGGATTAGCGAATTTCTGCCAGACCCTGAAGGTGATGACAAAGCCGCGCGACCGAATGGAGAATGGGTGGAATTATATAATTATGGACAAGCATCTTTGGATCTACGTGGGCTATTGTTACAGGATGCTAGAAATACTACAGTGACTATTTCTGATATACACCTTACTACACCTGTTCTTTCACCAGACTCTTATGTTGTTGTCTATTTGCAAGGTCAATCACTGTTGAATAATAATGGCTTAGAGTCTATTCGTCTAGCCACGACAACACAAACATTAGATGAAACCACTTACAGTTATTCCAAAGAAGGTTTGAGCTGGTCGAAAGATTTTGCTGCTGGTTTCTTTACTTTGTCTTTGCCTACGCCTGGAGAAGCTCATAATGCTAGTATTGTCTCCTTGAATTCTTCTTTAGTCTTGGAAAAGGTTTATGTCGGGAATGATGACACTGTACGGTTTGGAGAATCTTTTCGTGTACGATTACGAGCTTACAAAGGAGACACTGAGAAAACTACGGTCAACGTATATGTGAAAAATCTCAGCAAGCAGACAACTGTAAGCATTGACAATAAGTTTGTGGAAACTGTCTTTACTCTAACTATTCCTCTGGTGTCTAATTGCAAAGGCAAATTTAGTGATGGGATTTATACTGTGCATGCTGAAGGATTAGATACAGAGACATCAATTCCTGTTATGGTAGAAGGAGCAGAAAAAGATTCGTGCGTTCTTGTGGAAGTTAATACGACAGTCGATAGAATAGCACTTAAAGAGGCGAAAACTGCTATTTCGTCACTCCAGACGACAACCGCTCAACGCCTGCCCGACAACTTTATAAATGGAACAGGAAAGATTGTGTATGAAGCTAGCGATTATAAAGCCAAACGATGGGCAGTCTACTTTTTCTGCTTCACGCTGGTGCTGGTGATTGCAGCCTTAACAACCAGGGATTAATATGTCCAAACTCAAAGTACGAGCCATCATTGAAATTTTAGGTAGTCCGGAAGAGCATGTCAAGAAGACGATGCAGATGATCTTAGATAAGGTTAAACAATATCCTGACACTAAAATTCTCAACCAGAAGATGTTCCCTGCTGAAAAGATGGGAGACAAGAACTTATGGAGCACGTTTACAGAAATAGATATGGAAGTTAAAAATATACAAACACTAACTGGCTTTAGCTTTGATTTCATGCCTTCTTCTCTGGAGATTATTGAACCAGAAGAATTATTGATGCCACATCATGCTGTCAGCGATGTACTCAATGACCTCTTAGCCCGTCTACATCAATATGACATGGTCCTAAAAAATATTCATGCTGAAAATATTCTCTTGAAGAAACGCATAGAAGGACAGAAAACACCTACAAAGAAATAATTACTTTCTTATCTTCTTGATATAATCATCGAATGTCTCTTCCTTGACCACTTTTTTCTTCTTCAAGAAATAAAATCCTGCAGCACCTATAAGAATAATCATTGTTATGAGTATCAAGCCGAGAGGATATTCCTTGGTAGTCTGTTGCGGTTTCGGCTTTGAAAAATTCACGTCAAAAGTGTTATCATCGTCTGGAGGTTCTGGTCCTGGTCTCTTCAGATTAAGATCTATGTTTGTCTTATTTTCTGGCTGATCCCTTCCCAATTCTTTTATCTCTATAAATATGGGAAATACTGTTTTTATTGCTCCAGCTTCTGCCTGCAATACACCTTCATATATGCCTGGCGGAGCGGTTTGCTGCTCATTGATTTTCAACAGGATATCCCTTGACTGCCCACCACCCAGCATCGGAATAAGTGTTGTGTCTATGGTTGCAATTTGCTCGATAGCCCCTACTGCCCTCACCTGAATATTTTCTAATGTTATATTCCCTTCATTTTTGAGACTTAAGATGCCTGATAAAGAAACATCTGTAGTAATCGATTTTCTTACTTCTGGCTTTGCTGCTAGAAACACAAGATTTTTCGCCTCTGGTAATGTTTCATTTTGTTGAGGCTCTATTATTTGCTGTCTTTTCAGAACACTTATCCTATATAATGTTCCTTCATGATTTATCTGCACTGCTGCGTCTTGCTCCAATTTATTCAGATCTACATTGAACTTGAAGATACGCTTGCCGTTGAGACTGATTGTCTGCAAGGTAGTGTAAAGATGTGCAATACTGGGTGATGCTGTGATGTTGAATGTCATGCCACCATGTTTATTCTCTACCTGTATCTGAAACTCTCTTTGATTCTTCTCCAATACTACAAACGCAGGAATTATGGAAAGAATTGAGTCTGGTTCACTAGTAATAGGTATTTCTTGTTCTGCTGTAATTTCTTCTAATACTCCTGTTCCCTTATACAATATTTTTTCAACTTTAAATTGTACTATTCCAGGCACAAGCAGAGGAAGATCGAAATAGAGTAGATAGATGGTATCGCTATATCTTGTAAAGAATGGTGCAATTGGTTTTTTTACCCCATCAACATACAAGGCTAATTGATCTGCCTTTAGAGGTTTTTCTAATGGCTCGGTTATAATTTTTATCTGAACAGTCTCTCCAGGACTATAGCTTTCTTTCATTACCTCGATGGTAATCGGTTGTTGCTCTGCTATTACTTGCTGGAGTACAAGAAAAACTATACTGAGATAGATTAGTAGTTTCAGCATCAGGACATAGGCTTATAACTTCTTCAAAAGCTTTTTGGCTTCTTCCAAAGACTTGTCTAAATCGTCTTCAATCTTCGATTTTGCAGAGCTTCCTGCAGACGACCAATTGAATTTTGGTTGTTGTGGTTGTGTTTTCTCTAGTTGCGAGCTAAATGGTCTAAAGTCTGAAATAGGCTTCCCTATTGCTTTACCAGATCCTTTTGTTTTTCCGCGCATATAGAAGAATACTGCTCCACCAAGCAAGAGGAATACTAAGAGCATAATTATCCACTTACCTGCGCCTCCACTTTCTTCAACAGGACAGGTACAAGAAAGAGTACAAAGACCTGGGCAGGCACTATCATCAGCACCATCACATTCTTCAGTTCCCTCCACTTTATCATTGCCACAGGATTCTTCTTGACCACCACCGCAATCAGAGGAACAAGCACCTGGTGTTGAGCGTTCATAATCATCACATACTTGATCACCGCAGAAACAATCTGCACTGCAATTATCACTATCTTCACCTTGATTTACATCACAAACATCATTCTCATTACAGGTAGAACTTGATGTTTCACAATCTTGTGGGCACGTTTCAAACGTCTCATCGCCACTACAAATATCATCGCCACATTCAGGTTCTGGACGAGGTCCTGGACCGCCACCCGGAGGCGGGAGTGTTACTGGCACATTAGTAAATGCTGCATAGAGCGCAAGCGCTGTGTTCTGCAAGCCACCCCAAGAACCGTCACTTTGCTGTTTTGTTTTCAACCATTCGATTGCAGCATTCAATTCTTGAGTGCTTCCTGCCTTTTTCAGAGCGAGAATCGCGATTGAGGTCTCATACACATCATTATTGAAACTACCATCATTACGCTGCGCTTTTATGAGATTCGTTACGTATGTCTGTTTTGCTTCTTTTGCTGCGAGAGTAAAGAGCGCATTATCTAACGGTTTTAAAGGATCATAGACAGTCTTTAACCAAATGTCAACATTTGCTGATGCCGCTACCTGCGATAATATCCAATTGGTGAATAACGAAGCATCTTTGCTACAAGTCCTGTCTGTAGGATTATCACTAAAGCAGCCGTTGTTAATGACTGCCTGATATCTGTCTGTTGTTGCTTGTTGCACTAAAGAATAGCTGTTTTGCGTATTGTAGATAATAGAAATAATGGAACTAGCTCCTAAATCTGCACAGTTAATATCGAAATCAATAGACGAACGTGTTGCTACCAAATCTTTCTTGCGCAAACATTGATTAAGATCAAAGAATGTGTTTGTTGTAGCAGCATTACACTGTGGAAATGTGCCTGCATCAACCTGAATATTTTCTTCTTCACGGCCATTATCTCCAGGGTAGGAAATCTTACACGTTCCATTATTTGTAGTGATTATTTCCAGATACCAATTATTTCTTAATGCAGGTATCAATGCACTCTTCAGCCATTCTTCTCCAGTATCAGTATTTTCTCCGAATTCATTTAAAGCCCATACTGCAAATGCTGTATCTTTTATCTTACAGCTTCCTTTTGGCCAGCAATGCTTGGTATCATCTTCCTGCTCTTTTAACCATGCGAGGGCTTGATTTGCATGCGCTGTTGCTCCTGCATCCTTAAATGTAACCGCAGCAATAGATGTTATAAATATATTTTCATACTTCCCTTGGTCATTTTTGCTTGCTACAAACTCGAATCCTTTTACAGGATTAAATCCCGGAGGATCTGCCGCAAATAGAGGAGCTGCCATTCCTACAAACACTAGAAACACAATGAAAACACGACTGATAGGTTGTAGCTGCATAGTATCCCTCTTTTTACTAATCCTCAGCAGTAATTATTTAAATAGCTTTCTATAAGGCTTTTTTATGGAGTTTTTAGCCCGTGGCAAGCGAGGAGACGTCTTTCTGACTACTTATCGAGGCAAGCAAGTCGTTGTGAAGCAAGTCAGAACTACAAGTACAGCATTGAGCACGTTGGAGATTGAAGCAGACTGGCTAAAGAAGCTCAATAAGTATAAGATAGGCCCGAAATTCATCAAACTAGAGGATGGGAAGCTCTATATGGAATATGTTCGTGGAGTGCCCATAGGCGAGTATTTGGAACACCATACATTTACTCCTGCATTAGCGAAAGAAATATTAGAGCAATGTCGAGTCTTGGACAAACTACATGTGAATAAATTTGAGATGCATCATCCTACGAAGCATATTTTGATCAAAGCTGGAAAGCCTTCACGCAAGACTGTGGTGATGATAGATTTTGAACGGTGTCGCTGGACAGAGAAGCCGAAGAATGTGACGCAGTTTGTGCAATTTTTATTAAGGTATGAACCTTATGCAGGAAAACAAGTAGACAACCTTCTACGACAATATAAAATAAGGCAAGATGAAAAAGATTATAGATCTTTAAGTGTTACACTTTTCTCTTGAAAGTGGCTTGTTATAGACTGTTAAGAAACCTCTGAATGTCTCTTCTATTTCTCAGGTGTATATACGGAATTCTATGTTTTTTAATGAGTATTGTGTGGAATATTTAGTTTTTTAGATATTTTCTTCGCAAGAGTAGGTTTTCCAGAAGCCATAGTCCCTATAATATAAATCCTATTTAATTTATTAAGTTTCATTCTTCTCAAGTCTCTTATTCCTTTTTTGTTTTATACCTTGTGGTTTCTTCTCGTTTTGTTTTTCAATCTTCAATCTATAACGAACATATTGTACTGGATTTTTAATTTTTGAGCACCAATTATCTGGCTTGCAGATACCCATAGCTGGATAATAGGCTTCATTATTGCAATTTGGAGGCAAGATTTTCTCTGTACTCTTTTTATGCCAATTCACGTGAGATATAATCAATCCATCACGCAAAGGCTCGTAGTTTTTTTTGTTCCATTCTAGTAACTGCTGTTGGATTTCCTCTGGAGTGTATCCCATGTGCGTTAAAAAGTTGGTTAGAATGAATATGGCACGTTTGCGACCATCGGTCTGTAATCCTTTAAGAGCAAGCTGAATGCATGGCGGAAAATAGTCTGGCTTGATCTTCTCTTTAGGGATTTGATATTCGTCGTATTTCTTCTCCTTTTGACTATCGACTTCTTTTTGATTATAAGCTGTATAGGCTGGCTTCATGACCTTATCAAAGGCTTCAATGATAAGCTGTTTTGCTTCTGCTGTTTCAGGAATTTTAAAAAAAGGAACAGAGGTGTCTACGTTTTCTATTTTTGCCTGCTTGAGCGAGAAATTTTTTACCTGCTCTGGCTTGACTGGAACACTGACCATGCCAGATTTTTCATTTATCGAGAACACTGAACGAAACATATGCCGAGAAGAGATTGCTACATTATCAATATCTACTAAGCTAAATGGGTTAAATTTTCCGTTGATCATAATCTCTTCTTCTTTTTTTCCTGAACTTTTTATGATCTGCTCAACTGTGCTCATGCTTAGGAGACGGTCAGTTAATGGCTTTTTGATGATCATTTTGAGATATTGTGCAATCGTTTTCAATCCTTCTGGGAACAGTAAGCGTGTTTCTTGATTGTTGACTGTAGGTGGCAGAGATTCAAAAGGCACTAACAGATGGAATCCAGAACGACCACTGAACTTGAGACTTATAGTTTTGATATTATTGAACTTGAGTGCTTCCACTAAGAGCTCTGCAGTTGTCTTGGAATACTCGATAAAATTGGTGTCAATATCTATAACTATGTCCCAACCTATCCTCAATTCATCCAATTGTTTCCTGACTAGACCTGCTTTTAACTGCATAGGATCTTTCCAACGCTCTTCAGAGACATGAAACGAAGTAGCTCCTTCCTTAGCAAATTCATAGATGTCAGAAGGATATTGTATAATCTGCGGTCTTTTCCCAAAATTCTGCAATCCATACATCGCTCCAACTTCTCGATCTTTCGCTAGGTTAGCGATAGCTTGCTGCACATCCTTACGAGCGTAGAATTTGATTATTCTCTCGTCCATGTGCTAAAAACAGTGATTTGCGTTTATATAGCTTCTGGAGCTTTAAAAGAATAATTTATGTATCTTACAGAAAGATTTCATATTTAAAAAAGAAATAAAAAAATAAAAGTTATTCAACACAAGCTACAAAAGTTTCAGTTGATCCACCAGAAGTCATCTCAAGATTACCTTGATTTATGGAAAAGTCACCATTGATTCCCTGGCCTTGTGCTGGTCCATCAAGAGTTATTACACCTGTAAATGGAGTTGGAGCATTTGAAAAAGCTATAGACCCTTCAGCAAAATCTTCTAATCCTAATCCTAGATCAATTTCCCTTGTCCAGTCTCCGTTTCCATCAAAAGATATTTTTTCTACTAACCTAGGAGGGTCACCCTCATAGCGACACCAGCGTGTGTCTCTTAAATCTGTTCCGTCTGCTTTTACTTCTACTACTGTTATTATGCCCGTTATTGCTAACAGAATAACTATGGTGGCTATTATTTGTTTCATGAACATCACTCCTTAGTTTTTTAGTTGATTTCTTTTATTACTTAATAAATATTTATGAAATAAGATATATAGTTTAGAAATTATCCTTAGCGGAAAGCTTCTGGCTTCTCTTTTGCTTTTCTGACAAAGCCATCATCTCTTTATGCAGTGCTTGTCCTTTTTTCATGAACTCTTGCACTCTCTTTTCAACTGTCCCTATTACTTTTTGCAGGTCATCAATCTGCTCCTCGATAATCTGCTTGGTCTCTTCGATAGTCTTTGGAACAACGACACCAGCACCAACGTTAGTCAGCACTTTCTTTGTTTCTGTGATCATACCTTCAACATATAAGCCCCCACCTAAAGGAGCATACATCTTGCTCTTAGACTTAATCTTATCCAGCTCATCTAAATTCTGAGAAAGCCCCAATAATTCTGTACGTTGCTGCTCTAGGATCTGCGATTGTTGATGTAATTGCTGCATCTGTTGATTGAGTGTTTGCAATTCAAGATATTTTTGCTGGAGAAGTTTATCGTCACTCATAGCATTATTTCTTAGCTTCCTTCTTTGTTGGTTTTTTCTCTACTTTCTCTTTCTTTTCAGCTGCTTTTGCTGATTTCTGTTCTGGAGCTTTTGGTTGCTTTTGTTTTCGTTGGTGAACTGGCTTCGCACCTTTCTTCGTCTTTGGTTTTGTTGTTTCAATCTTGATGCCTAATTTTTCGAATGCTTTGATTACTTCAGCATGGGAAGCACCTTTCTTCAAATCCATAGTTTTTTCCAAAGGCTCTAGATGAGCGAGATTACATTTTTTTCTTCTGACCTGACCATCGATCATGACAAACTGCTTGTCCATGGTATCCACTATAGTGCAGAATTTCCCTGCTTCTCGTCCTGCAATCTTCACATAGACTCTACCAATGTCTGTCATGTTATTTCCTCATGAATGCCTGAGCATTTTCAATAATTTTTAATCGTGTACAGGGTGAACAATAGACACCACCATAGGGTCTTTCTGGTCTTTTCATCGTTTTAGCCATTGTTCTTGCTGCAACAGCACGGAGACGTAGAACACCAGCCAAAGGTCTGCCACAAGCGGCACAATGAGCTTTCTTAGGCTTTCTCTGCGCATAGTGTATGTGTGTTGCACCGCCAGGTACCTTCTTGAAAACCTTTCTGAATGCGTGTGATCGATGTTTTTGGCTTGTCATGGTTGAAGGGTTTTAGTGTATTTTAAAAAGCTTTCTAATGACCATATTGAAGATAATTGAACAAAGGAGATACGTCCATAACCAACCTATGCCTGCACCCCATGGCCAGATACTGAATCCCCAGGAAAACAAATCACCTGCTGGCAAGAAGGTTGCTTTCAGCCAGCTAAAGATCAAGATGATGGGAATAAACGTAAACAACATAGGGCGCATGCTATGCCTCATATATTTGAGATTTCTTTCCATCATTTGCTGATTAATTTCACTCATCTTGTCTGGACTATCCTTGGACTCTTTCATCTTTTTCCGAAGATTGTTCATTTCTTCTTTGAGCGCCTTCATTTCATTTTGATTTGTCAATAGCTTATAGGCTATTGTAGAAAGTGCTGTGATAATGAGAGAGATGACTATCAATGCCCATTGTGGAGATAAGAAATGCGTTATGGGATAGAAAATCCAATCGAAAAGACCACCTAAGAGGGCCATCTTATTCTCCACCCATCATTCTTCGCATCATAGGATTCATGTCCATCATGTGCTGTTGCGCGATGTCTTCATATAACTTGTAGATGATCATGACTGTTAAGAGAATACCTGTACCATTTGCCAATGCACCCATCAAATCTGCAGATGCTGCTAAAAC